>Ga0157369_10007500_pt1 | contig 12554 bp, 12 predicted proteins | sample C25metaG_FD_113461 | JGI IMG/M metagenome (GOLD analysis project Ga0157369, IMG submission 113461) | Corn rhizosphere microbial communities from Kellogg Biological Station, Michigan, USA - C2-5 metaG | ecosystem: Host-associated > Plants > Roots > Rhizosphere > Soil | place: USA: Michigan...
AAAGATGGCGTCGGCCGGGTCCATGATCGAGGCGACGCCGTCGTGATCACCGTCAACCGCGTAATGCGCGAACGTCGCCGGCAGGAACTGCATCGGCCCCATCGCGCCCGCGTACGACGTCGACGTGTCCTTGCCGTGCCCGCTCTCGACCTGCCCGATCGCGGCGAGCACCGTCCACGACAGGCCGGGGCACATCGCCGCGGCCGCCTGGTGATACAGCGCCATGTACGCCGGTGACGCCGGCATCATCCGCATCGACGCGATCCGATCCGACGTGATCACCGAAAACGCCATCGACTGCGCCCGCAGCGCCGCCTCTGCCGCCCGCACCGACGACGCATGCGCCTGCGCCGACGCGAGCAACCGCTGTTCCTGGTCGAGGAGTGAGAGCACCTGCACGGCCGCGAAGGAGACCGTGCGTTCCGTCGCGATCCGAGCCTTCGCCCGACGCTCAGCCGCCGCCGTGGCCGCCGCGGCCTGGGCCGAGAGGCGACCGACATTGGTCGCCGTCAACTGGTCGGCCGCCACGATGTGCTGCACGGCGAACGTCTGTTGGGCCAGCATCGTCGGGTCCGTGGAGTCCAGTAGCGACGCGTAGAGCGCGACCGGACCGCCCGACTCGTACAGCGCCCGCACCCGGTCGTCGACCTGCTGCTGTTGCGCCGCCGCCGCGGCCGCGATCTCCTCGCTGGCCCGGCCGTCGAGGATCGCCGTGTTGACAGCGCCGGCCACGCCACCGAGCGCCTCGTCGTACGCCTTCTCGGCGGCGGCCACCTGGCGCTGGATCTTCTGCACCCGCGCCAAGACGGCCTTGACCTTCTGGTCCGCCTGACCCGACGTCTCGGCCGCCGCCGGCGCCGCGAACGACAGCACGACGCCCCCGAGCGCCGCCACCGCCGTCACGCGGGCACGCCGAAGGCGCGCGAGGCTTCTCACCTAGGACGAATCGGCTGTATTGGCTCGCGGCTGAAGCGGGAACGCCGCGAGGTAGCGTTATGCCCGCCAACGGCACGTCGCCACAAAGGGGAGACCGACATGCGCCGCCCGACCCTCGTCCGCTCCATCGTCGTCACTGCGGCCACGGCGCTCGTCGTCGCCGGTTGCGGCGGCGGCGCGTCGACCACGTCGAGCAAGGACCCGAAGGCCGCGTTCACCGCCGGCTTGTCCGGCCTCAGCAAGACCGACGCGCTGACGATCACCCTCAAGCTCGAGACCACCGCCGACGCGCTGATCGGATTCTCCAAAGAAGACAAGAGCGGCGACGTGCTCGACCCTACGGTCGCCAAGGAGATCGCCACCGCCGAGGTCGTCTTCGAGACCAAGACGCTCAACGGCAAGAACCTCGACGAGCTCAAGCCGGGCGACACCAACGCGACGGCGGTCAAATTCGAGATCAAAGACAACGGCAACAGCTACGCCGAACTGCGCGCCCGCGACAACACGCTGTTCGTGCAAGCCGACGTCAAGGGCGCGCTCGGCCTGTTCCAGAAGGCGAACGTCTACACCGAGCTACAGGCCCGCGCGGGCAGCATGCCGCCGTTCGTCAAAGCGCTCGTCGACGGCAAGTGGGTCTCGCTCGACCTCAACGTCTTGAAGTCGCTCGCCGGCCAGTTGGGCGCCGGCGCCGCGGCGTCACCCAACGCGGCGGTCACGCAGAAACTGGTCGCCGGGCTCAAGGATGTGCTCCAGCGCGACGTCACCGTGAGCCGGGTCGGCACCGACGACCAAGGGGATCACCTCCGGCTCACCGCCCAGTCCCGCGCGTTCGTCGCGGATCTCGTCCACGCGGTCGGCGAAGCGATCCCAGGCGGCGAACTGATCCTGAGCAAGTTCAAGGCGACCGACGTGCCGGATCACTCGATCGTGGTCGACGCGTGGATCAGCGATGGCGCGCTGGCGAAGCTCTCCCTCGACCTCGCGCAGTTCGCGCCGGCCGACGAGGTGAAGCCCGGCGACAAGCTGCCGCTCGTGCTGACCTTCGATCGCTCCGGTGACGACATCTCGGCGCCGTCGGGCGCGGTCAAGGTCGACCTCAGCCAGCTCGGCGGGTTGCTCGGCGGTCTCGGCGGCTGAGCGCGCAGGTGACGGAGCGGCCGAGCGAGCACGCGCGATGAGCGAATGAGCGCGGGCCTCACGCCGGCCGCCGACGACGAGGTCGTCGCGCTCTGCCGCGAGCTGATCCGGATCGACTCGACCAATCCGACCAGCAACGAGCGAGCGGCGGCCGAGAAAGTCGCCGAGTGGCTCACCGACGCCGGCCTGACGCCCGAGGTCTACGAGTCCGATCCCGGCCGGGCGTCGACCGTGGCCCGGTGGCCAGGCGAGGACTCGAGCAAGCCGGCGTTGCTGATCCACGGCCACCTCGACGTCGTGCCGGCCGACGCCGCCGACTGGCAGGTCGATCCGTTCGGCGGCGAGATTCGCGACGACTGCGTCTGGGGCCGCGGCGCGGTCGACATGAAGGACATGGACGCGATGACCCTCACGGTCGTCCGCGACTGGGCCCGGCAGGGCCGCAAACCGCCACGCGACGTCGTCCTCGCGTTCGTCGCCGACGAGGAAGCCGGCGGGGTGTACGGCGCGCGCTACCTCACCGACAATCACCCGGATCTGTTCGAGGGCTGCACCGAAGCCATCAGCGAAGTCGGCGGGTTCAGCATCACGGTCGCCGGCCAACGGCTCTACGCGATCGAGACCGCCGAGAAAGGCATCGCCTGGCTCACCCTCGTCGCCAAGGGCCGGGCCGGCCACGGCTCGATGCTCAACGACGACAACGCGATCACCGCGCTCGCCGAGGCGGTCGCGCGGGTCGGGCGGCATCAATGGCCGATCGAGCTCACGCCCGCAGTCGAGGAGTTCCTTCGCGCGGTGTGCGAAGCGCTGGACATCGCGTTCACTCCCGACGACGTCGAGGGCGTGCTCGCGAAGCTCGGCCCGCTCGCGAAGATGGTCGGCGCGACGGTGCGACACACGACGAACCCGACGATGCTCGACGCGGGATACAAGCACAACGTCATCCCGCAGAAGGCGACGGCGTACATCGACTGCCGCTTCCTGCCGGGCGGTGAAGACCAGTTCCACGCGACGCTCGCCGAACTCGTCGGACCCGACGTCGCGATCGAGATCCTGCACACGGACGCGGCCTACGAGACGTCGTTCGACGGTCCGCTCGTCGATGCGATGAGCGCGGCGTTGCTCGCCGAGGATCCCGACGGGCGGCCGGTGCCCTACTGCCTGTCCGGCGGCACCGACGCGAAGTCGTTCTCCCGGCTGGGCATGCGCTGCTTCGGCTTCTCGCCGTTGCGATTGCCGGCCGAACTCGACTTCGCGGGGATGTTCCACGGCGTCGACGAGCGGGTGCCGATCGAGGGCTTGCGGTTCGGCGCTCGCGTGCTGTCGCGCTTCCTCGCCCTCAGCTAAACCGACAGCGTCGAGCGGACCCGCAAGATGCGCCGCCGCAACACGACCCGGCGGCTGCCGTCCGGATAGAGACGCAGCCGGTCGAGCTCCCAGTGCCCATACTCAGCCGCGTCGGTGAGCACCCGCTGCGCGACCTGGCGCGTGGTGCCGCGAGGCAACCACAGCCGTTGGTACTCGTAATCCGCCATCACCGTCACGGTACGACGAACCAGCGGACAGTGTCGCTGAGCGCCCTTCTTGATGCGCGGTTCTACTCCGGCTTGGCGCACCCCGTTGCGACGCCGTCTACTGACCTCGGCGTCCACACGAGATTCCCATTGCGCAGTCGCGACAGGAGCGCGACAACGGGTTCGACCTTAGTCGGCACCGAGAACTCGCATACCCCAGACCGCGATGCAATAGGCGCGCAAACGAGGCCGTCCCGTCCTCGCTGCTTGCCAATGCAGAGCAAGTGCGGCCCGCTGCCGGCATCGGCGGGTTGAGCCCAGCCCCGCACCGTGACACTCGAGCCTTTCGCTGGCCGTCCGATGTCGTTCGAGGAACACGCCACGGCGGTCACCACGACGACGAGGAGCGACGTTCTACCCAGACTCATCGGATGACCTCCCCTATTCGCCGGGGCAGTGTTGCCAATAATCGTAGAAGCCGCCCACCGTCGTCACAATGCCCGATGCGGTCTCGAGATACGTCCGGTAGGTATCCGAGTACATCTTGTTGATGGTGAGGTTGGGATCCATGTACACGGACTTGCCCTGGGCCGACGCGGCGCTCCAGACGATGTCTGATGTTGGCTTACGTAGGTAGTACAGATGGCCCTCGGCCGGGTATGCCAGCGAGTCGTTCGCTGCTCGCTCCGCGATAAACTCAGCAGTCTCGCCTCGAATAAATTCATAGGCTGCGTGAGTCTTGTAGCTTCCGATTACGACCGGCGGCGGCGAGATGCCGTTTGTTGTGTCTTCGAGCGTAAGTGTCATCCGGCCCGTGCTCAGGCCACTGACTGTCGGCGACTCGTACTTCACGCTGGCACGTATCTGATGGCCAGCGACAACGTCCCAGTTCGGGATCGTCTGACCACCCGAGTCAAAGTTTGCGGAGTCACTGATGATTTCCCACCAGCCGAAACCGGGGCCGTTGACATCCTGCATGTTGACCTCTGTCCCAGTTTGGATCAGGTCACCATCGACGTCGCCACCGATGCCCGTCCAGAGTGCATGATCCGACTGATGCGGACAGACGGCCGCGAAGTGCGGCTCCGTAAACAGGCCCGAGGCATTGAAGTACGTATTACGAGTGAATGACTGAAGCTCCGCGCCCGACCAAATAGTTGAATCTTGATTGAACGCATAATGATTTCCGCTCAAGCAAAAACCCGGCGCGGTGAACCCCCTAAACGCCGTCATCTCTGCCACCCAGTTGGTCAGGTTGGCTGCACCTTGCGGCTTCTCAGGGAAGCCCAGCAGCGATAGCTCCTTTGCCGGCGCCGCCAGTGGTGACCAGCCGGCCGGAGGAATAATCTGCTCGACTTCGCCGAGATTGGGATACTTGTAGGCGCGGAACCCAGCCGGGAGGTGGAGGCCGAGCGTGTCGTCAAGTGCGAGCGAAGGCACTTCTGCTTGACAAGCACTTGCGGCTGGATCGCCGACGTCTCCCGGCGTCGCGGCAGTGTCCGCTCCAGCGCGGCGCGAGCTAGCCGGGAGTAGGAGCACGACCAAGGCAACGACGCCGACGTACGCAATCCTACGGCCGATCCCATTCATGGTTCCCCCCGGCAATGCGGCAATTATCAGGGCCGGGATGGGCGCGAGCGCGCTTGATTTCGCAAAATAGTTCGGAAACTACCTACTGGTACTACTCCGGCACCGCCAGGCCATCGTTGCCTGTCAGTCGTATGGGCGCTAGCTCTCTCGGAGCAACGACGCCAATCTCGTACGGCGGGGGCGCGCGCCGACGTCGCGGACTCCACGCGCCACCGCGGCGCCGGCCGCGTGCACGATCGACAGGTGACGTTGCGCCCGAGTCAACGCCGTATAGACCAACGGCCGCGACAGCATGCCGCTCGCTTCCGGCGGCAATACGGTGACGACTGCCGGCCACTCGGAGCCTTGCGCGCGGTGCACTGTGATCGCCCAGCCGTGCACGAGATCCGACACGGCTTTCGGCGGCACGACGACCGGGCCGCCGGCGAAGTCGACCATGAGCGAGCCCTCGACGATGCCGGTGACCACGCCGACCTCGCCGTTCGCAAAGCCGTCGTCGAGGTGGTTCGCGGTCGCGACGACGCGGTCGCCGACATCGAAGCCTTGCAACGTGCCGCTGCCCGGGTTGAGTTTCTGTTTGAGCACGGCGTTGAGGGCTTGAGTGCCGGCCGGGCCGCGGTGCACCGGAGTCACGACTTGAACGTCGGCGGCGTCGATCGACAATGCCCGCGGGATCGCGTCGGTGACCAGCTGCACGACCCGATGCGCAGCCTCTGCCGACGACGACGACCGGACCAGCACGACCTCGCGGGTCGGGTCCTCGACCGCCGGCAAGACGCCGACGCGTACGTCGCCGGCGAGCCGCGCGATCGTGCCGCCCTCCGCTTGCCGATGCAACGTCGTCAACTCGATCGCGGGGATCGCCGCGCTGTCGAGGATGTCGCCGAGCACCCGCCCGGGTCCGATCGACGGCAGTTGCGCCGGGTCGCCGACAAGCAACAGATGCGTGCCGTCGGCACAAGCGTCGAGCAACGCCGCGGCCAGCTCGACGTCGAGCATCGACGTCTCGTCGACCACGACGACTTCGGCGTCGATCGGCCATGACTCACCGCGCAGAAACTGGCTATCGCCGTCGTTGCTGCGTTGCGCGCCGAGCAGCCGATGCAACGTCTGCGCGTCGTGCCCGGTCAACTCCTCGAGCCGCTTGGCCGCGCGGCCTGTCGGCGCCGCCAACGCGATCCGCTTTCCCCTGGCCTTGGCGAGGTCGACAACCGCGGCGACGGTCCGGCTTTTGCCGGTGCCCGGGCCGCCGTGCAAGACGCACACGCCGTGGTTAGCGATCGCCGTCACGGCGTCGCGTTGCGCCGGATCCAGCTCGGGTTGGGCGCCCCCGGCGCCGAGCGGCTCGGCGGTCGCGAGCAGGCGCTTGAGCCCCTCCGCGACCGCCTCCTCGGCCATGGCATACCTCGTCAGCCCGACCACTCGACTTTGCTCGGGCGTTGCGAGTTCTGCCTCCTCGGCGCCGCGTGCCGGCGACGTCGCGACCGGCAACCCGCGAGCAAAGTCGGCGATCGCGACGCCGTCGTCGATCGCGGCTTCGATCGCACCCGCAGGATCCGGCACGTCGAGGCCGCCGAGGGCGGCCGCAAGAGTGTCGGCCGGCAGCACGGTGTGACCATCACGGGCGGACCGGGCGAGGACATACGCCGTAAACGCCCGGCCGCGCCGTGGGTCGGCCTTGGTCGGGCGGTCGGCGAGGGTGCGGAGAGCGAACGCGTCGACCTGGCGCGGCTCGACCATGCCGGTGTCGAGCAGCCGCCACGGATCCCGACCGAGCGCCGCGGCCGCGCCACCACCGAGGGCGTCGACGATGGGCGCGGCCGCCCGCACCGGCAGCCCGGTGGCGTGCAACATCTCGGCGACCGCGTATCTCGGTTGGGCGTCGACGAACGCTTTCGCCAGCTTCTCCGCCTTCTTCGCGGCGACGCCGTCGACCCGCAGCAGCGCGGTCGTCGTCACGTCGTCGGGGGAGTTGATGCCCGCGGCCGGCAGCCGCTCCGCCGTCGCCCGACCAAGCCCGGGCCACAGCCCCGCGGCGCAGAACGCGGCGAACACAGACTCCACGCGCTAGACCCTAAGTGTCCGATCGCCAAGCGATCACTGAGCGGCCGGGAAGCAGACGAGGGTCCAGGGCTTGTCGTCAACCCTGGTCAGCAACACCACCGCCGTTCGAGAGCCGCGAAGCCGTAGCCGTCGCCGGATGTCGTCGACGTCACCGGCGAGGCCGCGCCGCCGGATGTCGATTGATCCCACATCGAGCCGGCGCAGCTCGGCCGCCAGCGGCTTCACTCCGAACGGCAGGCTCGCCGCGACTTCGAGCAACCGACCGTACGGCGTCGGCGTCGGCTCGTCCGTGCAGAGAAACGCGATCCGCCGGTCGATCTGCCACGCGCCGAGCATCGCCGCGAGGTCGGCGACCGCGCCCGCGCGGGTCACCGCCGGCGACGGGTCCACGACGTACGGCCCCGGCGGGCGCACCGGCGCCGGCGGCGTCGCGGGATCCGCGACCAGCGAGACGCCGATGGGCAACACCGTCGCGCGCCGGGCCCCGCCGGACGTGGCCCACGCCGGCGACCACAGGCACGCCTCCTTGAGATCACGCCCTACGGCGACGAACTCGACCTCCCAACCCGGCGCCACTGCCGACAGGTCGAGCCCGGGTGCGGCCTTGACGACAACCCGATCGACGGGCGGCGACTGACACCACTCCAGCGGCGGCTCGGACCCGCCCCGCCGGTCGCCCGCGCGCCGCGCGGGATCGACGTAGACCGCGTCGACGCTGTCGAGCCGGACGTCACGGACGTCGAGCACCGCGACGGGCGCGCCCGCGTTGTGGCGGGCGCACCACGCGTGCGTCTCGTCCCGGTCGACGCCGATCGCGTACACACCCGCAGCCACGAACTCACGCAGGTCGCTGCCAATGCCGCAGCACAAGTCGACGACACTCGCCGCCCCGGCCGCGACCCGACCCGCTCGATGGGTCGCGACCGCGGTCGAACTCGCCTGTTCCAGACCGGCCGCGGTGAGCAGCATCGCGTCGACGTCACGCAACCGGTCCGCGGCGCGTCGGCGTAACGCCACTTGAGATGTCGCCGCGGCGACGAGGTCGGCCGGCCACCGCTCCCGTAAGGATGTCGCGACTCGAAGATCACCGGGGACTACGGCGGCGAGCAGTTCCGGCGAGTCTGCCAACTGCCGCAGGACACCGAGACTCAGGACCGTGACCACGCCTCCGGGTAACCGATCGCCGGCGTCGACACGTCGTCGAGCGCGACCCGGATCTCCTCCGGCAGCGTCACGTCGTCGGCGTCAAGCGAGCCCTTCAGTTGACCCGACGTGCGCGCGCCGACGATCGGCGCCACCACGCCGGGCCGGTCGCGCACCCACGCCAACGCGACCGCCAACGGCGAGACGCCGAGACCGTCGGCCGCCGTCATCACCGCGCCGACGACACGTTGCGCGCGATCGTCGAGATACGGCGCAACGAACCGCTGGTAGTCCGGTGACGCGGCACGCGAGTCGGCCGGTGTGCCGTTGCGGTATTTCCCGGTGAGCACGCCACGACCGAGCGGCGACCACGGCAGGATGCCGACGCCGAGATCGAGCGCCGCCGGCACGACCTCGCGTTCGATGCCGCGCTGCAACAGCGAATACTCCATCTGCGTCGCCACGATCGGCGCCCGGCCCGGCCACGCTTGCTGCCACGTCGCGGCTTTCGCCGTCTGCCAACCGTTGTAATTGCTGATGCCGGCGTAACGAACGCGGCCGCTCGTCACCGCGGTGTCGATGGCGCCGAGCGTCTCTTCCAGCGGCGTCTGCGCGTCCCACGCATGCAGCTGCCAGAGGTCGACGTACGACGTTTGCAAGCGTTCGAGCGAAGCGTCGAGCGCGGTCAGCAAGTGCCCACGGGACGCGTCGCGACCGCGATCGCGACCGCGCCGGCTGACCGCCTTCGTCGCGACGACGACGTCCTCGCGCCGGACGACGCCCTGCAGCAACCGGCCGACGACGCGTTCGCTCTCGCCCTCGACGTAAACGTCAGCGGTGTCAACGAGAGTGCCGCCGGCCTCGACGAACGCCTTGAGCTGGCTGGACGCGTCGTCCTCGTCGGTGTCGCGGCCCCAGGTCATCGTGCCGAGAGCCAGGCGCGAGACGTAAAGGCCGGTGGCGCCGAGCCGTCGCTGCTCCATTCCGCGACCCTATCGGCCAAGCGACTAGGCTCCGGCCATGAAACTCGGGTTGAACCTCGGTTACTGGGGCCTCGTGTCCGGCGACGACAACATGGCGTTGGTGGCCGAAGCCGAGCGACTCGGTTACTCGGTCGTGTGGTGCGCGGAGGCCTACGGCAACGACGCCGCGACGGTGCTCACGTGGATCGCCGCCAAGACCGAGCGCATCGACGTCGGATCGGCGATCTTCCAGATCCCCGCGCGCACCCCGGCGATGACCGCGATGACCGCCGCGACCATCGACACGTTGTCGAACGGGCGATTCCGGCTCGGCCTGGGCGTCTCCGGGCCGCAGGTCTCCGAAGGCTGGCACGGCGCGAAATTCGACAAGCCGATCGGGCGCACCCGCGAGTACGTCGACATCATCCGGCTCGCGTTCGCGCGCGAACGCGTGCAGTACGCCGGCGAGCACTACACCTTGCCGTTGCCGGACGGCCCCGGCAAAGCGCTCAAGATGATCATCCATCCGGTGCGCGACTACATGCCGATCTACCTCGCCGCGATCGGGCCGAAGAACCTCGAGCTCGCGGGGGAGAAGTGCGACGGTTGGCTGGCGATTTTCTACGACCCGGAGTTCGCGACCGAGCAACACGCGTCGATCCGCGCCGGCATGGAACGCGCCGGCCGGCTTGACGCGCCGTTCGACGTCACGCCGACCGTTCCCGTCGTCGTCGGCGACGACGTCAAGGCCTGCGCCGATCCGTGCCGTGGTTACGCCGCGCTCTACATCGGCGGGATGGGTTCGCGCGAACAGAACTTCTACAACCGGCTCGCCACGCGCATGGGCTACGAGAAAGAAGCCAAGGAGATCCAGGACCTCTACCTCGATCGAAAGTACGTCGAGGCCGGGGCCGCGGTGCCGTTCGAGTTCATCGACCGCACGTCACTGCTCGGCTCGGTCGACCGCATGGCCGAGAAGATGCAGACGCTCGCGGGCGCGGGGGTGACGACGTTGAACGTGTCGGCCTACGGCGCGACGCAAGACGAGCGGATCGCCACGTTGCGCACGGCGGCGGAGGCGTTAGAGAAGTCAGGCGTCGGCGACTGAGCTCGACAGCATCTCGGCGCGCAGCTGCTCGAGGTTGCGCAACGTGTGGGTGAGCACGGCCCGGTCGCATTCGACATCGTCCGGCGACGACAGCAAGTACTGCAGTCGCGCGATGCGCTCCTCGACCTCGGCCATTGCCGGCTCCCACCCTCCGCTGTCGGCGCTACTTCAACGAGTCAGACTCGCCACTGGTGACGTGGTTACATGTCGGCGCGAGAGTCGCAAAGATTGAGGCCGAGCGATGACGACGGTTCTGCTAGTCCGGCACGGCGTGACCGACGCCAATCGCGGCGGCGTGCTCGCCGGCTGGTCGCCCGGCGTACATCTGGCCGACAAAGGGCGGGAGCAGGCGGCGGCGTTGGGCGCCCGGCTCGCGGCCGTTCCGGTCGCCGCGGTCGTCAGCAGCCCGCTCGAACGCTGTGTCGAGACGGCGACGGCGTTGGTCGCCGGGCGCGACGTCTCGGTCGAGACCGACGAGGCGCTCGGCGAGTGCAAATACGGCGACTGGACCGGACAAGAGTTGAAGAAACTCGCGAAAGATCCGCTTTGGAAGGTCGTGCAGGCGCACCCGAGCGCGGCGATGTTCCCCGGCGGCGAAGCGCTGCGCGACACCCAAACCCGCGCGGTCGACGCGATCCGGCGGATCAACGAGAGGGTCGGCGCCGACGCGACGTGGATCGCGGTCAGCCATGGCGACGTGATCAAGTCGATCCTCGCCGACGCCCTCGGCTTGCATCTCGACCTGTTTCAGCGCATTCACGTCGACCCTGGCTCGCTGTCGGTCGTTCGCTACACGTCGCTGCGGCCGTTCGTCGTACGGATGAATGACGTCGGCGGGTCCGTCGACGACCTGCGCCCGCCGGCCAAGCGATCGCGGGCAAAGCGGCCCTCGTCGGACGCGGTCGTCGGCGGCGGCGCCGGGCCTGGTTGAGACCGACATAGGCTTACGACGATGCCCGGCCAGTTGTTCGAATTCGACCCGCCTGAGCGTTTCGTCGCCGGTACGGTCGGCCAACCCGGCGAGCGCGCGTTCTACCTGCAGGCGAGCGGCGGCGGCCGGCTGGTTTCGGTCGCGCTGGAGAAGGTGCAGGTCGCCGCGCTCGCCGAGAAGCTCGACGAGCTGCTCGACGAGGTCCGCCGCCGGCACGGCAACGACTCACCCATCCCGGCGGCGGCGAGCATCGACGTCGAAGACGTCGCGCCGCTGGCGGCGCCGATCGAGGAAGAGTTCCGGGTGGGCACGCTCGCGCTGGCGTGGGACGACGACTCCGGGCAGGTGATCGTCGAGGCGCAGTCAGTCGAGCCCCAGACCCCCGAGTCGGAGGAGACGGCCGAGGCGCCGGCCAGCGTCGAGTTCACCGGCGACATGTTGCGGGTCCGGATCTCGCCGGAGACAGCCCGGGCGTTCTCCAAACGGGCGCAGCGAGTCGTGGCTGCGGGCCGGCCGCCGTGCCCGCTGTGCGGCAACCCGCTCGACGCCGAGGGGCACGTGTGCCCGCGCCAGAACGGTCATCGCGGACCGCACTGACGTGACCGCCTCGGCCAGCGCCTCCGAACCCGACCTGCTTCGCCTGCTCCGCGACGGCGAGCTGTCGGTCGAAGGCCGGTTGTACGACGCCTCCAACGCGACCCTCTACTGCACCGTCACCCTGGACGGGGTCACGGTCGCCTGCGTGCACAAGCCGGTCGTCGGCGAGCGGCCGCTCTGGGACTTTCCCGACGGCACGCTGGCGTATCGCGAGGTCGCGGCGTACGCCGTCTCGGCGGCGACCGGCTGGGACATCGTCCCGCCGACGGTGTTGCGCGAGGGGCCGTTCGGCATCGGCATGTGCCAGCTGTGGATCGACGTCGCCGAGGGCGTCGACCTCGTCGCGCTCGCCCGCAGCGACCACCCGCAACTGCGCCGGATGGCGGTGTTCGACGCGGTCGTCAACAACGCTGACCGCAAGGGCGGGCACCTCCTGCCCACCCCCGACGGGCACATTTACGGCGTCGACCACGGGGTGTGTTTTTCGGTCGACGAGAAGCTGCGCACGTTGCTCTGGCGCTGGCGCGGGAAGCGCCTGACCGACGAGGCCGTCGAGGTGCTCAGCGCGCTGC
>Ga0157369_10007501_pt1 | contig 12553 bp, 20 predicted proteins | sample C25metaG_FD_113461 | JGI IMG/M metagenome (GOLD analysis project Ga0157369, IMG submission 113461) | Corn rhizosphere microbial communities from Kellogg Biological Station, Michigan, USA - C2-5 metaG | ecosystem: Host-associated > Plants > Roots > Rhizosphere > Soil | place: USA: Michigan...
AGAACTCGCCGTTCCGCGACCGCCCGGTCGAGGAGAATCTCGACCTGTTCCGCCGCATGAAAGCCGGCGAGTTTCCGAACGGCGCGCGTGTGTTGCGCGCCAAGATCGACATGGCCGCCGCAAACATCAACCTGCGCGACCCCGTGCTGTACCGTATCCTGCATGCGCATCATCCGCGCACGGGCAACAAATGGTCGATCTATCCGAGCTACGATTATGCGCACGGCCAGTCGGACGCCATCGAAGGCATCACCCATTCGATCTGTACCCTGGAGTTCGAGGACCATCGCCCGCTCTACGACTGGTTCATCGAAAAATTGCCGGTGCCGTCCAAGCCGCATCAGTATGAATTCGCGCGTCTCAATCTGACCTACACGGTGCTCTCCAAGCGCGTCCTGACCCAGCTCGTGCGCGACGGCCATGTCGCAGGCTGGGACGATCCGCGCATGCCGACCATTGCCGGATTGAAGCGCCGCGGCGTGCCGCCGGCCGCGGTCCGCGAATTCATCAAGCGCATCGGCGTTGCCAAGGCCAACAGCGTGGTCGACGTCGGTATGCTCGAGTTCTGCATCCGCGAGGAACTGAACCGCACCGCGCTGCGCCGCATGGCGGTGCTCAAGCCCCTGAAGGTCGTGATCGAGAATTATCCGGAAGGGCAGGTCGAGGAGATCGAGGCGATCAACCACCCTGATAATCCGGATGCCGGCACGCGCAAGATCGCTTTCGGCCGCGAGCTCTATATCGAGCAGGACGACTTCATGGAGAACCCGCCGAAGAAGTTCTTCCGGCTCTCCCCCGGCAATGAGGTGCGGCTGCGCTATGCCTATTTCATCAAGTGCACTGATGTCGTGAAGAACGCGGCCGGCGAGGTCACGGAGCTGCGCTGCACCTATGATCCCGCAACCAGGGGCGGCAACGCGCCCGACGGGCGCAAGGTCAAGGCGACCATGCACTGGCTGCCGGCGGCACAGTCCCGCACCGCAGAAATCCGCATCTACGGCCAGCTTTTCGCCAAGCCGAGCCCGGATGCCGCCAATTTCGCGGGTGACCTCAATCCCCAGTCGCTGGAGGTTCTCAGGGATGCCCGGGTCGAGCCGGCGATTGCCGAGGCCAATTCGACGGAGGCCATGCAGTTCGAGCGGCAGGGCTACTTCGTCCGCGACAAAGATTCGACGCCGGACCGGCTGGTCTTGAACCGAACCATAGGATTGCGCGACACCTTTGCGAAGGAAGTCGGTAAGGGCTAGGCCTTTCACCCCACCGTGATTTGGATCACGTTGATTCCACGGCTATTGGGCCTATTGGCGCGTTTCCTTCGAGGCAGGTTTCAAATGAAGAAGCTCACGGTATTGGCGATTGTGTTCCTGCTGGCGCCGGCTTTTTCGGCGGACGCGTCCAGCAAGCATCATCACAGACATGCGAGAGCCCATTCGTCCGAGCCGGCGTCGTCGCCGTCGGGGCCGCCTGTGACGCGGCTGCCGGTGGCGCCCGACGCGTTCCGGGCCTAGGTGCGCATTCCCGATCCGTTCTGCTAGTCCGCAGGCGATATTATACTTGACGTACCCACTCCGCCGATATAGGTTGGAGTCATAAGGGGATACGTCATGAAATCCGTTCTTTCAGATAAGCATTTCCACAACGAAGAAGCCGCCTACGCCTTCGTGGAAGCCCGGTTGTGGCCGAATGGTCCCGTCTGCCCGCATTGCGGCGGCGTGGATCGCATTTCCAAGATGGGCGGCAAGAGCACCCGCATTGGCACTTAAAAGTGCTACCAGTGCCGCAAGCCCTTTACGGTCAAGGTTGGGACCATCTTCGAAGCCAGCCACGTCCCCATGCGCCATTGGTTGCAGGCGATCTTCCTGATGACTTCCAGCAAGAAGGGCATCAGCAGCAACCAGCTTCACCGTACCCTTGGCTGCACCCTCAAGACCGCTTGGTTCATGTCACACCGCATCCGCGAGGCAATGCGCGTCAACGGCCTGATGATGCCGCCCATGGGCAGCAACGGCGGCATAGTGGAAGCGGACGAAACCTTCCTTGGCTTTGTCGAGGGTGCCGAGAAGAAAGGCCGCCAAGCATGGTCTAACAAGAACGTCGTTTTTACTCTGGTTGAACGTGGCGGATCGGCGCGCTCGTTCCATGTGGACGGCGTGCGCGCTGGCGAGTTGCTTCCCATCGTGAAAGAGAACCTTAGTCGCGAAGCGCAACTGATGACCGATGAAATGTACTCCTATCGGTACATTGCCGAGACTGGCGCGGTCGCCAGCCATGACACTGTGAATCACTCCAAAGACGAATATGTGCGCCGCGAGGCTGACCGCCTGATCACCACCAACACGGTTGAGGGCTTCTATTCGATCTTCAAGCGCGGCATGAAAGGCATCTATCAGCATTGCTCTGAGAAGCATTTGCACCGATATTTGAGTGAGTTTGACTTCCGCTACACCAACCGCATCGCGACAGGCTATGACGACATCGCTCGCGCTGAGAAGGCATTGAAGGGTGTCCGTGGCAAGCGACTGACCTATAGGACGACTAACTAGCGAGACTGCCCCATATGGCCCCAAAAGCAGGCGTGCTAAAAAAGCAAAAGACAAAGCCTAAGTTATCAGACAAAGAGCAGTCCGAGCGGTTTAAACAACCCGCTCGGGAATTAGGCGTGGATGAAAGCGGCGAAGAATTTGAGCGCACCTTCGACGGGATAGTCAATCAACGGAGGGCTCCTTCAGACGTTTCGCCAAAATCTCAAAAAAAGACGTAACGTGGCTGATCACATTTTCAGCATTAGCCTCTTCGTAATTTGCCCTTCCGTGCGAAACGTAGTTGCGCCAACCATCCTTGAAATACAGGAATTGCGTTGCTGCCTCTGAGAGAAACTGAAGCCGTTCGTTTTTGGGCATTCCCCTAGGAAGTGACTTAGCTTCATTTCTTATTTCAGCTTCGATCTCATCAATAATGTTTTGCCAATTTTGGATATCAAAAGTCTTTCCCACGTCGGCGGCCATCGCGCGGAGCCCATGTTCAAGTGCTCTCATGCTATGAAAGACAGAAGCGATGTTTAAACCCATGGCATAAGCATTCCGCGCAGCGCGCAATTCCGAAATAGCGGAAGGAAATGCTTTCTTTGCCGGCTCAGAAAGTGAAATTTCACTTTCATAGTGGGCCGCGCGATGAGGAGGAACGTGGAGGAATAATCGTCCCTTCAACTCGTTCAACATCGCGCCGACCAGGATTTGAAATTCCCGGCTAGTCTGAGGAAGATTGTTGAGATGCGCGCGTATCATCTCTTTTGAGAGGTCTAACTTCAGCGTTTCGCGATGCGTTATTAGCACCTCTAGGTGAGCCTTTAGCTCCGCATTCTGCTTTTCAGTGCGGGGTTTTAGTGCGGTATCTTTATCCGGGTCATTGAAAAATAACCCCGCAAATTCATCGTGGATGTACATCCCCAAGTTGACATAAGCGTTTGCGTAGACTCTCAGCATGTCCCAAAGGCTCCATAGCCCACCGGAACGCAGATGATTCCCGGCGCTACTCATGGTAGCGCCTCCCGCTGGGTACGGGAAGTATAACATGCCCAGTCCGCATCCCGCAACTTCCGGTAGCCTGAGGCGAGGGGAGTAGCAGGGTTTTGCCGCATGGCAGAGCGGGACGGGGCGGGTTCACGCCACCGCACGCAGGGAATTGCCGGCACAGGTATCGCCGGGACCTGGCCGCCGCGCGGAGCCGCGGCGGGCGCGCTTGCGCCGTCGCCCTCGCGGGCGTGGCCTTCCTTGCTCGAGCGGATGCGCGCCTGGGTCCGCGCCGAAGCCGGCGCAGGCCGGCTCCTGCCCTGGGTTCCCGTCGCCTTTGGCGTCGGCATTGCGCTCTATTTCACCGCCTCGCACGAGCCGCTGCTGTCGGCGAGTGCAACTGTCGCGGCGGCGCTGTGCATGGTCGCTTTCCTGCTGCGCCGGAGCCGCTTCTTTGTGGCCGCGGTCCTCACAGCCGCGGTCGCGGCAGGCTTTGCCACTGCGACTTTTCGGACCGCGCACCTCGCTCATACCGTGCTGACGCGTCCGCTCTATTCGGTCTCGCTGTCGGGCTTTGTCGAGACGCGCGACATCCGCGAGCGCACCGATCGCTTCGTCCTGCGCGTGACGCAGATGGAGGCGCCGCGCTTTTCCGGCACGCTCGATCGCGTCCGGCTCTCGGTCCGGAAGGGCACCGCGCCCGATGTCGGCAGCTTTGTCGAATTGAAAGCCCGCTTGCAGCCGCCGCTCGCGCCGCTGCGTCCGGGCTCCTATGATTTCTCGCGTGACATGTTCTTTCAGGGCATCGGCGCCTCCGGCTTCGTGACCGGTGCGATCAAGGTGATCGAACCGCCCGAAAACGGCGGCATTGCGCTTCGCTACGCCGCCTTCATGCAGAACCTGCGCGATGCCATCGACGGCCACATTCGCGAGCGGCTCGATGGCGACGAGCGTGCCATTGCGACCGCGCTCATGACCGGCCGCCGCGACGCCATCACCACGCCGGTCAATGACGCCATGTTCATTTCCGGCCTCGGTCACGTGCTGTCGATTTCCGGCTAGCAGATAGAACAACAATTCAGGACGGTTCAGGAAGCATCACCGTCCACAGTTTCGCTGCTGAATCAATCACTTTCCACATTTCTATTCAAGTCATGATGGAGCAGGATCATTCACGGCGCTGCTTCCCGGGTGCTTCCCAACCATTTTCTGAGGTGCTTCCCATGCCAGCTGCAATGTCCGCTGAGATCGTTCGGATTCCGCAACGCTTTTCCGATGCCTATGTCCGTCGGCTCAAGCTGAGCGCCGGCGAGAAAGATCGCATCGAATGGGATCCGGAGTTGCCGGGCTTTGGCGTCAGGTTGCGGACGACCAAGTCGACCTATCTCGTCCAGTATCGGTTCCAGAAAGCGACGCAGCGCGAAAGCCTGGGCGACGTCCGGAAGCTCAAGCTTGAGGAAGCACGCGACGTCGCCCGCAAGTTCTTTGCGAAGGTCGAGCTTGGCATCGACCCGCGGGCGGAAAAGCGGAAGGCTGAGGAGGCCGCCGAGGCCGCCAGGCTAACTTTCAAGGCGGTTGCCGATCTCTATCTAGCGGCCAAGGAAACGAAGATTCGGCCGAGCACCTACAAAGCTGCCGATGCCTACCTCAATGATAAATTTGCACCGCTTCACCGCAAGCCGATCAGCACGATCGACCGGAAGGTCGTCGCCGAGCAGCTGCGGCGGATCATTGCCGAGCACGGTCCCACGTCGGCTGCCCGCGCGCGCGGCAACCTGTCGGCGCTATTCGCCTGGGCGATGAAGGAGGGCATGGTCGACGCCAACCCCGTAATCGGGACCAATAACCCGATCGAGGGAAAGCAGGCTCGGGACCGGGTGCTGACCGACGACGAGCTTCGGATCGTCTGGCGCCACTGCCAGGACGATGATTTCGGTCGGATCGTCCGCCTCCTGCTTCTGACGGCCTGCCGGCGCGACGAAATCGGCTGGCTGCGCTGGCCGGAAGTCGACCTGCCCGGAAACCGGCTGCTGCTGCCGCCCGAACGTACGAAGCCCGGAAGGGCGCTGGAGATGCCTCTGGTGGCGACGGCCCGGGCTATCCTGCAGAGCGCACCCAAGCGCGTGGGTCGTCAGTTTGTGTTCGGTGGCAGTGGAGGTGGTTTCGGCGCTTGGTCGTGGTGCACGATGGCGCTGCACGCGCGCATAGCGACCGCGGAGGGGAGGGCACTCCCGCATTGGACACTGCACGATCTTCGACGGACGGTGCGCACGGGTATGTCCAAGCTGGGCGTGAGGCCGCATATTGCCGAGCTGGTGCTGAACCACATCGCGCACCGGTCCGGCGTGGTGGGTGTTTATGACCACCACGATTACCAGCCAGAGATTGCCGAGGCGTTGGCGAAGTGGGAGGCGCATCTATTGGTGGTTGTCGATCAATGACGAACGACCAATCAAAAGGAACACCCCGAAAGGTTGTCCTGCCGACCGAGGCGGCGGGCCCCTCTGTCGAACTGTTGGTCAGCTTTGAGCGATGGGAAAAGATCAAAATAGCCATTCCCGGCCAACTCTCGCCTAAGAAGGACACCGTTCTTCGAGATGGTATCTTCAGATCATGTAACAGCTTCCTGAGCGCCACTCGGCTTCGAGACGCAGGGGCAGCCAGTGCCGCGGCAATACGAAGGCCGGCAGGCAGGCAGCCGGCACCGCTCGAGAGTTTCGCTCGACACTTGTCGGCCGCGTCCGCGACATGGTCCGCGATCAAGGGGATGCAAGATGATCGCTTGGGGCCACTAAGCGATCACCTCGGCAGTCGCAGTGAATTTGGTCTCTATCTTGAGTCTTTGGCGAAGGATGCTGAACGACGCCTAAAAATCCTTCGTTCGATCAAACCGGCAAAGCCCGCACCAGCGCGGGACCTGCTTGTTTGGGACTTTGCTGAGCACTGTCGCTCCGCCGGGCTCAATCCGATCAGTCATGGCCGGATGTATGAGGAAGGTGCACTGCCTACCTGGTTTCAGGGATTTGTGGCGGCCATCAATGATCAGATCCTCGGTGCTCAAGGATGGGGCGCCGCCGATGCTGACAAACGCGCATTGTACGCAGACGTCGCGAAGGCGATGCGCGGTTATGGGAAACAGGGCAAAGCCCGCAAATAAATCACCGGACGTGATAAGGCGTGAAGCCTACTCCTGACGCCAGAAGCGCAGGAGATACTCAATATGAACTACGGACCACGCCCCGAGATCGTTGATGACGATCGCGTGCTGAGTTTCAAACAGTGGTGCGAAATCAACGGTTTTTCGCGATCCACCGGACAGCGACTCGTTGCTGCCGGCCGCGGCCCAAAATTCATCCAGCTGTCTGAAAAGCGGATCGGCGTGACCGTCGCCGAGAACCGGCGCTGGCAACAGTCGCGGCTGATCGAAACGGCAGCTTGAGGGCATCGCTATGGGTGCGCGCAAGCCTGAGCTCGCTGAGCCTGTCGTTGTCGATCAGTGGTGGGCGAACCGCCGGCACGACGCGATCGTAACGACACTGCAGTCGTTCAAAGGTCATAACCTGATCGACTTGCGTAAGCATTCGATGAACCGGGACGGCAAGCTCGTCCCGACTGCGAAGGGCATCACGATCAAGGTGACGCGCCTGGTGGACCTGCAGAAGGCAATCGCCAAGGCTGTGGAGAAGGCTCGTTCGCTCGGTCTGATCGACGAGGAGGGAGGCGAGTGACCGCGCCCCTTGTCGACATCCTTGCACTGATGGCCGAGAGCGCGGCGATGTCCCTTGCGCTGTTCGACGAACTCGAGTTCGCTGATGTAGTCGATCCGCTTCAAGAGTTCGCAGAGCGCACCGGGCTGGTGGCTGCGATCGGCCAGGACGCGGTCCAGGAAATCATCAGTGCGGCGTTCGTCGAACGCGACGAGGTGCCGGACGACTATGCGGCGCAGCTCGTTCGCCAATGGGGGATGGCCGATTCGCGCGATCGTTGGCGTCACACTGGCGAGCCGCCACCTGCGTCATGTGACGCACCTGAGCAGCGGAGGCCGACGGCAAATCGCGTGCCCCAGACCGTGATCGATGCCTTCAAGATTGTTCTCGATAAGGGTGACGCCGCATATCTGGCGGACTGGCTGCGCGACCACGCGGAATATGCCGCAGTGCTCCTCGATCGACTGGAGGAAGCGGCCTGATGTTGACGCGCGCCAATATCGCCATGGCCAAAGATGTCTTCCGCGAGCTCGGCTACGTTCGGGATGATGTTCTCGATGTAGAACACCAGGACGGTCCTCCGGACGATGGTTACGAGCCCCCGACTGAATACCCTGAAGGCGTCGCTGCGGAGTCCGACGTCGAGCGCCAGGTCAATAAGACTGATCTTCCATGGCTCGACATGTCGGGCTGGGATGGCGCGGCGGTGCCGGAACGGCAATGGGCGATCAAGGATCGCGTGCCGCTGCTCCAGGCCGGCTTGTTCTCCGGCGAGGGCGGTACCGGCAAAAGCATCATCGAGTTGCAGAAGAACGTCGCCCACGTGATGGGCAAGGACTGGCTCGGCTCGCTGCCGGAGCCAGGTCCCGCGTTCTACATCGGCGCCGAGGACGACAAGCAGGAAATTCACATCCGGCTCGCCGCGATCGCCAAGCACTATGGCGCGACCTTCGGCGACCTGATCAAGGGCGGCTTGCATGTCCTGCCGCTGCTCGGCCAGGACGCCACGCTGTGCGCGGTCAATCCCCGCACCGGTCGCGTGGAGGTGACTGAGCTTTATCGGAAGATCCTTGAGGCGGCAGGCGACATCAAGCCGAAGAATATCTCAATCGACACCCTCTCGCGCGCCTTCGCCGGCAACGAGATCGACCGCGTCCAGGTCTATGCCTTCGCACAGCACATGCAGGCACTGGCGGCCGCGGCGGGCGGCTCGGTGACGATCCTGAGCCATCCCAGCGTCCAGGGCATCAATTCCGGCTCCGGCATCTCCGGTTCGACCGCATGGCACGGCGCGTTCCGGTTCCGCCAATATCTGAAGGGCGTCAAGGCCGACGACAGCGACCAGCCGGACAACGACCTCCGCGAACTCGAGTTCAAGAAAAACCAATATGGGCCTCGCGGCGAGAACGTCGTGCTGCGATACCAGAACGGCCTCTTCCTGCCTGAGGGGGGGGCGTCAAGCCTGGATAAGCTCGGCAGGGAGTTCAAGGCCGACGAATTGTTCCTCAATCTCCTGCGGCGGTTTGAGGGGCAGGGGCGCAACCTCAGCCACAAGAAGAACGCCCCGACCTACGCGCCGAGTGCGTTCGCCAAGGAGGACGAGGCCAAGAAACTCCATCTCAAGAAGATCGATTTCGAGGCCGCCATGTCGCGGCTGTTCAACACTGACAAAATCCACGTCGAAAAATATCGCCAGCATTCTCGCGAGTTTGAGCGGCTCGCAGAGAGGCGGCATCCATGACCAGTTCCCTGCTCACTACCGTGTGCACTCCCTGCTCACTGGGTGCTTACTACCGTGTGTACTACTCCAACTGCCTACCCTTAGGAGCTAGCACGCAGTGCACGTGCTGCTCCTCCGTTGGGATAGGCAGTAAGCGGAAAGACCTCGTTTGCGCCTACACAACGCTAACGCCGCGCGCGTGCGCATATATCCCTCTAGATAACCGGTTAACCTGGTCAGCATCGCCACATGATCAGCACACAGCTGCGGTGAGATCGGGTTCTAGTGTTTGCTCAGGGCCTTGGTCTACTCGGTTGATCGATAATCCACGATCGGGAAGCGAGTGGGACCGTTCGGAAGGGGTTTTTGCGCGCGTATCTAACCACGTCTTTCACTCTGTTGGATCAGTTGGGGCGCTGGCGAAACGCCTGATCGGCGATGCGCAACGCCATGGACGGCTTGAAAAAGACCGGGGTGGGGTGGTGGGTGGGGGAGAAAGCCAGCGCCGGCCAGAAATTCGACGTTCCCCCTATTTTTCGCGGCGGCTTCCAAAAACCCCGTCCACCCTTACCCCGCCTTGCGGCTCTTGAGGACAGATGAGCGGTGATTGGCGATGGATTGTGGGCCGCAACGTCATCGATCTGACGATCGATTTGCGCAGCCTCATGATCGGCTTTGCGTTCGGAGATCGTGACGTGGTCATGCATATCGGCTGCGTCACCATCACCATCGAGCACTGGCCAAGCGACCCCTCAACATCTATTGCCCCTGCCGGTGACGAATGAGCCGTCAGCTTGAAATTTTCGAGGACATTGCTGACCAGATGTCGGTCGCGCAGAACGTCGGCTGCCGTGATCCGCGGGGAAAAATGTTTGGCCGACCGCAGCTATCTCCTGGGCTCCTGCATGCGAAGGTTGCCCGCGAGCCATCCGCGGCGCCAGAAGTGCTCCCCGCCGCACCGGTGAACTCGCCAAGCTCGCCTGACCCCGTTCCAGCAGCTGTGCCGCGGGTGATCACGACGCCCGACGAGTTGCTCGACATGCTCCGCCAGCGCCGTGACGAGCTCGGCCTGACGCATGAGACCATCGACCACATCGCGGGCTGGGCATCGGGCTATTGCAGCAAGGTGCTGTCTCCGGAGCCGCTGAAGGGGTTGGGCGGGAAGGGGCTGGGCCTGGTGCTGGACGCCTTGGCGCTGGGGATCGCGCGGATTGAGTTTGTGGAGGATCCGGCACTGGCCGACCGGATGCGCCGAAGGTGGACGAAGCGTCTGCGTCCCAAGATGCGCCCGCGCCGCACCCGCAGTGCGCTTAGTGGTGCGTTGCTGGACAAAGGGAGCGGGCAGACATTGGCGTCCACAACGGAGATAGCCGATGTCGAAACCCCACCTGAGCTTCCGTCCCAAGCCTGAGCTTGCCGACGCGATCCGAGCAGCCGCGACCGAAGAGCGCCGGCCGGTGAGCCAGTTTTTGGCCAACCTGATCGAGGACGCGCTTGCCGCCAAGCGGCAGACCACGGGCGACCGCGATGCAGTGGCTGCCTAAGATGCTGTCGCGAAACAGAGAGGGCGAGAAGCCCACGGAACAGCCCGCAATCGATCGGCCCAACGACAGCGAGGCGAAGGCGCCGGTGGTGCGATCCAAGCTGGAAGCGGTAACGGCTGAGCTTTCGGACCTCGAAAGCGAGATGGCCGAACTGGCGCTGGCGGCTGCGGAGGGGAAGGGCGGCGCGTCAGCCAAGCTTTCGGCCCATCGCATCAAGATCGATGTTGCCGCGCGTGCGCGCTCCGAATTGGAGGCCGCGCTGCGTCTCGCCGCGCACCTGGACCGGCAGAAGGCAGCCACCGCGCTGATCGACATGCGCGCCGAGCAGCTCCGGAATTTCAAGGCCGCCATGTCGGCGCGAGAAAAGGCAATGACCGTGGTGCTGGAAGCGGCAGCCAACATGGCGAAAGCCTATGGCGAATACTCCGAAGCCACCTTGGCCGCGGCGATTGCCACACCGACCGGCACGGTCGTGCCGCAGATCGGTATGGGGAACGGTGCATTGGGCCCGGTGTTCGGTCCATGCGAACGGCTACTCCTCGCCGAGCTGTGGCGGCTTGGGCCCGAGCGCAAAGATGGTGTCGGACGCTTCGTCCTGCCTTTCGCGAAATCGGCTCCCCTCATGACAAGCACTGATCACCGGGAACTGTCCGCCGGGATCGACGAGTTCATTGCTGCGGACAAGGTTGTCGTCACGAACATCCAGGAGCAGATCGATCGCCTCAACGCCACGGTGATCGAGGCGATTGAACAGAAGGACGCCGCATGAAAACCGATTTCACCGGAATGACGATCGATAAATGTCCAGCCGCCTGCACGGCCGAGCGCTGCGTGATCTCGACCGTCGGCATCTGCAAGCATCCTGCCAAGTCCGGAGATGAGGGTTGTGGCCCGGTTACCATGGCCAATCGCAGGGCAGCCTGCAATTTTCTCGGCATCAAGAAGCAAGGGGCCGCGGCATGACCGACACGCCTGACGCATGGAGCATGATGCCTGAGCAGGCCGCCGCCGCGCTTGCGGAAATGACCGCCGCGTTCAGGGCGACGCAGCCGGTGTCGCCACAGCAGCAACTCGATGAAAAATATGCGGATCCGAAGTTTCGCGCGAGGCTCGACGCCGGCAGCCTCGAGGCCCGCGCCGAGTTCGATCATCTCGTAAAGGCCGCGGCGGATGCAGATCCCGTCCAGGCGGCGATGACCGGCAGCCTTCCGGAGATCCCGGACAGCTCGCTGCGGCTGATGGCTGATTTTGCCGGTTATCTGCGCGAGGTGGGGCTGCGCGATGAGGTGGTGCAGGAAGCGCTCGAAAATCGCCAGACATCGCAGGCGATCCACGACGAGGCGGTGGCCTGGCGGGAGCGGCACTTGAAAGACGAGGCTTTCGTGAAGGCTTATCTCGGCGGCGATCAGGAGGCCGTGCAGAAAATAACGCTCTGCTCCATCGTGCTCGCGCAGCCAATCGCGAAGGGAGCCACGACATGAAGCTGACGTGCCGTTACGAAAACCGCGACACCGGCGAGCAGCGCGATCAGATTTGCACGCTTGATCCGGATGAAATCGCGCGCGTCGAAGATGCCCGGCGAACCGTCGGCGACGAAGCCGCGATGGTTCTCGCGGCGGCAATCGCTTTGCATTCAGCCTACTCTACCGAGCTGGACGCGCTGGAGTGGCATCATCTCGGGCCGCCGGCGCTCATGAACTGAACGAGGAGGCGATAGATGACCACTGCAGTCGACGGCAAGTCGTTTTCGAACATCTCGGCCACGACCGCCCCATTTTCACTCAAGGGCGGTTATTACACGGTGGAGGCCGTAGCGACGTTCGGCGGCGGCAGCGTCGAACCGCAGGGTCTTGGTCCCGATGGCTCGACGTGGTTGTCGGCGCCGACCGCACTGAAGCTCACGGCGGCCGGCATGATTGCAGGCTATCTGCCGCCCGGCCAGTACCGGTTCACCATCGCCACCGCAACGGCCGTCTTCTGCTCCGTCTCCGGCGTGCCGGTTTCCTGAAAAGAGCGCGGAGGTTCAAAAAATGACCACAGTCTCGCATACATCGCTTTCGACACACTCGAGCC
>Ga0157369_10007504_pt1 | contig 12550 bp, 21 predicted proteins | sample C25metaG_FD_113461 | JGI IMG/M metagenome (GOLD analysis project Ga0157369, IMG submission 113461) | Corn rhizosphere microbial communities from Kellogg Biological Station, Michigan, USA - C2-5 metaG | ecosystem: Host-associated > Plants > Roots > Rhizosphere > Soil | place: USA: Michigan...
CCACTTTCTGGGCAAGGTTTACGGGGTTGATATTCAGGACGCGGACTAATGCTATCAGGATGAGAATGATTCCCAATAAGGCTATTCCGATTCTTCGCCAGTTGGCGGGGTCCTGGATCCAGGCCAGGATTTTCCCCCAGGTCGCGGCCACGGCGGCGGCGCCGGTCACGGTATCCACCAGGCCCACAGTGGTCATATCCCCGGATCCGGAGCCGGTCAGGCCGTCCACGGATCCGGGATTGATCGGCCTCAGCGCACCGGCGATTCCCGCCCGCGGGAGGGTGACGCGTTCGGCATAGCGGTGCCCGTTGGTGTTCTGGGACATCACATCCACAACCGGCCCCAGGTCGGCCAGGATCACGGCCGTATGGGAGACCGGGGCAATGAGAGAGCCACGGTTCCAGAAGACCTGGTCCCCGGGCTTGAACGGACCCAACGGGCCTACCTTGGTGTACCACTTATCCATCCCGCCCAGCGGGAAACTCTGGTAGGCGGTGATGGCGTAGTTGTCCCCGGACGTGGGGACCGGCGGGGACCCCACGACCTGGACGTTATAGGAGTTGGTCAGCGCCACGCATTCACCGGAGCCGATGCTCTGGCCCTGGACGGCGTCCACCCAGGCGGAGAGTGTCATGGTCATACCAGGACCGCCGCTTTCGCCGCGTTCGCTGCCATCCCGGTCACGGCCTGGCCGGCCTTGGTGAACTTCAACACCGCCACCAGCAACAACACCGCCCCAATCGCAAACAGGCCCGCGCGGCGCCAAAACTCCGGATCCTGGAGTGTCGCGCCCAGCTTGGCCAGGGACCCGGCCCAGTCCGGGGCCGCGGCAATGGCCTTGGTCAGCGGGTCCACCCGGGTCCCGGCGCCGATGACGTTCCGGATCCCCTGGGCCTTCTGCCAATTTTGCTGGTACCGGTCAGGGTAGGCGGACTTCTGGACCGCCTGGGCACGGACCCAGGGGTCCCCGGCCGGTGCGCCTTTGAGGGCCTGGTAGAACTTGTCCGCCGACACGGCCGGATTCATCAGGTCCGCCGCCGTGCCCCAGATCCCCACCTGTTGCTGGAACAAGCCCACCGACTTGTGATCGGAGCCCACCTTGTCGTGGGCAATGTTCAAGGACTCGGGCACGTTCGAATTGGCCTGGTTCAACAGGTCCGATTCGGTGACCGCCACCATCAGGGCGGTGGCGATCTCATCGTCGGTGGCGCCGGCTTTCTGGCCCTCTTCGATGATGGTCTGGGCGTAGGCGAACTGGGCCGGGGACAGCCCAAGATTCCCCGGGGTCTTGGGCATTAGAGCAGGGACCCGAAGATCCGGCCCATCGGGGAGGATGCCTTGGTGCCCAGGCCGCCCAGCAGCGGGGCCAGGGACTCCAGCATCGGCCCGGCCTGGGCGATCAGCGGCCCGGCCTGGGCCACCAGTTCCTCCAGGGCCTTGGCCTGGGTGAACAGGTAGTCCACCTTTTCCTCCAGCGACGGCGCCGCGGGGGTGACGTTGGCAGCAAGTGCTGCGTCGAGATTTTCAGTCATGGGATTTCCTAACCCGTCAAAGTTGATGTTTAGCGTGGATCTGCGTCAAGCACCGAATGATGCCATAGCGAGAGTGTACCGAAAATGAGAACCATTATCAGCAAGACGGTCGGATCCCCGGTCAGAGCCCAGAACACGCCGCCGATAATGGCCGCCAGGGACCCTACCGTCAGGTTCGCATCCAGCCACTGCTGGCGCACCGCTACGTGGGATTCGGTGGCCCGGTTCCCGTTCGCCGCCCGGCACTCCGCCAGGGACGGGGCGTTCTTGTTCCAGGCATCCCAGAGCTGGAACCCGGCCAGGCCCACGACGGCGACGGCCGCCGGCGCCTCCAACCGGCTGGCCATCAGGCCGGGTCCAGCCAGTGCCGGATTTCCGGGAGAACCAGCCGCGGGATGACCAGGGACTGGCCCGGATCCAGGGCGTTGGGGTTGGCGATATAGTGCCGGTTCGCCTGGTAGATGTGTTCCCAGAGGGTCGCGTCCCCGTAATACTTCACGGCCAGGGAGGACAGGGTTTCCGCGAACCGGACCCGGTGCGTGCGAATCATGCTCATTGTCGGTGCCTCATGTTAGGGGACGGTGATGACGGTCCCGGCGTTCCAGAGAACCCCGGGGTTGGCAGCGGTCAGGGCGGACGTGTCGGTGGTGCCATACATTTTCTTGGCCACCGTCTCCGGGGTATCCCCGGCCACCAGCGTATACTTGTGTCCGCCCGTGATGCCCGGGGTCGCGGTGGAATCCCCGGCCCCTACCTGCTGGGCGGCGGGGGAGCCCAGGGCCGCGAACTGGTCAGCGGAGAGCCAGACCCGCTGCCCGGTGCCCATGATCCCGTAGATCTTGCCGGCCGCGTCCCGCTCATACCGCTGGAACTGGTTCTGGACCGTGGAGGTCACGGCGGGGTTGCCCAGGGCCGCGTACTGTTCCCCGGTCAGCCATTCCCGGACCCCGTTGGGCAGGATCCCGAAAATCGCGCCGGTGATGTCATCCCGCAGGAAACCGGTGTAGTTCCCCGGCGTCGCGGTGGGGATCACACCCTCGGGCGGGGTCTGGAATTGCTTGATGGCGGTGTTGATGATGGCGGACTGCTGCGCGGTCAGGGCGGCGCCGCCCAGGTAGTTGGCCAGGGCGTTGGAGACGTCGGTGGGGGAGTAGTTCCCGGTGCCCACCAGGAAGTCCGTGACCGTCTTGGCCCAGGACGCGTTGGACGTGGAGGCGGGCTGGCCTACCGGGGTGGTGGAGACCGTCCCGGAATAGTTGTTCGTCCCCGGCATCGGCCCGGCGGAGCTGAAGCCGACGGCGGCCGGCGTCACAGCCGACGCGGGCACACTGTTGCCGGCCGCGGCGCCGCGTTTCCGCCAGAGGAACACCAGCCACACGACGCCGGCAATGATGGCCACCCAGGCAATGCCGGGCAGCGGACCGATTTTCTTGGTAAAGGCGTTCGCCGCGCCCTCCGGGATGATGTCGCTCACAGGGCGGCCACCATGGCAGCTTCGGCCTGGGCCTGGGAGAAATTGGCCTGGGCCGACGCGTAGTAGGCGGCGGTCAGGGTCTGCCCGTAATCCGGACCACCAGAGACCGGGCCGTTCAGGGCCGGGGCGGGGGTATGCAGATCCGCCCGGGACCCCGTCCACCCATCCGACAGAACCCCATCGACGGGACCCACACTGTGGATGATCCGGTTGGTGCCCGGGACCCCGCCGGCATCCCGCGGCGCCACCAGATCAGAGGACCCCGGCGCCGGGACCATGGAGGCCAGTGACGCGACGGTGCCCGGCTGATTCAGGAACCCCAGCTCATACTGCCCGGCGTACTCCGGCGCGTCGGCCTGGAACACTTCGGCACTGTTGCCCACCAGGGCGGCCGGACCGCCCTCCACCCCATGCAGCACGGGATAGGCGGCGGAATCCAGCTCCACCGCGGACGGCAACACAAAATGGTCCGGGGTCCCGTATTCACGGGGCCTCAGATCCTGGGGAAGGGAACGCTTGAACCAGCCCAACGGGGCCTCCTAAAACAAAGTGGGTGGGAGAGACGGGCGGTTAGCGCTGGCCGGCGCCCATGGCCGCCTGGATCGAACCGATGAACCCGTTGGACGCGGAACCGATCACTTCGGAGGTCTTACGGTTCGGCAGGACCAGGGTGGTCACGATGGCCAGGACCACGATGGACCCCAGAACGTTGATGATCTTGTCACCCATGAGAATAGGTTTCCTTTACTTGGAGGGGAGGAGGGTAAACAGGTTCTGCCCGTTCAAGAGCAGAGAAGAAATGATAATCAGCAAACAGAGCAGGGTGGCCAGATACTCGGAGGCGATCCCGGCCGCAAACAGGAACAGACCCAGGGTGAAACCGCCCAGGACCGGCCCCATCACGGACCCAGGATTCTTATCCCCGGCCTTGGCCTTGGCCAGGCGGGTGACTTCGGCGCCGGCCACGGCCACGCCCACGGTCAGGACGGCGGTAGAGGTGTAGTTAGGCATTCCAGGTCCCAGGGATGTGAAGTTGCGGAACGGTGGCGTAGGCATCCGGCACGGGAACCGGCAGCCGCGAGGTAAACGCGGCCGCCGGCTGGACCGTGGCCGGGCCGCCATGCACCGGCGGGGCGGACCCCGCCGGCACATCCGGCGCCGTGGGCTTGGTGCCCAGGGTTTTCCCCAGGACGTCGGCCGGGTGCTGCTTGGACCAGGCCGCGTACAGGAACAGGATTCCCGCGCCGCCCAGGACCCACAGCAGGAGGCCGTCCCGGGAGTTCATCTAATGCATCCGAATGGATTTGAACACCCCGGCCCCGAAGAGCCAGAGCAGGGCCAGGGCGCCCAGGATCAGCAGGGCGGTGTGGCCCACGGTGACGTTCGCGCCGGCACCCACCCCATTGGAGATGGGGTTGCCGGTGACGTGGGCGTCCAGGTTCAGATCAGCCATCGGTTACTCCTAGATCCAGTTGGGGGCGTACACAGCCTGGGGGCTGGAGGGGCGGATGTTGTTCTGAAGCACCAGCAGCGAGGACGCGGCGGCACCCCAGTTGACGGCCTCGATGTTCAGGGCGGTGGCGGAGCCGGTGACCAGCCACTCATTCCGGTTGGAGCTGGAGTCCACGCGGGCTCCACCGGTAGCGCCGTCGTTCATGAAATCGGTGATGACGTACACGCCATTGTCCAGCTTGTTGATGGCCGGGGTCGCGGAAATCCCGCCGGTGAGCCGGTATTCCCGGGCGTGCTGTGCCCGCCACTGGGCGGCGGTCTTCCGCATCCACGGATCGTTGTTGACATAGAGGTTGAACACGGACGGCCACGCCGACTCGGTCCGCACCCCACTGGAATCGCGGAGGATGAAGATGATGTGCCGGATGGTGTTGCCGACGTTCAGCAGCTGGATGTTCTGCTGGGTGCCGGGGTTGATCGGCGGGGTCTGGGTCTGGATCAGCGAGACCGAGCCGTTGCCCAGGGGCGCGGTGGCCTGCACTTCGCCGTTGGCGTTGGTGGTCGCCGGCGCCGTCCAGTATTCCATCGTGGCCGTGATGGAGACCGTCGGGGCGACGGTGGGGGCGGTGGCGTAGATGTTCGCCAGGCTGTTGAGCGAGAGGTTCAGCAGGTAGGACTGGTTGGCGGCCATGTTCTGGAGGGCGCCGAACGCGTCGCGGGGGTCGATTTCGACCGGGATCACAATCTCAAAAGAGAAGGATCCGCCGGTGGCACCACTGCCGGAGACCAGCGAGTAGCCCGGGTCCGCGCACGGGTCATTGAACCCGGTGCCGTAGGCGCCGTACTTGTTCTGCACGTAGAGGGCGAAACCGTCAATCGTGGAGATCAGGGAGTCGCCGTTGGCCGAGAGCAGGGAGACCTGCTGGAGGATGTTGAACGGCGCGTCGGGCTGGAACGCGACGTTGGCACTGTTGCCGGCGGAGGCGACGGTGACGGTGGCGCGGATCTGGCGGAGGTAGCCGGCGGCCGGGAGCTGCTGTGGCGGCAGGGCCTGGACCGTGGTGTTCAGGGTGGTGGGGCCGGTCTGGAACGCCAGGCGGGACTTTTTCCGGGAGGCCCGGGTGAAGGGGATGGAGATGGCGGGGGCGCCGCCATTGCCGCCGGCGGCGGGGGCTGCGGCGGCGGGCTTGGCGAGGGTGGGAGCAGGCACGTGGCGTTCTTTCTCTAAGGCGGGGTGGCGGGGTTAGGCGGTCAGGCCGAAGATGTTGCACCAGGACGCGGCAAGTCCGGACCGGTCGGCAAATTTCATTGCCAGCAGGTTCAGGGCGCCCATGATGGCGATGATGTACAGGACGGTGATGATGCCGTCGATACCGGAGATGTGTAGATGCATTGTCATCCTGGAGGGAGTGGAAATGGTGCGTGGCTGGGAAGGATACAGGGAAACCCTAACACGATAATGAGAATCAATATCATTAGTGCGGGCAAAAATTTACCGCGCGACCTGGGACCGAACAATCTGTGATTCGGTGCCGCGGGTCTTGATGTAGATAAACTCATGCGCACCCAACGTTTTCAGGGTCTCGGTCACCAGCTTGGAGTCCACCCCGCCGACATCGGCCAGCCGCTGAGCATCCTCCCGCTTATTGGACTTCCACAAGAAAATGTGCGTGCTGTTGGGCAGGGTGGAGGCGGGCAGCCAGGCCGGCCGCTGCGCCCCACAGATCACCGTGACGTTGATGGACCGGGACTGCTCCAGCAGATAGGTCAGCAACATCTTGAGCCCCAGGTTTTCGGCCATGTACTTGGATTCATCCAGCCAGACGGTCCAACCGCCCTGGTTGACCACCAGGTTGATGGCCCGGGCGAACGCGTGCTGCTGTTTGACCATGGTGGCCTTGATGTCCCCGGGGACGGGCTTGGGCCAGAGCAGGATCTTGGACTGGTACGCCTTGACATCGTCCACGGACTCCACCCGGACAAAGCCCTGTTTCCGGATCAACTGATGATAGAGCGGATCATCAGGCTTGGTACCGAAAAAGATGGAATGCCCACGGTAGGGGATCAACTCGGTCAGGAGCGTGGTTTTGCCGGCGCCGGTGGGGGCGACGGCGGCCAGGTGCTCACCCTGCCCCCACCGGAACCGGCGTTGAAAGTCCTCCCAGGGAAGAACGGGGATGACTTCGGTGGTCATTATGCGACCGCCTTAACGCCCTTGACGGCCAGCAGGCCGCCCACAACGATGAAAATGATAGGTACAATCTTGCTCATTCCGATTCACCCCCAGCCTTTGATCCCAGGATCTTGGACAGATCGATTTGAATAAGTCCGTGGTTGGACATCAACGGGATGGCGACCCCGGCCACGGCCAGGGTCAGCGGGGCGTACTTGCCCGGCGTGGTCAGCCATTCCAAATATTTGCGGAGCTGACGTTCGTCCTTGGCGAGCTCCACCAGCTCATGCACGACGTCGGGGCCGCCGGCCACAATCACGGCGCCGTCCTTTTCGTGCACAAAGGACAAGGCGATCCCCAGCCCGTTCACGTACTGGGTCAACAGGGTTTCCACTTCGGCCGCGCGGGGCCAGGACTTGCCCGACAACCCCGACTTCGCGGAATTAAAGGACTCCTGTTTCGGTGCGTTTTTGCCGCCCTTATGCTCGTCGCAGAACTTCGGCGGCCGCCCCCGCCCGGCCGGTTTCGGCGTCCCGTTCGTACAGCCATCAGCGGCACACACACTCGGGGCCTTGTCATTGCCCGGAACCGCCGCCGCCGGCAAATCCAGGACATCCAGAGACAAGGTCTCCAACGTCGCGGTCACCGGTGCAACCAGTGCGACTTGTGCGGGGCCTCATCGGATTCCGCCGGGGCCTGGTCCTCTTCGGCGGCCTCCGCCACAGCTTCCTGGACGGCAAGAACTTCCTCAATCACGGCCGAATCGTTGGCCAGGGCCTCATCCGCGGATGCCTGGGCTTCGACGGCGACGGCGGCGACCTGGACGGTGGTGTCCTCCAGCCGGGTAAGGCGAGCCTGGATGTCCAGGAGGACCGGGAGCAGCCCGTCCGGGGCCGGGTCGGCGGCCGGTGCCTCCACCACGACGACGGAAGGGGCTTCGGGAGCCTCCGTTTCCGGTTCGTCCTGGGCGGGAACGTCCACTTCTACATGAATATCATTCTCATTAGTCGTCATTTAATTCCGTCCCCCGATTAGGTGTTTGCATTTCGTGGATGTGTGGTTTAGGCTTTCAAACATGCAGAGAGGCTCAACCAGCGGCGGACGGGTAAAACGCCGCCGGGAGCCTCTCCACATGAAAAACAGGGTATCATCCCTCTTGGGATTATGTCCCTATCCACCAAATCGAAAGACGGTAAATCAAAATGACTCTTGGAACTGTTTCCGAACTTCTCTCAGAAACCCTCTCCTCCCGGTCCTTTTTCAACAAGCAGTCCGTCGTGGGTGACACGGTCACCGGCGTCATCACCGACTCCGAGGTCCGCCAGTCCCGCGACTTCGACGACAACTCCCTGGAAACCTGGGACGACGGGTCCCCCGTCCAGCAGCTGGTCATCAACATCCAGACCGACCTCAACGAGCCCACCGAGGAGTACCCGGAGGACGACGGCATGCGCACCGTCTATATCCGCTGGTACGGCGCCCAGCGTAAGGCCCTGCTGAAAGCTGCCAAGGACGCCGGCGTCTCCGACCTCTTTACCGGGGACCAGTTCACCGCCAGCTTCACCGGCCTGGGGGAGCAGAAAGACAAGAAGAAGAACCCGCCCAAGCTCTACGCATTTGGCATCAAGCCCGCCGGCGCCATCGGCAAGGCATCCCGCTAACCGCATGACATAAATAAAAGAGCCCCGCCGCACCCTCTCCCAAAGGTGCGGCGGGGCTCTTTTAGTCCCATCCAGCAATTAATCCCGTCCAGCCAGCCAGGAAATAGGTCTCACGTAAATCATGGCACGTAAATCATGGGCCGAACTGTCCCCAGCCTACCAGAAACGCCTCTCCGCGAAAGGGATCGGTCCCCGCGAGCACGCCGCCGGCGCCTCCATCAAGGCCGCCCGCGGCCACAGTGTCACCCCGGAGCGGAATATCTGGCGGCGGAAAGCCCTGGCCCTGGACATCAAAACCGTGATCCCCGGCTTCGACAAATTGCCCACGCAGGAGGCGGAAAAAGTCGGCCGCGACTGGGTGAAGGGATTCATGACGCGGGCCGCCGGGAAACCGGAGCCCGTGCGGATCAGTGACTGGCGGTACGGGAAAAAAGGGTACGAAAAAGGGACTCTGGTCAAATACCAGACCGACGAGCAGAAAAACGCCCACCTGGAATTTCTCTCCTGGACCGACGCACCCAAAAACAAGCGGTACCTGGTCGATGAGGACGCCCACACCGACTGGCAAGCCTACCGCGACGCCTACCAACAAAAATTCAGTAAAGGATAAAACGCCATGACGGGTAATCATGACAAAATGCTCCGCTCCGCCACCTACGGCAAGGGCCAAGAGTTCAAACGTGCAGTGATACAGAAATTTCAGCTAGACCATAAGCATAAATACAAGCTGCTGCAAGCGCTGCCCCAAGGGATCTGGGCCACGATCTACGTATTTGAGTGCGAGTACTGCGGTGCAGGATGTACCACTAACGAATATAAGCTCTGGGTTGGTGGGAAATGAGTCCGCTGCCGGCGTCCAGCTTCACGATGCAGTCGCTGGGGAAGGTGGTGCCCGGTGCGGTGCACGATTTGCGGCGGACGCATAAGGGGATCCAGTACCTGAAGCAGACGGGGCAGTTCCGGGAGTATATGCAAAAGTTGGTGGACAGTAAGAGGCGGCCGTTTATTGCCTGGGACGGTGAAGGGTGGACCAACGATGTGGGGCAGCACCACTACATGCTGTTGCAAAATTCGGACGGGGATTATATCGCCGCCCCGCAGTTGTCTACGGCGGAGTGCCTGGGCCTGTTGCTGAAAAAGGCGGCGGACCTGAAAGCGGTGGGGGATAAGCGGATCCACGTGATTTACGGCGGCGGGTACGATGCCACCCATATCCTCCGGGATATGCCGATCGAGTTGCGGCGGGAGCTGATTGCCACCGGGGAAGTGTCCTGGGGGATCCCGGCCACCGACACCGGCCGGGCGAACCGGTACCGGTTCAAATACATCCCACACAAGTGGTTTGAAATCTCCGGTTTTGACTGGCATTCCCGGACGCCGGCGCACCTGAAAATCTACGATGTGATGACGTTTTTCCAATGCTCATTTATGAAAGCGTTGGAGTCCCGGAACCTGCCCGTCCCGGAGCTGATCGCCTCCGGAAAGGCCGCCCGGGCGGACTTCACCTACGCCGACGTCGAGGAAATCAAATTCTATTGCCAGCTGGAGCTGGAAATGCTGGTCCAGCTCTGTGACGCTCTCCGGGAGGAATTTGATGAGGCGGGGATCTACGTCACCCAATACCATGGCCCCGGCGCCGTCGCCTCCGCCCTCTTCAAGGAGCACGGGATCCTGGAGCACAAGATGGAGCCGCCGCCCCATATTGAGCGGATCACCCAGAAAGCCTACTTCGGCGGCCGGTTTGAGCAGTTCAGCGCCGGGCATCACCCCGAAAAAGTGTACGTGTACGATATTCAGTCCGCCTATCCGGACAAAATCCGCAACCTGCCCTCCCTGAAGGGCGCGTTTTGGCGGCGGACCGACGATTTCACCGGCCAGCAAGGGCTGTGGAAATGTTCGTATGCGGATCCGGAGCAGGACCACACCCGGCCCCACCCACTCCCGTGGCGTGGCAAGGGCGGAGTCGTCGGGTTCCCCACCGTGAACCGGGAAGTGTGGCTCTGGCATCATGAGGCCAAATACGCGACCGACGTCGAATACGGGTATGAGCTCATCACCCCGTGCGAGGAGAAACCGTTCCAATATATTGAGGAAATGTACGAGACCCGGAAACGCTGGAAAGCCCTGGGCCTGGGCGGGGAACGTGCACTCAAGCTCGGGATGAACTCCGGGTACGGGAAAATGGCCCAGCGCATCGGCGGATCCGATAAATACGGTGGCCGGCCCAAATGGCATCAACTGGAATGGGCCGGCATGGTCACGTCCGCGACCCGTGCCCAGCTCTGGGACGCTATTTCCCTGGCCCCGGAGAGCATTATCGCCGTCGAAACCGACAGTATTGCCTCCACCGTGCCCCTGGCCCTGGACGTCGGCCCGAACCTGGGCCAATGGGAGGCCACCGAATACGACTGGATCACCTATGTCCAGTCCGGGATTTACTTCACCCCCAACGGCGATACCACCACCAAAGCCAAGTCCCGGGGGATCGACGTCACCCAACTCAGCCATGAGGCCGTCCTGGCCTTCCTGGACAGTGACCAGACCGACCCTCTCCTGGTCAACTCCCGCATGTTTATCGGGCTCACCAATCCCCGGGACTATCTCTACGGGCAATGGACCGATTCCGCCAAAGAGGTCAAGGTCGCCGGTCAGAAACGGGTCCACATGCCCGCCCTCTGCCCCTCCTGTGCCCGCGGAGAGTCCATGGCCACCCATCCCCACACCCTGGCCGCCGCGCCCCTCTACGGCCACACCCCGTCCGAGAAACACCCGCTCCCGTGGCTGGACGGCACCCTGGGCGAAGATCCGGAAATTGAGTACGTCGGCACCGATGCCCTGGAGGACTTCGACGTCGAACGCCGCAAACGCTAGGTAGACACAAGAGAGGCCCGGATCCCCCAAAGGATCCGGGCCTCACTTGCGTTTTTATGGTTCCATCTGATCTATAGGACTCGCTCTGTAGCTAAAAGCATATCCGCACTCATCGTCATTACACACTTCTACTTCGATCGCCTCTATCAGAGTAAGCCTCTTGCAGCGAGGACACTCACCCATTTAGGCGACGCTGCTGAGTTTTGGGAGGCTGCCCGTTTCCGGGTGCGCCGGCAACTCTTTGGCCATCACCTGGAACCCCACAAACGGTTTCACGCCCAGCGCCGCATCCTCTTCGCTGATGGTGTCGCGTTTCCAGACTTTCAGCCGCACGCTGTGCTCTTTGGCGGCCTTGTACAGCTCTGAGACGATCGTGGCCGGTTTCATGCCCTCCGGAATGTCAATCTTAAACGCCTCATCGGTCCCGATCGCCGCCCCGATTTCGTTGAAGAATATCGACTTTTTCTTAGGCCGCCCGGACCGGGGTGCCACGATTTGTTTGTGTACATCACTCATTTTCTCTACTGCTGGCCGAATGTCGCCCATTCCCCGTCTCCTAACCCGTGGTTTTGATACTTCCCGTGTTTCCATGGTACTTCCCCCAACTCGATTTACTACTACCTGTTCTGATAACACTATGTACTCTAATTCTACTCGCCGGTTACTTGGATGACTAATTCAGTCGGAATTTTCGGGGCATGCCGAGGGCAACGGTATCCGTTCACCGGATCCCACCCCGCCGCCGTCAACGTCGCACACTCCACACACTTATGCAGCGTCCCCGGCAAATGCCGGTAATCCGGATCCCGTACACCCCGGCTCATACCGGCGCCTCCGCCGTCTCCAACAGAGCCAGGTGCTTGATAGCCGCCGCCGTGGCCAGGATGGCCCCGTGGGCAGTGCAAAAGTGGTCCCCGGCCGGAGTAGGGAGGCCGCACCAAGCCGCCGCCCTGCCGTGCGGGGACAGCGGCATCATCACCCAACTGCATCTCACTGGCCGGCCTCCAGGAGACGGGCGGAAAAACCGTTGGCGACCATCAGAGAGGCTACATGGGAGGCCCACCAGACGTAATGCTTGCCGGGCCGCTGGTCAGACCGCATCCCACAAGCACAAGCCTTACTGACCGGGAGCCACAGGTGGGACAAGAGGATTCCCGCCAGTCCTGTACGGTCCATATCGGCGGCGATCCGGCCATATTCAGCCTCCCTGGACTCTCTATCGTGTTTCTGGAAAACGGGCTCAGGCTTGGGGTATTCCGGGAAATCAAGCGGGAAGAACGTTGATTGTGTCACTGTGAGACCTGTCTATTCGGCGTGACTGGATGAATAAATTATAGACGCAAAAGGGCCGGATTAATCCGGCCCTTTTGCGTCTATAATTTATTCA
>Ga0157369_10007505_pt1 | contig 12550 bp, 9 predicted proteins | sample C25metaG_FD_113461 | JGI IMG/M metagenome (GOLD analysis project Ga0157369, IMG submission 113461) | Corn rhizosphere microbial communities from Kellogg Biological Station, Michigan, USA - C2-5 metaG | ecosystem: Host-associated > Plants > Roots > Rhizosphere > Soil | place: USA: Michigan...
CGCCCAGGGCGAGGCGCTCAAGGCGCTATGCGCCCGTCACGGCTGCACGGGGCTGTTTCCGCTGGACAACGCCCTTCCCCCGGGGCTGACCGAACCAGGGGAGCAGGCGGCCTGGATCTATCGGGCGAATCTGGCGCTGATCGAGCAGGCGGATGGCGTCCTGGCCAGCCTGGATTTCTTTCGCGGCGCCGAGCCTGACAGCGGCACCTGTTTCGAGGTGGGCTATGCGGTGGCGCTGGGCAAGCCGGTGGTGGGCTATGTCCCGGAGGCGGGCAGCCTGGCCGAGCGGATTCGCGCGCGACATCCCGAGTGGGTAGGCGTGGGGCTGCTGGACCGTGACGGCTGGACGCTGGAGGAATTCGGCCTGCCGCTGAACCTGATGCTGGCGGTACCGGCCAGCATCGTCGTCGGTGGGCCGGAGGTGGCCCTGGCGGTATTGCGCGAGCGGCTCGGCTAGCGAGTCAGGTGGGTACGACCCTCACCCCGGCCCTCTCCCAGGGGAGAAGGGGTGGTTAGCGGTCAGTCCAGTGGAAAAGGCTGCGCCGTTTTCCACGCTACGGAGTTTCGCCCCGTAGGGGAGAGGCGGTCTGAACGGAGTCAGCCGCGTGCCAGGGACGCCAGTTCGTCCAGTCCGCTGTTGCCGTCGGCATAGGCCGCGCGGAAGCTGTCGCGCTGCTGCCAGCGCGCCCAGAAGGCCGCCAGGTGCTCGAAGCGCTCGTCCAGCGGCGTCTGGTTGGTGGGGAACTTGGAGAAGGCGATGGCGGTGCACAGGGTGATGTCGGCAAAGGTCGGCGCCGCGCCGCCCAGCAGCCACTCGCGACCATCCGCCAGGTGCCGATCCACCAGCGCCGCGTGCATCAAGGCTTCCTTGCGGCAATGCTCGCCCCACTGCGGATTGTGGGTCAGCTCCAGCTTGTGGCCGAGGCCTTCGTGCTGCACATGGAACATGGTCACGATGCGATAGAGCACATGGATGAAGATGCGGTCATTCCACATGGCGTCCTGGCCCTGCTCCAGCGGCGTTTCGCCCATTACCTTGCGGCCGGGATAGCTGTTGTCCAGATAGCGGGCGATGGCCGCGCTCTCGGCCAGGTAGCCGCCATCGGCGAGTTCCAGGGTCGGCGTCTCGCCCCAGGGATTGCGCTTGAGATGCTGCCACTGGCGTTGCTCGCCTTCGGGCGCCATCTTCAGGATGACCTCCTCGAATTGGTCGGCGATGCCCTTTTCCTGGATGAACAGCCGCAGCCGTTGCGGGTTGGGAAAGGCAGATGGCGAGGTGAAGAGACGTAGCTTGGCCATGGAGGACTCCGGAAGGGACAGTGACGAAGCATGTGACTGCGGGCAGTCGTGCCGCGTTCGTACGAGGTGACCAAGGATGCCGGGCCAGGGCCGGGGCGAACAGCCAAGCCGCTGTATGCCCTCCATGCAGAGAGTCGATTGGTCAGGCGGGCGTTCAGCTCACGAGGCTGGCGACGATCCGTTCGCGCAGCCAGGCATGGGCTGGATCGCGGTGCAGGCGTTCGGGCCAGAGCAGCAGCATGTCGAAGCCCGGGATGGCCAGGGGGGGCGGCTGGACCTGGAGACCGGGATGGTTCAGGGCGATCTGGGCGGGCAGCAGGGCCACCAGATCGCTGACCAGGAGGACACTGGCCAGGGTGGCGAAGTGGGGCACCGACAGCACCACCCGCCGTTCGCGGCCCTGTTCCGCCAGCAACCGGTCAGTGACGCTGGCGAAGCCGCCACCGCTCGGCGAAACCAGCGCCTGATCCAGTTGGCAGAAGGTTTCCAGGGACACAGGTTGCTGCAGCGCCGGATGGCCGCGCCGGCCCGCCAGCAGATAGTGTTCGGTGAACAGCAGCCGCTGACGCAGACCCGCTGCGGCGGTATCGGCCACGTCCAGCGCCAGGTCCAGGCGATCCCCCTCCAGTTGCTCGGCGAGCAACGCCGGCTTCTTGTCCAGCAGCGCCAGGCGGATGCCGGGCGCCTGCTGGCGCAGGTCAGCCAGCAGCGGGGTGAGCAGGGTGGTGGCACTGTGGTCGCTGGCGGCGATGCGCCAGGTTCGCTCGGCGCGAGCCGGTTCGAAGGGGGCGGCCGGTGCCAAGGCCTCGTCCAGGGCTGCCAGCGCCTGGCGCAAGGGTTCACGCAGCGCCGCCGCGCGCGCCGTGGGTCGCATGCCGCGCGGCCCAGGTAGCAGCAGGGGATCGTCCAGCAGCTGGCGCAGCCGACCCAGCTGCAGGCTGACGGTGGGCTGCGCCAGATTCAGGCGGCGCGCGGCGCGGGTGACGTTGAGTTCCACCAGGAGGGCGTCGAGAGTCACCAGCAGATTGAGATCGAGGCGGCGCAAGCTATTGTGCATGGCAATGGCTACTGTTTCGGTAATTCATTTCCAGCATAACTCCGCCGTCACCTAGCCTGGTCACCTTTCCCTCGAGAGGTACGTGCCATGAAGGTCCTGCTGGTCTACGCCCATCCCGAACCCCGATCGCTCAACGGTGCGCTGCGCGACTTCGCCGTGGCCCATCTGCAGGCGGCCGGCCATGAGGTCCGGGTCTCCGATCTCTATGCCCTGCACTGGAAGGCCACCCTGGATGCGGCGGACGCGCCACACCTGGCGCCTGGGGCACGCTTCGATGCGGTCCTGGATTCCCGGCAGGCCTATGCCGCCGGCCAGCAACCGGCGGATATCGCCGCCGAGCAGGCCAAGTTGCTGTGGGCCGATGTGCTGATCCTGCAATTTCCGCTGTGGTGGTTTTCATTGCCGGCCATCCTCAAGGGCTGGGTGGAACGCGTCTATGCCTGCGGCTTCGCCTATGGCGTCGGCGAGCACAGCGACACTCACTGGGGTGACCGCTATGGCGAAGGCACCCTGGCCGACAAGCGCGCCATGCTGGTGGTGACCTGTGGCGGCTGGGCGTCGCATTACAGCGAGCGCGGCATCAATGGCGCGCTGGATGACATCCTCTTTCCCATCCAGCACGGCATCCTCTTCTATCCCGGCTTCAGCGTGCTACCGCCGTTTCCGGTCTATCGCACGAGCAAGCTGGACGCCGCCGGCTTCGAGCGACTGTGCCAGGCCTATGGGGCACGGCTGGATGGACTGGCCACGGACACGCCCCTGGCGTTCCGGCGGCAGAATGGTGGGGATTACGAGATTCCGGCACTTACCCTGAAGCCCGAGCTGGCGCCGGGGCGGACCGATCTGGGGATTCATCTGCGGGAGAAGTGAGGGCTGGCGCGGCCATGGTTTCCATGGCTCGGGGCCCAACGGCGGGGCTGGGCCTTGGGTGGTGTTGGGCTTCGCTGGCGCTCAACCCAACCTACGAAGCGTCCCTCACCCCAGCCCTCTCCCAAGGGGAGAGGGGGCGGTTACATGCGGTGTATGGACTGCAGTGAAGTTGACCTTATCAGTGGAAGACGCTCTGCGGTTTTCCACGCTACGGAGCGAGGCTACCGGGTTGAGCCGTAGGTTGGGTTAAGCGCAGCGAAGCCCAACGGTGCCCAGGATTGAACATCCTCGTTGGGCTTCGACGATGGAGCCGTCTCAACCCAACCTACGTGACTACGACGCTTCAGTGGAAAAGGCTGCGCGGTTTTCCACGCTACCGGCTGTAGGGTGGACGACGGCGCAGCCTCGTCCACGCGAATCATTCAAGGCAAGTCGCCTCAGTCGGCTCTCTTGCTGTCCACCTGGTCCAGGCGGCCGCCGCGAAAGGTGAGGAAATGCAGCATGCCGTTCCAGGGGCCGTAGGCCCATTCCTCGACGAATTCCACCTGGCGATAGCCGTAGCCGTCGGTGACCTGGCGTTCGCCCAGGGGCGTGACGCTCAGCGGCTCGCCGCACTTGCCGCGAACCTCGTGGGTGGTGGAGCCGGTGGAGACCAGGGCGCTGCCGCAACGCAGCGACGCGGCCTGGCTGGTGCCGGTGGCGAGCAGGAGCAGCAACAGCAGGGGGCGCAGGTTCATTGGCGCTGGAACTCGATGCGAGTGAGGCGGTTGGCTTCGAAGGTGAGGATGTAGTTGGCGCCGTTCTTCGGGCCGTACACCCATTCCTCGATCACCGCCTCGCGGCGTTCGTTGCGGCCCAGTTCGTAGCCCACCAGGTCGCGGTGGGCGGGTTCGCCGCATTTCTGCAGCACTTCGAAGGCGCGATCGCCCCGGCTGACCAGGGCGTTGCCGCACCTCATGGAATCGGCGGCGGCGCCGGTGGCGACCAGCAGGGTGAGGGCGGCGAGCAGGCAACGCATGGGGGTCTCCTGACCGGTCAGAGCACCCCGAGCTGCAACTGCGCGGCCGTGGGCGATTCACCGGATTGGGCTTGAGTGCTGACGTCCAGCAGATAGACCCGCTGGGCATCCAGTTTCGCCGTGTCCACTAGATAGGTCTTGATGGCGCCCGCGCGCAGCTGGGCCAGGCTGCGCAGGAGGCCGTCGTTGCCGCTCCAGGCTTCGAGCACCGCCTGGCGCAGGCGCGCCGTGCGGGTGGCATCGTCAAGACTATCCCATTCCTGCGGGGGTTGCGCCTGCAGTCGCAGGCGGTACAGGCCTTCCAGCAGGGGCGCGCGCATGGCGGCGGGCACCTGCAACTGGCTGGGATCGGCGGGGACCTTGTCGCCGCGACGCTGCAGCAGGTTGAAGTACTGGGTCTGGAAGTCCTTTTCCAGCTGGCTGGCGGCCAGGGCGCGACCATCGCTGGCGGCGCCGGCATGGCCCCTGACCTCCACCGTCAGCTGCGGGCGCTGGCGCAGGGCCGCGGCCAGTTTGTCCAGCTCGCCGCGGGCCTGGGCCGAGAGCGTGGTGCTGCCGGCGGCGAAGTCGATGGCGCTGAGATCCGCCTCGTGCCCGCCGACCAGTCCCGCCAGCATGCGGAAGGGCGCCTGGACGGCGCGGCTGAGCACATTGCGCAGGGTCTGCCAGACCACCGGCATGACGCTGAAGTTGGGATCAGCGAGATTGCCCGCCACCGGCAGGCGCAGGTCGATGCGACCGTGGCTGTCCTTGAGCAGGGCCACCGCCAGGCGCACCGGCAGGTCCACGGCGTCCTTGCTGTCCACCCGCTCGCCCAGTTCCAGCTGGTCGAGCACCACGTGGTTCTGCGCCTGCAGCCTGCCGTCGTCGATGCGGTATTGCAGGTCCAGGTCGAGGCGCCCCTTGCGCACCGCATAGCCGGCGAACTTGCCGGTATAGGGCGACAGGGTGGTGAGTTCGACCTGGCGGAAATAGGCGGTCACGTCCAGTTGCTGCAGGGGATCGAGAGGGTCGAGGCGGCCCTTGATCTCCACCGGGGCGAAGCGATCGACCTTGCCGGCGAGATGGATGTCGGCCGGCTTGGAGGCGGCGGTGTCCAGGGTGCCGATGCCGCCTTCCAGCGACTGGATGTTGGTGGCGAAACCAGGTTTGAGGCTGTTGTCGGCGAAGTCGGCGCTGCCATCCTTGATGGATACTCCGCCAATGCGGATCTGCAGCGGTGGCGAGCTGTCCTTCGACGCGGTTTTCGGCTGGGGGACCAGCAGGGCGCTGAAGTTGTTGCTGAGGTCTTCGTTGATCACCAGGGTGCCATAGGGCTTTTCCAGGTCGATCTTGTCGATGACCAGCTGTTTGCCAAGGGTGAAGGCGATGCCTTGCAGGTCCAGCAACTGCCAGCGCATGAAGTCCTGCTGGTGCAGGGTGTCGAGCACATGCACCTGGGTGACCTGGGCCGCGCCGCTGACGGTCAGCCCCAGCGGCTCGCCCGGGGCCAGGGCCAGCTTGAGCCGGCTGGCCAGCTGGCCGCTGCGGATCTCCAGGCGCACATAGGGGCTGAGATAGGGCTGGGCCTGACGCAGGTTGAGTTCGTCGATGCCGACGTCGAAGCTGCCCTGCAGGGGCGTCAGCGCCAGCTGGCCGCTGGCGGTGATGCGACCGCGATCACCGAGGGTGGTCTTGAGCTCCAGGCCGAAGGGCTTGCTGCTGGCGGTGTCGAAGCCTTTCACCGCCAGGTCCAGGCCGCTGAAATAGAGACTGGCCGGCTCCTGGGGCACGCGGTCCACCAGGTGCAGCTGGTTGTCGCTGAGCTGGGCGTCGTCGAGCTTCACGCGCCACTCCGGGCCACTGCTGGGGGCATCGCTGGTGGGGAAGAGCTGCTGCCAGTCGAGCGTGCCGTCCTGTTCGCGATTGCCCCAGGCATCCAGGCCGTTGCCGCGCAGGCGGGCGATGCTGACTTCGCGCTTCTGCAGATCCAGACCGATACCCTCGGCGGCCAGGCGCTTGAAGCTGGCCTTGGGTTCGGCATTCACTGCCTGCACGGCCACGTCGTCCAGCGCCAGGCGGCCTTGGCTGAGTTGCAGTTGCAGGGTCTTGCTCAGGTCCAGGCGGTAGTGGGCGCTGGCTTCCAGGCGCCCCTTGCCCAGCGCCAGCGGCAACTGGTTGCGCACATAGGGCCACCAGGGCGCGAGGCTGACGCCCTTGAGGGTCAGGTCGCCTTCGCTGCGCAGCGGCAGGAGATCCAGGCTGCCCTTCCAGGTGAGCTGGCCGCCCTGGGCGGTGGTGGCGGTCATTGCCAGTTGGCCCGGGGTGTCGCCGCTGCGGGTGCGGAAATCCTGCAGGGTGGCGTCCAGGGGGGTGAAGGTGGCCTCCACCGGCTGGGCGCCCTGGGCATCGAGGAAATGCAGCCGGCCACCGACCAGGGCAATGCGCTCGATGTGCACCGGGAAGGGCTGGCCCGGCTCCGCATCCGCCGGGGTCGGCGCGGCGGTGGCGGTGGGGTCGCTGCGCCAGAGCTGGGCCAGATTGACCTGGCCACCCTTGGCGATGCGCAGATCGACCTGGGGCTGGTCGAGGCGCACCTCGGTCAGGTGCAGGGTCCGTCGCCAGAGGCTGTCCCACTGCACATCGGCCGAGAAGCCTTCGGCCGCCACCACGGGGTGCTCCGCCGGACCGATCAACAGCTTTTCGGCGTGCAACTGCAGGGTGAAGGGGTTGAAGCTCAGGGCCTGCAGGCTGGCCGGCTGGGTGAGGCGCTCGGCCAGCGTCTGGTTGAGGTAGTGCAGGGCGAGGCGCGGTCCGGCCAGGAATCCGAGCAGACTGTAGAGGGCCAAGAGCGCGAGCAGCACGAGGCTCGCTTTCACAATTCTGGGCATGCAGGCATCTAGGACGGCGAAGGTGCCCGGATTATGGCACGGCACCTTCGCCAACGAGGGCGGTGGCCGTCCCAAAAGCACTGCTGGCTATGGGAGTCATCAGGGCCACGACTACAGGAGCGGCTGCAGGATCGCTCACAGTTTCGCCAACCCGGACGAGCGGAGCGGGCGCACGACCGATCGGTGGTCAGGTGGACGGGAAGGCTTCTGGTAGAGGCGTCGAGGCCTGTGCCGAAGGCTCTAACACGGCACTTTGCCATGATCCGCCCGTCGCTCCGGATTAAGTTTGACTTAAGGACCGCCGACTAGTCTCGCGAACAGGTTGCATTCTCAGGGAGGGGGACACGGCGACGGGCTCAGCGGCTCGCGGCGTGACGACAGGACGGCCAGGGCAACCGCGAATCGAGAAGCCGCGCCGCCGGGAGTAGCAGATGTCCAGTCCGATCCAGCTCCGTTCCATCCAGAAGAAGATCCAGTTCCTGCGCACCACCTTCAGCTACGTCGGCTGGTCGCTGTTCGGTCTGCTGCTGTGGGACGTGGCGGTGACGGTGGACGCCATGCTGTTCGTCGACGAGCGCTTCGACCTGCCGCTCACGCCCCTGACCCTGCTGTGCTCGGCGCTGGTGGTGCTGATCAGCTTTCGCAACAGCAGCGCCTATGCCCGCTGGTGGGAGGCGCGGACCCTGTGGGGCGCCATGGTCAACAGCTCGCGCAGCTTCGGCCGCCAGGTGCTGACCCTGATCGACGACCAGGGCAGGGCGCAGAATCGGGTCAAGGCCGTGCTGCTGCGTCGGCACATGGGCTACCTGCATGCCCTGCGCGCCCAGCTCAAGCGCCAGGACCCGGCCCAGGCCGCGGCGCCCTATCTGGCCCGCCACGAACTGGCGCTGGCCGACGGCAGCCTCAACTTCGCCAACGACATCCTTGCCGGCACTGCCGAGCTGATCGCCAGCGAATACCGCCAGGGCCGGCTGGACAGCATCCGCCTGGCGCGGCTGGAAGAGACCCTGGTGGACATGTCCAACTGGCAGGGTGGCATGGAGCGCATCGCCAATACCCCCTTGCCCTATCCCTACGTCTGCTTTCCGCAGCTGTTCAGCTTTCTGTTCTGCATCGCCATGCCGCTGGGCCTGGTCTCGACCCTCGGCTGGTTCACCCCGCTGGTGTCGACCGTGGTCGGCTTCATGCTGCTGGCGCTCGAGCGCATCGGCAGCGATCTGCAGGCGCCCTTCGCCGACAGCCAGCACCAGATCACCATGGACAAGCTGTGCGCCACCATCGAGGCCAACCTCTTGTCGATGCTGCGGCCGCGCAGCGAAGAGGGCAGTGCGGTGGCGCTGGCCCAGCCCGAGGTCGACGCCGTGCCAAGCCGACGGGTGGCCTGATCGGCGGCGTTACCCAGGAGGCGTCGGGTCGCCAGGCTGCAAAACGTGCGGAAAGTCCCGCGCCAGAGGCATTTCTTTCCTGAGGGCACGGCACTAGCGCCGCTTCGCTCCGGTCACATTTTGCAATCTCCCCTGGCAGCGGTGGTTGGCTGGGGCCCAGCGGGTCATGCCGTGGGTCGCTGGCGGGCCGGGGCGAGAGGTGCCGTGGGGCCTGCGTCCCGCGACCTATATCTCGCTACGGATGCCCGCTCATGTCCGAAACCCGTTCCCCGACCGCCGGGGCCAGCGCCGAACCCTCTCGCCGCGCGCGCCACGCCCTGGATGCCCTGAACTTCACCCTGGCCGACGTCCGCGACGGCCTGGGGCCCTATCTCGCCATCTACCTGATCGCCGTGCGCGGTCCGGGGGAGGGCTGGAACGAGGCCACCGCCGGTTTCATCATGACCCTGGCCGGCATCGCCGGGCTGATCGCCCAGACCCCGGCCGGCGCCCTGATCGACCGTACCCGCCACAAGCGCCTCATGGTCGGCGTCGCCGCCCTGGTGGTGACCGTCTGCAGCGTGCTGCTGCCCTTCGTCTCCAACTTCTATGTGGTGGCGGCCACCCAGTCGCTGGCCCATGCCGCGGCGGCCATCTTCGCCCCGGCGCTGGCGGCCATCACCCTGGGTATCGTCGGGCCCAAGGCCTTCACCCGGCACATCGGCCGCAACGAAGGCTTCAACCACGCCGGCAACGCCGTCTCGGCGGCGCTGGCCGGTGGCCTGGCCTATTTCTTCGGCCCCACCGTGGTGTTCTGGCTGATGGCGCTGCTGGCGGCGGCCTCCATCGTCGCCATCGTCCGGGTGCCCCAGGACGAGATCGACGATGACCTGGCCCAGGGGCTGGGTGACGAAGTCGGTGCCCGCGACGCCAAGCCGGTGTCGGCCTGGCAGGCGCTGCTGGCCAATCGCAAGTTGCAACTGCTGGCGCTGCTGGCCGCGATCTTCCACCTGGCCAATGCCGCCATGCTGACCTCGGTCGGCCAGCAGCTGACCCATATCGTCGGCAAGGACAGCGCCACCTCGCTGGTGGCCGTCTGCATCGTCGCCGCCCAGTGCGTGATGGTGCCGGTGGCCATCCTGGTGGGGCGCAAGGCCGACGTCTTCGGGCGCAAGCCGATCTTTCTCTTCGCCTTCGCCGTGCTGGCGATCCGTGGCGTGCTCTACACCTTTTCCGACAGCCCCTACTACCTGGTGGCGGTGCAACTGCTCGACGGCATTGGCGCCGGGGTCTATGGCGCCCTGATGCCGGTGATCGTCGCCGACCTGACCCGCGGCAGCGGACGCTTCAACGTCAGCCAGGGCGCCATCGCCACCGCCCAGGGACTGGGCGCGGCGATCAGTGCCACCATCGCCGGGATCATCATCGTCCGCTTCGGCTACGCGGCGGCCTTCACCACCCTGGCGGCCATCGCCGCGGTAGGCTTCGTGCTCTATCTGCTGCTGATGCCGGAGACCCGCGACGAGCACGTCGCCGGGGACGCGGCGCGGTCGAGCGGCTCGGTGGTGGGAGGCTGAAATGACACGCCAGGATGATTTTCTCGCCTTCGCCCATATCGGCGATCTGCACCTGACCACCGCCGAGGCGGACAATGCCCGGGCGCTGCAGACCCTCCTGCAGCGCCTGCGCGGGCGCAGCGAGCTGGATTTCGTCTATCTGCCCGGGGATAACGCCGACAACGGCACTGCGGAGCAGTATCTGTTGCTCAGGCGGTTGCTGGACGACTTTCCGCTGCCGGTAACGGTGATCACCGGCGATCACGACATGGAAGGCGGCGATCTCGGGCCCTTCTATGCCGAGTTGCAGGTGCCGCAACTGCCTTATGCCAGGGAGGTGGGCGGCGTGCGTTGCCTGTTCCTCGACATGTGTGGACCGGGCACCGGCGGGCCGGATTTCCGCCTTGGCCGCGAGCAGGTGCAATGGTTGGAGCAGGAGTTGCACCAGGCGACCCGGCTGGAGCAGCACTGCGTGGTCTTCATGCACAGCTATCCGGCGGACCTGCAGGGGCCCGGCGAGGCCGAGCGGGTGGCGCGGCTGCTGCACGAGGGCCCGGTGCGCCTGGTGGAGATCGGTCATACCCACTACAACGAACTGGCCCACGACGGCGGCGTGCTCTATGCCGCCTGCAGATCCACCGGCCAGATCGAGGAAGGCGGTGTAGGATTCGCGCTGGTCATCCTGGACGGTCCGGCGGTGAGCTGGCGCTTTCGCGAATTGCCCGACGGCTGGCCCTGGGTGCAGATCACCGCGCCCGGTGATGCCCGCCTCAACGGCGCCGGTGTGGCCGAGGTCCGCGAGTGCCGGGTGCTGGTGCTGGCCGAGAGCGACCTCACGGCCTGCGAGTGGCAGTGCGACGACGGTCCCTGGTGGCCGCTGCAGCCGCTCGGCAAGGGTCGCTATCAGGGGGACCGACCCGTGCCGGAGGGCGTCCGCCGGTTGCAGGTCCGGGTCCGGGATGCGCAGGGCGGCGAAGACCGTGACGAGGTGGAGCTGAGCGGTCATCTCAGCCCCGTCGCCGCGCCCGTCGACTGGGGCTCGGATCGCACCCAACTGGGTGAATGGCGGGCCAGGGGCGTCCTGGGGACCCAGCTGGGACCCAATCGCAATGGCCGCAAATGGTGAGGTCGGCCAGGCCGGTTTCGCGAATCGACTAGAAGGAACAGCGCTTTCATGGGGTCCATCATCACCACTCCCCACGTCCTGACGTGGGTCATCGCCGCCCTGGCCACCCTCGGGGTGGTCTCGCGGCCCTTCGGTCTGCCGGAGGCGCTGTTCGCCGTCGCCGGTGCCGCGCTGCTGGCGCTGTTCGGCCTGTTGCCGCTGGACGGCGTCTGGCACGGCGTCGCCAAGGGCACCGACGTCTATCTGTTCCTTATCGGCATGATGCTGCTGGCCGAGATCGCTCGTAAGGAAGGGCTGTTCGACTGGGTCGCCGGCCACGCGGTGCGTGCGGCCAAGGGGTCGGCGCTGCGGCTGTTCGCGCTGGTCTATGGCGTCGGCATCCTGGTCACGGTGTTCCTTTCCAACGATGCCTGCGCCGTGGTGCTGACCCCTGCGGTCTACTACGCCACCCGCGCGGCGAAGGTGAAGAATCCGCTGCCCTATCTGTTCTCCTGCGCCTTCATCGCCAACGCGGCGAGCTTCGTGCTGCCGATCTCCAACCCGGCCAACCTGGTGGTCTTCGCCGAGCACATGCCTGAGCTGAGCCGCTGGCTGGCGCTGTTCACGGTGCCGTCGATCCTGGCCATCGCCGCGACCTTCCTCACCCTCTGGGCGACCCAGGCCAAGGTCCTGCGTGCCGAGCGGTTGTCCGAGGGGGGCGCGGTGGAGGCGCTGCCCACCACCGGACGCATCGCCGGCTGCGGTCTGATCCTGACCATCCTGGTCCTGCTCGGCGCCTCGGCGCTGGATCTGGAGCTGGGTCTGCCGACCTTTCTCGCCGGCTTCGCCACCTTCCTGGTGGTGGTGGCCTGCAAGCGTGGTGGCGGCCTGGAGTTGCTCAAGCACATTTCCTGGGGCGTCCTGCCGCTGGTGGCCGGGCTGTTCGTGCTGGTGGAAGCCCTGGAGACCACCGGAGTGCTGCAGGCGCTGGCCAATCAGCTGCAGGCCGCCGCCCAGGCGACCCCGGAGCGCGCCGCCTGGGGTGCCGGGCTGCTGGTGGCCTTTGGCAGCAACCTGGTCAACAACCTGCCGGCCGGACTGCTGGCAGGGGCGGCGGTGCAGACCGCCCATGTCTCGGAAAAGATCGCCGGCGCCGTGCTGATCGGCATCGACCTCGGGCCGAACCTGTCCATCACCGGCTCCCTGGCGACCCTGCTGTGGCTGGCCGCGCTGCGCCGTGAAGGGCTGTCGGTGAGCTTCTGGCAATTCCTCAGGCTGGGCGCGGTGGTGATGATTCCGGCGCTGGTGTTGGCGCTGGCTGCCTTGATCCATCTCTGACGGACGGTCACGGCTTATCCTCAGGCAAGGCGATTTTCGCCCTCTGCCTGGGGCACTATCGGCATACCTCTGC
>Ga0157369_10007506_pt1 | contig 12549 bp, 7 predicted proteins | sample C25metaG_FD_113461 | JGI IMG/M metagenome (GOLD analysis project Ga0157369, IMG submission 113461) | Corn rhizosphere microbial communities from Kellogg Biological Station, Michigan, USA - C2-5 metaG | ecosystem: Host-associated > Plants > Roots > Rhizosphere > Soil | place: USA: Michigan...
GCCACACGGCGACAGCGAGGGCGATGACGAGCGCCAGGGCCACAAGCAGCGAGTACCGCGTGCGTTTTCGCATTCGTTATGGTTTTACGCTGTCGCAGGCTTCGCCGCAAATGGCGAGGCGCACACTACTCGCTGATGGCGAAGGTGTAAACCTTGCCAAGGCTGCCAACGCCGGCGGTTCCTGGAGGCAGAATGCCGTACTCACCGCCGGGTGTGTCCGCTTCGACGGTGAATTTGTAGGTGCGTGGTGCGACCTTCTCGGCTTTCATAGGGACCTCGTCGCGCTTGGCGCCTCCGGTGGAGTGGATGACACCACCGGTCCAGGTGCGGAACTCGCGGCTGTTCGAGTGGAGCCGGAAACGGACCATGGTGTACTCGCTCGCGGCGACACCATCGGCGGTGTAGATAAGGAATTCGATAGGCCGCGGCAGCAGCAGTTTCGATTCGCGACCGTCGACTTTCCCGTTGCGGTCTGCCCTGACGATGCCCTGCGTGATGGTGGATTTGATGAAACCACCGGAAACTTCGTGGACAATCTCAGGCTCGATGCTCTCCCACTTACCGCTCTTGTTCTTGTAGTAGACGCCGATCTCGTTAACGTCTGCGAGCACGATGGGTTGCGGATCGGCACCTGTGAGGCGAATACGGCCTTTATTGACCATCGCCTGGATGATGCGGTCAGAGACGCCAGCCTGCTTGAGCGTGACGAGACCGTCGGGATCGGTGTTGTACTGGCCGGGCTGATCGGTAATGGTCTGGACGATCAAGTCGTCGTTGAGGCCCGCTTTAACCATGCGGATGACGGAATCGTTGGTCATCTTCGTCTGTACGGACCTGGGTGTCGGCAGCGGACCAGCGGTCTGGCCGTTGTCGATAGAGTCCTGCGCCGACGACAGCGCGGGGGATGCGAGACAGAACAACACGAGGCATGTGTGCAGACGCATAAGATTAGCTTTCTTCAGTCCCTTCGATGGATCATCGTAATGGACGCATGGCTCCGGAAGAGGTGTGCAGCCGAGGCGCACTGAGGCTTTGAGGAGCACGTGAGGCTATGCTAAAGTTGAATCTTGCGGCGCACCTCGCGCAGGCATGGTCGCGCAGCTGTGCGGCTTGTCTACGGGGCACGTTGTAAGGCTGTTCCACTGCATTTGAGGCCTGTGCTTTCGAGCTCAGGGCGGTCCTGGGCTGGCGTAGCTCAGTCGGTAGAGCATCTGATTTGTAATCAGAGGGTCGGGGGTTCAAATCCCTTCGCCAGCTCCACTCCACGGCACGCGGCCCACTCAGGTGACGGGACGGCGAGGAAAACGGATTTGGTTGTACTGCTCGTTCGTGTTCGGCGCGCGAGACCCACACCACTCCTTTCAGGCTCGATCAGCGGGATGAAGGCAAGTGTTGTGTTGCGCAACGGGACGTCCAGCAAAGGATGCACAGGTGGCCGAGTGGTTAATGGCAGCAGACTGTAAATCTGCCCCTCAATGAGGTACGAAGGTTCGAATCCTTCCCTGTGCACCATCAACTTCAGTACTGGAGGCCTGGATGGATATGGGGCCTCAGGGCAATGGCCGGCTTGCGATTGGGTTGACGGTGCTGGCGGTACTCGCCCTTCTGGCGTGGCTGACGATGGAGCCCGGGAAATTCCGGTACCTGACGTGGCTGCTGCTTGGTTTTTCCGCGTTCCGAATGCTTCTTCTGCGCTTCCGTTCGCGGTACAGTAGTACGAGGCACCCGGAATAAGGAGCTTCGATAAGAAGCTGATGTAGCTCAGTGGTAGAGCACTCCCTTGGTAAGGGAGAGGTCATGGGTTCAAGCCCCATCATCAGCTCCAGATTTCCGAATCAATCTGCCGCTGTCGAGTCGAGAGACTCCGGCGGCATATTCATTGCGCGAAGTACTTCCTCATGGGCAGTTCGCCGGCGACTGTCTCGCCAGTTGAGCATTCCCGTCTGCAGACGGCACTCAATCGCCGTACGTACGACTTTTTCACCCGCCATGGTTAGGCCAGTTCGTATGGATGTCTTTGATGACGCGACAGAAGACTTGCCGCAATATCGTCACCCTTTAGAGTTTCCGACACAGGATCCCAATGGACATGATGGTCTGTCTTCATCGCGATCCAGTGCAGCAAACACGTGGAGCACGCGCGATGACCGATCTCTGCGGGCGCAGTCGGCGGCTTGCGGGAGTGGATGCAGTCGAGCCAGTTACCGTGTTGATCGTCGGACGTATAAACGTGAAACTCGTTCGGACCGATGACGGAGTCGAGAATCTTCGGATCGCTCGCGCGAAGGGGCACGATCGGAGCGGGAGGATCGCTCGAGGTGGCTGTGGGTGTCGTCATTCCGTCCCGGCAGACAAAGATCCAACCCTTATCTCCAATCCACTTGATACCATTTTCGAAATCGCCGGAGATGGTCATCACCATTCCGTTGGCGTAACGGCCGTACGTCTTGAAAGGCCCGTGAACGTCCCAGAGTCCCTCAGTCGGAAATTTCGCTTGGCCCCAGATTTCGACGGGGCCGGTGAGTTCGGTGTCCATGCCCCAATGCGCCGTATCGACGTGGTGAGCCCCCCAGCCAGTAATCATTCCGGCGCCGAACTGCTCTAACCGCAACCAACCGGGACGATCGAACCCTTCGGTCGGCATTACGCGATCGACAGTGTAGGGCACCTCCGGGGTTGAGCCGAGCCACGCATCGTAGTTGAATCCCGGAGGAACCGGCATGGGTTGCGGATTTCCTCCTGCAGGGTCACCGGGCAAACCCACCTCTACTCGTTGCACTGTGCCAATCCGGCCGTTGCGGACCAATTCCGCCGCGCGTGCGAACTGTTTCCATGAGCGCTGCTGGGAGCCGACCTGAAGAATCTGTTTGCTCGCCTTCACACGGTCAGCCATGATGCGGCCTTCCCGGATAGTCAGCGACGCGGGCTTTTGCAGGTAGACGTCTTTGCCTGCTGCAACCGCTGCAACGGCAAGCCGCGCATGCTGATGGTCCGGGGTTGAGATCAGAACTGCGTCAATTTCCTTGTTGGCAAGGAGTTCCCTGTAATCGGCATAGCCTTTCGTTCCGGTGTAAGGCTTTCCAAGTTTCTTGGTGTAAGCCTGATCGACAAACTGTCTGCCCTCGGTGACCCGTTTCTCGCTCAGGTCGCAGACTGCGAGTATGCGATTGTCTCTACCCGGCGTACCCGTGAACTGAATCACTCCAGGCATGTCATGCACACGAGAGATGCGGCCGACCCCAATGGCGCCGATATTGATGCGGTTGGAGGGAGCCATGGCCCCAAATACCGTACGAGGCACAATCGTTGGGAAACCGGCTACGCAAGCTCCGGCGATGGAACCTTTGAGGAACCTGCGGCGAGTTGGGCTATATGTTCCAGTACTTTTGGGCATTTTGTCGGTGACCCGAATGAAATACGAGCGCACCATTAATACCGCACTTGCAGCACTAGCCGCAAATGGGGACATAAAGGTCCGGCGAGGCGACACTCGCACGGTTCTCTCATTGATACTGTTTCGTGGAAGACGCGGTCAAAAATCGGCATTTTCTCGATTGACAGTTACCATTGCGTCGAACTACAGTTTGGGGCGGTAGAGCCTTTAATCCATTAGTCGAACAAATTTTTGTGTGCGCTTAACCGCACGCATTTAGGAGGCGTTGTGAAAAACAAGTGGTTCACCCGGAGCTCCAATTTGGCAGGGCGTTTATGGGCGGTAATGCTGCTCACAGCACTTGCGGCAGGAACACACGCATTTGCACAAGGCGGCGGAAACGTTGCGATTACAGGAACGGTGACGGATCCCAGCGGTGCCGTAATCAGTGGCGCCGAAGTTAAAGTAACGCAGAAGAACACGTCCGTGACCCGCACTGAGGCGACGAACGGTAGCGGGCAGTTCAATATTCCCTCGCTTCCTCCAGCAACCTACACGGTGTCGGTTGGAGCCAAGGGGTTCAAGCAGTATGTGCAAGACGTGTTGTTGATGGCTGACCAGGTTCGGGACCTCGACATCCGGTTGCAGCTTGGAGAGAGCAGTCAGCAGATCACCGTCGAAGACTCGACCGTGCAGGTCAACACCGTCACTCCGGTGCTGGCGCAGGTAATCGATCAGCAACGCCTGATCAATCTTCCGTTGAATGGGCGGAACGCCGCCGACCTTACGTTACTCGTTCCCGGTGCAAATACCGCCAGTGCACACGGAACCACGCAGGGCGACACGAAACAGGTTCCAGGTGCTGAGTCAATCTCAGTGAATGGTGCGCGTCCCGACCAGATCAGCTACAACCTGGACGGCGCGAATAACCAGGACCTGATGAGCAATACGAACAACCCATTTCCGTTCCCCGACGCGCTGCAGGAATTCAGCGTGCAGACCAACAGCTTTGACGCTCAGTATGGGTCCAATGCGGGCGCCGTGGTCAATGTGGTGACTAAGTCCGGAACAAACCAGTGGCATGGCGACGTGTTCGAGTTCGTTCGCAATCGCGTCTTCAATGCGAGAAACTACTTCGCTGATAAGGTGGATCCGCTGAAACGTAATCAGTTCGGCGGCACTATCGGCGGTCCGATTTTCAAGGACAAGAGCTTCATCTTCTTCGGCTATCAAGGAACGCGCGTTCGGAGCCTCAACAACTCGACGAATGCAGTCGTTCCGACCCCGGCGCAACTCCGGGGCGACTTCTCTGCAGTGTCTAGCACGATCATCGATCCAAGTACCGGCAAGCCATTTCCGAACAAGGCAAATATCGGGCCGCTCAGCCAGGTTGCGCTTAATATGGCAAAGTTACTGCCCACCGCACAGGCAGATGCCAGCGGCACGGTGACATTCGCGACGCCTCTGAAACAGGACTTCAACGAGTACGTCGCGCGCTATGACCAGGTGCTTCGTGGTCAGGACCGGATCTTTGTGCGGTTTTATCTTAACCGGTATGTTCACGCTCCCTCCTATGACGGCAAAAACCTCCTGACCATCGGAACCGGATCGACAGTTCAGACGCAGAACTACGCCGTCGGCTACACCACGGTTCTGAGTTCGTCGCTGGTCAACAGCCTTACCCTGGATGTCGTTCGCGCAGCATCCGATCGCGGGCAGGGCGGCAGCGTTCCGCAGCTTAGCGATTTCGGGTCCAACGTGTGGCAGCTTCCGAAGGCGCAAGGTGGCATTCGCGGCTTCAACGTAACGGGGTCGTTCAACATCGCGCCGTTCACCGACGGTGCGTTCATCCGGAACACCGGAAATATCCGCGACAATGTGACATGGATCCACGGAAAGCACAGCTTCAGCTTTGGCATCGACTACGAACGCGATCAGTCGAATATCCGCAACACTGATCTCGAGAACGGAAGCTTTACGTTCACTGCCGACACCACGAACAATGCAATGGCAAGCTTTATGCTTGGACATCTGCGGTCCTACAGCCAAACCTCGGGTGACTTCTCCGATTCGCGGCAGAATGTGATCGGCGTGTTTGCCAGCGACAAATGGAAGATGTCGCCAAGGCTGACGCTGAATCTGGGACTCCGCTGGGAGCCGCAGGTTCCGATGAAGGAGATTAAGGGCCGCATCCAGCAGTTCCGACCGGATGCCTACGCTGCCGGAGTGCACTCGACCGTCATTCCGAGCGCACCTGCCGGCCTGTTCTTCTCTGGTGACTCCTACAACAACATCAAGGTGCCATCGACGGGTCAGACGGGCGATCTGAACAATTTCGCTCCGCGCGTTGGCGCTGCTTACGATCCGACCGGATCTGGCAAAATGTCGATCCGAGCCGGAGGCGGCGTCTTCTATTACTCGCGGCTGCCGGGTCTGTTCCTGAATGACGCGGCTATTGTTGCTCCGTTCAGTCTGCGAATCGATCCAGTCGAGCCGCAGGTAGGTCCACTGGATAATCCGCTGGTGAATTATCCGAGCTTCACTGCCAGCTTCCCACAGCGCTTCGTTCTTTCCAACGTGCCGAAAAACGTGGCATTTCCGGCCATCGTCAGCGTCTTCAGTCTGCAGCCTGGCGTCAAATGGACGACACCAACGATCTATGACTGGAACGTTACGTTCGAGCGCCAGCTTCGGAACGATACGGTGCTGCATACCTCCTACGTAGGGTTGCGTGGAACACATCTGCGGCAGGACGTGGATCTCAACCCCGGCGTATACAACGGAACGAGCGCGTCGCTACAGTCGCGCAGACCGTTCCAGCCGTTCGGCGACGTTATCGAGAACCGGAACAGCGGAGCCAATTCGTACAACGGGCTTCAGATTGATGTGGAGAAGCGGCCTTCTCCAGGAGGAGACGGCCTGCTGAAGCACATCACGGTGCTGGCGAACTACACCTTCTCGAAAGCAATGGAGTATGGATTGTCGAGCAACGGCGGTATCACTGACGTGGGATCCAGTAAGGGCTCCGGTATGTCCTTCTACGACCCTCGGCAGCCTGCATTCGAAACCGGTCGTGCCGATTATGACCATACGCATCGGTTTGTTATCTCTTACGTCTGGAACCTGCCGCGGATGGCGCACTCGAACGGAGTGGTGCGCAACATCATCGGCGGCTGGGACTGGACCGGCCTCTACACCGTAACGACAGGCGATGCGATGACGATCCTGTCGGGCAAGGACCAGTCGCAGACCGGACTTGGTGCTGACCGTGCCGACTTTATCGGAACGTCCGGCCAGTTTGGTGGCGTGGTGCCTCCGAATCAGCGGAGGCAGTGCCCCTCAACCGTGAAGCACTGCGTACCGTGGCTGAACGACGCCGTCTTTGCACAGCCAGCACTAGGCACGTATGGCAACGCAGGTAAGAACACCTTCCGTGGACCCACGCTGTGGAACGTCGACACCGGTCTCCTGAAGAGCTTCTATCCGATGCCCTCGCACGAGAACTGGAACTTCCAATTCCGGGCCGAGTTCTTCGACCTGCTCAACCATCCGCAGTTTGCAGATCCTAACCTGACCTTCAGTAACAGTCCTGGGTCGGTGGCAACGGTTCGTTCGGCAATATCCGCAGCACTGTGGGTGTCGCTGCCGGCAACCTTGCAGGGTCTGCGGATTCACGGATCATCCAACTGGCATTGAAGATGCAGTTCTAAGCCAACAGGTCCCGGGGGGCAGCCCCCCGGGGACCTAAATATTCTAGAATCTTATATTTACTTATAAATATAAGATTTGATGAGACTTATGACGGGTGCTGGGTTCTGCGGCTCTTTGACATTCCGCTGAGTCGCCAGACATCGACTGGCAGCCAATTGAAAAGGTCGCCACAGCGACCCTTTTTTATTTGACCTATATCTTTATTTTACCAGCTTGAGCGTAACTCAACTGCCATTTGGGGCGAAATGTAAGTGGTTCATTCAGACCGTTTTAAACGATTTCTTTGCAGGCGAGGGCTTGACAACTTTCGATACCCGTCCAACCGAGGCGTGCCGGTCAGATCCCCGCACGGCTTGTTGGCACCAGGGTTTCTGGCTTCGAACGACAACTCTTGATCGGTCCGCATGAGATTCGGGCAATTTTCTAATCCGTCACGAGGGCCGCTCGAGTCCGGGCCAATGAAGTCTGTCGATACATCGATGAAGATGACTCTTGAGATCAGCGCCACCGATACGCGACCGGGCATCCCGGAACGGGATGTGATGGAGAACCTCAAGAAGCGTTGGCTGTATCTATTGCCTGCGGTCTTTATCACCTATAGCCTGGCATATCTCGATCGAGCGAACTACGGGTTTGGTGCCGCTGCAGGCATGGCTGAAACCCTTCATCTCAACGGCAAAGAGAGTTCGCTGCTGAGTTCCGTGTTCTTCCTCGGATACTTCGCGTTTCAGGTGCCGGGAGCTGTGCTTGCAAGAAAGAGGGGCGCCCGATGGCTCGTATTCGCGGCTCTGGTGGCGTGGGGTATGTGCGGCGTCCTCACTGGAATCCTTCGTCAGTTCTGGATGTTGGCATTGGACCGTTTCCTGCTTGGTGTTGCGGAAAGCTGCATTTTCCCTGCAATGCTGTTGTTGCTGACCCGCTGGTTCAGCAGATCGGAACGCTCGCGGGCAAACACATTCCTTATTCTCGGAAATCCGATCACGGTTCTTTGGATGTCGGCGATTACGGGATTTCTTATCCAGTCCGTCGGCTGGCAGATGACCTTCATCATCGAAGGTCTCCCCTCGATCCTATGGGCATTCGCCTGGGTTGTTGTAGTGCGCGACCACCCTTCTGAAGCACGCTGGCTAGATCCCCAATCAGCGGCTTTGCTTGAGGACCGGCTTTCGCAGGAGCAAATGTCCCTTCCAAAGGTCAGCGCGATTCGCGAGGCTCTGGTCCGGCCCGACGTAATGCTGCTTACGCTTCAGTATTTTCTTTGGAGCCTTGGCGTTTACGGGTTTGTCCTCTGGCTTCCGACGATGCTGCGCCAGGGCGGTTCGCTTTCCATGTCCAATACGGGGCTTCTCTCTGCCTGCCCATACATCGCAGCGATTGCGCTGATGGTGGTGGTTTCCCGCGCTTCGGACCGGTCCGGCAAACGCCGACCTTTTATTTATCCGCTACTGTTCGTGTCTGCTCTAGGTCTGTTCGGCTCATTTGTATTTGCGCGCGTGAGCTTTTTCGCCGCGTTTGCGTGCCTGATCGTCGGTGGCGGATGCATGTATGCACCTTATGGACCCTTCTTTGCCGTCGTACCGGAGCGCGTTCCACGTACGGTAACGGCCGAGGTTCTTGCGGTCATCAACAGTTCCGGCGCCCTTGGGGGCTTCTGCGGAAGTTACTTTGTCGGATGGCTGCAGTCGGCCACCGGAGACGCTCAGGCTGGTTATCTCTTAATGTCGCTGTCGCTCGCGTGCGCCGGCGGCCTCTCACTCTTCATCAAAGATTTGCCAAAATCCGACACTTTCATAGTTGCGCAGGCTTAGTCCATACATATGTCGCCCGATCTACATCACGTGATTCCCGCAAACCAAGTGCTTGAGAGCAGTCCTGATCTATTCAACAGCACCAGGACACACGCGCCGGGCCCCGAGGGCAATCTTCCCATTACGTCGGAGATGCTAATCGCGCAGCCCTCAGGCAATCTCTTTGGTCTTACACAAAACGCAGGCATGGGGTGGAGTCCTGCGCGGCTTTTAGATCCCGAGTTCCTCATCCTGAGCACACACGGCGGAGTCCGCGCGGAGGATGGGACGCCGATCGCGCTCGGTTTCCACACCGGACACTGGGAGGTTGGCCTGTTGGTGGCTGAGGCTGCCCGTGAGCTCCGCAACCGGCATTGCATTCCGTTCGCCGGCGCCTGCACAGATCCCTGCGACGGTCGCACGCAGGGAACGGCGGGCATGCTCGATTCCCTGCCCTATCGCAATGACGCGGCAATGGTCCTACGGCGGCTGATGCGGTCGCTGCCGACGCGCAAAGGCGTCCTCGGCATTGCGACCTGCGACAAGGGATTGCCCGCGATGATGATGGCGCTGGCCTCCTCCGGCGCCATGCCAAGCGTGCTGATCCCCGGCGGTGTCACACTGCTGCCCGATGAAGGCGAGGATGCAGGCAAAGTGCAGACAATCGGTGCGCGCTATGCGCAGGGGCAGATCTCGCTGGACTACGCGGCCGAGATGGGCTGCAAAGCTTGTGCGTCTCCGGGCGGAGGCTGCCAGTTCCTTGGGACTGCAGCCACGTCGCAGGTAGTAGCGGAAGCATTGGGCTTGTCGTTGCCGCACTCAGCGCTCGCGCCTTCAGGCGATCCGATCTGGCTCGATGCGGCTGCCCGCTCCGCCCGCGCCATCGTGAGGCTCGCGCAACTCGCAATTGGAACAAGCGACGTGTTGAACGACGCGGCTATACGGAATGCAATGGTCGTGCACGCAGCGTTCGGCGGATCGACAAACTTGTTGCTGCATGTGCCGGCAATTGCCCACGCTGCTGGATTACGCAGACCCACCGCGAGCGACTGGGCAGAGGTAAACCGGGAGGTGCCGAGGATCGTGGACGCGCTCCCGAATGGGCCGCGCGGTTTCGCTACGGTTCAGGTGTTCCTCGCGGGCGCCGTGCCAGAGGTGATGCTGCACCTCCGCGAGGCGGGCCTGCTGGATTGCAGCGTGATGACCGTTACCGGCGAAACACTCGATCAAAACCTGGACTGGTGGGAACATAGCGAGCGTCGCCGCAACCTGAAAGCCCGGCTCAAGACGCTGGATGGTGTGGACGCGGCGGACGTGGTCCTGTCACCGGATGAAGCGCGCCGGCGAGGTCTAACATCCACCGTCTGCTTCCCCGTTGGCAATCTGGCGCCGGAGGGCAGTGTCATCAAGAGCACATCTCTTGATCCAGCGCTTATCGATGAGACGAATACTTATCGCCATACGGGACCCGCTCGTGTATTCACAACCGAAACCGCGGCCATCGAGGCAATCAAGCACGGGCATATCGGACACGGAGACGTGATGGTGCTTGTCTGCAGTGGACCTTTAGGAGCGGGCATGCAGGAGATCTATCAGATCACCTCTGCGCTGAAGAGCCTTCCCCACTGCAAGCACGTAGCCGTCTTGACGGATGCTCGCTTCAGCGGTGTCTCTACCGGCGCGTGCATTGGGCATATCTCACCCGAGGCGCTCGCCGGCGGACCCATTGGACGCGTGCAGGATGGTGACACCATTGAGATCATCATCGATCGCAATACACTGCACGGAACCGTGAACTTCGTTGGTGAAGCGGCGGAACGATTTTCCGCAGAAGCCGGGGAAAGGCGACTCGCTCAAAGGGAGCTTCGCAGCGACCTTGCACCGCACCCTGACTTACCGAACGACACCAGGCTCTGGGCCGCACTGGTTCAGGCCAGCGGCGGCGTATGGGGCGGATGCGTCTATGACACCGATGCAATCGTCTCAAGACTGACCGGTGCACCACCACCCATCGAAACCCAACATGCCTCGCCGCGGAGAGAGGAGCCATGAAGCTTTATCGCAGCACCATCGGCAATTTTGTAGAGCGGGACTCACTTTTCTACCGGATACCGGTGGATGACTGGGACACGCTTGTTTGTACGGATCGATTTAACGATAACGTGCATGACGCCACGAAAGGGATGGGCTACACAAGCCAAGAGATCGGCGAAGTCCTTTCGCCTGTCGTGAGCCAGGAGGTCTGGGCCGCCGGCGTTACCTATTACCGCAGCCGCAACGCACGCATGGAAGAGAGCAAAACGGCAGGTGGGGGAGATTTCTACGATCGCGTCTATGCGGCAGAACGTCCGGAACTCTTCTTCAAAGCCACCGGCCGGCGCGTAGTTGGTCCAGGTGGTGGCGTGCGCATACGATCCGATGCCGCCTGGTCGGTACCGGAACCCGAGCTGACTCTGCTCGTCAACTCTGTTGGCCAAATACTCGGCTACACGATTGGTAACGATATGAGCTCACGTGATATCGAGGGAGAAAACCCGTTATATCTGCCACAGGCCAAGGTCTACGACGGGAGTTGCGCGCTGGGTCCGTGTGTGCAACTGGCGGAGGGACCGCTAGACTACTCAGCGAAAATCAACATGGAGATTACCCGGTCCGGAAAAGCCGTGTTCACCGGCAGCACCTCTCTCGCAGAGCTGAAACGTAAGCCGGAACAGCTTGTGCAGTACCTGTTCCGCGATAACTCCTTCCCGCAAGGTGTGTACCTGATGACGGGCACAGGCGTCGTGCCCGCCGATGAGTTTTCGTTGGCGAGCGGAGACGCGATCCGCATTACGATCGATGGGATTGGAACGCTCGAGAACGTCGTTTTGTAGCTCTGATTGCGTGCGCAGAATGGATCTGAGGGAGATTTTGTATGAACGAGAAAGCGAATCGATGAATCATGCAAAGCACGTGGCCGATCTGAGCGGCAGATGTGCGGTGGTCGTAGGCGGTACTGCAGGGATCGGCAAAGCGATCGCTCTTGCGTTAGCCGCCGCGGGGGCGGACGTGGTTGCGTCTTCGCGGTCACCTGAAGGTACGGACGCTACGTCGGCCGAGATCCAGGCCTTGGGCCGCAGGACTGTGAGCCTTTGTTCGGACGTGACTGATCAATCGAGTCTCCAACGGCTCCACGATAGCGTCATCGAGGCATTTGGACGTGTCGACATCCTTGTCAACTCCGCAGGCATAACTCGTCGCGTTCCCACGCTGGAGTGTGAGGAGCAAACGTGGCGGTCCATCATGGACGTGAATTTGAACGGGACCTTACGCGCGTGCCAGGTCTTTGGAAAGCGGATGATGGAGGCGCGGTATGGACGCATCATCAACATTGCTTCACTCTCGACATTCGTAGCGTTCCATGAAGTAGCCCCGTATGGTGCGAGTAAAGCGGCTGTCGGTGCACTGACCCGTTCCCTGGCAGTCGAATGGGCAGACTATGGCATCACAGTGAACGCAATTGCGCCCGGCATTATTCCAACTGAGTTGAACCGCGCGTTATTGGATTCCGGACGCGGCAAGGAATTGCTGCTACGAACTCCGATGGCGCGATTCGGCGCGGCAGACGAGGTCGCCGGTGCCGCTGTCTACTTCGCATCAGAATCGAGCAGCTTCGTCACGGGCCAGATTCTCGCCGTA
>Ga0157369_10007508_pt1 | contig 12548 bp, 11 predicted proteins | sample C25metaG_FD_113461 | JGI IMG/M metagenome (GOLD analysis project Ga0157369, IMG submission 113461) | Corn rhizosphere microbial communities from Kellogg Biological Station, Michigan, USA - C2-5 metaG | ecosystem: Host-associated > Plants > Roots > Rhizosphere > Soil | place: USA: Michigan...
GGCGCCGCCGCCCGCGCCGCGCTCGCCGCCCTCGAAAGCGAAGCCAAGGCGCTGGTGAAGGCCGTCGAGGGGACGAGCGGCGACCGCGCGATCAACCACGTCCGCGCCGGGAAGGGCTTCGAGCGGGCGCTCGCCGCGGCGCTCGGCGACGATCTCGAGGCGGCGCTGGAGGGCGACGCGCCCCGCCGCTGGACCGGCGCCGAGGCGCAAGCCGGCGATCCGCCGCTTCCCGCCGGCTTAGAGAGCCTGGCGGCGCACGTCCGGGCGCCGGCGGCGCTCGCGCGGCGGCTCGCCCAGATCGCGGTCGGGGAGGTGGACGAAGGCGCGCCGCTTGCCGTCGGCCAGCGCTTCGTCACCTTGGACGGGCGGCTGCGGCGCTGGGACGGCTTCCTCGCGACCGGCCTCGGCGCCGCCGCGGCCGAGCGGCTGATCCGCGTCAACCGGCTCGCCGACATCGAGGCGGCGCTCCCCGCGGCGGCCGATGCGGTTGCGGCGGCCCGGGCGCGCACCGAGGCGGCGCTGGCGGCGATGCAGCAGGCGCGCGATGCCGCCGATGCGGCGCGCCGGGCGGAGGCGCAGGCCGGCGCTGCAATCCGCGAATCGGCGCGCGCCGAGGATGTCGCCAAAGCCGAGATAGAGCGGCTCGACATGCGCCGCTCGGGCCTTGCCGAGCGCATCGAGCAGGCCGGGCAGGATCTGGCTGAAGCGCGCACGGCGCTCGGCGAGGCCGAGGTGGTGGTCGCGGCGCTGCCCGACGCGGCGGCGACGTCGGCGAAGGTCGCCGCCTTCGCCGCTGCCGCGGAGATCGCCCAGCGCGCGCTCGCAGAAGTGCGCGCCGAGGCCGCGACCCACGCCCGCGCCGTCAGCGCCGACCGCCAGCGCGCCGAGGCGGCGAAGAAGGAACATGCCGACTGGACGGTCCGCGCCGCCGAGGCGGCCAGGCGCCACGCCGACATGGGCCGGCGCCTCGCCGAGGCGGAGGAGGAGGCGGAGCGCCTCGCCGCCGCGCCCGGCGAGATCGCCCGGCGCATCGAGGCGATGGAAGCGGAAGCGACCGACGCTGCCGCTGCCGCCGAGGCCGCGCTCCAGTCCGAGCGGGAGGGCGAGGCGGCGCTGAGGGCGACGGAGGCGCGGCTGGCGGAGGTCGGCGAGGCGCTCGCCACCGCCCGCGAGGCCCGCGCCGGCGCGGCGGCGCGGCACGAGAATCAGGAGAGCCGCCGGATCGAGATGGGCCGCATCTCGGGAGAACGCTTCGAATGTCCGCCGCCGCTCCTTCCCGAGAAGCTCGGTTTCGACGAAACGGCGATCGCGGCGGCCCCCGAGGAATCCGCCCGCCACGAGCGGCTGATGCAGGAGCGCGAGCGGATCGGGCCCGTCAACCTGGTCGCCGAGCATGAGCTTGCCGAGCTTGACGAGACCCGCACCGCCAGCGCCGCCGAGCGCGAGGAGCTGGGTCAGGCGATCCATCGCCTCCGCGGCTCGATCGGCAGCCTCAACCGCGAAGGCCGAGCCCGCCTGCTCGCCGCCTTCGAGACGGTCGACCGGCATTTCCGAAGCCTGTTCACCACCCTCTTCGAAGGCGGCCAGGCGCATCTCGAGCTGGTGGAATCCGACGATCCGCTCGAGGCCGGCCTCGAGATCATGGCGCAGCCCCCCGGCAAGCGCCTGTCGGCGCTCACCTTGCTTTCGGGCGGTGAGCAGGCGCTGACCGCCGTGGCGCTCATCTTCGGCCTGTTCCTCACCAATCCGGCGCCGATCTGCGTCCTCGACGAGGTCGACGCGCCGCTCGACGACGCCAATATCGAGCGCTTCTGCGACCTCCTCGACCGCATGACCGACGAGACCGACACGCGCTATCTCATTGTCACCCACAATGCGGTGACGATGAGCCGAATGCACCGCTTGTTCGGCGTCACCATGATCGAGAAGGGGGTGAGCCGCCTCGTCAGCGTCGATCTCGGCGGCGCCGAACGGCTGCTCGCCGCCGAGTGACCGCCCGCTTCGTCCCGCCGCACCCGCCGCGCGGGGCGGGGCCGGTGCCGGTGTGGCGCGGGCTGATCGGCGAGCGGGCGCGAACCGCCGTCTACGGCTGGTCCGAGGCGGCGTTCACCCAAAGCTACATGCGGCGGCGGGTGTTCGGCTTCAACGTCCACATCCCGCTGGATCCCGATCTCGTCCAGCACGTCCTCCTCGACAATGTCGGCAATTACGGGAAGCCGGCGCTGACCAAGAGCCTGCTCGGGCCGCTGATCGGGCGCGGCCTCCTGACGGCGGACGGAAGCCTGTGGCGCGAGCAGAGGCGGATCGTCGCCGGCACCTTCGTCCCCGCCGCGGTCGACGCGATGGTGCCGATCTTCGCCCGGGTCGCCAGCGCGCGGAGCGCCGGCTGGGCGGGCCTGCGCCGGATCGAGGCCGCCGGCGAGGCCACCGCCGCGACGATGGCGATCATCTCCGAAAGCCTCTTCGCCGGCGACCCGCGGCTGACGAGCCGGGCGGCGAGCGCCCACATCGCCGCCGCGCTCGATGCGTTCAGCGGGGTGAGGCTGCAGGCGTTGCTGGGCCTCCCCCGGGTGCCGCTGACGCCGCGCGCACTCGCGGGCCGCAGGGGGCAGGTCTACCTCCGCGAGACTCTGACCGCCGTGGTGCGCGACCGCGCCGCCGCCGGGCCGGGCGAGGACTTTCTCGGCAAGCTCATCGCCGACCTGCGCGCTCGTTACGGCCCGGAGGAGGCCGACGCTCTCGCGGTCGACAATGCCGCGACCTTCTACCTTGCGGGACACGAGACCACGGCCAACGCCATGACCTGGCTGCTCTTCCTTCTCTCCGAGCAGCACGATTGGCAGGAGCGGGTGGCGGACGAGGCGCGCGCCGCCCTGGCCGAGGGAGGGGACGATCCGCGGCTCCCGGACCGGCTGCCGCTGCTCCGCCGTGTGCTCGACGAGACGCTCCGCCTCTATCCTTCCGCGCCCCGCATGGACCGGCAGGCGGCGGGGCCGGACCGGCTCGGAAGCGAGCCGGTGGAGGCGGGCGACATCGTCTCGCTCTGGCCGTGGCTCCTCCACCGCCACAAGGGCCTGTGGGACGATCCCGACGCCTTCGACCCGGACCGCTTCGCGCCGGAGCGCAAGGCCGGGCGCCACCGCTTCCAGTACATCCCCTTCGGCGGCGGCCCGCGCACCTGCGTCGGCGCGCGTTTCGCGACGGCGGAGGGGCTGACCATCCTTGCCCACTGGCTCGCCCGCTGGCGCTTCAGGCCGGTGCCGGGGCACCGGGTCGTCCCGTCCGGAATGGTGACTCTGAGGCCGCGCGGAGGGCTGCCGCTGCTGATCGAAGAAAGGCGCTAGCGCGCGCCCTCGCCGATCCAGCGGCCGCTGTTCGCGAATTCGGGGCGAACGGTCGAGACGGGGAGGTTGTCGCTGGGCGGAAGCTGCGCGTCGGCCGCCTGGACCGCCCTGCCGCGGCCGCTCGGCCCGGATTGCTGCGGAGCCGCGAGCGCGAGCGCAGGGGCGACGGGCAGCGATGGCGCCGCCTTCGGGCCGACGAAGGAGGGGAGGCGGTTGGCGATCACCACTGCCGGCGAGGGCTCGCGGCCCGCATAGCGGCGGCCGTTGGCGGCGAGCGCGCCCCAGGCGCCGGGGAGCCGATAGAAGCTGTGCGCTCCGACCACCGCCGACTTGGCGAGGCTGAACGCCCACACCGGAAGCACCTGCTGGGTGTGATAATGGGTGGACAGGCCGACGGGGGCATAGACCGAGCCGGCGAGCGCGGCGGCGGCGATGCGCCGGGCTCGGAGCCAGGCCTCGCCATAGGGCCGGGCGGCGAGCGATCCGTCGCAGGTGAAGGTGAACTGGCAGCCGCCGCCGGCGCGCATCGGGCCCTGGTAGACGACCCCGCAGACGCTTCCCGGATAGGCGGGGTGGCGCACCCGGTTCAGGACCACCTGGGCGACCGCGCGCTGGCCGTCCTCCGTCTCCGAGCGCGCCTCGTAATAGACGGCCTCCGACAGGCACTGCAGCGCGCGCAGCTGGTCGATCGGCGAGGCGGCGCGGAAAACGGTGGACGGCGCCTGCGGGTTGGCGCCGGCGGCGAAGGGGATCGAAGCGTTGATCGCGGCGGCGTCGCTCGCCGAAACCGGCTTCAGGTCGGTCGATTCAGCGGCGGCGAGGAGCGAGTCCGGAACCGGCGCTGAAACCGACGCCGGCGCCGCTTCGGCCGGGAGGCGCAGCGCGAGCTTCGGAGCGTCGGCGGCGGGCGCGTCCGCAGCCATGGCGGGAACGCAGGAGGCGCTGAGGAGGAGGAGCGCAAGGCAGCCGATCTCGCGGCCGCGCGCGGCGGCGACCTCGCCCACTGCCCTTGCAACCATCCTGTCCTGAAACGCCACCTGGTCTTGCCACCTGTTCGCGGGAAAAAGGCCCGTAGCGCCGATAGCTTAAGCCGATCCTTCGCTTCTGCCCCCCATTTGCGGCTGTTTCGAAACGGGACGGGCGGCAAGAGCTTCGTTATGGGGGAGCGGGTTGGATCGGATCGGGCGCCGGGAACGTTCAGGGGCTCGATCCACGATAGGAAGTCTCCTCGATGCGTAAGCTGTTCGTGTGCGTTTCGCTGGCCGCGCTCGCGGTCGCCGGTTGCGACAAGTTCGCCGGCAACCAGTCCCAGGCCGTCAGCGTCGACCCGAAGCAGGTGAATGCAGGCGACCTGCAGGCGGCGGTGACCGACCCCCGCGTCAAGACCTTCTACGAAAGCCGCAACTGGTCGCCGATCTGGGACGAGGCGCATACCAGGGACCTCACCGCCGCCTTCGCCGAGGCCGGGCGGCACGGCATGCAGGGCCAGGCTTTCCTCAAGGAGGTGAAGCAGGGCGCCACGCCGGCCGAGCGGGAGGCGGCGCTGACGCTCAACGCGCTTCAATATGCCAAGGCGCTCGCCACCGGGATCGTCGATCCGGCCAAGGTCTTCGACCCCTATACCGTGCCCGCCAGCCAGGCGGACCTCATCGCCGGCCTTCGCCAGGCGGTGGAGCGCAACAATGTGCGCGAATGGCTCGCCAGCCTCGCGCCGCAGGACGACGAGTACAAGGCGCTGTCCGACGCCTACATGCGCTACGCCGCGCGCGCCAAGGGCGTACAGAGCCAGCCGATCCAGCCCGGCGACAAGATCGCGCCCGGCGGCAGGGACAAGCGGGTTCCGCAGATCGTCGCGGCGCTGCGCGCCGGCGGCTACCTTCCCGAAGCCTCCGCGCAGGAGGGCAGCAAGCCCGCGGCCGGGGCGGGCAACACCTACACCAAGGCGCTCGCCGCCGCCGTCGCCAGGGTTCAGTCCGATTACGGAATCAAGCCCGACGGCATCGTCGGCAATTCCACCCTGGAGGCCCTGAACACCGGCGCCGCCGAGCGGGCGCGGATCCTCGCCGTCAACCTCGAGCGCCGCCGCTGGCTGAACCGCAAGGCGCCGGACACCCGCATCGACGTCAACACCGCCGCGACCGTCCTCACCTATTGGAAGGACGGCAACGCCAAGGACCGGCGCGTCGTCGTCGCCGGCCAGCCGGAATGGGAGACTCCGGAGCTCGGCGCGCCGATGACGGCGCTCGTCGCCAACCCGGATTGGACGATCCCCGAGAAGATCGCGAAGGAGGAAATCCTGCCCAAGGGCGCCGCCTACATGGCGAAGGAGCAGATCAGCGAAAAGAACGGCCGTCTCGTCCAGGCCTCCGGCGACAAGTCCGCGCTCGGCATGGTCAAGTTCGACCTCGCCGATCCCTATGCCATCTATCTTCACGACACGCCCGGCAAGGCGGCGTTCGGCCAGCCCGAGCGCCACCAGAGCCACGGCTGCGTGCGGGTCAAGGACGCGCTCGGCTTCGCCCGCATGCTTGCCGCGGACGAGGGTATAGCCGACCAGTTCGAGAAAGCGCTGGCGACGAAGAAGGAGACGCCGGTGCCGCTGCCGTCGCGGATCCCGGTGCGGCTCATGTACCACACCGCCTATCTGGACGGCGGCAAGGTTGTGTTCCGCGGCGATCCCTATGGCTGGGACGACAAGCTCGCGCAGGCGCTCGGCCTCGGCGGCCCGCTCCGGCACCGCGTCGTCCAGCACGTCCACGAGATGGGGCCGTAAGAGCGTGCTTGCTTGCCAAGCTCGTGTCCGGCGGGAATAAGGCCGATCTACCAAGCGGGGGCGTGCATGGCGGGGACGACGAAGACGGACCACGCGCTGGAGCGGTTGGTTTTCTTCTCCGACGCCGTCTTCGCGATCGCCATCACCCTGCTGGTGATTGAGATCCGCATCCCGGAGCTGCCCAAAGGATCCAGCGACGTGGCGCATCTCCACGCGCTGAAGATGCTGATCCCCAGTTTCGTGGGCTACGTCATCAGCTTCGCTCTCGTCGGTCTCTTCTGGATCGGCCATCATCGTGCTTTCGCACTTGCCGATCGCTACAGCGCGAAGGTGCTGGGCTCGAACATGTTGCTGCTCGGCGCCATCGCGTTCATGCCGTTCGCGACTGCCTATTATACCCACAACGTCAACCAACGCGTGCCGGCGATGTTTTATTGCGGGGTGCTCTCCCTTGCGGCGCTCCTGAACCTGCTGGTCGTATGGACGGCGACAGGGCCGAACATGGCGAGCCCTCACGCCGATGCTGAAGAGCTTGCCCTCGCCCGACGGCGCAACGTTGTTGTGGCCCTTGGCGCATTGACGGCCCTCGCGGCAACGGCCGTGTCGCCCAAGAACGGTCCTCTCGGCCTCACCACAATCATCCTTTGGGACCGGCTGTGCCGTCTCCGGCCGTTGAACCGCCGGGGACGAACGGGGACTTCTCAATGAAGATGCTCGAGCCACTGGCCTTGCTCCTTCCGGCCCCTGCTCGCCGAAGCGCGCTTTCCCTTCCCTGAGGCGCTCACCGATCTCTACCCTGAACGGCGCCGCTATCTCGGACGCGAGCGGGAGATCGGCTCGTTCGAGCCCGGCGCCTCGCCCCTCATGCCGCCGTTCGTCGGCGGAGCGAGTCGGTTGGTCGGCGGACGGGGCGCTCGCAGAAACTTTCCGGCGGCGTATCGAGCCGCGCGCGCTCCCCGGCGGCGGCCGGGCTAGGAAGATGGGGCGACGCAGGCGGTAAGCCCGCTTCATCCCCGGGTGAGCGCCTGTGTCGCACCCTTTTTCGAAGTCCGTGGGGAGCAGGATCATGTTGAAGTTCATCGTCGCCGCGATCGCCATCGCCGCTGCCGCGCCGGCCGTCGCCGGGCCGGTGGGCGCGGGCGAGGAGCAAGTCACCGCCACCGTCAACGTCGCCGACCTCGACCTCGCCAAGCCCGGGGACGCCGCCCGTCTCGACCGCCGCATCCGCCAGGCGGCGGTGCAGGTCTGCGGCGAGGCGCCGACCCGCAACCTCGCGCTCGTGACGGCGGTCCAGGGCTGCCAGAAGGAAGCGATCGGCCGCGCCAAGGCCGAGGTCACGCTCGCGATGCGCGGCGGCGGCAACCAGATGGTGACGCTCCGGGCCGAATGAGCCCGGACCGGGTCAGCGGCCGGCGAGCGCCTTCGCGTTCTGGACGTAGAGGCGCCCGACCTTCTGTTCCGCGCCGTCGGCGAGGCGGGCCCACCAGCGGCCGGTTTCGTCGCGGCGCAGCCCGGTCACGAAATCGCGCCGAACCATCGCCGAGCGGTGGAGGCGAACGAAGCGCGCGGGGTCGAGCTCTTCCTCGAGCCTGGCGATCGTGTGGTTGATGAGCCAGCTCCTCTTGCCGACGTGGAGCCGCATATAGTCGCGCTCCGCGCTGATCCGGTCGATGTCCGTGGCGGCGAGGCGGACCAGCCCGCGCGGCTCAGAGACCCAGAATTCCTCCAGATGCTGAGGCTGGGGCGGCGGCGGCTCGGCCGCCTCGACGCCGCGTCGTCGGACGCGCTCGCGCGCCCGCTCCACCGCCCGCTCGAGCCGCTCGGCGGCCACCGGCTTCATCACATAGTCGACGGCGTCGACGTCGAACGCGGCGACGGCGAACGTGTCGAAGGCGGTGACGAAGATCACCACCGGCGGCCGTTCGGTGCGGGCGAGGGCGCGGGCGACGTCGATTCCGTCCATCCCGGGCATGGCGATGTCGAGCAGCACTGCGTCCGGCTGCACGCCTTCGACGAGCCGGAGCGCGGCGGCGCCGTCGGACGCCGTCCCGGCGAGCGCGACCTCGGGCATGCGGGCGAGCAGCAGCTGCAGCCGCTCGATGGCAAGCGGCTCGTCGTCGACAATCAGGAAGCGTATCGGATCAGGCATCGAGCTCCAGCGGCATTGCCAGAGTGACGCGCCAGCCGCCGTTGGGCAAGGGCCCCGCTTCGCATTCGGCGGCGGGGCCGAACCGGGCGGCGAGCCGCTCGCAGACGTTGGCGAGGCCGACCCGCGTTCCCCCCGGCTCGCGCGAGTCCGCGGAAGGGCCGCGGTCGTTCTCCACCGTCAGGATCAGGCCCGCATCCTCCTCACGCGCGGAGATGACGAGCCTCACCGGCTCGGAGGTGCGGGCGACTCCGTGCTTGATGGCGTTCTCGACCAGCGGCTGGAGGATGAGCGGCGGCACGCGCGCCGTCCTCAGGTCATCCGGAACGTCGATCGTGACCCGCAGCCGCTTGGGAAAGCGCACCTTCTCGATGTCGAGATAGAGCTGCTGGAGCTCGATCTCCTCGGCCAGCGAGACGTCCGCGGAAGGGTCGAGGGCGAGGCTCGAGCGGAAGAAGGCGGAGAGGTTGACGATCATCGACTCCGCCTCCTCGTCGCGCCGCGCCATGACCAGCGAGGAGAGCGAGTTCAGGGTGTTGAACAGGAAGTGCGGGTTGACCTGGTAGCGGAGCGCGCGGAGCTGCGCCGCCTGCGCGTTGCGCTCGGCGCGCGCGGCGCGGCGCTCGGCGGTGCGCATCCGCGCCGCCGCGCTCATCGCGATGTAGAAGCTCGCCCAGGCGGCGAAGAAGAAATACCAGGTGACGAGCCCTTCGGCGATCAGCCGGCTGGCGCGCTGACGGATGATCTCCTGGGTCGAGGGCATCTGGACGACGATCGGCGCGCGGCCCGGCTGCTCGAAGCGGATCTGCCCGTTCGCCTCGCGGGTGAGGACGGCGCCGTCCGGCCCCTTCTCGGTGGTCGAATGGCGGCCGAAAGGAAAGTAGAGGAGGAAGGCGATGTTGAAGGTGGAGAAGATCGCCGCAGCGGGCAGGCAGGCGATGGCCGCGGCGATCACCTGCACCCGCATCGTCTCGTGCGCGGCGCGGCGCAGGACCAGCCAGACGAGGGCCGTCAGGAAGGCGCCGAACAGGCAGGCGACGATGCGCATGCCCATGTCGCTGAAATCGCGGTCGATCGCCCCGGCGCGCAGCAGGATGGTCGCGAAGTAGAAGAGCCAGAATCCGGCGATCGAGGCCGCGCCGAGCGTCAGGTCGCGCCGGCGCGCGCTCGCTTCGATGATTCGGCTCATGTCCATCCGACCCGTTTAGCCGCGGCTGCGCCTGCCGCGCCTTCGCGCAAGCGCCGTTCGTAGAAGAGCGGCGGCGGTTTGTCGAAAAGCTTCAGCGCGCGCCCGAATCGCGCCCGCCGGCGCTTCGCCGCCGCCACGGCCATTCGCCCTCGATCTCCGTCTCCAGCGAGAAGCTCAGGAAGGTTCGGATGAGGACGATGAGGCCGAGCAGGCCGACGCTCTCCCAGGTGAGCGGCGCCGTCACGGTCGCAATGATGTCGGCGCCGACCAGCAGCTCGAGGCCGAGCAGGATGCCGCGGCCGAGATTGGCGCGGTAGCGGTCGTAGGCGCCCTTGCGCGTCTCGCCGCCGAGGCTCCTCAGGAAGGTGGCGGTGGCGAGGATCACCGAAAGGACGATGACGAGGACCCCGAAGGCCTCGATCACCCGCGCCACCGGCTCCATCAGTTGGGTGAAGCTCTGGCTCATTTGAGCACGCTGATCTTGCCGCTCGGCTCCAGCACGACGAGGCGGCTGTCCTCGAGCCGCTCGATCCCGGCCTGGTGGAGCGCCTCGGCGAGGTCGGCGTCGCTGATCGCGGTGCGCATGCCGCCGCGGTCGACGAGCCTGCCGCCGCGGCCGAGCGTGAGCGGCCGCCCCTCGAACAGGCGCGACAGGGCCGGGGAGCGCGCCGCCGCCTGCGCGCACAGCCAGTGAAGCGCCATCAGCAGGGTCGTCGCGCAGAGCGTTCCGGCAAGCGGCGCGTTGCCGGTCAGCGCCCGGCTGAGGTTCGAGCCGACGATGATCGAGACGACGATGTCGATCGCCGACCAGCGCCCGAACACCCGCCGCCCGGCGATCCGGACGAGCAGCAGGCCGTAGGCGAAGACGAGCGCGGCGCGCGCGCATTCCTGGGCGATGCTGACGTCGCCCCTGCTTCCGAACAGGGTTTCGAGGCCGTGCATCCTTGGGAAGCGCAGGGCGGCGCCCTTCGGTTCCGTCTCAGGCGGCGGCGCGCTCTTCCCCGGCGAGGAGCGAGGCGCGGTAGCGGGTGAGGGTCGTGAACGTGCCGCCGAGCCGGTCGCGGAAGAAGGCGAGCACCGCCTCGAGGTTGGCGAGGAAGGCGGCGAGGTCCGCCTCGGTCCGCACATAGGGCGAATGGCCGGGCGAGAGGCTCGGGCTGTGATAGGCGAGGGTGAAGAGCGTCTGGCCGCGTTCGGCGAGCGTGGCGAGGAGGCGGCATTGCTCCTCCACCGTATGGCCTTCGGGGCTGAGGCGGATGCGGTCGGCAAGGCCGAGTCGGGCGAGAAGGCCGGGGACGTGCAGCCGCTTGGCGGCGTCGCTGTCGAACAGGTGGGGGCGCCGCTCGGCGACCGCCGCAAGCGGGCCGGTGAAGCCGCTGGTCAGCGGCATTTCGAGAAGCCCGCGCGCCGGGTCGAGCCAGAAGGGGGACGCCGAGCGGCCGTAGAAGCTCGGCCCGCCGTCCGCGGCGAAGCTGGTATGGGGCACGAAGCTGCAGTCGATCTCGTAGCCATGCTCGATCAGCGCGGCCGCGGTATGCGGTCCGAACCCGTAGCGCCCGCCCTTGAACACGGTCGGGCGGAAGCCGAAGGCGGTCGCGATCGTCTCGGTGAGGGTCGCGATCTTCGCCCGCTCGAGCGCCGGCGGGAGGTTGCCGTGGTAGGAGTTGCGCGCCGTCACCGCCTCCTCGAACGGCGGCGTCACCCAGGGATGGAGGTGGGCGCCGATCTCCGCCCGGCCTGCGTGCGCGAGGGCGCCGAGGAAGGCGGCGGCGGCGGGATCCGTCGCGACGGGATGGTCGATGACGTAGGTCGGCACGATCCCGAACCGGTCGAAGATGGCGTGCGCCTTGGCCTGGTCGGGGATGGTCAGGGTCTCGCGATTCTCGCGCGCGAACGGCGCCGACCAGTCGAACTCCTCCTCGGTGTCGACGACGACCGCGAGCTGGAGCGGAGCGCGCACCGCCGCGCCGCCATGCCCTGCCGCCGCCGCGGCGCGCGCGCGCGGCGGCGGCGCGAGCGCGGGTTCGAGACCGGAAGGCGCGGCGGCGAGGTCTGACATCGTGCCCGGCTTTAGCGGCGCATGGTGTAAAAGCGGTGAAGGCCGCGCTAGGGGGGCTGAGCAGCGGTGCCAGGGAGAGGCGGCAATGATCCGGGTCGGCGTCGGCGGATGGGATTACGATCCGTGGCGGGAGACCTTCTATCCGCCCGGGCTCGCCAAGGCGAAGATGCTCGACCACGCCTCGCGCCGCCTCACCGCGATCGAGATCAACGCCACTTATTACAAGCTTCAGAAACCGGAGCTGTTCGCGAAGTGGCGCGATTCGGTGCCGGACGGCTTCCGGTTCGCGATCAAGGGCTCGCGCTACTGCTCGAACCGCAAGCTGCTCGGCGAGGGCGGGGAGGGGATCGAGCGCTTCTGCAGCCAGGGCCTCACCGAGCTCGGCGACAAGCTCGGCCCCATCCTCTGGCAGCTGATGGCGACCAAGCGCTTCGACCCGGACGACATCCGCGCGTTCCTGGCGCTGCTTCCGCGCAGCCTCGGCGGCATTCCCCTCCAGCACGCGATCGAGCCGCGCCACGAAAGCTTCCGCGACCCCGCCTTCGTCGCGCTCTGCCGGGAGGCGGGGGTGGCGATCGTCTTCGGCGACGGTGCCGATTATCCGCTGGTGCCCGACCTCAGCGGCCCGATCGTCTACGCCCGCATCATGCGCGCGCGCTCCGAGCTCGATCAGGGCTATCCGCCCGAGGAGCTCGACCGCTGGGCGGAGATCGCCCGCGCCTGGTCGCGCGGCGAAAGCCCGGCCGGCCTTCCCTACGTCAGCGAGCCCGCGCCCGCACAGCCGCGCGACGTTTATCTGTTCTTCATCTCCGCGGCGAAGGAGCGCAATCCGGCGTTGAGAGTCGTTGTCGTCGATCCGCGCCGGACCGCGACGGCCGATTTTGCCGACCTTCATCTCGCGATCGAGCCGGGGACCGACGTCGCGCTCTTTCACGGACTGCTGCACGTGCTGCTGTGGGAAGAGTGGATCGATGCCGGCTACATCTCCGCCCACACGTCGGGGTTCGCGGAGCTGAAGAAGCGGGTACGCGAATACA
>Ga0157369_10007509_pt1 | contig 12547 bp, 10 predicted proteins | sample C25metaG_FD_113461 | JGI IMG/M metagenome (GOLD analysis project Ga0157369, IMG submission 113461) | Corn rhizosphere microbial communities from Kellogg Biological Station, Michigan, USA - C2-5 metaG | ecosystem: Host-associated > Plants > Roots > Rhizosphere > Soil | place: USA: Michigan...
ATCGCCGTAGCCAACCCGGCTGGCGCCGGAGGGCGATTGGAGCGGGAGACGAGATTTGAACTCGCGACCCTCGCCTTGGCAAGGCGATGCTCTACCACTGAGCTACTCCCGCTTACTGCAAATCTGAGTATACCGGGCTGCCTAAACCGGGTCAAACAGCCGTAAGTCCCCCGCCAGCCGTCGTCTGCGAGTGTCCGACTGTGCCTGCAACCTGCCCCGCGCCGGCCTCAACTTTAATGATCTCTCCATCCCGCATGTGCAGGATACGGCCAGCAATTGCGGCCGCCTCGGGGTTATGCGTGATCATCAGTGTTGTTTGCCCGAGCTCGCGATTGGATCGTAGCAGCATCTTCAGCACGGCATCGGAATTCTTGGTATCCAGGTTGCCGGTCGGCTCGTCGGCAAGCACGATCGCCGGCCTGGTAATCAGCGCGCGCGCAATCGCCACCCGTTGCTGCTCCCCGCCGCTCAACTCCGAAGGACGATGCTCCAGCCGCCCCCGAATCGAGAGCAGGTCCGAAAGATGCTCGAGGTACTTGCGATCCATCGGCTCCTTGCGACTGCTGATCTTGTACGCAATCTCGATGTTACCCATCGCGGAGAGAGTCGGCAGCAGGTTGAACTTCTGGAACACAAAGCCGATCCGCTGCCTGCGCAGCCGCGTCCGTTCCGCATCGCTCAGCGTGGCAAAATCAACGCCGTCAATCAGAACCCGGCCCTCGCTCGCTCTCGTCAAACCACCCAGCAGGTAGAAAAGCGTCGACTTGCCCGAGCCGGACGGACCCACAATCGCGACGAACTCACCGGGTTTCACTTCGAATGAGACTTCGCGAACGGCTGCGACCATGATCCGGCCAGCCGCATAAACCTTGCTCAGATTGTCAGCAAGAATGATGGGTTTCGCTGCTTCTGCATGCACAGCACTCATTGTAAATGTCGCCCGGGAGCGCTCTGGAAACCACCTTCAGGCCAGCGCATCCTGCCGGGCATACTTAAGCAGTTCCACCCGGAATCCCATCGGCGAGCGAAATCCTAAATAGCCATCCGGCCGCAGCACGAAGATCTTTCCATCGTCGCCGAAAAGCCGGCGGCCTTCATATTGAAGATCGGTCGTAGCAAGAGGAACGACATCTGCGTTCGGCAGGTCCGTCCTCATTGTTTGAATATCGTCCTGGTCCAGATTCAGGCCAAAGACACGATGCCGCGGCACCGTCCAGCCATCCAGCAACGTCGTCTGCCTCCCCGGGCTACGCAGCGGCAAATCGGGCAGTCGATCTCCCGCACGCAGATGCCCATCGCCTCCGTAGTCATGAACAATCGAAGACGAGCGATACTCGATCGCCGTCTCTGAGATGAACCCCACTGCCCTCTGCTGCACTGGATCGAGCATCGACAAGAGCGGCCCCAGCACGTCCCGCACTCGCTCCACCACCGGGTTCGAAGTGGTCGCCACTTTCAGCCCACGTTCCGTGAACCGCAGCAGCGCCTTGCCCACTTCGCCGCGTTCTTCTTCGTAGCTGTCCAGCAACGTGTCGCTTGCTCCGCGGCCAACTGCTGCAAGCTTCCACGCCAGATTTGCCACGTCCTGAATCCCTGTATTCATCCCTTGCCCGCCCACAGGCGAGTGGATATGAGATGCGTCGCCGGCAAGGAACACATTGCCAATCCGATAGTGCTTCGCCTGACGGTCGTTCACATGGAAAGGCGTCAGCCACTCAGCCGACTTGATCTTCGCCCGGGCGCCGATACGATCCACCGCGCGCTGCACGTCCTCAATCGCGATCTCGCGCTTTTCCGCCGCTTGCTGCTCGTGCGTCGCCACGATGAGGCGAACGATTCTTTCATTCAGCTTGGCCATGAACAGCACGTCGCCGTGGTGCACATGCAGCGAAAGCTCATCTCCTGGCACATCCGGGCCCTCCACTTCGCAATCAGCTAGGAAAAACGACAGGCCAACTCCGCCGCCCTCGAAGCTAACCCCCATCTTTTCGCGAACTGTGCTGTGTGCTCCATCGGCCCCGATCACCCATTGCGGCGCAATCTCTTCCGTGCCCCCATCAGGGTGGCGCAGCGTAGCATGCAGATCAGGCTCCTGCTTCAGTTCCAGCAGCTCAACCGATCGTTCTGTTCGCGCCCCCAGCGATTCCATATACCCGTTCAGCAACTTCTCCGTCTCCGATTGCGGAATGAACAGGGCAAACGGATACCTGCCGTCAAGATGCTCCAGTTTGAAATCGACAATCAGCTTTCCCTCGCTGTAGAACTTCGCCTCGTTCAGCTTCCGTCCACGCGCAATCGCTTCTTCTGCTATCCCGTATCGCTGCAGTTGCTCGAGCGTACGCGCCTGCACTACCAGCGCCTGCGAGTACCGCGCCATGTGGTCCGATTTGTCCACGATGCGCACATCCATCCCGGCGCGCCTCAACTCGATGGCCGCCGTCATTCCGGTTGGTCCTGCGCCCACAATGAGAACTTGCGGATCCGCCATATCCTTCACACTCCTCAAGGCATCTCGTTTCTCTAGATGCGCCGCCACACGAGCAGGTAGGTTGATGGTTCGACCCGGCTCCGGGGCAGCACTCGCGCCATTAGCTTCGGCAATGCTCTAAGATTGAAGTTGCAGCAGATTCCAGAGCAGGTCCATGACAACCAAAGCATCTCTCGTGACTTCCATCGAAGCGGCCGCAACCCAAGCCGGGCTCAAACTTGTCTCAGCGACGGAAGCCGAACTGAATGGCCAGCCAACGCAGATTTTCCAGTTCGGCCTCGCTGGCAACGACGACCGAACCCTTCAACTCCAGTTGAGCGAAGCGTTTGATTTCGACAAACCCAACCTGCTCCCGGAGATCACGGCCCATCTTGAATCCGAGGCCAAACGCCTGCGCAATCCCCGCCCGGACTGCTATGTCACCCTCGGCGGCCTGCCCCTCGCCTTCGGCAAATTCCTGTGGCCGTTCCACCGCTCCACCTCAGGGGCTGACACCTACATCGTCCACGGCGAAATTGCCCTGGCCGACGGCGGCACCCACAACCTGCACGCCAAGGTTTCCGCCTCCGTCACCGTCACCTTTGCAGAGATCGTTCCAGCGATGGAACAGCCCTACGCCGAATCCTTCGTCTACAACGCCATTCGCAAGACCATCGACTTCGGCCAGCTCGAATTCGTCAAGTCCGGCAACCGGCAGCCCGTTCCCGTCACCACGCGCTTCTACAGCCGCTGGCAAAAGAAATTCATCTTTACGGAAACGGACGATGCGGAGCGCTTACGCTACCTGCTCAGCAAGGTTTACTGGCTCTCTGGAGTGCTCGGCGCAAGCAAGCCTGTCTGGATCGCCGATCCGCGCGATGCGCAATACCTGAACACCACAGAAGCGGACCTGCTGCGCATGGCCAGCCACGAAGCAAGCGAGGGCCTGATGACTTTGAACGGCGAATACGCCGCAGCCACTCCAGCCCTCATGGCTCACGCGGCCGAATACGAAGCCATGCGCGATGCAGCGCTCAACTTCACCAAGCCGCAGTTCAACGAAGCCATGCGCGCCGGCCACGCCAACATGTAACAAAGTCCAATCTGGCGCAGCATAGGGCTCTGCACGCAACTGGGGTTGCACCTTTCCGAAATAACTCGATCGATGCGGCCCCTGTTTCGTTCGCGCTTGCCTGTTTGCAACGCCCTTCTCGCGATCAGGCGGGTGCTGCATTTATGTTCTGTGTGTCCTTCTGTTTTAGACTTCTTCCTTGACGACAACCGTTTCAATCGCGCTCCCATCCTCCAGACACGCTATCGGAGTGGTCTGCTGCCTCATGGCGACCGCAGCCTGTATTGTCGCGTGTGTCCGTGCACGGTCCAGGTCTCAGGAATCTCCTTCCCGTTGGCCGGTGCTTGTGTCTCTCACCGTCCTTCAGTCGGCGCTCCTGGTCGACATGCTTTTAGACCTGCGCTGGCTCTTACACAACATGCTGTCGAGTGAATTCCAAGTTCATCATTTATATGAGCGCCGTATGGGCCCACAGCATCTTGCCCTTATCCTTGTGGCTGCCGCGGCGTCAATTGGAGTCTGGTTGTTGTTGCAAAGGCTGCGGGGCAGGAGAGGGGCACAATTGGCATCCTGCGGAATGGTTCTGTGGATTTCGACCTGGTTCGTCGAGGTGATCTCTCTTCATTCGATGGACGTATTCCTCCACCTCTCGCTTGCTCACGTCAATGTTCGTGACGTGGTCTGGATTGTCAGTTCCATCCTGATCTCGTACGGAGTCTTGCTGGACGTTAGAACAGCGACCGCTGCAACCCGATGATCTATTCAGAAACCACAGTACCTTGAGCCGTCCCATGTTCCCTCTCGCCGGATTGCTCCCGGCCGCGGAATCGCTGGGCTTCAGTCGGTGCGCTTCTGCAAGTCGCTACCGACCGGATCTGATGATCTGGATCATCGTCAGACAGGAACTGGCGTTGAAAGTGTACTTCGATGTCCCCGGCGAAATCTTCGTTACCGTCCCGTCGGGTTGAAAGAATGCGACCTGCCCTGTCGTTATGCCCTTCTTAAGGGTCAACGTCACCTGCTGTGGCGCAAGGGACGTAGCCACACCATGGTTCACGTCCCATATCGAACCGTTCAGCCACACTGCGAGCCAGTACTGGCCGTCTGACTTTTGCATCAGAAGCGTCTCGACTCCGCTTGTATTGCCGCTCAGCGTATACGCCAGCTTGCCCGGTGTGAACGCTGTATCGTTGTCCTGCAGCATCTCCTGCAAGTTCTGGATCGCAGTGTACGCAGGTTTCGGCGAAAGATCGTAGCGGAGTAGGCCATAACTCGACCAGCCGTTCGGATCATCAATCAGCTCGTATATGTAGGTCCGCCTGATGCCACGCTTGAAGCGAGCCAGGTACACACGAGGCGCATAGGTGCCCTCAACGGTCTCAGGACTCGTGCTGCCAGACGTACCGGTTTGGAACCCGGTCTCAGTTGATATCACGGGCAGTCCAGGCGCGTATTCATGTGCCATGTCTTCGTTCCAGAGAATGGAGCCATACCCATTGCCCTGTGCGTCTACGCCTCCACCCCAACCCGGCGTCTCCGGGTTGCGATTACCCTGGTAATCATGCACGTTGGCGTACTGCATATACCGCGAGACATCGCCCAGTTTTGAAAAACTCGATGCCTGCGTCAGAGACGGCCCTAGAACGGGCACCCCGAGATTGTTTCCAGCCGCCCAGATCTGCGGGAGAAGAACCTGCGCCGAATTCACCCAATTGGTACCGCCATTAAAGTCCCACTCGTTCGGGAACTCGATGAATTCCAGACCCGGGTAGAGTCTCAGGTCCGCTGTGAGCTGCATCGCTGTGATGTTTGTGTTGTTCCCGACCACAATCAGGTCTGCTTTTAACCCAGCTTGGTTGAGCTGCGTGTACATCGAAGTGACCCATGGTTGAGTGTCGAGTCCATTGCCCCACTCGCCATCGCGAAAGTGATGTATTCTCGCCTGTTGCATTTTGGCGATGAGCGCAGTGAACTTCGGCAGGTATTGGTAAGGCGAACCATAGGTCCAGTGGGTGTTGACCCCAACCGAGTCGTAAACATCAAAATCACGGACTGCTTGAACCTGCGCTGACGCTGACCCTGCGAATAGAAACACAAATAGCGCGGCAACATAAGATTGCTTTTGCAAAGTAATCTCCCCTTCTTTAGCGCAGCTATTAACCGGGGTAAGAGGGTTGCCGACGATGCATTCACGCACGCGACAAAATCTGAGCCACAGCGTGGGCTTCTGGATCTATGGAATTCTTTGAATTAATGCTGAAGCGAGTCTAGCAAGGAAGTAGCCTCAGTGATCACTTTTCGACCCGGTACGAAAGTTCAACCTGCGATGAGTCATCGAAGCAGCGTTGTGCGCGTTTTCACTAGTTCCAGCCTAAGAATCCCACAATGATGATCAAGAACCTCAGCATGGAGAAAAGCAGCCAGGTGCCCCCGGTCCGTCGGTTCTGGGGACCGGGGTTAGGACAACCTTCGCCCTGAACTTTTCCACCGCATCTCGAAGAACGCCGGGTGCCCCGGGTCTCCCGGTTTTGGAGACCTGGGATACAAACAATGTCCGCCTTGAAATCCACGCTACGCTTTCCGAACGGGCGCGAGCCCGCCGATACGAAAACTGCTCGCGGATCGCAAGGATTTGGCATACTCCGTATACGAGCATTCCTGACAAAAGACCATGAGCATTGGCAAAGCTGATCATCGTGCCTGGAGCCGCCGTGAATTTGTATATGCCGGGCTTGTAACCGCGGGTGCGATGGGGATACTGCCCGCCCTCGCGGCCGACGATCCTGTTTCCAACCTCGATGATCTTGCCCGCGTGGTTCGTGGACGAATGCTGCGTGACAATTCGCCGGGTTATGACGAGGCGAGGAAGGTATGGAACCTTGCCTACGACCGTCGCCCGCTCGCGATGGTGCGCGTCGCCAACGTTGATGATGTGCGACGTTGCGTGGAGTTCGCGGCGAAGCACTCGGTTCCAATCGCCATCCGCGGGGGCGGTCATAGCTATGCCGGGTACGGGGTGGCTGATCGCGCGCTGCAGATCGATCTCGGTACATTGAACACGGTCTCGGTCGATCGCGTTCGCAAAGTCGCCTCGGTGGGTGGCGGCACCCGGATTAGGGACCTCCTCGGCGCTACGCTGCCAGCGGGCCTCTACACGCCTATGGGGGCCTGCGGCTCTGTAGGTGTTGCCGGCCTCACGCTTGCGGGCGGTGATACCAGCGGGAGAGGCTTGTACGGAACGGCATCGGACAATTTGATTGGGGCCGAGCTCGTGACAGCAGACGGTGAAGTGCGCGAACTTGGGCCACGCAAAAACGAGGACCTGTACTGGGCAATTCGTGGCGGCGGTGGGAACTTCGGCGTTGTCACCCGACTGGACTTCCGACTGCATCCCGTCGTTCCGTTACACTCGGCCACGTTCAACTTCGGCTGGCGGGATATCGCCGGGGCGTTGCGCGCGTTTGGTGAGCTTGTGCGCGACGCTCCCGACGAGGCGCGCGCGGGATTCACCCTGGACCCGGAGACGGGTGCCTCCATAAGTTGCGGATATCGTGGCGCTGTTTCGGCAGCAGACGCTTACCTCGCGAAGTGGAAGGCTGCATTCCAGCCCGTGCAGCCACAGCTTTCCACACCACGACCGGATCCGCAAGGCGAGGTGTGGGCGACGACATCCGTGGCCGTTGACGGCGCGTTCCTCGAAGAACTCAGCAGCGACGTCATCGACATACTTTCGCGCGCGGCGGCAGAAGGCAAGGGAGTGGGACAGATGCTGCTCGGGCTGTCGAACGGCGTTGTGGCACGCATCCCGATAGCCGCCACAGCTTACCCGCTGCGCGGTACCGGGCTGAGCACGCTGATTGCCGCGGAGTGGAAGAAGCCCGATGCTCGCGCACGGGCAGAGAAATGGGTGGCGGAGACCGGCGCGGCGCTCCGTCCCTGGGCGCGGCGAGCCTACGTGAACTATCTGCCGCCGAGCAGGCCAGAGCGAATTCGTGAGATCTACGGCGTGAATTATCCACGACTGGCGCGGATCAAGGCGCAGTACGACCCGGCGAACTTGTTTCGGGAGAATCAGAACATTCAGCCGGGAAAACTGAGCGGATGATTTGGCGCGTTGAGGCGACTGCGAGCGGAGTGTCTGTTCGTTGAAGATCACCATGAGTGACTTGAGTTACACACAAAAACGGCGGGTAGTTGGAACTGCGAACTACGAACTATGAACCATGAACTGTTCTAAAGCGCATTCCCGCAGCCCGAGCAGAACTTCGCTCCCACCGGATTTGCCTTCTGGCACTTGCTGCACGCCAACAACGTGCTTTGCGGAGAAGCCGTGTCCACCGGAGTGTAGGGCGGCGCGGCTGGATAGGCTGGGGCCCCCGGTGCTGCTGTCGGCGGCACATTCACCGTGACATTGACCGGCGGCGCATAGGTGGGCATCGCAATTCCGAGCGCCGCGGCAATCCCAGCCGCCTGTATCGCGTTGAACTCCCGCACCCTGCCCGGCATGAAGAAGCACTCAATGAACCCCAGCACCCAGGGAAACGGAGTCCAGCAGAAGCACGCATACAGAATCCCCAGCCCTGTCCGCCTCAAATAAAAGTGGTGTATTCCGAACCCGCCCAGAAACAGAGCCAGCAAAATACCCACCACCTCATCGCGCCTTACCTGCTCGTATTGCTGGTAGAAGACTGCTTGCGCGTTCACATAGGGCATCGTTGCCATGGCTCTTCTCCGCGTTCCTTGCATTAAACCATACGCACCTGTTGCCCCTCGGGTTCCCAACCACAGTTCCGGCGAATCCTCATCGGCTCCTTGTTAATGTTCCCAGTTATTTAGGAGACTCAATCCCTAGCCGTCTGTTGGCTAGAAGTGATCGGAACTCCTCCTTCGGAGCTTGACTGAAGATCACCAACTGCTCACCTGCCAACAAAGCCTGTTATCACAGCGATATGTATCCGCGATCACGGTTACTTAGCCGCCCTCGTCGTCTACTGATCCGCGTCTAATCCTCCCCCATCATGGCCACTCAACCAGATTCGAACTGCGTTCAAGCCCGCAATTTTCAGCAGAGTTACTGGAAACTACCGGGTGTGCGGTACGGGTCGAAAGGGGACGTCTATGCGCCGGAGATTTCTAGCTGCCTTGTTACTGAGCATGCCTTTGATGCTTACTGAACAGCTGCTCACGCAATCGCAAAATATGGTGAAAACCACCGGGCCTTCCGCGAATTCCTCATTTTCAATCAGCAATAACCAGGGCTACACCTATGGGTATCTTGTCTTCTGGCCCACTGGCTCAAAACAGCATCCCGGCTTTCAGCTTATCTACCAATTCAACGGGGCCTATTGCGACTGGTACGGCTGTGCTTACACAACAGAGACTTTTAACGGCCCGATCCCTGTCAGCAGCATAACCTTCAGCGGCGAGCCTCAATGGAATGGAAGCTATCAGGTGGTACTCGATGTGGATACAAGCCTGATCCCCGACGGCGGAACCGTGATGAAGACCGGTACAGGGGGACACATCGCACTGACCTGGGATCAGAATCCTACTGCCTCGGTCCAGACACAGATTGGCACAATCGGTTATGAAGATCTGTCTGGCCGGTCTAGAAGCAACGGGTGGAATGCCACTATGGGAGCCACGGCAACGGGCAGTGTATGGGCAATGGACTTTGGGCTCTCCTGGAACGACCCAAATGCCTCAATGAATTGGTGGCAGCTTACTGGGAATTGAGCGAGAACTATCAATCTGCGGCGGGTTCCTGCAGGGTCTCGGGATATGCCCCGAAATCACACCCTGGTGTTCAGCCGGCGGACAGTCAGGCTCGAGCAAAGCGCCCGACCATCAGCGGCAGGAAAATCCGCAACTGGAACTGCCGAACGGTGATGAACGAGGGAACTCCTTTAACATCAGAAGCATCATGACCGCAACCTCCGCTTCTGCGTCCGGCACCTTCAAAATCGCCGGCGACCTCCCCGTTCACCGCCTCGGTTACGGAACCATGCGACTTGTCGGCGAGGGCGCATGGGGCGAACCCAACAACCCGGAAGAATGCCGCCGAGTCCTCCGCCGAGTCGTCGAACTCGGCGTCAACCTCATCGATACCGCCGACGCCTACGGACCCGAAATAGCAGAGCGCCTCATTTGCGAAGCGCTGCACCCGTACCCGGCTGGTCTGGTCATCGCCACCAAGGGTGGCATCACCCGGCAGGGCCCTGCCAAAACCGAGTATGTCGGTCGTGCAGGCTATCTGATCCAATGTGTCGAAATGAGCCTGCGCCGCCTGAAACTGGAGCGCATCGAACTCTACCAACTGCACCGCATCGATCCGCGCACGCCGCTCGAGGAATCCCTCGGCGCTCTTCGCCGCATGCAGGATCAGGGAAAGATTCGCCATATCGGCCTCAGCGAAGTCTCCCCTTCCGAAATCGAAGAAGCTCAGAAGATCGTCCCTGTTGTCAGTGTGCAGAACCGCTACTCAATTGCCGATCGCCGCCACGAGCAAACCCTCGCCTGGTGCGAGCAGCGCGGCATCGCCTTCCTGCCATGGTACCCGATGGCCGGCGGCAAGCTACTGAAAGCCGACTATCCGTTCTCGCAGATTCTCAGCCAACTCGCTGCGCGCTACAACGCCACGCCCGCGCAACTCTCGCTCGCCTGGTTGCTGCATAGATCACCGGTGATGCTGCCTATACCCGGCACCTCGAATGTCCAGCACCTTGAAGAAAACATCGCCGCAGCGTCTCTCCAGATCGCTCCCGATGAGTGGGACCAACTCGAAGCCGCTTCGCAGCAAGCCTGACTACTTCGCAGCGGTGTCCTTATCATCTTTCTTATCGCTCGGCCGCGGCGTCAGTGCTGGCGCCAGCGGATCTCCCCAGATGTAGTGGCCAAACCAGTTCTCGTTCCACCGCGCGCTCTACTCTACCGCGTTCGTGGCAATCGTCTGCTTGTACCACTGCGCGCTCAGCTTCGGATACCGCTTCAGCGTCTTGAAATCCACGTAGTGAATTCCAAAGCGCTTCGAGTATCCGTCGGCCCACTCAAAGTTATCCAGAAGGCTCCAGAGAAAGTAGCCCTTCACCGGATATCCCTCACTCGCAGCACGATGCAGTTGCGTGAGATGGTTTCGCAGATACATCACGCGATCCACATCTTCGACACGGCCATCCGGCGTAAGCACGTCGTCTGAAGATGTGCCGTTCTCCGTGATGTAGATCTCGGGCACCTTCTCTTTCCAGATGTCGCACACGTTGCGTACGCCCCAGTAGATGCACTCCGGGCCAACGTTGATCCATGGCGAGAACATGTGCGGATAAGACGCGGGCATCGGCTCTTCCACCCAGCCCTTCGCTGAACTATCGGCTCGCGCATAGAGCGGCACGTAGATGTTCACTCCCAGGAAATCAATCGGGCTGCCGATCGCCTGCATATCGCCTGCTTCGACCTTCGGTGCATTGGCTCCCTCTTCCGCAAGGTAGCTCTCCGGATATTTGCCATCAAGCACCGTGGTCAGGAAAGGCGCATTCTTGTCGCGCGTGGCCTTGCGCGCAGCCTCGATATGCTCGTCCGTTTCCATCACCGGACAATAGACAACCGCGTTCTCTGCCAGACCCACCTGCGTGCCGCTCGGCGTATTCGCTCGAATTGCCTGCACACCAAGTCCATGCGCCAGGATGCCGTGGTGCCGAACCTGGTTAACCTGAGCCGGAGGCAACTTCAACCCCGGCGCAAACTGCCCAATTTGGTATCCAAGGTCGGTGAAGCAGATGAACTCGTTTGTCGTCATCCAGTGCTTCACCTTGTCGCCCAGGTGCTTCGTCACATACGCGCAATAGTCCGCAAATGCCTTGGAAGTGTCCCGCGATTGCCATCCGCCCTGCAGGCCAGCCGGTGTGTCCCAGTGGAACATCGTGATATATGGCGTGATGTTGTTGGCGAGCAGTTCATCAACGACCCGGCTGTAGTAATCCAGCCCCTTCTGATTCACCTCGCCCTTGCCGGTCGGAAACACGCGCGACCACGAGATCGACATGCGATAGACGCCCACCCCGAGGTTCTTTAGAAGTTGCACGTCCTGCTTGTACAGGTGATACGAATCGTCCGCAACATCGCCCGTATCGCCGTTGTGGGTTTTCCCGGGAGTGTGCGAGAACACATCCCATAGCGATGGCCCGCGCCCGTCATCCTTGGCTCCGCCTTCAATCTGGTACGAAGCCGTAGCGCAGCCCCAATTGAAGCCCTTGGGGTACTCAAGCCGCGTTGCGTGCGGTTCACCAAATGCCAATTGCGGCAGTGAAATGCCTGCGTACGTCGCTGCTGCCGCTGCAGCCACACCCTTGCCGAACTGACGGCGGGAAATCCTCTTCATTTTCGAACTCCTTGCCACAACAAAAACGTTTTAGCAGAGTAGTTCGACGTATGGCAAGTAGCAAAGTGCGGTGTTCGGGTATGCTACGCGACTGACCAGCCCGGGAACTGATGCAAACTTCTTCCGGTGCTTTTCAAGCCCAAAACAAAAGCCGCAGCCTTTCGGCCGCGGCTCCTGTTGCTCCCGCTCCACGTACACCGGGATCCCCATCGACAGGTCCACGTCGATGGGGTGAAATTACATCTCCTTGACGCCGTCTACGAACGCCTTCAGCTTCCGCGACCGCGAAGGATGCCGCAGCTTGCGTAGCGCCTTCGCTTCGATCTGCCGGATACGTTCGCGCGTGACCTGGAAGCTCTGTCCAACCTCTTCCAGCGTGTGCTCCGAGCCATCTTCCAGTCCGAATCGCATCTTGATCACCCGCTCCTCGCGCGGCGTCAGTGTGCGCAGCACCTGCGAAGTGTACTCCTTCAGGTTCACGCTGATAACAGCCTCGCTTGGCGATACTGCCTGCCGGTCTTCGATAAAGTCGCCGAGGTGCGAATCTTCCTCTTCGCCAATTGGCGTCTCCAGCGAGATCGGCTCCTGCGCGATCTTCAGCACCTTGCGCACCTTTGCCACAGGAATATCCATG
>Ga0157369_10007510_pt1 | contig 12547 bp, 9 predicted proteins | sample C25metaG_FD_113461 | JGI IMG/M metagenome (GOLD analysis project Ga0157369, IMG submission 113461) | Corn rhizosphere microbial communities from Kellogg Biological Station, Michigan, USA - C2-5 metaG | ecosystem: Host-associated > Plants > Roots > Rhizosphere > Soil | place: USA: Michigan...
GAAAAACTGGAAGCTTTAAAGAATATTCTGGAAGAAGAATTCATTAAAGATTTGGTTTTTGAAAAAAACTATACTCTTGAAAGCGGTAAAAACATAAGCCGAATCTGGGTTGAAAAACTTGGTATTGGTTTTAGCAACCGCAATAACTGGGACGCAATTTTTGATTTTTTCAATGAAAAAATGCATGCTCTAGAAATGTTTTATCTGGAATATGATGAGTTTATTAAGGAGATTGACTCTTTATAGATTTTAAGGCTCTAACAATAAGATACTTAGCTTTTTTTTCATATAGAAAACCCGGCAGGTTTTAAAAACCTGTCGGGTTTATTATTTTATTTTAAACCTTTTAACATCTAACTGTTACTTCTGATTCATTGACTTTAGCATAGCTTTTATCTCTATTATTTCTTTATTTTGATTTTCTAAACTTATAATTTTGTTATTTTGAAGTTCTAGCTTTTTATTTTGCTCGATTACATATAAAGTTAATTCTTCAATTTTTTGCAATAATTTAGCATTCATTTCACTAAGATTTATACCCTCGCTTTCCATTTTTACTGCAGGAGCAATGTCTGGAAGATGTTTATTTAATTTTATATATTCAGCTAATTCAGTAAGTGGCATTAAATTGTAATCACTTTCAAAAACAAAATCACATCCTTTATTTAAACAAACCTTGACTTCTTCTGCTCTGATTGTTCCATTAATATCAATTAAACCAGTATTTGTTAATCTCATACGCTCTATACCAGCAACAAAAAACTTATGCGACGTATAGTGATGATATTGAAGTCCATCATTCCAGGCCGGATTACTAATTTTATAAGATTCTCTATTAATTGAACGATCAAAATAAATGGTTTTAAAATCTAAAGTTATATCTCCATTTACTTCAAATTTCGTTTGAGGATCTGATACACCAATTCCAACATTACCATTTTGTTGAATCTTAAGTCTTTCGTTTCCCATTGTAAAAAACTTATGAGATGTATAATGATGATATTGAAGTCCATCATCCCAGGCCGGATTACTAATTTTATAAACTCCTCTATTAATTGAACGATCAAAATAAATAGTTTTAAAATCCAAAGTTATATCTCCATTTACTTCAAATTTTGTTTGAGGATCTGATACACCAATCCCGACATTGCTATTATTTGAATTAGATACTCCGTTTGTACCATTAGGAATAAATAAATCTTGTGAAAAAGATTTTGTTACAATAAAAAAAATCAAAAGGGAAAAAATTTTTCTTAATTTCATAAGTTTTTATTAGTTAGAATCATAAAGTAATAATGTAGCAAACCTGGTAGGTTTCAAAAACTATTAGGTTCAATATTTTAAACCGTAAAAATATTATAAACTATAATATGGTCATCGTAATTGATATAAAGCTGTTTACGGAAATCCTGTTTCTTTCTGGTAATAATTGAAAGTTTACATTCTTTTCCGTCGTTATCTTTACACAAGAAAGAATACACAATATCAGTATCATTTTCTTCTCTTTCTATATAATCCAAAATATTAAAAAGCTGGATTTCCTGAGAGTACACAACAATACGGTGTTTATCTGTATCTAATACAACCGAAAGATTTACCAAATCAAGGTTCGACCATTCGCCCCATTTTCCTCTCTCATTTTTTTGCAGTACGCTGAAACCTGAAGTTTTAAAATGATAGGATTGACTTTGAACTTGCTGCAGTCCAAAAGCTAAAAACAATATAATTATATAAGTGCGAATAGAATTCATAAATATTTCTTGCGGATAATTAAAAATCAAATGTAGCTTTTTCTTCGCGAGCAGCTTTAAAATCAGCTATCATTTCTTGAACAATTTGTTCGACAGGTAAAATTTCATGAATCAGTCCGGCGATTTGTCCTATTTCGAGTTCGCCTTCTTCCAAATCACCTTCAAACATTCCTTTTTTGGCTCTGGCCCTTCCTAATAATTCGATCAAATCTTCTTTAGAAGGGCATTTTTCATATAGAGCCTGAACATCATTATAAAACTTATTTTTAATCAATCGAACCGGAGCTAATTCTTTTAAAGTCAATTGAGTATCTCCTTCTTTTATATTAACTATCGTTTGTTTAAAATTATTGTGGGCAGATGATTCTATCGATGCAGCAAAACGGCTTCCAACCTGAACACCATCGGCACCTAAAACCATTACTGCAAGCATTCCCCTTCCGGTTGCAATTCCGCCGGCAGCAATAATTGGAATTTGGATTTTTTCCTTTACCATCGGAATCAAAGTCAAAGTAGTAGTTTCATCACGTCCGTTATGTCCGCCCGCTTCAAAACCTTCGGCCACAATAGCATCTACACCAGCATCTTGCGCCTTTAAGGCAAAAATACTGCTGCTGACTACATGTACTACTGTTATTCCTTTTTCTTTTAAAAATGAAGTCCATGTTTTTGGATTTCCTGCGGAAGTGAAAACGATTTTAACGCCTTCTTCAACCACGATATTCATGATCTCTTCAATATTAGGATATAACATCGGAATATTAACTCCAAATGGCTTATCGGTAGCTTTTTTACATTTTTGAATATGTTCTCTCAAAACATCAGGATACATCGATCCTGCGCCAATTAGACCTAATCCTCCGGCATTACTCACTGCCGATGCTAATTTATAACCGCTATTCCAGATCATGCCGCCTTGAATAATTGGGTATTTTATATTGAAAAGCGTTGTAATTCTATTCATTAAAACTATTATTGTTTTATTATTTTTCCTGTTTTATGTAAGCTTCCTGCATCGAAAGTATAAAAATAAAGTCCGTTTGTTAAACCTTCTACAGAAAGCACCGGATTTTGATTTGTGATTTGTTTCTCAATCAGCTTTTGTCCTAATAATGAATAGATAGAAACAGAAGCGGTTTCGTTACCAAACAAAAATGAAATATTTGATTTTGTTGGATTTGGATAGACCAAAAAATCTGAAGTTGACTGGAAAGTTTGAGTTCCTAGAGTAGAGCCAAAATTTGGTATTCCGTATCCATAATTAGTATCAGGAGTAGTATATCTGTTGGCAGAAGCCAAAATCAATTGTCTGATTTCTTTATTGGTTTTGGTTGGAAAAGCCTGCCATAAAGAAGCTGCCATTCCAGCCATAATTGGGCATGAAAAAGAAGTTCCATCGGCAATTCCTATACTTCCGTTTACATTAGCTACTGTTGCCGCAGATCCCTGTGCCATTACATCTGGTTTTATTCTTCCATCATAACTTGGTCCAATCGAACTGAAACTCGATTTTACTTTAGCTGCTGTAACCGCACCAATTGCCAAAACTGATACAGCATCGGCCGGAGAACCAATATGTTTTTCTGTCGTATTTCCTTCATTTCCGGCAGAAGCCAAAACTAATATTCCTTTGCTAAAAGCTATTTCTGCACCTCGCGAAATAAAAGTTGTTATTCCGTTCATGTCGCTGTAGGTGTGATTATATCTCGGCTCTGTGCGATCGCCAAAATATCCTAATGAAGTAGTTATTATATCAACCCCCAAAGCATCAGCTCTTTCGGCAGCTTCAACCCATAAAGATTCTTCTACAGGATTTTCTACGGCATCAATTTCTGTAATAAAAAGATAATATGATGCATTTGGAGCTGTTCCAACCAAAGCATTTTCTTTATAACCTCCCATAGTTGAGAGTACTAAAGTTCCGTGATCGTCTCCCGTATAAAAATTGTCATTTCGGGTAGTAAAGTCGTAACCTCCCAGAATTCGGTTGTTATTTCTAAGATTTTCAAAAGGCTGGGCTGTATTTACACCTGGAAAACCGGCATCTAAAACGGCTATAATTTTTCCTTCTCCGGTAAAATTCTGCTGATGCAAAACCTGACCGTTTAACATCTGAATTTGATTGGCAGAATTACCATACGAATAATCAACAGTAGTTTTTAACTTATCCAGTGTTTCACTTGTTTTTGCTTCTGAGACTTTTTTCGCAGTGGTATTTAAACTTTTATCTGCAAACTCAACTTTTGTTACAAAAGATAATCCTTTTAAAGCATTGATATTAGCTTGTGAACCGCGAATGTGAAGTGCATTAAGCCACTTAGACTGTGCCATCACTGTTATTCCTGTACTAGATTTAATTTGGTTTACAAATGAAGTTTCTAACGGTGCATCTGTTAAATCTAAAACTATATTTTGATTTGTTCTTCGGTCTAATGCTCTTTGTGATAGTTCTGATAAAGGATTACTAAAGAATGCCTGAGCATTGGGTTTTGCATTAAAATAAACCCAGGCATCTTCTTGAGCAAATACTGCAAACGAAAGAAATAATAAAAGAAAAGTAAAGTTATATCTCATAGTATACTTTTTATGGAATTTCTTCCTAAGAAAGTATAAAGCTAAGAAATTACTCCCGAACCAACTAATTCATTTTCTAAATACCAGGCAACAAATTGTCCTTCTGTAATAGCAGACTGAGGCTCATCAAAATGAACATACATTCCGTTTGCAAACTGATGTAAAGTTGCTTTTTGCAATGGCTGACGGTAACGAATTCTTGCCATTACTTCCATCTGTTCGCCTTCTTTCAGTTTCAAATCTTCACGAACCCAGTGTACCTCAGAATTACCAACAAATAAAGCTTTTTTAAACAACCCAGGATGATTGCTCGTTAAACCAGTATAAATTGTATTAGTATCAACATCGGTAGCAATTACAAATAATGGGTCTGTAGTACCTCCAACATTTAATCCTTTTCTTTGTCCAACAGTAAAATAATGTGCTCCCTGATGTTTACCCATAACTTTACCCATTTCCGGACTATAGTTCAGTTTTTGAGATTCGATTTTTAATTCTTCTTCTAAAGACAATCCAGCTTGTTTTTCAACATTGTAAATAGGATCATTTTTATCAATCTGAACAATTGTACCTTCTTTTGGCTGTAATTTCTGTTGTAAAAATTCAGGTAAACGCACTTTTCCAATAAAGCAAAGTCCTTGCGAATCTTTCTTTTCTGCAGTAACCAATTCCATTTCTGCAGCAATTTCGCGAACTTCTGGTTTTGTCAAAGCCCCAATTGGAAACAATGCTTTTGATAATTGTTCCTGAGATAACTGGCATAAAAAATACGACTGATCTTTGTTAACATCATTTCCAGCAATTAATTGATAAACCGTTTTTCCGTCAACTTCAATTTCGCTTTTTTGGCAGTAATGTCCAGTTGCAACATAATCAGCTCCAAGACTTAGAGCGATTTTCATAAAAACATCAAATTTGATTTCGCGGTTACAAAGCACGTCAGGATTTGGAGTTCTTCCTTTTTCATATTCGTTGAACATGTAATCAACGATTTTTTCTTTGTATTCTTCGCTTAAATCAACTGTCTGAAACGGTATTCCAAGTTTTTCTGCAACCAATAAAGCATCGTTACTATCTTCTAACCAAGGACATTCGTTAGAAATAGTAACCGAATCATCGTGCCAGTTCTTCATAAAAAGGCCAATAACTTCGTATCCTTGCTGCTGCAATAAATAAGCTGCAACACTAGAATCTACTCCACCAGAAAGACCAACTACTACTCGTTTCATTTTAAAATATTTATTTTTACAAGGGTGCAAAGATACGCCATATTTTAGAAAATCGTAATGGTTTTGATTGGTTTATATAATCTGCTAGTAGATAAAACTTATGGTTTAAATACTTACTTTTAATATTCAATAAAATTGTCATGAAAAAATACATTTACAGCTTGTTTTTCTTTCTCATTTTTATGTCTTTAAGTGCGCAGAGATATTCTTCATCATTAGAAAATTACGAAGCATATAAGGCATTTAGAGGAAAACCTTTGTCTGATAAATTTTCGAATATCGAATCTGTGAAAGTAATTTATGATTTACGAAAACAGAAAATGTATTATTTCAACAGCACCTTGATTCCACTTCACTATGATTTCGTAATTAATTATCTGCATTACAATCACGATTTAGAAGTTTTTAATAATGATAATTACAGCAATACTCAAAAAAACCGCGATTTTTTACTTGGAAATCTAAATCATATTAAAGGAACTGATAAATGGATTTTTGAATTGGCAGCTTCAGATCACATGCCTATTGAAATTATAGAACGATTTTTCAACTTGGTCAAAAAATCAACTTTTATTGGTGAAAACCTAAAGTTTTATCTCAATAATCCAGAACAAATGGAATGGTTTCGTTTGGAACAGTTTAAAATACCTTGTGTAAAATCAGATTATATTTTTAATGAAATACAATATCAGGAAGTCGTTTCCGGAACTAATATTGGTATTTTAAGACAATACAAAATCAAGGATTTAGAAAAAGTAAAACCTAATCCGGATGAAATTGTTGTTTTAGATGGAACGCCGGATATTTTGCCAAACGTAAGAGGAATTATAGTCAACGAACTCCAAACGCCGCTAAGTCATTTGGTGCTTTTAGGCAAAAACAGAAAAATCCCAATTATGGCATATACAATGGCCTTAAAAGATGAAAACATAAAGAAACTAATTTCTAAAAAAGTAGAATTAAAAATCAAGTCTGATACTTTTTTTATTAAAGAAACTGATAAAAAAATAGTCATTAAAACAAATTCAAAAAAGAAAAAGCTCACTATCGACAACACGGTTACAGATTTAGTAGATTTATCTAAAATTCCAAAAAAAGGAGTGAATTATATTGGATCTAAAGCGCAGAACATGGCGTATTTAATTGCGATTTCTAAAGAAATTCCGTTTAGAACTCCAGAAGACGCACATGCCATTCCGTTTTATTTTTATACAAAACATATTCAAAAAGAATCTATTTTGCCTCTAATAAATCAGCTTTTGGCATTTCCTAAGAAAGATTCTACCGTTTGGATTAATCAGCAGTTAAAAAAAATACGCGATGCAATTAAAAAAGAACCTGTAGATCCTGAATTAATTTATAAACTGAATATGGCTTTTAAAAATGCTAAATTCAAAAATTTCAGATTCCGCTCGTCAACAAATGCCGAAGATTTGGATGATTTTAACGGGGCTGGTTTATATGATTCTAAAACCGGAATTTTAGGCGACAGTATTAAAACATTTGAAAAAGCAATTAAACAAGTCTGGGCAAGTGTCTGGAATGAAGCTTCATATAATGAAAGAGAACTATTTGGAATTGATCAGCAGAATATTGCAATGGGAGTTTTGGTTCACCGTTCTTTTCCAGATGAACTGGCAAATGGCGTCGTGATTACAAAGAATATTTTCAGGCAAAATTTTTCAGGAATTACAGTAAATGTTCAAAAAGGAGAAAACTCGGTTGTAAAGCCGGAAAAAGGTGAAATCTGCGAGCAGTTTGTGGCTTATCACTTTAATTCCGGAACTAACGATGATGATTTTGATGTTGATTATACTTCAAACTCAAATCTAAATGACAATGAACCTTTGCTAAGCAGAAAAGAAATGAGCAGGCTTTTTATGGTCAGTAAAAAAATTGAGGAAAAAATGTATCGTTACTGGCGAAAAAGCTTATTTCATCCTGTAGATATTGAGTTTAAAATTGTGGGAGAAAATCGAGATTTATACATCAAACAGGTTCGGCCTTTTAATGATTAGAAACAATTTGACATTTAGACCATTGGTTGCGAAGAATAATTTATTCTGCCACAGATTAAAGGATTAAATGATTTAAAAATATGCTGGCAAACTCTCTCAGATTCTACAGATCTAGCAGATTATTCTTCGGGAAACTTTATTAATAATCCCAGAGGGATTGCATATTTATAGAATAAAATGATTTTGTATATAAACAGAGCGCCAACGGTGCGGCACATGGTAATTTCGCTCCTCTGAAGCTTTATTTGGTGCGAATAATCGCTTTTCTATAAATAACTTCTCCGGAGCTTTTGAATTAACCTTAATAAAAAACCAAAAGATCTATTTCGTTTGTAACCGTATTGACCAAAACGATTTTAAAATCGAAATCTTTAATATTTATTTTTTCCTGAATTGCTTTGCGGATGTTTCCATTTTCTAAAGAAAAATCACTTACTAAAGGAATTTTCATATCGATTGCATTTAAATAGCTGGAAGCTTTTTTATTGACAATAACCGAGGCCGCAATATAAAAACCAATTATGATAACCTGAAAAAAGAGCAATATTTCAATTTTTTCAAAAGGATACATAATATCTAAGATAGAAAGTGTAATTGTCGCAAAAAGAAAAATTATGGCGTTTACGGTAAAGGATTGGGTTCTAAATCTCAGAATCGAAAAAATGGCGAATAAGCCAAAACCAATTCCAACACCGATTTCAATTTTTGTAAACAAATAGCAAAGCGAAAATGTGCAAAGTCCCACAATTACCATTAATGGATTTATGGTTTCATTGTCTTTTCTATTAGAGAAAAAATACAGAACCAAAATCGAAAGAAACAATAACAAAAATCGTCCTGCAAGTTCGTTTAAATCCATTGAATCAAATTATTAGCAAATCAAATTTAAACAATTAGACAAAAAAAAGAGCCGCAAATTCACAAATTTTAGTTTTATAACAAATTTGTGAATTTGCGGCTGAAAATTTTAAATATTTTAAACTCTTTAATTGCTCATTTTAGGTTTAGAATCGGCTTTATAGCTTGCTTTTGGGTCGCTCATATTTACTTCTTTAGTCAATTTGCCTTTAGTATAAAACTGCCACATTCCGGCTTTTTTTCCGTTTACAAATTTCCCCTTAGATGCTATAGCTCCGTCTGCGTCATAAAAAACAGCATCACCATTAAACTCATTATTTTTATATGTCGCATCTTCTAAAAGTGTTCCGTTTTGTCCGTATTTTTTATAATTCCCTTCTCTTGAACCATTCTGATACGTCATTTCTTCGGCAACTTTAGCATTTGGATAATAAACTGTTTTTAATCCGTGAAGTTTGCCGTTTTTATAGTTTTCAGTACTCATTAAAACTTTAGAAGCTTTGTGATAATATTTCCATTCTCCCTCTCTCTCCTTTCCTATTTCTTTTCCTTCGCTTACTTTGTTTTTTTTCTGATCGTAAAAAATAGTGTATGAACTTCCATCATTAGCCGTAAAATCACGCGTTGCGATTATATCGCCTTTTTGTGTGTCATCAAAAAAATTAAAAATTCCGGTTTCTTTTCCGTGACTGAAAGTTCCTTCATAACGAGGACGTTTAGATTCATAAACTCCTTTCCAGACACCGTCTTTTTTACCGTTTGCATCTAATTTATTAAACTCCGTTTGAGCGCTTAAAATAAAAACATTTAATAATGTCAGTCCAATTGCTAGTTTTTTAGAAATCATGTTTTATTCAATTTTTAAGTTAAACGAAAAATCGTTTCACAAAGTATAATTGGTGTTTCTCAAAAAATAAAATTTTGATTATTTTTCCTGAAAACCAACTCTCTAAAATAAAAAAATCCCGATTGAATCGAGATTTTTTTATTATTTAATTATTTCTTTTTGTTTTGATTTTTCTTCGCCGCTTCTTGTTGTTCCATTACTTCCTGAAGACGCTGTTGGAATTTGCTTGGCTTTTTAGGTTCTCTTTGTTTGTTTTCCTGAATTTGAGCGTGAATTTTATCACTGTCTACAATATAATTTTTGATTACAAACATAATTCCAATAGTAATTAAGTTTGAAATAAAGTTATACAAACTCAATCCAGCTCCATAACTATTGAAGAAAATTAACATCATTAATGGCGAAACATAAATCATGATTTTCATCATTTTTGCCATATCCGGCATACCTTCCTGCTGAGGCGCAGCCATTTGCTGATCTCCAGAAGTCATTTTCATGTAGAAGAAAATCGCAATTGCTGCCAAAATTGGAAACAAACTAATATGATCTCCGTACAATGGAATATGGAATGGTAATTTTACAACTGAATCAAAAGATGATAAATCGTCTGCCCATAGGAAACCTTTTTGTCTTAATTCAAAAGCAGCAGGGAAAAACTGGAACGAAGCATACATAAAAGGAAGCTGAATCAATGCCGGAATACATCCTGCCATTGGGTTTACTCCTGCTTTGTTGTAAAGTTTCATTGTTTCCTGTTGTTTTTTCATTGGGTCTTTTTTAAATTTTTCTCCCAACTCTGCAATATCAGGACGTAAAACTTTCATTTTAGCCTGAGACAGGAACGATTTATAGGTAATTGGCGACATTGCCAATTTGATAATAATGGTAAAAATGATAATTGCAATTCCTAATGATAATCCAATTGTTGAACTTAAGAATCCAAATAATGGTACAAATATCAATTTATTAATCCATCCAAAGATTCCCCATCCCAGCGGGATAATTTTTTGGAAATTCTTATCATATGATTTTAAAACTTTATAATCTGCAGGTCCAAAATACCATTGCATTTTATAATCAATCTCTCCATTTGAAAATGCTAATGGAACGTTTGCTTTGAACTGTTTAGTAAAAACAGTGTCAATTTTTTCGTCATTTACTAAATTAATTGACTCTAATTTAGTAGTTTCAAATGGTTTATCTGTTACTAAAATAGAAGTAAAGAAGTGTTGTTTGTAAGCTATAAAACTAACTTTATCAACTGTTTCTTCTTCATGTTTTCCTAAACCTGCATAATTTATCTTCCCATCTTCATGCTCATAATAAATTTCAGCATAACGGTTTTCATAAGAAATACTTTTTTCGTTTCTGTAGGTTTTTAAATCCCACTGTAAATCTAATGGTTTAGCCGAATTTAAAACTTTGTTTAATCCTTGAGAACGAACATCAAAACCAACTAAATAATCATTTGGTTTTAATACATATTTATATTCTAAAAATTCATTTGCACCAGCTTTTAAACGCATAGATAAAACCTGATCTGCACCAATTTTTTCTAAAGTTGGTTCGAAAAACAAGTCTTTAGTATTTAAAGTTCTGTTATCGACTGTTTGCAGCTGAATGTTTAAATGAGCATTATTGTCTTTAATCAATTCAACTAACTGCCCTGAATTTTTTTCAAACTTTTTAAATTCTTTTAAAGTAGCTTCAACTATATAACCACCTTTATTAGCGATTTTAAGTTTGATCTTTTCATTTTCAATAGTCGTAAAAGCCTCTTTTGCAGAAGGAAGCGCAGCAGAATATGCAAAACCGCCTAAAGTTTTTTGCAATTGTGCCAATTGAACTGTATCACCTGGTGTTACTGCAGTTGGAGCAACAGCTGTTTTAGCTTTATCAGCTTTTGCCTGAGCTTCTTGTTTAGCTACTAATTCTTTCTTGGCTTTTTCAGCAGCAATTTCTTTCTCAGAAGGCTGATTTTGATACATGATCCAAATCAAAATTCCAAATATCAATACAAAACCAATGATTGAATTAAGGTCTAATTTTTTTTCTTCCATTATTAATTTAAAAAAGTTATTCGTTGAAGCTTATTAGTAATGAGTTGATCTCAAAAGTTACATTCTTCTCAGAATATTAATTATTATTTTTTATGCGCATTTACAGCAGCTGCCACAAAGTTTACAAATATTGGGTGCGGATTTGCAACTGTACTTTTGTATTCTGGGTGGTATTGTACACCAATAAAGAACGGGTGGTTTTCAAGCTCTACGATTTCAACTAATCCGGTATCCGGGTTTACTCCAGAAGCTTTTAAACCTGCTTTCTGTAATTCATCAGCATATTTATTATTGTACTCATAACGGTGGCGGTGACGTTCTGAAATTGTTTTTTCACCGTAAATTCTGTGTGCTAGTGTATTTGGTTTAATATCACATTTCCAAGCTCCTAAACGCATTGTTCCGCCTTTGTCTGTAATATTTTTTTGCTCTTCCATTAAATTCACAACCGGATGAGGCGTTTTCTCGTTCATTTCTGTAGAATTGGCATCGGCATAACCTAATATATTTCTAGAATACTCGATAACAGACATCTGCATTCCTAAACAAATTCCGAAAAACGGAATATTGTTTTCACGAACATAACGAACTGCTTCGATTTTCCCTTCAATACCTCTTTCTCCAAATCCTGGAGCAACTAAAACTCCATCAAGAGTTCCCAATTTCTCTTCTACGTTATCAGCATTAATATGCTCTGAGTGAATTGAAATTACATTTACTTTAGTTTCATTTGCAGCACCTGCATGAATGAACGCCTCTAAAATAGATTTGTAACAATCCTGCATTTCTACATATTTTCCAACCAAACCAATATTTACAGTCTGTTTTGGACTTTTTAATCTTTTTAAGAAAGTATTCCAGTTTTTAAGATCCGGAGATGCTTTTTTAGGCAGATCTAATTTCTTTAAAGCTACAACATCTAATCCTTCTTCAAGCATTAAATTTGGAACTTCATATATAGTAGAAGCATCAATAGACTGAATAACTGCTTCTTTTTTAACATTACAAAACAAAGCAAGTTTTTGACGTAATTCCTGAGATAATTCGTGCTCAGTTCTACAAACCAAAATATCAGCTTTGATTCCGCTTTCCATTAAAGTTTTTACAGAGTGCTGTGTTGGTTTTGTTTTCAACTCACCTGCTGCAGCCAAATAAGGAACTAAAGTTAAATGAATAACAATTCCGTTATTTTCTCCTAATTCCCAAACTA
>Ga0157369_10007511_pt1 | contig 12547 bp, 15 predicted proteins | sample C25metaG_FD_113461 | JGI IMG/M metagenome (GOLD analysis project Ga0157369, IMG submission 113461) | Corn rhizosphere microbial communities from Kellogg Biological Station, Michigan, USA - C2-5 metaG | ecosystem: Host-associated > Plants > Roots > Rhizosphere > Soil | place: USA: Michigan...
AACGCCGATCTCACGTCCTCGCAGCGTCCGGAACTCCAATCCTTCGCTCGCTGCGGCACGTTCCTTGCGCACCGTCTTTCGCTTGCGGCTGGTCAGGGCGTCGAGGAATTCGTCGAAGGTCCGATGGCCCCGGTTGAACCAATGATATTGGACACCGTGCCGGATGAGCCAGCCGCGACGCTCGGCTTCCACCGCACCGGCTGGGTCGATGAATGTGATGTGCGCCGATGAGAGATCATTCTGCACCGTCACCGCTTCTAAGGCGGCGAGTAGCTGCTGCGGGTGACTGCCGAGGAGGCGAGGCCCCGGAACCGGCGTGAACGGCACGGCGACCTGGAGCTTGGGATAGTATTGCCCACCGGCACGCTCCCAGGCGTCTGCCCAGGCGTGGTCGAACACATATTCACCCTGGCTGTGCGACTTCAGATAGGAGGGGGCGGCACAGATGAGGTGCGAAGCCTCGCCCTCGACAAGAATCGGCGCCGGCGTCCAGCCCGTGCCAGGACCGACACTCCCTGAATCCTCAAGTGCACTCAGAAATGCGTGGCCGAGGAACGGCTCGCTCCCGGCCAGCCGGTCCCAGGCGCGCGGGTTCAGGCCCGCGATGCTGGAAGCGATTTTGGCGATGAACTCAGATTCGCGGTCGGCCATCGGCTTCCCAGATGAGGGCATCGGCCTGAACCGCGGCTTGCGAGCGCTGCTCGCGCGTGCCGATGGTCCAACCGTAGACCGGCATGACGGCCCTCACTCGCGCGACCCATCGTTGGCCAAGCGCGGTCGACTCCACGGCAAGGAACTCGGGTTTTGCGATCCGGATCGACGCGCGCCGTTCTACGAAGGAGAGGCGGTCACTCATGACGAGGCCGCGCCGGACGGGCATTTCCCGCGCGAGCTGGCGGACGAAGCGACGGTCGAAGCTCATCACCCCAAATCGACCGCCGTAGCCGGCAAGCTCGCGCGTGAGGGCCGGGATCCAGCGAAGCCGGTCGCGTTCGACCTTGACCTCGAGCAGCAGCGGAACACGCCCCGCGACCAGCTCAAGGAGCCCATCGAGTCTCGGGATGCTATGACCGCCGACCCGGAGGCCGGCAATATCTTGCCAGCCGGACCGGCTGATCCTGAGCGGGCTGGCGCACAGCCGCTGAATGTCGGCGTCGTGGAACAGCACGATGCGGCCGTCGGCTGTGAGTCTCAGGTCGCACTCGATTCCCGCGCCGAGTTTGAGCGCTTCCTGGAAGGCTTCGAGGCTGTTTTCCGGGACAGCGGAGCCGAAATGGAGACCGCGGTGAGCGAAGCCCAGGGGGCCTGGATCGAGCGGATCAGGCCTTGATCGCGACGATCGCATCCACCTCGACCGCAACTCCGAGGGGAAGTACGGCAACTCCAACCGCGCTGCGGGCGTGGCGCCCAGCCTCGCCGAAGACTTCCTGCATCAGCTCCGAAGCGCCGTTGGCGACCTTCGGCTGATCGGTGAATGCCGGAGCGCTGTTCACGAACACGCCGAGCTTCACGACCCGCTCGACCCGGTCCAGGGACCCGAGCGCCGCCTTTATCTGGGCGAGCAGCATGATCCCGCATCGCCGCGCCGCGACGATCCCGTCGTCCAGCCCCATATCCTCGCCGAGCCGTCCTTTGATCAGGCTGCCGTCCTCGGCGAAGCTGATCTGGCCCGAAATGTGGAGCAGGCCGCCCTGCTCGACGGCCGGGACATATGACGCGACCGGCGCGGCCGGCTGGGGCAAGGTGATGCCGAGTTCAGAAAGGCGTTGGTCGATGCTCATCGGCCCGCCCCAAGCACCCGGGGTAGGGGCGGGTCAAGCCTCGCGATTGATGGCAAAGCCCGCCCAGCTCTGATTCACCGGCATCATCTCGACGATATTGATGTTGAGATGCGGCGGCAGGTTGGCGAGCCACCAGAACAGGTCCGCCAAATCTTCCGATGTCATCGGGTTCATGCCCGCATAGAGCTTGTCCGAGGCTTCCTTGTCTCCGCCGGTCCGGACGATCGTGAACTCGGTCTCGGCCATGCCCGGCTCGACCGACGTGACCCGAACTCCGGTTCCCGCGAGATCGCAGCGGAGGTCGAGCGAGAATTGGCGGACGAACGCCTTGGTTCCCGCGTAGACCGCACCACCCTTGTAGGGATAGGTCCCGGCGACGGATGAGAGGTTGATGATCTGCCCCCTGCGCTCGACAAGCTTGGGCAGGAGGGCGCGCGTCAGCGCCACAAGGCCGGTGATGTTGGTGTCGATTACCGTTTCGATTCGCTCCCAATCGGTCTCGGGAAGCGGATCGGTCGGCGGCGCGAGCCCGGCATTATTGAGCAGGAGATCGATCTCGCTCCACGGCCGGTCCAGCCGCGCCAAACTTTCGACCGCCTCAAGGTCGAGCATGTCGATCTCGAGCGGCAGGAAGGCGTCGCCGAGCTCCTCCTGGAGTTTGCGCAGGCGGTCGGCGCGTCGGCCGGTGCCGATCGCGTTCCAGCCGGCGGCCACGAACTTGCGCGCCGCCGCCTCGCCGAATCCAGCCGTCGCGCCAGTGATCAGAATCGTTTTCATGGGCGTCCTTCTTCGAGCTGCGCCCGCGCCTCTACGAGGTCTTGCGGCTTGCAGCCAAGCGCTTCGGCGACCGCCAGGAGGTCGGGCTCGTGCGCTTCGAGAAAGCGGAGCAGGGCGGCGAGCAACGCCGGGTCGCCGGCTCGCGCGCGCAATTCGTCAGTCCCGATTCCGGTCAGATCGAGGAACCGATGCGCCCGTCGCTGGTCGCCGAGCGTTGCCGCCAGCGCGGCGAGAGCGAGAGCCACCGGATCATTTGGGTTTGCGCGCGGCACCGCTTACATCAATGATTGGCGTGGAAGAGGAAGCAGCTTGGCCAAGATCCTGATCGTCGAGGACAATGCCCTCAACATCAAGCTGTTCTGCGACCTGCTGGCGGCGCACGGCCACCAGCCGGAGGCGGTGACCGACAGCCGTAACGCGCTCGACAAGGCGCGAGAGCTCAACCCCGACCTGGTGATAACCGACATCCAGCTGCCGCATGTCAGCGGTCTCGACCTCATCCGGATGATCCGCAAGGACGACCGGCTGGCCGAAGTGCCGATCATGGCGGTCACCGCTTATTCAGCGCATGGCGACGAGGAGAGAATCCGCGCTGCCGGCGCCCAGGCCTATGTCTCGAAGCCGATATCAGTGATGAAGTTCGCGCAAACGGTCGACGAACTGTTAACGGCTGGGCGCCAGGAAGACCCGACCGGCAAGTCGCACGAGAGCTGGGCCAACGAAGGGGGCGGCGGTCCCGGACCGACTGAAGCCGGCGGGGAAGAGGACTAATTGCCACGTCATGCTGAACCTGGCTCAGCACCCATGACCATGGCGGTTTGAAGAGAAGTTGGATCCCGCATCAAGTGCGGGATGACCTCGCTAACGCGAGGTCACTTGATCTTGGCTTCCTTGAACTCGACATGCTTGCGCGCGACCGGATCGTATTTCTTGAAACTCAGCTTCTCGGTCTGCGTGCGCGGATTCTTCTTGGTCACATAGAAGAAACCCGTGTCCGCGCTGCTGACGAGCTTGATCTTGACGGTTGCCGGCTTGGCCATTGGATCGATCCCGACTGGAAAAAAGAAAAGCGGCCGCGGCCGCTCAATTCGCGGGCTGCCATGGCGAAAGCGGGCGATTCTGTCAACCGAAGCGCAGCCGTAACGGCTCGTTAACTCAACTGAGCGAACCTCCGTTCACTTAAGGAGGCAGGCAATGGCCACGGACCCGATCGCCGGCATTCGTAGGGAAGTGAGCTTGCGCCTCGCCGCAATTCGCGATGCCGGGCCGCGCCTCTCTCCGCTCGATTTGCATGCGCGCATGGACGCGATTCGGCAGCTTGCTGCGGCGCATGGCCTCGCCGCGCTCGAGGGACTCGCCCGCTCGACGGCACAGCGGGCGCTGCTCCCCGGTCACAGGGTTGCGATGCAATCCTGTTTCGAGCATGTCGACGAAGCGTTCGACAGCCGCTCGGACAGCGACTGCACCACGATCCTCGCCGCGCTCGCCGTCCGCCTCCATTGACCTGAGCAACTTCGGCAACGCAGGGTTCGTTTCGGACCCATGCGCGCCTTCTCGCAGCTGCTCGACGATCTCGTCTACACGCGCTCGCGCAACACCAAGCTTCGGCTGATCGGCGACTATCTCAAGGAGACGCCCGACCCGGACCGAGGCTACGGTCTCGCCGCGCTTACCGGCACGCTCGACATTCGGGCGGTAAAGGGAGCCGCGGTCCGCGCCATCGCCGAGGAGCGCGTCGATCCGGTCCTGCTCTACATGAGCCGCGACTATGTCGGCGACATGGCGGAGACAGTGGCTCTGCTATGGCCCAAGCCACCGAGTGAGCCGGCCGAGGTCGACGACGCGACGGTCACCATCAGCGCCGCAGTCGAACGGCTTCGTTCAACTTCGCGCCTCGATGCACCGCGCATGCTCGCTGCAATGCTCGACCATCTTGATGCTTCGGGCCGTTTCGCGCTGCTCAAGCTGGCCACCGGAGCGCTCCGAGTCGGTATCAGTGCGCGGCTTGCCAAGCAGGCGCTGGCCGACGCGTTCGGCCTCCAGGTTGAGGCGGTAGAGGAGGTTTGGCACGGCCTCAGGCCACCCTTTACCGAGCTGTTTGATTGGGCGGAAGGCCGCACAGGTCAACCGACAGCGCGTGATGTGCCGGTCTTCCGCCCGTTCATGCTCGCCCACCCGCTCGAGGAGACCAAGGTTTCGCTCGACGACTATGCCGCCGAGTGGAAATGGGACGGAATCCGCGTCCAGCTCGTTCACTCAGGCGGCGAAACTCGGCTCTACAGCCGCACCGGCGATGATATTTCAGGGAGCTTTCCCGATGTGGCCGAGGCCTTCCGGACGACGGGCGTCCTCGACGGCGAGCTGCTGGTGCGGGGACAAGAGCAGGGCGTCGCCGACGTGCATGGCGGCGCGGCGGCAAGTTTCAACGCCCTTCAGCAGCGGCTCGGCCGAAAGGTCGTCAGCCAGAAGATGCTCGGCGCCTATCCGGCCTTCGTGCGGCTCTACGATGTGCTGTTCGACGGCCATGAGGACCTTCGCGAGCTAGCGTGGGAAGGGCGGCGCCGAAGGTTGGAAGTCTTCGCCGGGCGGCTCGATCCAGCGCGGTTCGACCTTTCACAGCTGATCGAGGCCGCGAGCTTCGAGGAACTCGAAGACCTCCGCCTCAACGCGCGCGACGCCAGTATCGAAGGCATTATGCTGAAGCGCCGCGACAGCCCCTATATCGCCGGTCGCCGGACCGGCCTGTGGTACAAATGGAAGCGCGATCCGCTCACCGCTGACTGCGTGCTGATGTATGCCCAGCGGGGCTCGGGCAAGCGGTCGAGCTATTACAGCGACTACACCTTCGGCTGCTGGACCGATGCAGGCGAGCTGCTGCCCGTCGGCAAGGCCTATTTCGGCTTCACCGACGAGGAACTGAAATGGATCGACCGCTGGGTCCGCAGCCACACCATCCAGCGGTTCGGCCCGGTACGCGAGGTTGAGAAGAGCTTGGTGCTCGAGGTGGCTTTCGATTCGATCCACCAGAGCGGCCGCCACAAATCGGGCCTCGCCATGCGCTTTCCGCGAATCAGCCGGATCCGCACCGACAAGCCAGCCAGCGAAGCCGACCGGATCGCGACTCTCACGGCAATGGTCACTTGAAGCCGGCGCAAACGGCGCTAAGCCTGTGCCTCTCTTCGGAGGGGGATTTTCGATGCTCAAAGCCCTGTTGGCCGGCGCGGCCGCGCTGTCCATCGCCGCCGGCGCCGATGCTGAAACCTATGCCGTCCAGGCCGGCCACCTGATCGTCGACGCTGCTCAGCCCGAGCGCGGCAATTCGACGGTGATCATCGACAATGGTCGGATCGCCCGTATCGAAAGCGGCTTCAGCGCGCCAGCGGGCGCAATCGTCGTGGACGAGCGCAGCCGCACGGTCATGCCAGGGATGACCGATGTGCACGTTCACCTGACTGGGACGTCCGGGCAGCCCTGGTACCTGGATTACACCCAAAAATATTCGGTGCCTTACAAGACTACTGTCGGACTGACTCATGCGCTTGAGATGGCGAGGGGCGGGTTCACTACCGTGCGCGATCTGGGCGGAGACACAGGCGCCGTCATCGCGGTGCGTGATGCGGTGACCGAGGGCCGCTTCCCGGGCCCTCGAATCAAGGTCGCGGGCGCCCCGCTGTCGATCATTGGCGGCCATGCCGATCCGACGACCGGTGTGCCGCCCGAACTCGCGGCGGCGATGGACGAAGCCCACCTCGACCCCTCCGTCTGCACCGGTCCTCCGGAGTGCCAGAAGGTGGTTCGTCAGCTCGCAGCGGCTGGCGTCGATTGGATCAAGATCATGGCCACGGGCGGCGTGCTCGACCCCGGCACCCGCGGCCTTGAGCAGCACTTCACCGACGAGGAGATGAAAGCGATCTGCGACATGGCCCATTTCATGGGCTTGAAGGTCGCCGCCCACGCGCATGGTGCCAAGGGCATCGACGCGGCGGTGCGCGCGGGCGTCGATTCGATCGAGCATGGCACCTTCATCGACGACCAGGGCGTCAGGGACATGAAAGCGCGCGGCACTTACTATGTCGCGACGCTGATGGCTTTCAGCGGGGTCGCGAACGCGCTCGGCAAGGGCATCATGTCGCCGGCGAGCGAAATCAAGACCCGGCAGACGCTGGGCGTCTGGGGCCACGGCCTTGGCCTCGCCTACCGCAATGGCGTGAAGATTGCGCTCGGCACCGACAGCGCCGTAGCGCCACACACCCAGGCGAATCATGAGGTGGAACTGATGGTCAGCAAGGGCGGAATGACCCCACGCGATGCCCTGATCGCCGCGACAAAGGGCGGCCCGGACCTGATGAACCTGTCAGCCGAGACCGGAACGCTCGACCCAGGCAAGTCCGCCGACCTGATTGCGGTCGAGGGAGACCCGCTGGTCGATCCCACTGCTGTGCAGCGCGTCGACTATGTCATGATCGAGGGCCGCCCAATTCCGATGAAAGGACAATGATGCGCGCATCCCTGCTGGCTCTGTCGCTGTTGCTGTCGAGCACGGCGATCGCCGCTGACGATCCACCCGCGGGCGACGTCCCCTCGAAGGACCAGAAGGCGGCCGCCGCCAAGCCCGAGGACACGGCCAAGGCCAGCGTCGCGGAAGATGCACAGCCCGTCCACCGCGCCATCCCATTTGGTGGCCGCACCCTGGCTTACACCGTCACGCCCGGCCACGTCACGATCAGGAACGACGAGGGCGAGCCGATCGCGAGCATGTTCTATGTCGCCTACACGGTGCCCTCGATCAACGGCCGGCCACGCCCCGTGACCTTCCTGTTCAACGGCGGTCCGGGTTCGTCCAGCATGTGGCTTCACCTGGGCTCGTTCGGCCCAATGAAGATCGACGCCTCGCAGCCGGTAATGGAACGACCGGCCCCGTTCCGGATGGTGACCAACCCCGACACCCTGCTCGACACCAGCGACCTCGTGTTCATCGACGCGCCGACGACTGGCCTGTCTCGGGCGTTGGGCAAGGCCGAAACCAAGGACCTGGTCGGGGTCGATCACGACCTCGACATGTTCGCTCGGACCATCCAACGCTGGCTGACGGTATACGGCCGCTGGAACAGCCCGAAGTTCATCATCGGAGAGAGCTACGGGACGCTGCGGGCGGCGGGCCTCAGCCATACGCTCGCCGAGCGCGGCGTTCAGCTGAATGGCATTACCCTGATGTCGACGGTGCTCAGCATCGGGCAGCTGTTCAGCAATTACGACCAGACCTACGTCAACATGCTGCCGACTTTCGCGGCGGCGGCCTGGTACCACAACCGGGTGGCCGACAAGCCGCCGCTGGAGAGCTTCCTGCGTGACGCCCGTGCCTTCGCTCGCGGTCGCTTTGCGGCTGCGCTCCAACAGGGCGACAGTCTCAGTGCCGACGAGCGGCAGGCGGTCGCCGCCGAGGCAGCCCGCTTCACCGGCCTGACGCCGGCCTACCTCTTGGCCAACAATCTGCGGGTGGACCCGTCCCGCTTTCGCAAGGAACTGCTGCGCGATCAGGGCCGGATCATCGGCCGGCTGGATGCGCGCTTCACCGGCAGTGACCCCGACCGAGCCGGCGAGGCGGCGAGCTACGATCCACAGGACCGCGCAATCTCGGGCGCGTGGATCGCGATGATCAACGATTATCTGTTCCGCGACCTCGGCTATCGGACGCCGCTGGCCTATCGGCCCAGCAACAATATCTTCCCCCAGTGGGACTGGAAGCACAATGCCGGCGACGGCAATGGCGCTCAGCTGGCGGCCGACACCAGCGTGGATCTCGCTGCCGCCATGCGGGAGAATCCCAACCTCAAATTATTGTCGGTGAATGGGCTGTTCGACCTCGCGACGCCCTTCTCCGGCGCCGAATATGACATCGGTCACATGGCGCTGGGACCGATCGAACTCCAGAACATCCGCTACCGTTATTATCCGGCGGGTCACATGATGTATATCGACCCGGTCTCGGCGCGGCAGCTTAAGGCCGACCTCGCGAGCTTCTACGCCAGCGCGATGTAGCCACAAGGAAAGGGCCGACGAAGTCTCCTTCGCCGGCCCTCCTCGCTCCCTAGTCGGGTAACCTAATCAGCTAACCGGCTGCAGGTTCACGGCGGCATATTTGCCGCGGCGGTCGACCTCGAGCTCGAACTCGAGTCGGTCGCCCTCGTTGAGCGTTGGAATCCCGGCGCGCTCCACGGCCGAAATATGAACGAAAGCGTCGGGCTGGCCGTCATCGCGCTGGATGAAGCCGAAGCCCTTCATGGCGTTGAAGAACTTGACCGTGCCGCTCGCTTTCTCGCCGGTCAGCTGGCGTTGCGGGCCGCCACCTCCGGCTCCGCCGGCGCCGCCCCCGCTGCGCTCGACCGCCATCGGCTCGCCTTCAATTCGAAGGTTTGTCGCCGACACGCGTCCGCCGCGATCGACGAGCGTGAACTCGAGAGGTTGGCCATCGGCTAGGTCGGTGAGGCCCGCCTGCTCGACCGCCGAAATATGGACGAATACGTCTTCACCGCCGTCATCGCGGACGATGAAGCCGAAGCCCTTCTGCGGATTGAAGAATTTTACGACGCCTTTGCCTTCGCCGACGACCTGGGGAGGCATTCCGCCACCGCCGCCGCCGCGGAAGCCGCCGCCTCCGCCACTGCGGAAGCCACCGCCACCGCCGCCGCCGAAGCCGCCGCGATCGCCGTAGCCACCGCTGCCTCCGCCGCCACCGAATCCACCGCGTCCGGCGCCGCCGCCGCCGCCGCCGCGCTCCTGGTAGCTAAATTCGCCGAATTGCTGCTGTTCGCCGCCGAAATCATCGCGTTTGTCGCGACCGCGGCCGCCGCGATCACCCTTGCGCCCTCTATCGAAACCCATGAACCGTCCGAAATTTAAGCCCGCCTGACCCCTGTAACCAACGCGCTCGGGCTGAATGGCGCAACCGGTCATGGCACGTAAAACCACTCACGTGCCGCGGACGCCCTTACAGGAAAAAACAAACCGTCTCTAGTGACTCAAATCGCGGGTGGGGCTGGCAAGGGAGGCAAGAGGCGGACTAAAGCGTTTTCAAACGCTTGGCGAGGAGTGGGAATGGCGGTCCATTTGCATGAGGAAGACCTGCCCGCGGAGGTGACCTTCACCGACGGGCCGATTGCCGTCGACACCGAAGCTATGGGGCTCGTCCCCGGCCGCGACCGCTTGTGCCTGGTGCAATTATCCGATGGCAAGGGCGACGAACATCTTGTCCGCTTCGGCCGGGGAAGCGACTATTCGGCGCCCCGACTCAAGGCGCTTCTGTCCGATTCGGAGCGGCTCAAAATCTACCATTTCGCGCGCTTCGATATCGGCATCATGAGTGCCTATCTCGGGATCATGGCCGCACCGCTTTATTGCACTCGAACCGCCTCGCGCCTGATCCGCACTTACACCGACCGCCACGGCCTCAAGGACCTGATCAAGGAATTGCTCAACGTCGACGTGTCCAAACAGCAGCAGACCAGCGACTGGGGGACGGACGAACTGAGCGATGCACAACGCGATTATGCGGCCAGCGACGTCCGTTATCTCCACCAGCTCAAGGAGAAGCTCGACCTGCGCCTGCAGCGCGAGGATCGCGCGGCGCTGGCGCAAGCCTGCTTCGATTTCCTGCCGACTCGGGCGCTGCTCGACCTCGCCGGCTGGCCCGAGCAGGACATTTTCGCGCACGATGGCTGAGACCTTGACCGAGGAACGCGGCGTCAAGCAGCGCTGGGCCGAGCCCGGCAGCACCCATGACTGGTTGGTGCGCTGGCTGAAGATCCTGCTTCCGGCCTCAGCGGGCGTCCTGCTGGTGATCCTCGCGCTCGCCCCACTCGACCGGAACGGTGACGTCAGCTTCATTCTCGACAAGAAGAAGGTGCAAAGCGCGCCGGAACGGATGCGGGTCGAAGTCGCGCGCTACACCGGCACTGACAACAAGGGCCAGCCGTTCGTGGTGACCGCAAACAAGGCGGTGCAGCCGAGTTCCGAAACGCCGATCGTCGATGTGAATGGCATGTTCGCCCGGCTCACCCAGGAGCAGGGACCGCTTCTGATCGCCGCAGACCAGGGCCGCTACAACCTCGACACCCAGACCGTGACGGTGGTCGGACCGGTAAAGGTCACCGGGACCGATGGATTCACGCTCAACACCAGCGACGTGACGGTCGATCTTAAAGGGAGGCAGCTCGCCAGCGACGGCCCAGCTGAGGGTGCAATGCGTTTGGGACAGTTCCGCGCAGAACACATCAGCGCCGACCTCGGCACTCATACCGTCGTTCTCCAGGGCGGTGCTCGCTTGAAAATCACGCAAGGGGCGGTCAGATGATGGCCGTGCGCCCCATTGGCATCATCCTTGCTACGGCTGCTTTCGCGGCCACGACTGTCTCGGCGCAGGTCAAGCAGCAGTCCTCTGTGTCGGCGCTCAAGGGTCACAACACCAACGCGCCGGTCGACGTCCAGGCCGACCGGATCGAAGTGCAGGACCGCGCCGACCGAGCGGTGTTCACGGGGAATGTCCACGCCGTGCAGGCGGAGATGACGCTCGATACGCCGCGGCTGACAGTCGCCTATTCGAATGCGCGAGGCCCCAGTGGCAATCCGCAGATCCAGCGCCTCGATGCCGCCGGCGGCGTGGTAGTGAAAAGCCCAACCGAGTCGGCCAAGGGCGACTTCGGGATCTACGACCTCAACCGCAAGCTGATCACGCTGATCGGCAATGTCCAGCTCACCCAGCAGCAGAACCAGGTGAACGGAGCGCGGCTGGTCATCGACCTCGATTCGGGCCGAGCGGTCGTCGATGGCGGACCGCCGGGCGTGAATTCCAGTGGCGGGCGTGTGACTGGTCACTTCATCGTTCCGCAGCGCCAGCAGTAGCGGCGCGATGAACGACGCCGCGACCATCACGCGTCCCAATGCCGAGGCGCGGCCACGCGATGACGGGCTGGAAGTCCGATCAATCGCCAAATCCTATGACAAGCGCGCGGTGCTCCATGACGTCAGCCTCGACGTCCATCGGGGCGAAGTCGTGGGGCTGCTGGGGCCGAACGGCGCGGGCAAGACCACCTGTTTCTATTCGGTCATGGGTCTGGTGAAGCCCGATGCCGGCCGAATCTTCCTCGACGGCAACGACATCACAGGGCTTCCGATGTACCGCCGCGCCATCCTCGGCCTCGGCTACCTGCCGCAGGAGACGTCGATTTTTCGCGGCATGTCGGTCGAGCAGAACATCCTCGCGGTGCTAGAGGTGGCGGAGCCCGACGAGGCTGCGCGCTGTGCGCGGCTGGAGCAGCTGCTCGGCGAATTCGGACTGACGGCGCTGCGCGATTCGGCGGCAATGGCGCTTTCCGGCGGCGAACGACGGCGCTGTGAAATCGCCCGAGCGCTTGCCGCCCACCCCTCGATCATGTTGCTCGACGAGCCATTCGCGGGCATCGACCCGATCTCGATCGCCGATATCCGCGAGCTGGTCCGCGAACTCAAGAGCCGCGACATCGGCGTCCTGATCACCGATCACAACGTCCGCGAGACGCTTGATATCGTCGACCGCGCCTGCATCATCTATGATGGCCAGGTCCTGTTTGCAGGTACTCCCGAAGCTTTGGTTGCCGACCAGGAGGTCCGGCGCCTTTACCTCGGCGAGAGCTTCGCGCTGTAGCAGACCGAGCCATGGGCCTGGGCCCCTCCCTAAGCATCCGCCAGTCTCAGCAGCTGATCCTGACGCCCCAGCTGCGCCAGGCGATCCAGCTCTTGCAGCTCAGCAACCTCGAGCTCGACGCCTTCATCGCCGAGGAGATGTCGAAGAACCCACTGCTCGAGGCCGCGTCCGACGATGGCGACGAGCGGCCCGCGGGCGATTCCGCCGCTGATGACGCCGACGGCGATGAAGCGCCCGAGGAGCCCGGTGCCGACACTCTGATCATGGGGCAGGCGGAGGATGACCGCCCGCTCGACATGGATTGGCAGTC
>Ga0157369_10007512_pt1 | contig 12546 bp, 11 predicted proteins | sample C25metaG_FD_113461 | JGI IMG/M metagenome (GOLD analysis project Ga0157369, IMG submission 113461) | Corn rhizosphere microbial communities from Kellogg Biological Station, Michigan, USA - C2-5 metaG | ecosystem: Host-associated > Plants > Roots > Rhizosphere > Soil | place: USA: Michigan...
CTGACGGCGGGAGCCTCGGCGCCCGAGGCGCTGGTCGAGCATGTGATCGAAGCGCTCGGCCGCATCGCGCCGGTGGAAGTGACGCAGATGGACGGCAAGAAAGAACATATCGAATTTCGGCTGCCCGCCGAACTTAGGGATTGATCGAATGGGTATTCCGCTGAAGCAGGCCGCGAAGATCGGCTCCTATGTGGTGAAACAGCACCTGACGGGCGTGAAGCGCTATCCGCTCGTGTTGATGCTGGAGCCGTTGTTCCGCTGCAATCTTGCTTGCGCGGGTTGCGGCAAGATCGATTACCCGGATGACATCCTCAATCAACGTTTGTCCTACGCCGAATGCATGCAGGCCATGGACGAATGCGGCGCGCCTGCAGTGTCGATTGCGGGCGGCGAGCCGCTGCTTCATCGTGAGATGCCGAAGATCGTCGAAGGGTTCCTCGCGAAGAACAAGTTCGTCATCCTTTGCACCAACGCGCTTTTGCTCTCGAAGAAGATCGACCAGTACAAGCCGCACCCGAATTTCACCTGGTCGATCCATCTCGACGGCGACAAGGCGATGCACGACCACTCGGTCTGCCTCGACGGTGTCTATGAGAAGGCCATCGACGCCATCAAGCTTGCGAAGTCCAAAGGCTTCCGCACCCAGATAAACTGCACGCTGTTCTCGAACGCGATCCCGGAGCGCGTGGCGCAATTCTTCGACCTGATGACGGAGATGGGGCTCGACGGGATCACCATCTCGCCGGGCTATGCCTATGAGCGCGCGCCGGATCAGAAGAGCTTCCTCAACCGCGAGCGCACCAAGAAGCTGTTCCGCGATATCTTGAGCCGCGGCAATGGCGGCAAGAACTGGGAGTTCACGCAGTCAGCACTGTTCCTCGACTTCCTCGCGGGCAACCAGACCTATGAATGCACGCCGTGGTCGATGCCGCTGCGCTGCGTGTTCGGCTGGCAGAAGCCCTGTTACCTGCTCGGCGAAGGCTATGTGAAGACCTTCAAGGAACTGATGGAGGACACGGACTGGGACAAGTACGGCGTCGGCAAATACGAGAAGTGCCAGGACTGCATGGTCCATTGCGGCTTCGAAGGCACCGCGGTGATCGACTCGATCAAGCATCCGCAGAAGCTGATCCCGCTCGCGATGCGCGGCGTGAAGACCGAAGGCCCGTTCGCCAAGGACATCGACACCTCGCACCAGCGCCCGGCCGAGTTCGTGTTCTCAAAACACGTCGAGACAAAGCAGGCGGAAATCCGCGCCGCGAAGTCGCGGCCGCGGCAGGTTGAAGCCGCAGAATAAGCAGCTTCTGCCTTCAGGGCGCGCCGAGACCGGGCCCCAGGGCGTCGCGGCACCGGCGTAGGGTGGCGAACGCCTTCTCAGACTCACGGCTGGTGCGGATGAGCGCAGGGATCTGAGCCGGTCGAAGAGCAATCGACTTCAACACCCGGCCCAGCGCGATGCCGCCGTTCGGCGTCATCGCGACCAGCGCTGCGGGTGGCAGGGCATGGTCCGCGCGATCGGAAATCACGCGCAACGCGGCGAAGGGTAACCCGTTCTCGCGCGCGGCCTCGGCGGCGATATGGGATTCCATGTCGACTGCATCGGCGCCCGAAGCCTTGAACAGCGATTCTTTGACATCGGGTGTGTTGGCAATCGCGCTGCGACCGAGGATGGCGCCGATGTGCGCGTCGCGCAGCGCCGCCGCAATCCGCCCGGTCCATTTCGCGTCTGTCTCGAACACATCGTTCGACCTCAAGACGCGCTCTGCGATCACGATCTCACCGGCGTACAAATCCGGCGACAGCGCGCCCGCGATGCCGATGCTGATAATGCCGCGCACATTGGGATCGAGCGCGCGCTGTATGCGCTCACGCAGGATGCCGCTGCTGCCGGCCACGACGGGAACGATCTGCGGACCCGCGATAATCGCAGCCTCGCGCTTGAGACCGGCGATGGCGAGGACGGTCACAGTCCGTGCGCAACGCTGCGCGAATTGCCGCTTTTAAGATTGCGGTAGCGCGCGACGGCCCAGAGCGGGAAGAACTTCGCATAGCCGTGGTAGCGCAGATAGAACACGCGCGGGAAACCGCCGCCGGTGTAGTTGTCTTCCGGCCAGAGGCCATTCTCCTGCTGCGCGTCTTGAAGATAGCGGATGCCGCGGGCTGTCGCTGGATGATCGACTTCGCCCGCCGCCATCAACCCCATCAACGCCCAGGCCGTCTGTGATGCGCAGGACGGCGCACGCTCGTATCCGGCATAGTCGAGCTTGTAGCTGTCGCAGCTCTCGCCCCAGCCGCCGTCCTCATTCTGAACGGCGATCAGCCAGTCCGCGGCGTGCTTGATCATCGGTTCGCTGGGCGGAAGACCGGCAGCATTCAGCCCGGCAAGTGCCGACCAGGTGCCGTAGATGTAGTTCACGCCCCAGCGCCCGAACCAGCTTCCTTCCTTGAGTTGCGAGTTGCGCAGGAAATCGACGCCCGCCTTCACATGTGGATCGCTGGCGGTCGCGCCAAGTTGCATCAGCAATCCGATGCAGCGCCCCGTGACGTCGTCGGTCGGCGGATCGAGCAGCGCGCCGTGATCGGCGAAGGGGATGTTGTTCAGGTAGTAATAGACGTTGTCGGCATCGAACGCGCCCCAGCCGCCGTTCTTGCTCTGCAGACCTTCGACCCATTCGCGCCCGCGCGCGATCGCCTCGCCATAGCGCGACGGATCGAAGCGATGCAGCGCCATCGCGACCACCGCGGTGTCGTCGAGATCGGGGTAATAGTTGTTCCAGTACTGGAACGCCCAGCCGCCGGGACGCACGTTTGGACGCTCTTCGGCCCAATCGCCTTTGACCTCCAGCACCTGGCGGCCCTTCAGCCAGTCGAGCGCCTTGCCGATCTCGGCATCGCAATCTTTGGCTTCCATCAGGGCGTGACACATCAAGGATGTGTCCCAGATCGGCGAGACGCAGGGCTGGCAATAGGCTTCGCTGTCCTTGACGACCAGCAGCTTCTCGACCGAGAGGCGCGCGATCGCGCGGTCGGGATGGTCCGGCGCATAGCTCATCACGTCATACATCATCACGGAGTTGGCCATCGCGGGATAGATCGCGCCGAGCCCGTCCTCGCCGTTCAACCGCTCCGTCGTCCACGCCACGCATCTGTCGATCGCACGCTGGCGAAGTCTATTCGGCCAGTATGGCTCGACGCGCTTCAAGACCCAGTCGAGCGCGCCGAAGAACGCCGACCAGAACGCGCTCTGGTGCGGTGCGCGTTTCGAGGCCGCCGTGCCGCCGGGCACGAACAGCTCCGGCACATGCAAGCCGCGCGGATTGCGCGCGATGGGCTTCTTCGCCGCCAGCACCAGCAGCGGCACGATCACCGTGCGCGCCCAATAGGACATCTTGGAGAGATGGATCGGGAACCAGCGCGGCAGCAGGATCAACTCCACCGGCACCGTCGGCACATTCGTCCACGACGTCTCGCCATAGAGCGCGAGCAGGATGCGCGTGAAGACATTGGCTTTCAGCGCGCCGCCGCGCGAAAGGATCGCCTCGCGCGCACGCTTCATATGGGGCGCATCGATATCGTCGCCGATCATCTTGAGCGCGAAATAGGCCTTCACCGTCGCACTGATGTCGAATGCGCCGCCGTGATAAAGCGCCCAGCCGCCGTGGTCGGCCTGGATGCGGCGCAGATAGACCCCGATCTTGCGCTCGAGCTCCAGGTTCGGCCGCTCGGCCAGATAGTGGACCAGCAGCACATATTCGGACGGGATCGTGGCGTCGGCTTCGAGCTCGAACACCCAATGGCCGTCGTCGCGCTGACGGTCGAGCAGCGCGCGGGTCGCGCCGCGGATCGTGGCTTCGACCGCCGCCCAGTTGTTCTCTTCGATGCTGATCTGGTTCATCGCCGCTATTATACGGGGCTGTGCGCGAGCGCCAAATCGGCCGCCTTATGGCCCGACCGCACGGCCCCCTCGATTGTTGCCGGCAGGCCGGTCGCGGTCCAGTCGCCGGCCAGGAACAGGTTGGACCAGGCTGTCTTTGCGGAGGCGCGTTTGGCGTCCTGTTCGGGCGTAGCTGCGAAAGTCGCCCGGCGCTCCTTGACGATCTGCCATTCGGGCATCGCCCCGGAAATGTTCAAAGCGCCCCTGATGTCCTTCCAGATCAGGGCGATGAGTGCGTCACGGTCCATGTCCACGAGACGGTCCGCGCCGCTGATCGTCGTGGAGATGCGGTCGGGGAAGGAGAATATCCATTCCGCCGTGCCGCCGATGACGCCCAGCATCAACGGCGCGTCTTGAGGCGCGGGCATCTTGAAATGTGCATTGACGATGGCGCGGAAATCGTCGGGCGCCGCGATCCTCGGCAGCAATTCCTTCGCCGCCCAGCTCGGCACTGCGAGCACCGCCATGTCGTCATGCGAAACGGGGACAGTCGCCTCGGAGAATTCCAGCGCCGTGACCTGACCGTCCCCAAGCACAATCCTGCGCAGCCTGCGCCCGAAATGGATCTGGACACCGTTGCGGGCGAGATAGCTCAGAGCCGGATCGATGAAAGCCGCGCCGAGCGTCGGATGAGCGATGCGCGGGCGATAGGCGTGGCCGCCTTTTGCCAGCGTTTCGCGAACCACCGCGCCGGCCAGTGCCGCGGACGCCGTCTCCGGTTCGGTGTTGAGCGCCGCCAGCAGGAAGGGCCGCATCAGGCGCTCCCATAAAGCGCCGTCGCAGGGGATCACCTCGCAGATGTGTTTGTCCTTGCCCGCCCACATCAATCCTGCGAGAGCCGCGTAATCGGCGAATTTCGTGTCCGGCACGCGATGGCTTTTGGACAGCGTCCACCACGGAAGCGGCCCCTCGTTCGGCGCGAGCGTCCAGCGCTTGTTTGCCGTGAGATCGACGAAGTCGAAACGCGCCTTCGCCGGTCCGGCAAGGGCGTCCTTGGCGCCGATGGTGCTGAGATAGGACATGATCGCGTGATTGCCGGACAGCACGAGATGATTGCCGTTGTCGATGACCTGGCCGAGCGTCGGATCGAAGTAGGAACGGCACCGTCCGCCTGCCTGCGGCGCGCCTTCGTAGAGCGTCACATGCGCGCCCTTGCTCGCCAGCACGCAGGCGGCGGAAAGCCCGGCGAGACCCGCGCCCACGACATGAAACATGCGGCCCTTCATCCGCCGAGCCCGTGGCGAAGAAGGATCATCGCAAGCCGCGATTTTGGGAGGCTGATCCGATGGCGGGGCGGCGCCCAGCCCACCGACCCCATCCGGCGCAGGATCTCGGCATAGACCGCACCCATCAAGCGCGGCGTGCGGATGCGGCCTTTGGGGCGCGCGTCCATGATCTTGTCCGCTTCGCGGTAATGACTATGCGCAAGCGCGGCGGTAGCACGGCAGGCGGCATCGATGCGCGGATCGGCGATCGCTGTAGCAGGGTCGCGGGTTGCGATGCCCGCCGCTTCGAGATGCTCGCGTGCGAGATAGAGGCGGCCGATGGAAGCATCCTCATCGAGATCGCGCAGGATGTTGGTGAGCTGCAGCGCGCGGCCGAGGTGATGGGCCAGCGCGAACCCCGGACCGTCGTCCATCCCGAACACTTTGACGGACAGGCGGCCCACCGCGCTGGCCACGCGGTCGCAATAAAGGTCGAGCGCCGCCAGATCGGGCGCGCGGATGTCTTCTGCGACATCCATGTCCATTCCGTCGATGACGGCGAGGAAGTCTTCCTTGCGAAGCGCGTAGGTCGCGATGGCGTCTTTCAGGAACGCCCCGTGAAGGGGATTTCCGCCAGCGTAAAGGACGTCGAGGTCCATACGCCAGCCATTCAGCGCGTCATGCCGTTCGGCGCGAGTCCCGACACCGTCATCGGCAATATCGTCGACGGCGCGGCAGAACGCATAGATCGCGAACATCGCCTCGCGCTCAGCTTTCGGCATGAGGCGCATGGCGGAATAGAACGAACTGCCGGAGGCCTTCTCCTGAACGGCCCGGATTTCCGGTGCGAGGGCGATATCGGTGGCGGTCATGAGGATCGTGGTGCGGAACGCCGTGCAAAAAAGCGGACCAGCGCGCGCAGGGCAAGGGGTATCATTTCGCTTTTGCGGTGATGGACACGCTCGGACAGGGGATCGCGGCGCAGGAGGCGGTTGTTCAAGTCCTCCGCAAATTTCTGGATGACGCTGACCTCCAAGGCCAGCCGGTGGGCGCGGATATGGCCGGCAAACGGCCGCGCCTCATCGAGCAAGGCGTTCGTGCGCGCGGCAAGGCTGGCGATGACCCGTCGCAATTCCGGCGGCGATTGCGCGCCCTCCAGCATGTCGATCCGTGCCCCGAATTCAGCCATCGTGTCCGCGGGCAGATAGACGCGGTCAAGCGCGTGATAGTCATTTGCGCAATCCTGAAGGTGGTTGATCACCTGGAGAGCGGCACAGAGGGCATCGGATTGCGGCCAGGTCGCGCGATCCTCGCCATGCACGTCGAGCACGAAACGGCCGACGGGCATCGCCGAGTAGCGGCAATAATCCATCAGCTCTTCCCAATTCGCGTAACGCAGCTTGGTCACGTCGCGCCGGAAGGCTTCGAGCAAGAGCAGGGCGTGCTGTGGGCTCAACTTGTGCTGCTCCAGCACCAGCCGGAGCGCATGGGCTTCGGTCGCACTGTCCAGTTCGCCCGTGAGCGTGCGGTCCATCTCTTCCAGCAGATGGAGTTTCTCCTCCGGCGTTGCCGTTGGATGGTCTGCGACATCGTCGGCTGTGCGCGCGAAACGATAGAACGCCAGGATCGGTGCGCGGTGCCGTTTCGCGATCAGCCAGGACGCGACGGGAAAATTCTCGTCGGTGTGGCCCTTGCCGGAAGAGAGATCGGACGCGGTCACGCTTTACCCATCGCTTGTGCGCGGCCCTTCCACATGCCGCCGCGGCCGCGCCAATGCTGAACGGCGGAATCAAACGTGAAGGCGCCATAGAGTGCGCCGATCAGCGGCATCAGGACGCCCCAAAGCGGCGAAAGACGATAGAAGCGCAGCATCGGTGCGAATGCGATCACCATGATTGCCCAAGCCGCAACACCGGCCATTTGTGCAGGCCCGCGCGTGAACAGCACCACGAATGGCGCGGCGACATAGACGATCAGCATCCCGATCACGGTGCCCAACAGCTGCAGCGGCGAATAAGAAAGCTGTGCATACGCAGATCGCGACACCATTTTGTGGATGTCGGCGAAACTGTAGGGACGCAGGCTCACGGCGCGGTCCGTCAGGCCCAGCCAGATCGCGCCCTGCTTTTTCATCATGCGTCCCATGGCGCAATCGTCGATGATCTCGCCGCGAATGGCGTCGATGCCGCCCGCGCGCTCCAGCGCTTCGCGCTTTATCAGCATGCAGCCGCCAGCAGCGGCGGCGAGGGGATTGCGCGGATCGTTCACCCAGCCAAAGGGATAGAGCATATCGAAAAAGAACACGAAGGCGGGGATCAACAGCTTCTCGGCCAAATTCCCGCAGCGCAGCTTCGCCATGAGCGACGTCAGCACGAGGCCGCCTACTTCCGCGCGCGCCACCAGCTTGGAAAGGTTGTTGGGCGTGTGCGCGATATCGGCATCGGTCAGCCACAGGTAATCCACGCTGCCCGCCTGCACGACACCTTGCTTCACAGCCCAGAGCTTGCCGGTCCAGCCCGGCGGACGCGGCGCGCCTGTGAGCACGTCGAGTTTTCCGCCGAGGGCGCGCGCAGCATCGCCCGTTCCATCGTCGCTTTGATCGTCGACAAGGATGACACGAAATGGTCCCGGATAATCCTGTGCCAGAAAGCTCCCGATGGAACGCGCGATAACATCGGCTTCGTTGCGGGCAGGAACGACCGCGACGACCGAGGGCCAATGCGCCGGTGCCGGCGCATCGCGATCGTCGCGCTCGCGTGTCAGCCAGAAGAATCCGCGGCCGAGGAGCAGATAGATCCACACGGCAAGCGGAAGGAAAGCGGCGAGCCAGATCATGCGAGATAGCCGGCGGTTCCGAACCACGCGAGCGCATCGGCGATCGCTTCAGGGTAGGGCCGTGCGCGATAGCCGAGGTCGCGCTCGGCCTTTGCAGAGGTGAAGAACATGTGGTGTTCGGACATCTTGAGCGCGTCGACGGTCAGGAACGGCTCACGGCCCGTGACGGACGCCCACGCTTCTGCGGCATAGGCGAGCGGGTAGAGCGGCGCGCGCGGCAGGTTCACGCGCGGCGGCTTGCGATTCGAGAGCGCGGCGATGATCACCAGCATTTCCGCGAGCGTGGCGTCCTGCCCGCCCAGGATATAGCGCTCACCGGTCTTGCCCATGTCGAGCGCCAGCAGGTGGCCCTCCGCCACGTCATCGACATGAGCGAGATTGAGTCCGGTATCGACATAGGCCGGCATGCGCCCTGTCGCGGCTTCAACCAGAATGCGTCCTGTCGGCGTCGGCTTGACGTCGCGCGGGCCGATGGGCGTTGACGGGCTCACGATGGTCGCGGGCAGGCCTTGCTGCGCGATCATGTGTTCGACCACGCGCTCCGCCACGACCTTGCTGCGCTTGTAGGCCCCGATAGCGCTTTGCGCGTCGTGACGCGAGGTTTCATCTGCCGCCCGGCCGGCGATCGGTTTCAGAGTCGCGACGCTGCTCGTATAGACGATCTTCTCGACGCCCTCCGCGAGTGCGGCTTCCATCACATTGCGCGTGCCGTCGCGATTGTTGCGCACGATCTCTTCGGGATCGCGGGCCCATAGCCGGTAATCGGCCGCGACGTGAAAAAGATAGCGGGTATCCTTCAACGCGCGGCGCATGGACCTGCCGTCCCGCATGTCGCCTTCGACCGGTTCGGCGTCGAAACCGGCGAGGTTTGTCTTGGGGCTCGTCGGTCGCATCAAGACGCGCACATGATGCCCGCGCTCCGCCAGCTTGCGCGCAACGGCGGAGCCGACAAACCCCGACGCGCCCGTGACGAGGACGGTATCGCCCACGCTTACCGCTCCAGAAGCGGCGTACGCAGCGCGCGATGCCCTTCGATCCCCTGCCAGATCAGCAACACCGGCACGCCGAGAACGAGTTCCCGCGCGCGCTTGAGCAGGGACACGGCGAGCCCGATTTCCGCCGGGAGGCCGAACAACGGCATCAGCATGGCGTATCCGGCTTCCTGCACGCCGAGTGCACCGGGAACGACGATGGCCGCGCTCCGCAGTGCCGAAAGAACGGCTTCGATCGCGACGGCGCCGCCGAAGTCGAGATGACCGCCGATCAGATGCACCGCGAGCCATGTTACGAACGCGCTCGCGATCCAGCCGATCAGGTGGATGAAGGAAGACAGCGCCAGCCGCAGAGGATTTTCGTAGATCGCATCGACGGCCAGGCGGAAATTCTCGGCGCGCTTGGCGGCCTCGGGCAGAAAGCGCTCTGCAAGGGTCTGGGCCAATCCCAGCCCGCGGCGCTGCAGCACGATGAAGGCGAGACCGCCGGCCAGCACGAAGACAATGCCCGCAATCATCGCAGCGGGAAGGGGCCCTGCATTAGCGCTGGTGACGAACGGCACAACACCGATCAGGATGAAGACGATCTGCGCCATCATTTCCGTTGTCACGTCAACGATGCTGGAGGCGGCAGCCACGGGCGTTGCGATTCCGCGCAGGACCAGCGCGCGCACGCCGATCAGAATTCCGCCGACTTGCGAGAAGGGAAGAAGTTCGCCTGCCGCGTCGCGCACGATGCGAGCCCAGAAGAAGTTCGCGAGCCGCGCGGCCGGCAGATCGTTCATCAGCGCGAACCACGCCGAACCCAGGATGGCGAAGTTCACCAGCCCGCAAACGCACAGCAGTGTGAATCCGCCCCAGCCGACGGACATGATGGTGGTCAGGAGGCCGCCAAGCCCGACCTGGTAGACCAGCCAACCGGCGAGGACGAGGCCGGCAAAAGCTGCGGCGATGACTCCGATTTTCATGCGTGTGTTCTGTTCTTTTTCTGGGGGGAGATTAGCCGGTCTGGAGACTTACGAAAAATCGGCAAAACCGCCGCAGCGATAGCCGGAAGATTGAATTTTCTCAATGACTTGTTTGTCCCGCAGTGCGGCGAGTTCCTCAGCGTAGCGATAGCCGGGCGCCGATCCGGGGTAGGGTCCGATCGCCGGGTGCATGTAGATCTCGCTCAGGCCCTCGGGCAGATAGGCTACGATCGAGCCGACGCGGTCCGCCGTCATGGCGCCTGACCACCTGAGGCCATAGACGCGATCCGGCACGCGAAGACCGTTCGCGCGGAACCGGCGCTTTTGCCAACGCGCCACGATGTTTTCGGTTTCAAACGGAACGCGCACCGCTTTCATCCCAAACCGCTTTCCGGTTCTGATTATCTCAGATGCGATCGTCGGATGCAGGTGAAAGTGCTTGTGCGCGTTCACATGATCGAGCGGAAGCCCGGTCGCGGCAAAGGCTCTGAACTGCGCTTCGATTTCCGCCGCAAGCTGTCTGCGCACGCGCGGGAGAAAGAACATCGCAGCGCCTGTGCGCGCCATGTCGCTGCGGAAGAAGCCGTCGCCGTCCACCAGATCGGGAATTTGCGCCGCTGGAAGCGTGGGCCGGTCCTGAACGAGCGTCAGATGCAAGCCGACGCGCAGGCCCGAGTTTCTCTTCGCCACGGCGACCGCATCGGCGGCGGCAGGACCAGCGACCATCAGGCTTGCCGCTGTGAGAATACCCTCGCGGTGCGCGATCTCGACCGCTTCATTCACTTCCCGCGCCGCCCCGAAATCGTCAGCGGTGACGATGAGTTGTTTCACCATTCGTCACCTTCTTCCGTCATGGCCGCCCTCGAGGCGGCCATCCATCGCGCGAGCGTCCGCGAGCGCAATAGAGTCACTTCGACGCGCGGACGCGCGTCGGATAGATGGCCGGGTCAGGCCCGGCCATGACGAAGGTGGAGAAAGCGAGAGCAAACTTACGCCGCGTGTTCGCGGCGCTCGCGCAGGAACTGGAAGAACTCGACACCCTCGCGCAGGCGGCGCTTCATCATGTCGGTGGAGCGCACCATCTCACCCACGATCGAGGCGATCTTGCTCGGCCGGAAATAGAACTCCTTGTAGAAGCTCTCCAGCGACGTGAAGATCTCGTTGTGGGAGAGATGCGGGTAATGCAGCGGCGCGATCTGGATGCCGCTGTCGTCCACGAGCTCCGCGTTCGCCGCGTCCAGCCAGCCGTTCTTCACAGCCTGGTCGTAGAGGAACGTGCCAGGATAGGGCGCCGCCAGCGACACCTGAATCGTGTGCGGGTTGATGCGCTTGGCGAACTCGACGGTCTCGCGGATGGTCTCGTGGGTCTCGCCGGGGAGGCCCAGAATAAACGTGCCGTGGATTGCGACGCCGAGCTTGTGGCAATCCTTGGTGAAGCGCTCGGCGACCTCGATGCGCATGCCCTTTTTGATGTTGTGCAGGATCTGCTGGTTGCCGGACTCGTAGCCGACGAGCAGCAGGCGTAGGCCCCCGTCTTTCAACTTCTTGAGCGACTCATAGGGCACATTGGCCTTGGCGTTGCACGACCACGTGACACCGAGCTTTCCGAGTTCTTTCGCGATTGCTTCGGCGCGCGGAAGATTGTCGGTGAAGGTGTCGTCGTCGAAGAAGAATTCCTTGGTCTGCGGAAACGCCTTCATCGCCCATTTGATCTCTTCGATCACGTGCCCGACCGAGCGGACGCGGTAATTGTGCCCGCCGACCGTCTGCGGCCACAGGCAGAAGGTGCAGCGCGATTTGCAGCCGCGGCCCGTATAGATCGAGATGTAAGGGTGCTTCAGGTAGCCGATGAAGTAGTTCTCCATCACCAGGTCGCGTTTATAGACCGGCGTGACCCAGGGAAGGCTGTCCATGTCGTGCAGGATCGCCCGGTCCTCGTTGTGCACGATGACGCCCTGGTCGTTGCGGAACGACAGGCCCTTGATCGACGACCAGTTATTGCCGTCGGCGACTTCCTTGATGGTGAAGTCGAACTCGTTGCGCGCGACGAAATCAATCGCAGGGCCGTCTTTCAGCGAGCCTTCGGCATTCACCGCAACCTTGGCGCCGATGAGACCGGCCTTGAGGTTCGGATTTGCGTCCTTCAGCGCCTGGATCACCTTCACGTCCGACTTGAACGAGGGCACCGAGGTATGTGCGACGACGAGATCGAAATCCTTCGCCTGTGCCACGACCTCGGCGAGGCCCGTTTTGTGTGGGGGCGCGTCGATCAGCTTGGAGTTCTCGACCAGGGCGGCCGGCTGGGCCAGCCAGGTCGGGTACCAGAAGCTCTTGATCTCACGCTTGGCCTGGTAGCGCGAGCCCGCGCCACCGTCGAAGCCGTCGAAGGAAGGTGCCTGAAGGAAAAGGGTGCGCATGCGAATTCTATAACCTCACCAATGCGATAGGACGCCGTCGGGCGCAACAAGGAAGCGGGTTCCGCGCCAGCGCACGTTTCCGCCGAACAGCGATCCCAGGAAGATCGCAAATGACAGAAGGTCGCGCAACGGCAGCAGCCAGGCCGGCCCTGCGCTTGTGCCCAAAACCCAGTCCATCCGCCATTTTACGGCCAG
>Ga0157369_10007514_pt1 | contig 12546 bp, 9 predicted proteins | sample C25metaG_FD_113461 | JGI IMG/M metagenome (GOLD analysis project Ga0157369, IMG submission 113461) | Corn rhizosphere microbial communities from Kellogg Biological Station, Michigan, USA - C2-5 metaG | ecosystem: Host-associated > Plants > Roots > Rhizosphere > Soil | place: USA: Michigan...
CAAGCCGGCTTGTTGCATGGCCTGCGAATAGCCGAGATGCCGCTGGCGGGCGCGGTCTGAGGCAGCTAGCGTGCCCGCCAGCATGAGAATGCGGCGATGGCCGTGAGCGATCAGCATGCGCACGCCGTCGTAGGCCGCGAGACGGTTGTCGACGGCGACCGACGGACGGCGTACCGTGTCGTTATGCATCAGCACGTAGAGCAGGCCCGCGCGGTCGAGTTCGTCGAGCAGCGGGTGCGTGTCGGCATCGGCGACGGTCAGGATCAGTCCTTCCACGCGGTGTTCGCGCAGCGTCTCGATAGCGTGGCGTTCACGGTCGGCGTCGTACTGCGTGGTCATCAGCATGAGCCGGTAGCCTTGCGCCGAGGCGAGTTCGTCGATACCTTGCAGGCACTCGGCGAATACGGGATTGGCGAGCGTCGGCAGGATCACGCCGATCAGGCGCGTGCGTTCGCCGCGCAATTGGCGGCCAAGCGGGCTGGGGCGGAAGTTCAGGGCGTCGATGGACCGGCGCACTTTGTCGAGCGTGACCGGGTTGACGGTATGCGGCGCGTTGATCGCGCGCGATACCGTGGCGATGGAGAAACCGGCGTGGGCAGCGACATCTTTGATCGTCGGAGTCATGGGTTTCCGCTCGGGTCGTAAACGTTTTCGTGAGTTTCCGTGAGCGGATTATCGGCAACGTTTGTGACCCCCGGATGAATTCGGTTTTTGGGTTGTGCCGCGCCTGAAAATCGCGGTACGGGGCGGGTGCCGCGGCGGTTTGGTACGCCTGCCGCGAAATGGTAGAATTCGCGTCCACATGCGTTCTGACCCCTGCCGGGGTGATGAAATTGGTAAACATAGCGGACTTAAAATCCGCCGCTTCACAGCTTGCCGGTTCAAGTCCGGTCCCCGGCACCAATCGTCCCGCCAAGGACTTGCGCGCTTTCAGCCGAACCCGGTTCAACCTGCGCGCAACCGGATCAGACGCCTTTCCTTCCCGCCGTATCTGAAATGCGCAGCCGCTCGCCCACGTGTTCGACGACGTGCGATGCTATGACGTAGTCAACCTGCGTGTCACACCAAGGCAACCCAACTCCAACGGAGAAATCGATGGGCAACGAAAAATCGAAGCGCGCACGCCGCGCAGCCGAAAGCCTTTTCGGGGATTTGCCGAGCGCCAGCAACACCAGGGCCAGCCGCCCCTCGAATCCCTTCGACGACGATCCATTTCAAAAGCCGGCCGGCACAACGCCGGCTGGCGACGCCCTCGTCGTGCTGCCGGCCCAGTTCGAACTGCCGCCCGGTTACGAAGATGCGGCAGCCATGCGCGATGCGCTCGCCCGCATCTGGCGGATGGACTGGATCAAGGTCGGCAAGGACGAATGCGTGGTGCGCCTGCCGGTCGGCTGGCGCGCGGACAAATCGGTGGACGGTGTTCTGCGAATCGAATGCGCGGGTGTGGTTCGTGCACAGGGCCGGATCGTGGAAGGCGCGATGCTGCAGATACTCCCGCGCTACTACCTGAAGGCGGAATTCCATGAGTCGAACGATCACTGCCGGATCGTCGTGCGGGACCGCGGCCGAAACAACGCTGTGTTGAAGGAATCGTTCTGGGACACGAGAAGCGGTCCGAACCATCCGCAGTGGAAGATTCTCTCCGACTGGCTGGACACGCAATATCCCGATCATCGCGACCCGCTGCGCTATTGGGACGATTGCGAAGACAATCGCCGCGCCGGTTGACCGAGCGCCGAGCCGAAGCATGTCCCACCTGAAATACCTCACCGGCTACCCAGCCGCGCTCCAGGAGAAGGTCAAACAGCTAATAGCCGAAGACCAGCTCGGCGCGTACCTCGTCGCGCGCTACCCCAACACGCACGAGGTCCAAACGGACCGGGCGCTTTACGCGTATTGCGCGGACCTGAAACGCGAGCACCTGCGCAGCGCGGAGCAGATCGACAAGATCACGTACGACAGCAAACTCGACGTGGTGCGCCACGCGCTAGGTCTGCATACGAGCATTTCCCGCGTGCAAGGCGGCAAGCTGAAGGCGAAGAAGGAAATCCGCATCGCGTCGCTGTTCAAATCTGCCGCGCCGGAATTTCTGAAAATGATCGTGGTGCACGAACTCGCTCATCTGAAGGAAAGCGATCACAACAAGGCGTTTTACCGCCTGTGCGAGTTCATGCAGCCGGGTTACCACCAGATCGAATTCGACTTGCGTCTCTACCTGACGCATCGGGAACTGGCGAAAAAGCAGACCTGACGATCCAGCGTCAGGTCTCATGCATCAAGCCGCAATCGCGCCAGCCGCGGAAGCCGTCAACAAAACCGGAATCGATTTCGACGTCGGCGTTCCCGCGCCGTCGGCGACCGACGAGAGCGGCACCAGCGGATTCGTCTCCGGATAATAGGCACCGAGACAGCCGCGCGGAATGTCGTACTCCACGAGCAGAAAACCGTCCGCGTGACGCTCGATCCCATCGGCCCACACGCTCGTGATATCCACGCGTTGCCCCGCCTCGAACCCCAGCATCGCGAGATCGTCCCTGTTCGCGAACAGCACGCGACGCTGACCATACACCCCGCGATAACGGTCGTCGAGGCCGTAAATCGTCGTGTTGTACTGATCGTGCGAGCGCGTCGTCATCAACGTCATCAGCCGCTCGCCATGTTGCTTGCGCGCCTGATGAATCGGCGTCGCCGTGTCGATCGCATGCACGAGGAACTGCGCCTTGCCGCTCGGCGTTTTCCAGATCCGCTCGCGTGAGGCCACGCCGAGATGAAAGCCGCCAGGGTTCTTCAGCCGCTCGTTGTAGTCCGTGAATCCCTCGATCACGTTGGCGATGCCGTCGCGAATCAGCGAATAGTCCGCTGCCTGCGCGAGCCAATCCACTTTCGCACTGCCGAGCGTCGCATGCGCCATGCGCGCGACGATCGCGATCTCCGACAACAGATTCTCCGAAGCCGGTTTGTTCATGCCGTACGAGATATGCACCATGCTCATCGAGTCCTCGACGCTCACGCCTTGCGCGACACCGTTCTGCAAATCGATCTCGGTGCGCCCGAGCGTCGGCAGAATCAGCGCGTCGCGGCCATGCACGAGGTGGCTGCGGTTCAGCTTGGTCGTGATGTGCACGGTGAGATCGCACGAACGCATGGCGTCCCACGTGCGCGGCGTGTCCGGCGTCGCAATCGAGAAATTGCCGCCGAGGCCAATGAATACTTTCACCTTGCCGTCGAGCATCGCCTGAATCGTGTTGACGACGTCAAGTCCGTGCTCGCGCGGCGGCTCGAAATCGTAGACTTCGCCGAGCCGGTCGAGGAACGCCTGCGTCGGCCGTTCCTCGATGCCGACCGTGCGGTCGCCTTGCACGTTCGAGTGCCCACGCACCGGGCAGAGGCCCGCGCCGCGCCGGCCGATATTGCCGCGCATCATCATCAGGTTCGACAGGATCTGCACCGTCGGCACCGAGTTTTTGTGCTGCGTGAGGCCCATGCCCCACGTCGAAATCACGGCGCGTCCCTTCACGTAGATGTCGGCGAGCTTCAGCACGTCCTCGAACGGCACGCCTGCTTCGGCGACGATGGTGTCCCAGCTTTCCGCGCGCAGGTCGTCGGCGAACGCGTCGAAACCCACGGTGTGCCCGGCGATAAAAGCGATGTCGAGCACGCGGTCGAGACCCGAGATCAACGCTTCGTCGTCGAGTTCGATCACGCGCTTGGCGACACCCTTGATCAGCGCGAAGTCGCCGCCGACTTTCGGGCGAATGAACACGGAGCTGATCTTCGTGCTGCCCATCGTCAGCATTTCGACCGGATGCTGCGGGCTCGCAAAGCGTTCGAGGCCGCGCTCCTTGAGCGGATTGATCGACACGATGGTCGCGCCGCGTTTGGCGCACTCGCGCAACTCTCCGAGCATCCGCGGATGGTTGGTGGCCGGATTCTGGCCGAAGATCAGGAGCGTATCGGCGTGTTCGAAGTCGTCGAGCGTGACCGTGCCTTTACCGATGCCGACCGTATGCGGCAAGCCGCGGCTGGTCGCCTCGTGGCACATGTTCGAGCAGTCGGGGAAGTTGTTGGTGCCGTACATGCGCACGAACAACTGGTAGAGGAACGCGGCTTCGTTGCTCGCGCGTCCCGAGGTGTAGAAGGCGGCGCGGTCCGGATCGTCGAGCCGCTTCAGGTGCGCGGCGATCAGCTCGAACGCCTCGTCCCAGCCGATCGGCACATACCGGTCGCGCAGCGCGTCGTAGACGAGCGGGTCGGTCAGGCGGCCGTGCTGTTCGAGCTCGAAGTCCGATTGCGCCATCAGTTCGGCAACCGTGTGCTGCTCGAAGAACGCGGGTGTCACGCGTTTGCTGGTCGCTTCGGCGGCCACGGCTTTCACGCCGTTTTCGCAGAACTCGAAGGTGGACGCGTGCTCGCGATCCGGCCACGCGCAGCCCGGGCAGTCGAAGCCGTTCGGCTGATTCTGCTTGAGCAGCATGCGGTAGTCGCCGCCCGTCACCTTTTCCTTGATGAGATTGATGGCGACGTACTTGAGGGCGCCCCAGCCGGCGGCGGGGTGCGTGTACGGTTCGATGCGAGTTTCGGGTTTCTTCATGAGGGTGCCGCGGTGTCGGGCTTGAACGCGCTTGGATGGGCTGATAGGTGCAAGCCTACTGTGTTCCAAAAAGTGCGCAGCATACAGAAATTTGGAAAGGTGAGGGATACAGTTGGCGCGTTTTTGTCATAGACTGACGCTCCAACCCATGTCTTTGCTCGATCCAGGCCCTTGAACCTGTACGAAAAACTCGCCGACGAAATCACGGAAGCCGTGCGCCGCGGCGTGTTCGCGGCCGGCGAACGGATTCTGTCCGTGCGGCAGGCGAGCCAGCAGCACGGCGTCAGCATCAAGACGGTGTTGCACGCTTACGCGCTATTGGAAAACCGGGGGATTGTCGAGACGCGCCCGCAGTCGGGCTATTTCGTGCGCGACGCCGCGGCGCTGTCGGCGGCGCTCGACGAGCCGCAGCCCGGCCGCCCAAGGCCGCCGCAAGCGCCACAGACACCACCGGTCGCGGCGACCGTGGACGTGAGCCGCCTCGTGCTGTCGACCTTGCGCAGCATCCGCGCGCACGACGCCGTGCCGTTCGGCTCGCCGTATCCGGATCCGTCGCTGTTCCCGTGGCGGCGCATCAACCAGTATGCGAACGCGATCGCGCGGCGCCAGGCGAGCTGGAATCTGATCGACGACCTGCCGCCCGGCAATCCGGAGCTGATCCGGCAGATCGCCCGGCGCTACGCCGAAAACGGCGTGCCGGTCGATCCCGGCGAGATCATCATCACGCTCGGCGCGACCGAAGCGATCAACCTGAGCCTGCAGGCGGTCGCGAAACCGGGCGACACCGTCGCGGTCGAGTCGCCCACCTATTACGCGATGCTGCACGCCATCGAGCGGTTGGGCATGCGCGCGATCGAGGTGACGACGCATCCGGTTCATGGCATCGACATCGAGGCGCTCGCGCAGGTGATCGCCGAGCAGAAAATCGCAGCGTGCATGGTGATGCCGAACTTCCAGAATCCGCTCGGCTTCCGCATGCCCGATACGCGCAAGCGGCAACTGGTCGAACTGCTCGCCGCGCACGAGATTCCCGTGATCGAGAACGACGTCTATCAGGAGCTGTACTTCGGCGAGACGCGGCCGTCGACCTTGAAAAACTTCGACACGAAAGGGCTGGTGTTGCATTGCGCGTCGTTTTCGAAGAGCCTGACCGCGTCGTACCGGATCGGCTGGGCGCTGCCGGGACGCTATCGCGCGCAGGTCGAGAAGCTGAAGTTTCTCAACACGCTGACCACACCGTCGGTGCCGCAAGTCGCGGTCGCCGACTATTTGCGGCAGGACGGCTACGACCGCCACTTGCGACACGTGCGCAAGGTCTACCGGCAGCAGGCGAGCATCATGATGGCGATGGTGCAGCGGTTTTTTCCGGCGGGCACGCGCATGTCGACGCCGCAAGGCGGCTATGTGCTGTGGGTCGAGTTGCCGGACAGCGTCGATTCGATGCGGCTTTACCAGGCGGCGCTCGCGCGTGGCATCACCGTCGGGCCGGGCATGATGTTTTCTACGCGCAACGATTTTCGCCACTTTATCCGGCTCAACTACAGCTATCCGTGGACGGCGCAGACCGAAGCGGCGTTGAAGACGCTCGGCGAGCTGGTCACGCAGATGGCGTAAGGACAAGGAGACTCACCATGGAAGACGACGAACTCGATCCGGTGCTCGCCGCCGTGCTGACGCAACTCTGGCGCGCGCATCGGGAAACGCCGGGCGGCGCGTGGTCGCTCGCCAAACTGTCGAAGCAGGCCGGCGTGCCGATGAGCGGCCTGCGGCGGCATTTAACGGCGCTCGTCGACGGTGGTCTGGTGCTCACCACCTTCAGCGAGGAAGGCACCGGCACGGCGCGCCTGAGCGAACTCGGCGAAACGCTGTGCGGCGAGTTGTTCGGCGACGGTGAGGCACCTGATGAAGATCAGCCAGACCCGCCGCCGAAACTTCACTGAGGCGTCGTCCGGTCACCAAAATACGGGTTTCGTTATGGGCGGGATAACGAATAATAATTTTGCCGCTGAAATTGACCTTCGAATATGGCCCCCTATGCTGGAGCCTTGCCCGGGTTATCCCGAGCGCTGGGGCAGGCACCTTCAACCATCTTCGGAGAATTCATGAAAACAACGCTGGCGCGAGCGCTGCATCATTCACTGCGCATCAAAACCGTCCGAACCGTACTCGCGGCAACGCTTGGCGCGACGCTGGCATTCAGCGCCGCCGGGGCGGCCGCCGCCACCACGCAGCCGATCGGCATCGCCTTCGTCTATCTCGGCAATCCGGGCGACGCCGGCTGGACCTATGCGCACGAGCAGGGCGTGAAGGAAGTCGAGGCGAAGTTCGGCGACAAGGTCAAAGTGACGCGCGTGGAGAACGTGCCGGAGTCGGCGGATTCGGAGCGCGTGTTCCGCGACCTGGCGTCCAAGGGCAACAAGATCGTGGTGGGCTCGAGTTTCGGCTTCCAGGATTTCGAACTGAAAGTGGCCAAGGACTTCCCGGACGCCGTGTTCGAGCATGCGACCGGCTACAAGAAGGCGGCCAACTTCGCCACCTACGACGTACGCACCTATCAAAGCGCATACCTGGCCGGCCTCGTCGCGGGCTATACGACCAAGTCGAACACGCTCGGCTTTGTCGGCTCGGTGCCGGTGCCTGAAGTGGTGCGCAACATCAATGCATTCACGATGGGCGCGCGTTCGGTCAATCCAAAGGCGCGCGTGAAGGTGGTGTGGATCAATAGCTGGTTCGATCCGGGCCGCGAAAAGCAGGCTGCCGAAACGCTGATCGGCCAGGGCGCCGACGTGCTGATCCAGAACACCGATTCGACGGCGACGATGCAGACCGCTGAGCAGAAGAAGGTGCATGCGTTCGGCTGGGACTCGAATATGAAGAAGTTCGGGCCGAATGCGCAACTGGGTGCGTGCGTGAGCAACTGGGGCGTGTACTACACGCATCTGGTGGAGCAGGTGATGTCGGGCACATGGAACAACTCGCCGGTGTGGTGGGGGCTGAAAGAGAAGGCGATCGATCTCGCCGACATCAACACTGAAGCCGTGTCGCCGACCGCGCAGAAAGCCTTGAGCCAGAAGCGCGACGACATCATCTCCGGCAAGTTCAATCCGTTTGCCGGACCGATCATGGATCAGTCCGGCGCGGTGAAGGTGGCCGCCGGCAAGTCGCTGAGCGATCCGGAACTGCTGCGTTTGAACTGGTTCGTAGAGGGCGTGGACGGTACGCTGCCGAAGTAATGATTTGCTTCGCAAATCTAACTATTATTCAAGGAGATCGCCCGTGAGTCTGACCGTCTCGAGCGGGGCCGCCGCTGCGGCCTCGAACTATCCGCCGCAGGGTTTGACGCCCACGCACGAGCAGATCGTGCGGCATCTGCAGCATTCGAGCCGGGTGGCCGAACGGGCGACGCTGCTAGGGCACCATCCGTTCGGCGCGGTGCTGGTCGGCCCGGACCAGGAGACGGTGCTGATGGAGCAGGGCAACGTCGATACGGTGAATCACGCCGAGTCGGTGCTTGCGCGCGTGGCCGCGTTGAACTTCACGCCGGAGTATTTGTGGAGTTGCACGCTGTACACATCGGTCGAACCGTGCTGCATGTGCGCCGGGACGATGTATTGGGCCAATATCGGCCGGGTCGTGTTCGGCATGACCGAAAAGCGCTTGCTGGAAGCGACCGGCGATCACGCCGAGAATCCCACCATGAGCGTGGATTGCCGGTATGTCTTCGATCATTGCCAGAAACCGGTGGAGGTGATCGGGCCGGTCCCCGAGGTGGAAGCCGAGGTGATGGAGGTTCAGCGCAGATTCTGGAGCAGCCGGTAGCGGCGGTTTCTCACCTTCCTGGCTTTTTCCCTTCTCCCGAGCGGCGTTTTTCGCGGTTCCGGGAGAAGGGCGTCCTGGCTAGTTGCTGGCGGTGTGTCCACGCATAGCGAGCACCTCGGTGCTCGCCTTCCTGCTCGCCATCTCGCCTGCTTGCGTAAGCCGCGCGCCTGTATCGCCGCGTTGGCGCGGCAGGCATGCGCAACAGCCTTCCTAGTTCGCGGCGTCCGCCTGCAGTTCCGCCGGCGCCAGTGTGGCCACGCCGCAAAACCAACCGCCGTCATGCGGCTTGTGTTTCCATTGACTGCCGTTCTCCGTGAGCACGGCTGAGCACTGCTCGTTCACTACGATCCCCGGATTCGCCGCCGTGCACTGAAGCATCGCCATGCCGGTGGACTGCTCAGGAGCCACGACCGGCCTGCTGCGCGAGTCCGGTTCGGCCGGTGAGGCAAACGGCTGCGGCGTCCCCGCTTGCAGGCTTTCTATCATCTGCTGCAATTCTTCGATGCGCGTTGCGTACCACGTCCCCAGACACGCCGAGTCACGGCAATTCGCTTCCCGCCATGCCCACTTACTGTCGCTATCGGTGAGAAAGGCGCGCCGGTTGGCGACTCGCCGCCGGGCTTTCCAGTACAGTTGCCCGAGGGTGTCGTCGAGCTTCGAGAGCGCGGGGTCGTGGCAAATCATCTTCTCGGTCAGCGAGCGCCCCTTATTGCAGTCGAAGCTCGCGGCATGGGCGAGCGGATGCGTGAGCATGAGCGCGGCGATCAGAAGCGGACGGAGGAGTTTCATCGCAGTCCCGGCAGTGCATGGCTTGTTCATGGAAGCGATGATCGGTCGGATTGCCGAAACACGGACGCCCGAAAAACGTGTGACTTCGGCCGGGTGGTTACCAAATCTTGCCCGGCGAAGACGCCGCAAGAATCGATTAAGGTTCGACTGAGCGCTTTCAGGCACGTGCCGTGCAACGTCCTTACAGGTAGCTGGCATCGCGCGGCAACGCGATGAGTTGTGCAAGAAGAAACAATATCCATAACGCATCAGCAGAGGCGTGCCGGCGGCGGACCGCGGACGCTGAATCGGGAGAAAGAATGAAACAACACCTCGTTCGATGTCTTTATGCGGCGGCCGGCGTGCTGGCATTGCCCGCCGTGGCGTGCGCGCAGTCGCAGGCATACACGAATGGCACGGTCAACGTGCGCGCGGGCCCGGCCTCCGATTACCCGGTCGTGACGCAACTGCCGGGCGGTGTGCCGGTGAGCGTGATGGGGTGTATCAGCAACTATCAGTGGTGTGACATCGCCGCGCCCAACCTGCGCGGCTGGGTCTATGCGGGGCGGCTCAGCTATCCGTACCAGGGCGCCAACGTGCCTGTGATGAACTACGGCACGGTGATCGGCCTGCCCATCGTGACGTTCTCGATCGGCACGTATTGGGGCGATTACTATCGCGGCCGACCTTGGTACGGCCAGCAATCGCGCTGGGCGCATCATCCGCCGCCGCCTCCGCCGCGTCCTGACGCCGGACGGCCACCCGGAGGTCGCCCGCCGGGCGGACCGCCGCCGGGGCATGGAGGTGGCAGGCCGCAGGGTGGACCGCCGCCGGGACATGACGGGGGAAGGCCGCAGGGTGGACCGCCGCCGGGGCATGACGGGGGAAGGCCGCAGGGCGGTCCGCCGTCGGGGCATGACGGGGGAAGGCCGCAAGGCGGTCCGCCGCCGGGGAACGCGGGCGGCCATCCGCCTCAAGGTGGTGGCGGAGGTGGTGGCGGTCGGCCGCCGGGCGGCGGAAACGGCGGAAACGGTGGGCATGGTGGCGGAAACGGCGGCGGAAATGGCGGCGGGGGCCGCCCACCGGACCAGCACGGCTGATTGCAACCACACGGCCGGCAAATACCAAAAAGTCAGCAAAAAGCCGCCGCGACAGGCTAATGACTGATTTGGGTTCCGGCGTTCCGCCAGGCGGTGCCGGAATCCTGCCTGCGGAACCCGAGCAGAATGCCGTCAACTCATGTCGGCAACTGAACCGTTTGATCCGGTGATTGACAGTCGAGATCGAGCGTGCATTACGCGATGCGCGAAGAATATAATTCGCCACCCTCGCGTAAACCCCGGTGTGCCGCGTACACTAAACTGCCGATGTCGGGTTAGGGGGCGCACAAATGACTTGCGAAGCGACATCAGAAAACAAGACGGGAGCCGCGCCTGAAGGCATTCGCTACTGTGCGAATCTGGCCGAAGGCGTGCTCGCGTCCGAGCGCACGGTGTTGCGATTGATTACGCAGAACACACCGCTGCCGGAATTGCTCGACGAAGTATGCCGCCGCGCGGAAGCGCTGCTGGGGGAAGGTGCATCCTGTTCGATCCTGTTGCTCGACGCCGACGGCGTGCACGCCAGGGTCGGCGGCGCGCCTTCGCTGCCCAGGCACTACAGCGCGGCCATCGACGGCGTGATGATCGGGCCACAGGTGGGCTCATGCGGGACTGCGATGTTCGAGCGGCGTCTCGTCGCCGTCGACGATATCGAAACCGATCCGCTGTGGGCCGACTACCGGCACCTCGCGTTGCCGATCGGCCTGCGGTCGTGCTGGTCGGTGCACTTTGAAAACGATTCCGGCGTGGTGCTCGGCGCATTCGCGGTGTATTACCGCACGTCGCGCCGTCCCAGTGCCGAAGAAGAAGCGATGCTGCGCGACATCGGCCGCAGCGTTGGTCTGGCCGTGCATCAGGACGCCATGGCGCAGCGGCTCGCGCACAGCGAGGAGCATCACCGTCTGGTGGTCCATCACCTGATCGAAGGGATCGTCGTGCAGTCGCGCGCAGGCGTGGTGTTGGCCTGCAACCCGAGCGCGCAGCGGATTTTGCGCGCAACGCCGGAGCTCGTCGGCCGCAGTATCCAGTCGGTGATGGTGCGCGCGTATCACGAGGACGGCTCGCTCGTCACCGAGGCCGCGCGCCCGACCGCTCAGGTGCTCGCCACCGGCAAACCCGTGCTGGGTGTCACGATCGGCGTGGAGCTGATTGGCGGCGACGTCGTCTGGATCACCGAGAACGTGGTGCCGATCATCAAGCCGGGCGATACCGAACCCAGCTCGGTGTTGATCTCGTTTACGGACATCGGACCCGTGCGCGAAGCGCAACGGCAACTCAAATTCCTCGCCACTCGCGATTCGCTCACCGGCCTCTACAACCGCGCGTACCTCACCGAGCGGCTGCGCGATCTGTTCTCGCTCGACACCGCGTCCGGCGTCGGCGAACTGGCGAGCGTCGCCGTGCTGTTCGTCGACCTGGACGGCTTCAAGAAGGTCAACGACACCGCGGGTCACGAGGCCGGCGACTCCCTGCTTTGCAGCGTGGCGCAACGCCTCTCGGCGTGTATCTCGCCGGAGGACACGCTCGCGCGGGTGGGCGGCGACGAATTCGTGATCGTGGTCAGCGCGTATGAGAACACCGGGCAACTGATCGGCCTCGCGCGGCGCATCCTCGACATGATCGCGGAGCCATTCGCGGTGGCGGACAACGAGTACTACCTGGGCGCGTCGATCGGCATCAGCCGCTTTCCCGAGGACGGCCAGGACGTGGCCACGCTGATGCGCAACGCCGATTCGGCCATGTATCACGCCAAACAGCGCGGCCGCAACAACTTCCAGTTCTTCACCGCCGAGCTGAATCAGCAGTTGCAACGGCGCTTCACGATCGAGCAATCGCTGCGGCGCGCGCTCGCTTCCAACGAACTGAGCCTCGTGTACCAGCCGATCGTCGATAGCCGCGACGGCCGCACGATCGGCGCGGAAGCGCTGCTGCGCTGGTACAACAGCGAACTGGGCAACGTGTCGCCGGGGGAATTCATCCCCGTCGCCGAAGATGCGGGCCTGATCGGCGAGATCGGCAACTTCGTGCTGGCGCGGGCCTGCGAGCAGGTGGCGCAATGGCGGCGCACACTGGCGCCGGAACTGATCGTCGCGGTGAACCTGTCGCCCCGGCAGTTCAACGACGGCCTGGTGGAGCGCATCCAGCGCTGCCTGATGCAATCCGGGCTCGAGCCGTCGGCGCTGGAACTGGAAATCACCGAACGGCTGCTGATGAGCGACAGCGAAACCGTGTTGCCCATGCTGAGCACGCTGAACGACATGGGTGTGC
>Ga0157369_10007516_pt1 | contig 12545 bp, 9 predicted proteins | sample C25metaG_FD_113461 | JGI IMG/M metagenome (GOLD analysis project Ga0157369, IMG submission 113461) | Corn rhizosphere microbial communities from Kellogg Biological Station, Michigan, USA - C2-5 metaG | ecosystem: Host-associated > Plants > Roots > Rhizosphere > Soil | place: USA: Michigan...
CCGAATGGGCGGCGGCGATCGTCGAAGGGATACAGCGGTGTCATTCTTTCGTTGTCATATTGTCGTCCCATTCGAGCAACGCCAGACAGATTTCGCGCGAGGCCGAACTCGCCGATAATGGCAAGCTGCCGATTTTCACATTGCGGATCGAAGATGTACAGCCGCCACCTGGCTTGCTGTACTTTCTGGGAAACGTGCAGTGGCTCGACGCGTTCAACGGTCAGTTTGAGAAGGCCCTCGAACGCCTGGCAGAGGTAATACGTCAAAACGAAGCCTATCCTGCCGAGGCGACAAAATTGCATAAGACAATCCCGGCGACCGTCGGAACTGACACTGCTGCGGACAGTAAGGCAGGCGATTCTACGCCGGAAACCCCGCTCTTCCCCGGTCCGCCACCGGCACCCGAGAACGACCAGAAGACGAAGCTGCGAATCATCGCGATTGCAGCTATTTGCGTGGTGATCGCTTTGGGGGGATGGCTTCTGGCGCGCCAACCGCACAGCCCTGTGCACGAGCCACCTAGGATGGATGCACGCCCCACGCGATTTGACGGGCGGGGTCAAGCGGCCGAATCCGCGGCACGGGCCGCCGCCGAACGTTTCTTGAATTACAGAGACTCGGGTGATTACCAGGCGGCCTGGCGTCAGTTTACGGCCGAAAATCAAGTGCGGTCGCCGGAGCCGCGCTGGACGCAAAGAGCCGAGCAGTGGACCAAGAAGTACGGACAAGCGGCAAATCACACCATCGATTCGTTCGTGCTCGATTCGGGGGGGATGTATACCTGTATGGTTTCGTCCGCTTACGAACATAATTTGTCGTCACAGGAAAAGATTGTCGTGGCGGAAGAGAGGAGCGGGCGCTGGGCCATCGTATCCGCTACAAGAACACCGCCTGAATGAGAGTACAGCGGCTAGATAAGGGGACTATCCTGTTACGGGCTAAGGGCCTGTGTGAGGTGCGATAAGCGCTACACTTGAACAGGAACGGGAGAATTCACCTACAGTTGCTTCGAAGGCCGGTGCGTTTCGAGCATAGTCCTTCGCAGTAGGCAGTATGAGCGTTGTCAATCCGAGTCTCGCAAGCCCGTCGCGGAACATTTCTCACACGGTTCGTCTGGCACCGTATCTAGTTGAAACGATATGTGAGTTGACCCGCGCGGTCAGAGATAAGACGCACGCGCAGACAGAAGTCAGCGGGCTGTTGTTTGGGACAGTGGACGAAGGGCTGACGACTGTCGAGGCCCTCCGCACGTTTGAGGGCGCCGGACCGCGCAGCGATTTGGCTCGGCGGGAGCGCCAGGACAAGGCGTTTGAAAGCGCCATGGCACAAGCGGACGAAGACGTCGAACTGGCTACCTATCAGTTAGTGGGCTGGTTTTCGCTGAGGAGCAGCAGCGGGCTGCTGAGCAGCGATGTCGAATTTCATAATCGCCATTTCAACCAGGCCGACGATTTGGCATTGGTCATATGGCGTGAAGCGGACACCCAAGTCATTACGGAGTTATACACGCGGACGGAAAACCGCGTGCTGTCGGGCAGCGACTACCGGTGGAGTTCGGTGCGGCTCTCGACGGAACTGCGGCGGGTGAGTGAACCCATCGATCTCGCCATGCGCGCTAAGGTCACGACGGATTCGTATTTGCGTGCCTACAGGGACACCGAAGAAAACGAGAAGGGCACCGATTTAAAGAGAATCGCGTTATCGGCTAAACGATCGATGCTGGCGTTAATACCGAAACGCAGGAGAGGCGAAGGCTACAGCATAACTGGCGGCAATGCGTTACGGACCTATGCGCGTCAGCCGTTGGATACAGGACCAATTCTCCGCCCGACAGAAGACTATCCGGAGGCGATGACGCGCCCCACGACGGTCGGCGCCGAGCCAAGCCGGGTACGCGACGTGAGCCGGATGCTGGACCCGAGCCGCGCCAGCGAGCGCTACCGTGCCAGTCGATATCCGGAAGGGGAGGTTTCCGGGCTGCCGATGGTGATCAACACAGCGCAGAGGCGCAGTGGCGTGCCCTGGCTTTCGACCGCACTCGTCTTCGTGACCTTTTCGGCGATTACTTTTGTCGTGCTGGCGGTAAAAGGGACCGAATCGGGCAACGGAAGGATTGCGCAGATCATGCGCGTGATTTTCCCGTCCGGCGACTTGGGATTACGCGTGGAGAGCCAGGGCGACCGCCTGCTGCTGAGCTGGAACCGGCGAAACGCCGCCGTGGCTTCGGCCTCAGACGGGATGCTGCAGATTTTCGACGGGACCCTGCATCGCGAAGTGAAGCTCGACGGCGGCCAGGTGGCGGATGGCTCCGTCCTTTATAAGCCGTTGTCCCAGGATGTGACATTCCGGCTCGAGGTTCACGGCGCCGAGCAGGGGTCAGCAATGGGAAGCATCCGGGTGCTCGACGCCACGGCGAGCGTGCGGGAGACGACGCCGATTCTGGATCTGACCAACCCGCCAGCTGCGACGCCAAAGTCAGCGCCGCAAGGACCACCGATCAGTCCGTTACCAGTTCCCGACACAGCGCGCGCTGCAGCAGAAAAGGCGCCCGCAGACAGGGCGGCGGCCAGAAACGCCGAGCGCGGGCAGGTGGTGGTTTACAGGAATCCTGAAAGCACACGCGTGGTACCGGTTCCGGTGGGCAACATCGCGAACAACACCACTGGGAACGATTTTGGCAACGAAGGTGACAATCCAGAGAAGCCCTCCAGCCCGAAGCCCGCAACGCAGAACGGTGCGTCGGCCGCGTCATCGGTGCAACAGCCGCCGCCTGCCGAGGCAAAGGCCGATACCTCGAAGGCGGAAAGAACTACCGACGCTAGAGCCACCGGAAGTTCGCAACAAAATGCGGTGACATCAGCTCCTCGACCGGCTTCGGCGCGTCCGGATACGCCAAGACAGACAGCGTCGGTGGCTTCTGGCAGTTCTCAGCCGCCCAACGCCGGATCCACTATTAATGGTTGGGATTCGAGCGCGCCAGAAGCACCGCGGCCCACTCCCGCGCCGGCGGCAAGCACCTCCGCCTCCGATCTGGAATCGAAGGCGCCCGTATTCGTTCCACCGAAACCCTTGTCGCAGGTGATGCCCAATACACGATCGCTCGCGCCGGGACTGATTTCACAGGCAACGCGCGTGGAGGTTGCTGTACGTATCGACAATGCGGGACACGTATTGTCGGCGCATGTGCTGAATGAAAACGACAATACCAAGGGCGCGTTATCTGGGGCAGCGATCGCAGCTGCCAGGCAGTGGACGTTCCAACCCGCCACATTGCAGGGCGAAAAAGTAGAGAGCGAACACACCATCGTGTTCGAGTTCCGGCCGGAAAATCAACAGTAAAGGATTGCTCTCGCGACTTGACGAAATCGCTCACTACCCATACCGGTAGGTAGCTGCTGGAATTTTCCAATGCGATCCTCGTTCGGCCTCTGCTTCTTTGCCCAAACCGGCCGACGCCGCCTGACGTTGAGACTTACTTCCACCCGTTATTATGCTGGGTGCGGATGTCTATTACAAAACGGGTCTTGCTCGCTGTTGTCGTTGTGGCGGTCTTAGGATTTGGCGCGGTCGTCGCGGCGTATGTAACTATTCCACGCGGCAACACGCAAGAGACAACGTTCGATGCGATCATCGTGCTCGGATATCCTCCGAATGCCGATGGAAGTCCTTCGCCGATCCAACGGGAACGAGTGTTGGAGGGAGTACGGGAGTATCGCGCAAACGTCGCGCCTCGGCTAATCATGACGGGCGGCGCAGCGCATACTTCTTACGTGGAAGCCCGCGGTTATGGCCCGATTCGCCGAACAACAGGGGGTTCCGGAATCGGCAGTCGCCATAGAGCCGCAAGCGCACAATACGATTCAGAATGCCTATTATTCCGTCCGCATCATGCAGGCGCATAGCTGGCATTCGGCCGAAGTAGTAAGCTCGCCGAGCCATCTACCGCGTGCGAGCCTGATCTTTTCGCACTTTCCGATTCGTTACCGCACCCAGGCATCGAAACCCGGCGGCATCTTGTACGAAAGCGTCGTGCACCTACGCGAGATCTACGCGACCGATCGCATTCGATTTTTTGGATTCAAGCCGACGCCGTATTTGCCCGCCACTTGATACTGCAGCCCACACCGGGCTTTTGGTCGGCGGAAACCGGCCGTCCTTCCAGCAGCGCATCAATGGCTGCACGTAGATCTTTCCCGGTCGGCGGACCGGTTATCGGGTTCGTACTGCGGCGCGGACGGCTGTCGTCGAACTGGCCGTGATAGGCAAGTTTGCGCGAGGCGTCGAACAGAAAAAATTCCGGCGTGCACTCGGCTGTATAGGCCCGCGCGACGTCCTGGCTTTCGTCGTAACAGAACGGAAACGAGAAGCCCAGTTCGGCGGCCATTTCACGGAGGCTCGCCGGGCCGTCCTCGGGATAGGCTTCGGCATCATTCGAAGCAATCGCAACGATGCCTAGGGGGCCTTCGGCATAGTCGCGAAGAAGCCGCACGAGCTCGTTCTGAATATTCTGCACATAAGGACAGTGACGGCAGATAAACATCACCAGCAGCGCGCGGCTGCCGGCAAAACGATCGAGGGTGATCATCTCGCCAGTGGTCACATCCGGCAGTCGAAAATCCGGCGCCGGTGCACCCAGGGCGAGCGCCTTGGATTGAGGGTGGGGCATAGCTTTTGATAGCCAGAGTAACAAGCAATAGAATTCTTGGATGTTCCCAATAGAAAATTGGAGGGCCGTAAACGCCTCAAACCCTGGTACTCTCTTTTTAATTACTAACTATGACAAAGGCGTCACGCACCATGTTCGGGCCGCTATTTTGGACTTTCGCGCTCTGCGGCAGCGCGGCATTCGCCCAAGCGCCAGCTTCGACCGACGCGCGCCTGAGCGCACTGGAAGCGGCCACTAAGTCCGCGCAATCGGCGGGCGATAACGCCTGGATGCTGACAAGTGCCGCGCTGGTCCTTATGATGACCGGCCCGGGCCTTGCGCTCTTTTACGGAGGTCTCGTTCGCGCCAAAAACGTTCTGAGCACCATGATGCACAGCTTCGCCTTGATGGGCGTGGTCACGGTGCTGTGGGCGATCTATGGATACAGCATCTCGTTCGGCGAAGGCAACAGCTTTTTCGGCGGCCTGCAATACCTTTTCCTGAACGGAGTGGGCTCGGCGCCCAATGCGGACTATGCCGCAACCATACCGCACGAGACCTACATGATCTACCAGCTCATGTTCGCGATAATCACACCCGCACTCATTTCAGGCGCTTTCGCAGAGAGGATGAAGTTCAGCGCGATGCTGCTTTTCACCTGTCTGTGGTCGACCATCGTGTATTTCCCGATGGCGCACATGGTCTGGGGTAAGGGCGGCTTACTGAATGCGTTCCTCGGCGGGAAGATCCCAACATTCGATTTTGCGGGCGGCACCGTGGTGCACATCACTTCAGGAGTCAGCGCATTGGTTTGCGCCTTGTATCTGGGCAAACGCGTGGGTTTCCCGAAGGAACCCATGAAGCCTCATAACCTGATCCTCAGTGTGATCGGCGCTTGTTTACTGTGGGTGGGTTGGTTCGGCTTCAACGCAGGCAGCGCGGTAAGCGCGAGTGGACTCGCCACGAGCGCTTTTGTCGCAACGCACTTCGGCGCCGCGGCCGCGGCGCTCGGCTGGATGTTCGCCGAGTGGGTGAAGCACGGTAAGCCCAGCATGCTGGGCGGAATCTCGGGCTGCGTCGCGGGCCTAGTGGCGATTACCCCGGCTTCGGGCTTCGTGAAGCCTTTCCCCGCCCTGCTGATCGGTCTGCTCGCCGGAGTTGTTTGTTTCTGGATGGTTACCACGGTAAAGAGCAAATTCGGCTATGATGACACGCTCGATGCGTTTGGCGTGCATGGCGCGGGAGGAACGCTCGGCGCGATTCTAACCGGAGTCTTTGCGACCAACGCAATCAACGATGCGCTAAAGGATTCAGCCGGGAAGGCTCTTCCGCTCGGTTGGGTGGACGGGAATCCGGGACAGGTACTCAACCAGGCGATCGCGGTAGCGATTTCGTGGGTGCTGGCGATCGTTGGAACCTTGGTCATTCTGAAGATTGTGGACCTGGTGGTAGGCGTTCGCGCCACGCAGGAGCAGGAAGTCACCGGACTTGACATCAGTCTACATGGGGAAGAAGGCTATAACCTGGAAGCGTAAGCGCACATGAAAAAAATAGAAGCGATCATTCAGCCGCACAAAGCGGATCAGGTCAAGGAGGCGCTCAAGAACATTGGCGTCGACGGGCTGACAATTTCGGAAGTGCGCGGCCACGGCCGGCAGAAAGGGCACAAAGAGGTCTACCGTGGAATGGAATACGAAGTGGATCTGCTGCCGAAGATCAAGATCGAAACAGTCGTGCCGGACTCGCGCGTAGACGAAATTAAACTAGCTATTGCTACGGCCGCCCGCACAGGCAAGATAGGCGATGGGAAGATCTTCATCTACGACGTGCTGGATGCCATTCGCATTCGAAACGATGACACAGGTGAAATGGCGCTGTAGCAGGCATGACCGAGCGCGCGGATTCGGTCGATCGGTTCGTCCAAGAGACTGCGTCGCGATATCTCCAACCGAAACTCGATTTCCCTTTCACGCTTGTAGCGGTAGGCGGCTATGGACGGCGCGAGCTGTTTCCGCAGTCGGATATAGATCTGATAATCCTGGCGCCCGACGAATCCATGATGGGTGCGTTTCAGGAACCGCTGGGCGAATTTATTCGGGAGTTGTGGGATAGCGGGCTGCGCGCGAGCCAATCGGTACGGACGGTAAACGAGTGCGCGCATCTTCAGCAAAGAAATATCGAACTGCACATCAGTTTGCTTGACGCGCGGCAGGTATACGGGGACACCGCACTTTTTGCTCAGCTTTCGACGGCGCTCACTGAGTTTTATCGCCGCCACGAAAACAGGCTGTTGCAGGAACTCGCCGCAACGACGCGCCAGCGCCACGCGAAATTCCACTCCACCGTTTATCACCTGGAACCGAACGTCAAGGAAGTTCCGGGCGGCATACGCGATATTCATTTGCTGCATTGGTTCTCTCTGCTCGCTCACGATCGGGGTCCGATTGGTGAAGTTCTTGCGGGAATCGACCCGGCCAAAGAATTTTTGTTTAAGGTGCGCACCTTCCTGCACAAGCAGACGGGTAGAGATAACAATCTGTTGACGTTCGAATGGCAGGACCGCGCCGCCGCCAGTCTGGAGACCGAACCGATGGAGCCGGCCGCGTGGATGCGCCTTTACTATCGCCACGCGCGCGAGGTCTTTCAAGCCAGCGAGCGGGCTCTCGAGTTTGCGGAACTGAAGGACCCGTCGCTGATGCGGCAATTCCGCCATTGGCGAGAACGCCTTTCGAGCCCCGAGTTCACGGTTTCGCATGATCGTGTTTTCCTGCGCAATCCGGCAATGATTGTGAGATCCGCCGAATCCGTACTTGGCGTATTCACGTTTGCCGCGAGACACGGTATTCCACTCTCCTGGGACGCGCAGCGGCGCCTGGTGAGCGATGGGGGAGTTCTCGAGGAGCATCCTCTCCCGTGGACCGCCTGGCATGAATTCTTCTCACAGCCTAGAGCAGCGGTCGGATTGCGGCAAATGCAGGCGACCGGTTTGCTCGCGTGCGCGATTCCACATTGGGCCACCATCGAATGCCTCGTCGTCCGTGACTTCTACCATCGCTATACCGTGGATGAGCATTCAATCGTCGCAATCGAAACCATTGACACGTTGGCGGCGAAGAAAGATGGACCGACCGGACGTTTCCATGATCTATTGCTCGAAGAGGGTGACGTGGCCACGCTGCGGCTCGCTATTCTTCTTCACGATATCGGCAAAGGAACGCGGCCCGGGGATCACGTGCGCGGTTCGCTCGAGGCGTCAGGTGACGTGATGGAGCGCCTGGGTGTACCCGAGGCGAAACGAGCCGGCATCCGTTTCTTGATCGAACATCATTTGGACCTTTCGCTTGTGATGAATGGGCGGGACCTGGAAGACCCGGCGACGGCTCGCTATCTAACCTCAAGAATTCCCACACAGGAGGACTTGCGGCGCCTCACGTTGTTGACCCTCGCCGATATCAGCGCGGTCAACCCTACCGCGATGAGTCCCTGGCGGCTCGAACAGCTTTGGCGCGTGTACGTCACCGGGCTGGAGCAACTAACGCGCGAACTGATGACAGACCGCATCCACTCGACGAAGGGTCTGCCGCCGAAACTGACAGAGTTTCTCGAAGGCTTTCCAACGCGCTACCTGCGCACTCATACACGCGAGCAGATCGAGGAGCATTTCGCGCTCGACAGGAAGCGAGCGCAGCACGGTGTGGCTGTGAAGATCAGCCGCGATTCCGGAGTTTTTCTGCTCACCGTGATAGCGCCGGATAAGGAGGGCATTTTCGCGAAGCTATGCGGCGCATTGGCCAGCCGCGGCATGAATATTCTCAAGGCGGAAGCGTCCTCGAATCGCAGTGGGTCGATACTCGATCTCATCCGGTTTGACGATCCTATGCACACGCTCGAACTGAATCCGGACGAAGTCGGCCGATTGGAATGGACAATCGAGTGCGTCCTGCGGGATGCAATACAGGTGGCAGACTTGCTAAAGCAGCGGCGCGCCGCCGCCCGGCCGTCGAGCGGCGCCAGGATCCAGCCTTCGGTACGGTTCAACAACGAGGCGTCGGACACCTGCTCGCTGCTCGACTTCATAGGAGAAGATCGTCCCGGCTTGCTGTACGATCTGGCGTCAACGATTGCAGCTTTCGGCTGCAATATTGAACTCGTCCTGATAGACACGGAGGCACATAAGGCCATCGACGTCTTCTACGTGACGAGGCTGGGAGGCAAACTCGATCCGGCATTGCAGGAAGATTTGGCCGACGAGCTAAAGCGCGTGTCGTCCGCAGCTTAAATTCGGTGCAGTCTAATCCTAGCAGTGCCATCCTCAAATGATGATGGATCCTTTTAGGCTGGACGGGAAGCTTGCCCTCATTACCGGCGGCGCGAGTGGCATCGGTGAAGCCACGGCTCGCACCTTTGTCGAGGCGGGAGCACGGGTTGCGGTCGTGGACTTAGATGAAACGAAAGCGCAGGAGGTGGCGAGCGCGTTGCCACAAGGACAAGCATACGTTTGCGATATCACTGATGAAAAACAAGTCGACAAACTGTTCGCGAGCTTCGAGGCGCTCGACATTCTAATTAACAGCGCCGGCATCGGGCTAGTCGGCAACCTGGAGGAGACCGACTCTGCCGACTGGCAGCGGTTGTTTCGAGTGAATGTGGAAGGGACGTACCTAGTGACCAAAGCGGCGATGCCTTTACTTAAGAAGGTCCGCGGCTCAGTCGTCAATATCGGTTCGGTGGCTGGCTTGGTCGGGGTGAAACGCCGGTTCGCATACTGTGCCACTAAGGGTGCGGTGATCGCTATGACGCGGCAGCTTGCGGTGGATTACCCCACTGAGATTCGTGTGAACTGCATTGCACCGGGGACCGTAGACTCACCGTTTGTGGAGGGGTATTTAGAAAGATACCACCGTCATGAGAAAGAGAAGGTACGGGCCGAACTGAATCAGAGGCAGCCGATTGGGCGGTTGGGGAGACCGGATGAAATCGCCAAGCTGGCACTATACATTTGCTCGCCAGCCGCCGATTTCATGAATGGATCGGTGGTCGCGATCGACGGGGGCTGGACGGCCGCGTAGCCAGGACGGTGTAACCGCCAAACTATTGTTAACCCCCCGCGAATCTTTTAGTTGACGTCGACGAACAAACGACCTTAGGATAAGAGTAACTTTAATTGCACTAGAGCCTGACGATGTCGCTTCGGCGATCCCGAGGGTATTTTCCGGTTCGATGGCTGATTTTTGATGGGAAGACTGGTCCTGAATTTTAGAAATTTTCGCCGAATCGCAGCGTTGCTCGCGGTGGTGGTTTCGGGGTTGTTAGTCGCCCCTGGAATGGCCCTTTCCGAGACGACGCCCAGCAAGCGATCGACTGCACGGAAACCAGTGCATAGAACTGTACCAAAATCGGCGAAGGTGGCTCATTCGAGCCACTCACGAACGCACGCGACACGCCGGGGCGCGACGCGCGCAGGCGTGATCCACACTGGTACCGCGGCGGCGACCATGACAAGCGTCTCTCATCGACGCAGAACACGGCGTCTCTATAATCCGTGGACCGAACCGACCTACGCGGATTCCACCGTAGGCGACCAGGTCGACGCGGATGATCCGGTGGTACGCAAGGCAGCGGTCGATGCGCTGGGACCATTCAACGGAACGGTAGTTGTGGCCGATCCGCAGACTGGTCGCATTCTCACGATGGTCAACCAGAAGCTTGGGTTGACGGGTGCGTTCCAGCCCTGCTCGACCGTAAAAGTGATGGTTTCATTTGCCTCGCTAAGCGAAGGAATCGTAGATGCTTCAACCAAAGTGAAGCTCACGCGGCGAACTTCGATCGATATGACCAAGGCACTCGCGATTTCGAGCAATCAGTATTTCGCAAAGCTCGGGCAGGAACTCGGGTTTGAACGGGTGCAGAAATACGCCAAGCTCTTCGGAATGGGCGAGAAGGCGGGATTCGATATTCCCGGCGAAGAGCCAGGCTATCTGGCGGAGGCGGCGCCCGTTACTGGCGTCGGCATGATGACGAGTTTTGGGGACGGAATCCGTTTGACGCCGCTCGAGTTGACAAGCATCGTGAGCGCTGTCGCCAACGGCGGAACGATGTATTATCTGCAATATCCAAAAACACGGGAAGAGCAAGAGAGTTTTGTTCCCCGGATCAAGCGCGAATTGGACATCGCTAAGTTTGTGCCGATGGTCCGGCCCGGAATGATGGGGGCAGTGGAGTTTGGGACAGCGCGCCGCGCAATTTACGACGAGACCGATCCGGTTTTTGGCAAAACCGGTACTTGCACTGATACCGCGCAACCCGGCGTTCATTTGGGCTGGTTTGGGTCCTTCAATGACGTAGGCAAGAACAAAGTGGCCGTGGTAGTCCTGCTCACCGGTGGACGCGGAGTAGCGGGCCCCATAGCGGCCGGTGTGGCGGGAAATCTCTATCGCAATCTGTCGCAGCGGGGTTACTTTGGCGAGCCGGACACAACGGTGGCCACTAAACTGGTCTCGATGCAGAATTGCTGCCGCCGTTAGGCGCGATTCGGGCGCAGTCAGATGAGAAGGCTGGGCACTCTACTTGGTCCTACCCACAACTTGGCTTAGCACGCTTCTCCTGCTGGTCCTTTCCTTCGTTTGCCTGGGCTCCTGGGCCAACACTTTCAAAGCAACGGGCAGCCGCTGGCGCTTCGAGCTCTTTTCAATTGATTTCGCGGTGGGTGCACTGGTAGTTGCTCTGTTGGCTGCCTATACGCTAGGAACACTTGGATCGGACCTAAGCTTCGGCGATCGGATGTTGGTGGCTGGACGGACGAACCAAGCCCTAGGAATCGCGGCTGGCGCCCTTTTTGCGTTAGGAAACTTGTTGCTACTTGCCACGGTGGCGCTGTTGGGCATGTCGGCGGCGTTTCCATTATGCATTGGCTCGGCGCTTGTGATTGGGGCGCTCGTTCAGTTTCGAACGGCACAAACGGTTTGGCTGGCGGTCGGATTGGCGGTTGTTGCATGCGGGGTTGTTCTTGCCGTCCTGGCGGTCCGCATCAATAAAGCGGCGGCGCGCGCGCCAAGCGCGAAACCGGGCGTGAGGGGCCCAACCAAAAGAGCTTCGCCCGGCGCAAAAGGAATTGCTACGGGTCTGATCTCAGGCATCGTGTTGGGATGTTTTTTTCCGATTCTCCATCGGGGATTCCGCGGCGATTTCGGACTGGGCCCATATGCCGGCCTGCTGCTTGTAACCATCGCTCTTCTTATTTCGACGCTGGTGCTGAATCTGTACTTCATGAACATTGCCATCTCTGGAGAACCGATTAGTTTCGGTGCGTATTTTACGGGCTTGCCTCGTCAGCATTTCCTCGGATTTGCGGGCGGGGGCGTTTGGGCAATCGGAATGCTGGCGGTAGGTTTGGCCCTTTCGGCGCCGGAAAGCCTGGAGTTCGATACAGCGCTCCAAACAATTGTGCCGCTCGCCTCAGTCGCCCTAGCTGTATTTTGGGGGTTCGTAAAGTGGAAGGAATTTGCCCCTGCGCCCAAATCCGGTCGGACCAGAGCGTTTCTCGCAGGATCCACCTTGCTGTTTTTGGGCGGAATTGCGCTTGTGGGCCTGGCAAGTCGCTAGACATTCATTTGTGGTCGTTTCTCTCGCCCCAACAAAGGGTGGGCGCTCTCTTCAGCGACAAGGACACGCACTGCAAAGTCACATCGTCAGGGCAGTATTTCCGGTGTGACTCATGGGTTTAAAGCGCTGGATCAGCGGAGTACTCTTACAATCGAAAAGATGGGGGAGCGGACCTCAGCGAGGGTCGTGACGAAGGGATGAAGAACTCTTTTCGCCCTCGAACAATTGCTTCCTTGTAATGATGGCGGTGGCGCAGCTCAAGATCGATACGGAAATTGTCCACAAAGATAAACGCGAC
>Ga0157369_10007520_pt1 | contig 12541 bp, 8 predicted proteins | sample C25metaG_FD_113461 | JGI IMG/M metagenome (GOLD analysis project Ga0157369, IMG submission 113461) | Corn rhizosphere microbial communities from Kellogg Biological Station, Michigan, USA - C2-5 metaG | ecosystem: Host-associated > Plants > Roots > Rhizosphere > Soil | place: USA: Michigan...
ATGCTTGACCTCGCTGCCAAGTACAAAATCTCCATCGATTGCGTTGCGCCCCCGTTTCTGGAATCAAGCTTCATCGATACGGAGAAGCATCCCGCAGTGATGCTGGCCCAGAGCCCGGAGCGGGATCGGGATATCGAGCAGTTGCAGACGTTCATTCGCAACTGTGCACAAGCCGGAATTCCTTCCATGAAATACAACATGAGCATCCTGGGTGTGTTGCGGACAGGGTGGGTACCCGGTCGCGGCGACGCCATGTATCACCAGTGGAAGCTGAGCGAGGCTACGCCAAAGACGCCGCTCACCAGGGCAGGGCACGTGGTTGCCGACACCTTCTGGGAACGGATCACCTACTTCCTGGATCGCGTGATCCCCGTAGCGAATGAGTACAAGATTCGTATGGCCTGCCATCCGCAGGATCCTGGCGTACCGCCGCAGGGCTACCAGGGCGTGAATCGCGTCCTCGGAACGGTGGATGGTTTGAAGCGCTTCGTCTCGATCCGGGAGAGTCCCTTTCACGGACTGAACTTCTGCCAGGGAACTATATCCGAGCACTTAGAGCGGCCGGGCGAGCAGATATTTGACGTGATTCGCTACTTCGGCTCGCGCAATAAGATATTCAATGTGCACTTCAGGAACATTCGCGGCCACCGGAATGATTTTGTGGAAGTCTTCCCGGACGAGGGTGATGTCGACTTCGTCAAGGCGCTACGTGTCTACCAGGAGGTCGGCTACCAGTACCTGCTGATGCCGGATCATGTGCCCGAGGCGAAGAACGACCCCGCGGGACTCCAGTCCTTTGCGTTTTGCTACGGCTACATCCGCGGTCTGCTGCAGTCACTCGAACACGAGCTGGCGTGAGTTCCTCTCACATCGCTTCTTCTCTGAACCGGATTTCCACACCGCAGTCGTCCGGCCCCATTGATACGCTTTATAGAATGGAAACTAGAGACGTGGTGAGAGGTTGAGCCGCGGGGATTCCTCCGACCACGTCCCAAGTCGAGCGGAGTCAATATTTTGCGCGAAACCTGTTGAGCTGAAATATTTTGAGGGAAAGCCGCAAAACTAGGTCTTTGAATTCAATATTTTGCCGGAATTAATGGCGCATCACTCCGTGGCAAATGCCTCGAGGTGAGCTTCGGTAGGCCTCTTGGTGGCAAGGCTCACCAGTAGCAGGCAGAGCAGGGAAGCCAGCAGCGCGGGAAAGATGGCATCCCGCTCGGCAAGTGCTTTGGGCAGGTGGGATCGGATGAACCCGGTGTCCCAGAAGATCGTGACGAACGTGCCGGTGAAGATGCTCGCGACGGCAGCCGAAGCAGTGGCTCTCCGCCAGTAGAAGGCCGCCAGAATAACCGGTGTCAGAGCGGCAGAGTAAACCGTGTAGGCATAAAGCACCTTCTTGAGCACAGACTCGGTGTGCAGCGCCTGATATAGGGCCCACAAACCGAGTGCGGCGACCATCAAGCGCGAGATCAGCAGGACCTGCTTGTTGGAAGCGCTGGGCCGAAGATACCGCACAAAGATGTCGTTGACGAGATTGGTGGCAGGAGAGAAGAGGTAGTTGTTGGCGGTGGAGATGATCTTGGCAAAGATGCCGCCCACGAGCAACGCGCCAAGTAGCTGAAGCAGCGCGGCGCTCCCGCCGGTCTGGGTCGTGGTGACAACGGTCGCAACGCCATTGGGGTTTGGGATGGTCGTGACTGTAGTCGCCGGCTGGAAGCCATGCAGGCCGACATACGCGAGGATCTCGCGGGGGTGATCGTAGACCTCGCCGCTGGGGAAGACAGCGGAGCCCGCAACCGCGAGTGCAACGATCACGGTCTCCAGCAGAACGGTGCCGGCGATCCAGCCTACGACCGCGCGCGACGCGTCCCGCTCGGACTTGGCGGAGAAGAACTTCTGGTACATAGCCTGGTTGCCCAGCATGAGTAGGCAGGTGGGTAAAAATAGCTCGAGTGCCTGGACGAATGAAAGGTCGCCGAGCACCTGGAAGTGGGTAGCCGGAAGTGCCGCGTGAACCGCCGACCATCCGCCGAAGCCATGGACCAGAACCGGCAGCGCGAGACAGAGCGTGAACGTCGCAAGCAGACCGATGGCAACATCCATGTAAGCCACAGACGACATGCCGGCAATCGCTGTGAAGACGATAACAAACGCTGCGATGATGCACCGGCCCTGAGTCGCGGAGATTGCGGCCGGAAAGATGAGGTGGAGGATGTCTCCGCCGCCAATTAGCTGGTAGCTTGTGATGCCCGTGTAGGTGAAGAGCACCGCGATCACGCCAAGAATCCGGGCTGTCTGGTTGTAGCGGGCTTCCAGGAGATCGGGAATCGTGTACTGGGCGAAGCGGCGCGCGCGCGGCGCGATGAAGTAGATCAGGGCGAGTCCGGCCCATCCGCCCGCGGGCTGCCAGAGCGCCGCAAAGCCGTGGTTGTAGGCGTTCTCGGCCCCCCCGAGTAGCGAGCCCGAACCGATCCAGGAACTGAGGAGGGTGAAGACAAGGACAAAGGCAGGCAGAGACCGGCCCGCAACCAGGTAATCGGCTCGCGTATGCACCTTGCCGAGGCGCGTGAGCGAGACGGCAAGCAGTGTCAGAACAATGAGGCCAAGGACGATTGCGTAAAGGGTCATGCCGGGTGCTACCAATGTATACGGCAGCCCACGGAGCTAAGCCAGTGTGCGGAACCGATAGGCCGGAATGACCGAGGGACAGCACGGCTGGCCGATCCCGGCATAGTTCGGAGGTGGGATTCGCGGAACCGGTCTGTTTTGAGAGCCTAAGAACCGGTGGGAGCCAGCAGTCTGAGCTCCACGGGAGGTTGTCATCGCAGTCCGGTTAGAGCTTGGACACCTGCTGGTCCGCGCAAAGCTGATCACTGTAGAGCAGATGAATGAGGCACTTGCGCGGCAGACCACGGAGGGAGGCCGGTTTGGCGACCACTTGGTTGCGCTGGGCCACATCTCTCAGGAGAAGCTGGATGCCTTCATTCACAACACGCCGGTAGAGCCCGACACGATTGAAGCGACCGGATTGGATGAGACCGAGCTGGTCGGCCTGCTGATGAAGCTGATCTACACCTGGCGCATCGAGTCAGCGCGGGAGTTCGCCGACGCAATCAAGCTGCCGACGCATCTCGTGATGAAGCTGATCCGGACGGCGACGGACCGGAAACTTCTGTACGCCAAGGGTGTGCGGCCAGACAATGCCGCCGCCATGAATTACGCGATGACCGAAGAAGGTCAGCGCTGGGCCATGGATGCACTGCAGCGCTCGCAATACACAGGTCCCGCTCCCGTGACTCTGGAGGAGTACTGCGACCGCGTCAATCTGCAGAAGATCACCAATGAAATCATCACGTTTCAACGGGTGCGCGCTAACATTAGCGATCTGGCTATGGAGAACAGCCTGATTGAGCAGTCTGGTCCGGCGTTGAACTCAGGGCGCGCGATTCTGCTGTTTGGACCCCCCGGCAACGGCAAGACGACATTCGCCTTACGCCTCGCCAACGTGTTCACGGACATCGTCTACATACCCTACGCGGTCTCGGTGGAAGGCCAGGTGATCCGTGTGTTTGACCCTAGCATCCACGTGCCGATCAAGCCGAACAACGAAGCCGGTAACGGGCTCGCTTCGATACTCAGGGGTGACGCAGTCGACGCCCGCTGGATCGCATGCAAGCGCCCGTTTGTGATTGCCGGGGGCGAGCTGACATTGGAGATGCTGGACCTGCGGTATGACGAGACCTCGAAATTCTACGAAGCGCCGCTGCATATGAAGGCACTGGGTGGATGTTTCGTCATCGATGACTTCGGTCGCCAGCTGGTTACGCCGACAACGCTGCTGAATCGCTGGATCGTGCCGCTTGAAAGTCGCATCGACTTCCTGAAACTACACACAGGTAAGAGTTTCAGCATCCCCTTCGATGAGTTGGTCATCTTCTCAACCAACCTGGAGCCGGAAGACCTGATGGATCCGGCCTTCCTGCGTCGGCTGCCGTACAAGATCGAGATCGGGTCCCCTTCGATCGAGATGTACCGAAAGATCTTCGACAAGGAATGCAAGTCGCACAACATGGAGTTGACGGACGACCTCTTTGCCGAAGTTGTCTTCAAGATCCGTGAGGAGAAAGAACTGGAGCTCGCGGCATACCAGCCTCGATTTCTGCTGGAGCAGGTCGCCGCTTCCTGCAGATTCATGGAGGAGCCGGTCCGGCTGGATCCCCATTTCCTGGACTACGCAATCAACAACCTGCGCGTGAAGCCAAGCGAGAGCGGCGTGGACGCGTCAGGTATCCGCAAGAAAACGGCGGCTCTGGTCTAGCCAAAGGCTCGTCTCGATCGAATCGGAACGCATCGTAATCAGCATGAAGAGGCTGCTGATAATGCTCCTGGCCGTGGGCACGCTTTCAGGATGCTCACCGAGCAACACTCAAACTCTGCAGGAGCGTACGGCGGACGCGACGGCCGCTGCAAAACGCGACGCTGGTGCGATTGCGCGTGGTGTGGCCGAAGGGCTGAAGCGGAAAGGGCCGATCAACATCAACACAGCCTCCACTACGGACCTGGAGAAATTGCCTGGCGTGACTCCCCAGGTGGCGGCCGCGGTCGTTGCTAAACGACCGTACGCCACAACTAAGGAACTGGTAAAGAAGCGAGCCATGACATCGGCGGAGTACGAGAGAATCAAGGCGCAAATCGTAGCTCAGTAGGGCAACGCCGTATTCTATATCCCGCCTTGACGATATTCGTTATAACGAATATATTCGAATCATGTCTGGTGTTCCTCAGATCGTGACCAAAGCCGACACGAAAGAACCAAAGACATGTCCGGAGGAAGTTGCTTTTGTTGAGCTTTGCCGGACCACCGATATCCTCTCCAGAGGAATTGCTGACGTTCTCAAGACGGAGGAGCTTTCGGCGAATCAATACAACGTTCTGAGAATTCTTCGTGGTTCTCCTGACGGTCTGCCATGTGGCGAGATCGGCAACCGGATGATCACGCGGGATCCCGATATCACGCGCCTGCTGGACCGTTTGGAGAAGCGGGCATTGATTGCGCGGACCCGGGAGGCGCGGGATAGGCGTATGGTTGTGGGCAGAATTACGCAAGAGGGGCTCGATCTGCTGGCCCGCTTAGATGAGCCGGTGCGAGAGACGCATCGGCGGCAGCTCGGGCACCTCGGCCGGGAGCGCCTGCGCATGTTGAAGCAACTGTTGCAGATCGCGCGTGGATGAATGCCAGTTATCTTTCAAGCTATTATTTGTTGAAACGAATATCGTCATAACGCATCTATTTATATGTATACAAATTTTTGAGGAGATTTCGAACATGAGCACAGCAGTTTCAGTTCCGCAGACGCCCACCAGCACCTGGAATATCGATCCCGTGCACTCGGTCGTGGAGTTCAAGGTGAAGCACATGATGGTTTCAAACGTGAAGGGCCACTTCTCCAAGGTTTCCGGCACGCTCACCTATGATGAGCGCACGCCTGAGAACTCGAGCGTGGAGGCAACGATCGATGTTGCATCGCTCGAGACCAGGGACGCGCAGCGGGATGCTCACCTGAAGAGTGCGGAGTTCCTTGACGTGGAGAAGTTTCCAAATATTACGTTCAAGTCCACAAGCGTCAAATCATCCGGCGGTGGCCGCGGCTCGGTGGAAGGCGACCTCACGATACATGGTGTGACTCGCAAGGTAGTGCTGAGCGTGGAGGGTCCGACGGAGCCAGGCAAGGACCCATGGGGCAACACACGTGTCGGCGCATCCGCGACCACAAAGATCAGCCGTAAGGATTACGGTCTCACCTGGAATGCCGCGTTGGAAACAGGTGGTGTGTTGGTGGGGGATGAAGTGACCATCACGCTGGACGTGCAGTTTGTGAAGGCCGGGTAAGAAAAGAACCAACGCAAGTCAGGATATGTTATGCGAGGTGCCGCCGTGCGCGAGAGGCTCGGGGGCGGAGAGGAAACAACGATGTCGCTTCGTGCAGTGAAGGAAGTAATACAGACAAAGCCGACGCTCGAAGGAGCAGGTGTTAAGCTTGAGCGGGCCTTCGGCTTCGGGAAGACCAAGGAGTTCGATCCATTTCTGCTGCTGGACGACTTCCGCAACGAGAATCCGGCGGACTACATCAAGGGCTTTCCTTGGCATCCGCATCGGGGCATTGAGACCATCACGTATGTGTTGGCGGGCACGGTGGAGCACGGGGACAGTCTAGGCAACCGTGGAAAAATGGGAGCGGGCGACGTGCAGTGGATGACAGCGGGCAGTGGCATTCTGCACCAGGAGATGCCTAAAGGGGATCCGCAGGGCCGCATGCATGGATTCCAACTCTGGGCAAATCTGCCCTCGTCCTTGAAAATGACGGATCCCCGATATCAGGACATACCAGCGTCGGCCATCCCGGAGATTACCGATGACGATGGCACGCATGTTCGCGTTATCTGCGGCGAGTTCTGGGGCAAGCGCGGACCGGTGGAAGGCGTCGCGGCGGATCCGAATTACATTGATGTGTCCGTCGCGCCGGGCAGACGCAAGAGACTAAAGGTGGAGACGACGCGCAACGCCTTCGCCTATGTCTTCGCGGGGTCAGGTACGTTCCGCGACGCATCGGCGCCGCAGGCAGTGCTCACCGAGTCCGGAGTCGACCCAAATGCGACTCCGGTATACGAGGCAAACAACCACTCCCTGGTCCTGTTTGACGGGGGCGACGAGATCACGGTGCAGGCTGGGCCTGAGGGTATCCGGTTCTTGTTGGTCTCGGGCAAGCCGATTGAGGAGCCGGTTGCCTGGTACGGGCCGATTGTGATGAACACTCAGGCCGAGCTTCGCCAGGCAGTGAACGAACTGCAGGACGGAAGCTTTATACGGCATCGGTAATGCTGAGGCCAACGCGAAGCGCCAGGCAGGGTGCCTGGCGCTTCGCATTTTGCGGTGTGGGTGAGTGATGGTCAGGCATTACCTGACAACCAACTCACGTCGGCTGTTGTCAGAACTTCACGCGAAGGACAAACTCCATCGTGCGCGGATCGGTGGCGGAGGTTACCTGTCCAAAGGCGTTCTTGAAGTTTCCTGAAGCGTCGAAGTTCGGCTGGTAACTTCCATCCGACTGTACCGAGCCGAGTCCACCAGATACAGCAAATGGTGAGAGGTGGTTAGGCACGTTGAACATCTCCGCACGGAACTCCAGACCTATTGACTCGTGAATAGGGATGTTCTTCTGCAGGGCAGCATCCCAGTTGTTGAACAGCGGTCCCTTGATAGCGTCATAGTGGAGGTTGCCGTAGGTTCCCGGGGCCGGCTGTCGGAATGCAGCGTAATTCAGATACTGCTTTCCGTTGTGAGCGTAGGGATTCCCAACGAGGTTCGGTCGCTGCGCCACATTCGCAGTAGTAACTAAGTTTCCTGCCACGGACAGACCGCTTGGCTGTGTGACATTGATCGGGAGACCATTTGCGATACGAGTGATGCCGGAGAGCTGCCAACCACCAAGAACCTGCTTATATAAGGTGTTGGAATGCAGCCAGAACGGCAGCGGGTAAACGTAGCTGGCCACGAAAATCTTCGGCTGGGTATAGCTTGCCGGGCCGTAGTCACCGTGGAGGTTTAAGCTGTCCTGTGGCTGGTAATCAAAGCTCGAACCTTCGGTGAGAGCCTTAGCCCAGGTATAAGAGAGAGTGACGAGCCCACCTTGTTTGAAATGGGTCTGCATGCGAGCCTGCAGCGAGTTATAGTTCGCGTGCCCCCCATTCGTGTACTGATAGATCTCCGCGTATCCTTTGTAGGGACGCAGGGCATTACGCGCGATACCCGGGTTTGCCTGCTCCGTACCGGCGGGTGCCTGGTTCAGGTTCTTGCGGTAGGTGAGATTCGGTGAGCTCGAACCCACGTAGTCCACTTCAAACATCGAGTTGCTGGTCAACCTCTGTTGCACGCCGAAGCTGTAGTTGCTGATGCGCGGTGGGTGAAGATGCGGATCCGGAGAGTTGGTGATGTTATTCGGAGCCGAGGTATTGATCCCGATGCTGCCGAGGTTGTCCGCATTTCCCGCGCTGCTGAGAGATGCCACTGCGGTGAAGGGGAGCTGTGACACGGCGTTGTAATAGTAGTTGCCCTCTACCCGCTCATAGGACATGCCATAGCCACCACGCACGACAGTGCTTTGTCTCCCGTTGAGGTCGAAAGCAAAACCGATACGCGGAGCGAAGGTGTTATACACGGTGTTCACGAGGCCGGGCGGCAGGTTATGGAATAACTTCTGTACCTGCGGATTGTTATAGACGGAGGGGGCGATCAGGGTCTTCGCCTTGTCTGAGAAGCCGGTGCCGGGCAGCACGAGGCCGTTGTAGGGAGAGGGGGCAGCAGTGATCAAGCCGGCGTTCGGGCCGCTCGGGCTCACTGTCGCCGCCTGAGTGGGATCAAAATAACGCGGATCAAAGCCGGAGGCGTTGTTCGCCCAGCTGAAGATCGGCGGCATGTACTGCCAGCGCACACCCATGTTGAGAGTGAGTCTGCGATTCACAGTCCAATCGTCCTGCACATAGGTTTCCAGCTGCATGAACCGAGCCTGGACCTGGGGAATGTTGCTGCCTTCGGTGTACTGCGTGAAGTTTCCGGAAACCAACCCAGCTAGGTTCGCGAAGGTGAATGCGCCATTCAGCTGAGGCGGTGCGGTCTGGTTCTTTCGTGCACGCCAGAAATATGCGCCCACTTTGAGTGAGTGATTACCGATCAGTCGGGAGAGATCGTCCTTAAGGGCATAGATACGCTGATAATTATCGAACTGCTTCGGTGCGACGCCGGGAATACCATACCCGGAGATCGTAATTTGCGGAATGCGGTTTGAGGCGTTATATAGCGTTGTATAAGTCAGGCCATAGTCCGAACGATTGATCGATTTGTTCCCGAATTGTGGGTTGGGGCGAATATTCCCGTTCTCATCGATCTTGTTCCCGGAGAACGATACGACAGCCGTGTTCACCGTTCTTGGGTTGAAGGTGTGCGTCCATGCTACGTTTGTGGTCAGTCCTGGAATAGTCCGATCGTAGACGATGTAATTCGTCGGATTTCCCACATTAAGAACGTTGTCGTGAACGAAGTTACCGCTGATACGGTTGTGATCGTTGATGTTGTAGTCAACTTTGATTAGATACTCAGACTGATTGTTGTTGCCGAGGCTGAGGTATCGGAAGTTGCCGCTAGGGTCGGTCAGCACGGTTGACGCAAGTGCGCGACCGGTCGCCGTTGAGGGGCCGGTAGTGATTGCGCTCGCAATGGCGGCTGGCGTAGGAACTGTGGCATTCGTGATTGTGGATGTGCGGAGGCGCTTGAACTCCTGAGCCCCGAAAAAGAACAGCTTGTCCCGATTTGTATTCAACACGCCCGGAATCCAGATTGGCCCGCCGATGGTATAGCCGAAGTCGTTATAACGAAGCGGAGCCTTGACGGGTGCCTGACTGAGAGAACTGAGCGCCCGGAAGGGATATGCCTGAATGGCGTCATTGCGGATGTATTCGTATGCATTGCCGTGGAAACTGCGTCCGCCACTCTTAACGGCGACCGAAACCGTGGCGCCTGACGTACCGCCGTAGCTCGCGTCATAGCTTGAGGCGACGTTGCGGAACTGCTCCAGGGAATCCGGCGAAATGTTTACGAAGTTGTTGCCGCCGCCGCCGTTGTCTTTGTTGTCAACTCCGTCAATGAAGTAGTTTGCGGAGTCCGTGCGGATCCCGTTAACAGACTGGCTGTTACCGTTCACACCGTAGGTTCCGAAGATCGCAAATCCACTTGCCACCGTCTGCGATACACCTGGCTGCAGCGTAAGGAGCTGAACATAGTTACGGCCGTTCAATTGGATCTGGGTCGCCTCGGTGCTCGTGATGACGCCGCCGATCTCGGCTGTGGTGGACTGAATCATCACCGCTTCGGCCCTTACTTCCACCGATTCGGTGACTCCGCCAACGGCGAGCACGACGGGAACGGCTGGTTTTGCTCCCACATCCACGTTCACACCGGTGATCACAGCCTTTTTGAAGCCGCTGATCGTAACGGTGACATTGTAGGTACCCACTGGAAGGTTTAAAGCAACATAGAGACCATCGCCATTGCTTTGGGTGGTGTTGCTGATACCAGTGGCTTGGTTGGTTACTGTGACCTGTGCACCCGAAATAGCGGCACCGGTCGGATCAGTAATCGTTCCGGAAATCTGTTGACTCTCAACCGTTTGTGCTCTCGTAGTGCCTGCGAAAACGCAGGCTACCACCAGCGCAACGATGACTGCACACTTCATGCGGACTCCTAATTTAAAGGTTTATTGAAACGCGTATGCCCCGTATCTTCGACTGGATCGGAAGGGCGAATTGCCTCTGAAGGGCCTGATAACAGTATTGTACCGGTTGTTAAGGACAATTAGTACGCGAGTCCAACTATGCCGAACAGCAATAACGTTGTCAACATTTAGTCGCCAGGGTTGTACCCGCAAATACGAGCGTGAACAAACTGCAGTGAAGCTCTCGAGTACCGGTATACGGCGCCTGTGCACGAATTATGAGCAGCCTTGCCACCGCTTCGGTCCTAAGCAGCGCGGGTCGGATCGTCGTCAGGATCGGGTGTCTCCTGGGGAGGACGTTGATCAAGGGGAACGTGTCGCAGGTTTACGCGAATGCGGTACCAGATAGCTGAGGAGCCTCGCATTCGGTCGAGCAGGATGTCATCGGCAGCCAAATGAGCAGCTGCATCGGAGTGGCGCTGTTTCCAGCGCTCGAGGCCAGCTTCCGCAGCTGCTTTCTCACGCGAGTTCGCGACGGTAATAAGCGGAAACTTGGGCGTGCGTTTCTTCGGAGTTTTCGCCTGAGCCACATCGGGGGTGTCCGTCTGCTTGGTGCGTGCCGAGTTGCGAAAGCGCCTGGCGCCGAATCCCTCTTCGAGTTGCTCGGCAAAGGGCTTTGCGGAAGACGCAGCGCCCGTCGTCTTCTTCGCTTTCGACGGCTGAACGCGCTTTCCCTCGCCCGCCTGCTTTGCGAAGTGAGGCGGCCAGGGAGCATCTCCGATGCCCTCTGCTTCGTCGCGCGCTGCGAGTGCAAGCAGGCCGTCCAATGAGCCGGCGTGCTGGTCCATCAGTGAATGAGGATCACCGATGCGGGCGTAACGGTCCGGCATCGTGAGCACGGTGAAGTCGCCAGGATCGCACGTCTTCGCCTCGTCCCATGTGATGGGCGCAGAGACACGCGCATCCGGCAGCGGCCGCACGGAATAGGCGGACGCCGTGGTGCGGTCCTTTGCATTCTGGTTGTAGTCGAGGAAGACGCCGTGCCGTTCCTCCTTCCACCATTTCGAACTCGCGATTGCGGGTATCCGCCGCTCTACTTCGCGTGCAAGCGCCAGTGCGGCGCGGCGCACCTGGGCGAAGTCCCATAGCGGGCGTATGCGAACGTTCACGTGCATGCCGCGCGAGCCGCTGGTCTTTGCCCAGCCGATGAGACCGGCCTCATCGAGTACTGCACGAACCTCGAGCGCGACGTCACGCACATCAGTCCACGGGACCCCCGGGCCCGGGTCCAGATCAATGCGCAGCTCATCGGGGTGACTCAGATCCGAACTGCGAACGGCGTGAGGGTGCAGCTCGATACAGCCCAAGTTCACGATCCACACCAGTCCGGCTGCATTGTCTACGACGATCTCTTCTGCGGTGCGGCCCGATGGAAAGGAAAGCGTAACGGTACGCAGGTACGAAGGGTGATCTGCGGGCGCACGTTTCTGATAGAACGGCTCGGACTCCGCTCCATTCACAAATCGCTTCAGCACAATCGTGCGATCGCGGATACCGTTCAGGGCTCCGGGAGCGATCGCGAGGTAGTAACGGACCAGATCCAGCTTCGTGAGCTTCACATTTGTCGTGAAGTACGGTTTGTTGGGATGAGTGACCGTCACTTCGTGGCCGTCGGCGGATAAGACCTCGGGTTGGTCGATTTCCTTCACTTGGGTCAGCATGTTGGATGCGCAGATGCGTGTTGTGGTTCGAAGTGATCGATCCGCCTGCATCCGTGACGGACTCACGATAAGTTGTGACGACTTCCGATCGATTCTGTAGTGCGTCTGCAAAAAGGTATGAATTCAGAAAGAGCTCGCCGTGCTAAAAGTCATAGCGTAAAAAAAACTTCTAGAACCCAGCGCCGTTCAGGTGCGTAAATATCAGAGCGATCGGTCAGCTATTCCATGGCAGCTGCCGAGCGAAATTAGATACCACCTATGAGGTCAATTCCCATGTTGCGGATCACACGTTCGCTCGTCTTTCTCATCATCGCCGGAGCAATCGCCCCGATGGTCGCAAACGCTGCTCCTATGAGCACGCTTCCCAAGGTGCAGGCGGGTGCGAGCCAGTCACGTAAGCTAAGCGTAAAATTCGTGCTCGTCAATCGCTCTCAATTGTCGCGCACGGTAACGATTGAGGGGCAAGCGTACACGCTCACTCCCCATCAATCAGTCTCGATCACCGCCTCGCAGGGTGCGCAGGCGATTGGGACGGGTGAGGCGTACGGCGAAAGC
>Ga0157369_10007522_pt1 | contig 12539 bp, 12 predicted proteins | sample C25metaG_FD_113461 | JGI IMG/M metagenome (GOLD analysis project Ga0157369, IMG submission 113461) | Corn rhizosphere microbial communities from Kellogg Biological Station, Michigan, USA - C2-5 metaG | ecosystem: Host-associated > Plants > Roots > Rhizosphere > Soil | place: USA: Michigan...
CAGATCTCCGGCCCGCGGGAGACGCGCTACGAGCTGCAGCTCGCTCCGGGCACGAAGGTCTCGAAGGTCGCTGCCCTGAAGAACGACCACAGCTACGCGCCCGCCACGACGGAGATCCGAATCCTCGCGCCGATCCCGGGCAAGCAGGCGGTCGGCGTCGAGCTGCCCAATCTCTCGCCGAACCTCGTCACGCTCGGCGACATCTTCGACGACTTGCCGGCCACGGCATCGCCGCTCAGCGTCTGGCTCGGCAAGGACATCAGCGGCGCCGCGGTCTGGACGGACCTCGCGCGCATGCCGCACCTCCTGATCGCCGGCACGACGGGCTCCGGCAAGTCCGGCTGCATCAATGCGCTGCTGACGTCGATCCTGCTCCGCTCGACACCGGACGAGGTGCGGATGATCCTCATCGACCCGAAGCGGATCGAGCTCAACCATTACGAGTCCATCCCGCACCTGCTGACCCCCGTCGTCTCGAGCCCGAAAGAGGCGAGCGCGGTGCTCGCGAACTGCACGGCTGAGATGGAGCGCCGATACGAGCGGCTCGCAAGCGTGCGCGCACGCAACCTCAACGAGGCGAACCGCGCGTTCCGCCAGCGGGGCGAGTCGACGCTGCCGTACCTGCTCGTCGTGATCGACGAGCTCGCCGACCTGATGATGGTCGCGCCGCAGGCGGTGGAGGACGCGGTCATCCGCCTCGCGCAGAAGTCGCGCGCGGTCGGCATCCACCTCGTGCTTGCGACGCAGCGCCCGTCGGTCGACGTGATCACCGGCATGATCAAGGCGAACGTCCCGTCGCGCATCGCGTTCGCGGTCTCGTCGATGACGGACTCGCGTGTCATCCTCGACACGGGCGGCGCAGAGTCGTTGCTCGGCCAGGGGGACATGCTCTTCAAGCCGCTCGGAACGTCGCGGCTGCAGCGCGTGCAGGGTGCGTACGTCTCCGAGGAGGAGATCGCGCTCGTGGTCGAGCAGACGAAGCAGCGGGAGCAAGAGCTCGACGAAGGCTTCCTCGAGGCGCCGCAGGTCTTCGCCGAGGAGGCGGACGACGATGCGCACGGCGAGTTCGACCCCGACGACGACCCGTTGCTCGACAAGGCGATCGAGATCGTCGTCCAGACGCAGACCGCATCGGTCTCGCTCATCCAGCGGCGCCTGCGCGTGGGGTACACCCGCGCGGGCCGGCTGATCGACATGCTCGAGCGGCGCGGGATCATCAGCGGCTACGAGGGCTCCAAGCCGCGCCGTGTGCTGATCAACGAGTACGTCGCGTCGGCAGACTAGAGGAGTGACCGATCCGCGATTCGAGCAGTTCGCGGAGTGGATGCGGCGCCCCTCCTTCGGCTCGCGCACGAAGCGCGAGATCGAGCTCAAGCTCTTCGAGCTGATCTACCGCGACCGGATCGCGGAGGGAACCGTCACGGTCGCCGACGTGGCCGAGGAGCTCGCCGTCACGCGCGCCCGTGCGCGGGCGCTCTTGCTCGAGACGCGAACGCGGCTGTCGGCAGAGCCCGGCGCGCCTTCGCGCCAACAGCAGCTCACCGCGTTCGTCCTCCAGTGGCCGCGCCGCGGCAGCATCGAGCGGGACGGCGAGCGGCTGCGGGTCGTCGTCGACGACCCGTTCCTGCGCGACCTCCTGCAGAACTTCGCGTACGCGCGCGGTCTGGCGGTCGATCTTTCGTTCAGCCGCGAGATCGTGACGCTCACGTGGGCGACCTACGTCGCACTGCTGCGCGGGCTCGCCGGCGAGAAAGGCGTCGACCAGGCCCTGGACACATTCGCGGCGGAGATCCGGGCCGGCCTGCGCGAGCAGCGATCCCTCGAGCGCGAGTTCCGCAAGGTGGAGGAGGAGAAGGCGACGAAGGTCGAGCGGTTCGCCCGCTACGCGCGGTTTGCGGTCCGGTACGCATTGCCGGTCGTGGAAGGCGTTCGCACCCTCACCGGATGAGCGTCAGGTCGATTCGCGGCGCCGCGAACTGGCTCGATCGCGTGGGCATCGCGGCGCTGCTGCCCGGAGCCGAGCTCGTCCTGCCGTCGCTCTGGGAGGCGATCGCCGGCACGCGCGAGGTGACGTGGGCAACCGAGCGGCCGGACGGGAAGCTCACCTTCACAGCCGAGATGGACCTTTGCTGGCGCTGGAAGGACGAATTGCCTGCGCGAGGTCGCGCGCTCGTCGGCAAGCATCTCGGGCGCTGGGCCGCGCTCGTCGCGCCGCGCCTGATCTCGGAGGTCTGGACGGTCGCCGCCGAGCGGCGCGAGTCGCTCACGGACGTCCAGCTCGAGATCGCGGACGCGGTGCGCGCAAACGGCGCGTGCACGATGCCGCAACTGCGCGCGCTCGTCCCCGGCGCCGAGAAGAAGCACGTCGAGCAGCTGCAGCGGGCGATCGTGCTCACGAGCTCGCATCTCGTCGCGCAATCGCAGGGCTGGCCTGCCATCGCCTTCGACCTCGTCGACGAGCTCTGGGACGTGCACGAGGTGCCGGGGGCGGAAGCCGAGCTCGCGCTGGCCGTGCTCGAATCGTCGGGCGAGGTGTCCGCCGCCGATCTGGGCGGGGCGCTCGGCTGGCGCGTCAAGCGCTCGCGCGAGGTGCTCGATGCGCTCGACCTGCGGGTGCGCGTCCAGAACGACGTGCGGCTCTACTCGTCCGTCTGAGCGACCGCTTCGTCGATCCAGCCGACGAACCAGCCGTCGTATTTCGCCAGCTCCTCGTCCGGGAGAACATCCCGAATGCGGATCCACTTGAACAGGTGCACGATCTTCCCGACACGAAGCGCCCGGTCGAACTCCTCGCGGTCGCCGCCGTAGGACTCGAGGTACGCGTCGCGGATCTCGTCCCGGCCCGTCTTGACGAAGTTGAACGTGACGACGAGCGAGAAGAACGGGTGGGCGATGCAGGAGTCGCCCCAATCGAGGATCCGCGGTCCCTCGTAGACGTTGTGGATGTGCAGGTCGTCGTGTTGGATGGACGAGACGTCGTCGAGTGCAGCGCAGAGTTGCGCAAAGTGCGGTTCGAAGCGGCGCATCCGATCGCGCTGTCCCTCGCGCCACGGCAGCTCGTCGCGCTCGAGCATGTCGGCGTAGTCGCGTGGGAGGACGGCGAGACGCTGGTCCGGAACTCCGGCGGCGAGATGCTCGTCGACGTGCGCGATCTCGCCGCGCTGCAGCTCGGCATAGCGTCCGATCGCCTCGAGCCAGAGCTCGTGCGCGCCCGGGACGTCCTCGATCATCGCGCCGGCGTCGCGCATGAGCAGCCAGTCGTCGCCGTAGTCGACGACTTCGGGCATCCGGTCGGGCCAGCGCGCCGCGAGCGATGCGGTGAGCTGCGGCTCGAACCGCCAGATCGACTTGCACTGCTTCCGCCACAGACCGCCGTCGAGGCGCCAGACCGTCGACCACGGCCGATCCATCACGAGCTCCACGTCCCTAGCATGACGCCGTGTTGCGGCATTCATGGGCCGGGCTCCCTCGAATCCGGCCGGGTTTCCCCGCCCTGGAAGGTCGGCCAACAAAGGGTCTAGTATCGACGTCTGAACTTGGTGGCTCGGGAAACGGGCCTCTCAATCAGAGGAGGGCAATTTTGAAGGGTAGGACAGGCCTCACGGCCGTTGCGCTTGCGTGCGCAGCGCTGCTCGCCACGGTGATCGCAGCCGCGGCGACGGCATCGCCCGCGAAGCAGGCCGCGCCGCACGCGGCACTCAAGGTCGGCTTGGTGACCGATATCGGCGGGCTGAACGACCACGGCTTCAACCATCTCGCGTATCTGGGCCTCCAGCGGGCGGCGAAGCAGCTCGGCGTGCAGACCCGGGTGCTCGAGTCGCACTCGAACGCCGACTACGTGCCGAACATGTCGACGCTCGCGCAGCAGGGCTACGACCTCGTGATCTGCGTCGGCTTCCTCATGGACGACGCGGTCAAGACGGTCGCCGCTCAATTCCCGAACACGAAGTTCATGATCATCGACAACGGCTGGTCGCCCGGTGATCCGTCGAACCTCGAGGGGACGCTGTTCCACGAGCAGGAGGCCGGCTATCTCGTCGGCTATCTGTCCGGCTTGCTGTACAAGAACAAGGCAGTGACCTTCAGCACGGTCGGCGGACAGAAGATCCCGCCGGTCGACCGCTACATCGCCGGCTTCCGCGCGGGCGCCAAGGCGGCCGACCCGAAGGTGACCCTGCTCAACGGCTACTCGCAGGACTTCGTCGCCCAGGACAAGTGCAAGAACCTGGCTCTGCAGCAGATCGGTCAGGGCTCGAAGGTCGTCTTCCAGGTGGCGGGCGGCTGCGGCCTCGGCGCGCTCGATGCGGCCAAGCAGAAGCACGTCTGGGGCATCGGGGTCGACGCGGACCAGGCGTATCTCGGTCCGCAGGTGCTGACCAGCGCGCTCAAGCGCGTCGACAACGACGTCTTCACGACGATCAAGCAGGTCAACGCCGGCCAGTTCAAGGGCGGCTCGACCTACCAGTTCACCGTGAAGAACGGCGGCATCGATCTCGGCAAGGTCAGCAAGAAGGTCCCCGCCTCGATCGTCAAGAAGGTCAACGCGATCAAGGCGAAGATCGCAGCGGGCAAGATCAAGATCCCGACGACCGTCAAGTAGTCGTCGTCGCGATCGTTCGTCGGTGAGGGGGTGGGCCTCGGCCCACCCCCTGGCCTTTCGGGAAATAGACTGGGCGGGACTTGAGCGCTTCCCCGATCCTCGAGCTTCGCGGCATCACGAAGCGCTTCCCGGGCATCGTCGCGAACGACGACGTCAGCCTCGACCTCTACCCGGGTGAGACGCATGCGCTGCTCGGCGAGAACGGCGCCGGCAAGTCGACCCTCATGAACGTCCTCTACGGGCTCTACCACCCCGACGAAGGCGAGATCATCGTCAAGGGCCAGCGGCTTTCACTCGGCTCGCCGCGCGATGCGATCGAGCACGGCATCGGCATGGTGCACCAGCACTTCATGCTCATTCCGGTGATGACGGTCGCCGAGAACGTCGTGCTGGCGAGCGAGCCGACCCACGGGCGCGCCTTCCTCGACATGGCGGCGGCGATCGCGCGCGTCGAGCAGCTGTCGGAGCAGTTCGGGCTCGCCGTCGACCCACGCGCGCGCATCGAGTCGATCACGGTCGGCCAGCAGCAGCGCGTCGAGATCCTGAAGGCGCTCTACCGGGGCGCCGACATCCTGATCCTCGACGAGCCGACTGCGGTTCTCACGCCGCAGGAGGCGGACGAGCTCTTCCGCATCCTCGGCAGCCTCACAGAGCAGGGGAAGTCGGTCATCTTCATCTCGCACAAGCTCCACGAGGTACTGGCGGTCGCCGACCGCGTCTCGGTCCTCAGGCGCGGGAAGCTCGTGGAGACGATCCCGGCAGCGGGTGCGACCGAGGCGTCGCTCGCGCGCGCGATGGTCGGGCGCGAGGTCCTGCTGCGCGTGGACAAGAAGCCCGCGGCGCGCGGCGAGACGCTGCTCCACGCCGAAGACCTCAGGGTCGTCGACGACCGCGGCCTCGAGGCGGTGCGAGGGGTCTCGTTCGACGTCCACGCCGGCGAGATCGTCGGCATCGCCGGTGTCGACGGTAACGGGCAGACGCAGCTGATCGACGCTCTGGCGGGCCTCCGGCCGATCCAGGGCGGGCGGGTCGCGCTGGCCGGCACCGACCTGACGTCGGCGACGGCGAAAGAGGCGCTCGACGCCGGCCTCGGGCACATTCCGGAAGATCGCCAACGCCGCGGGCTCGTCCTCCAGTTCACGATCGCCGAGAACATCGCGTTGCACGACTTCGACAAGGAGCCGGACTCGCATCGCGGCTGGCTCCGCCCGCGCATCATGCTCCGTCGAGCGGCCGGCCTGATCAAGGCGTTCGACGTGCGCGGCGGCGGTCCCCAGACGCTCGCGGGCGCGCTCTCCGGCGGGAACCAGCAGAAGGTCGTGCTCGCCCGCGAGATCGAGCGCGATCCACGCGTCCTGATCGCTGCGCAGCCGACGCGCGGCCTGGACGTGGGCGCGATCGAGTTCGTCCACCGACGGCTCATCGAGGAGCGTGACGAAGGGCGAGGCATCCTGCTCGTGTCGCTCGAGCTCGACGAGATCCTCTCGCTCTCCGACCGCATCTTCGTCATGTACGAGGGCAGGCTCGTCGCCGAGTACGGGCCCGACGTCACGGAGGAGCAGCTCGGGGTGGCGATGACGGGCGGGCTCGCGAAGGAGGTGGCCGCATGAGCGACGAGCTCGACGAGTCGGTCGAGGCCGACGAGCGGGCCGCCGCGCTGGAGGCCGACGCGCCGCAGGAGCGGACCGGTGGCGATTACGCGCCGAGTGTCGCGCAGCGCCTCGCCGTCTACCAGCGAGCGGGCGGGATCATCACGCCGGTCGTCACCGCGCTCATCGCATTCGTGATCGGCGGTCTCGTGGTGCTCGCGAGCGGCTCGAACCCGCTGTCGACGTATCGCGCCATCTTCAACGGGACGGGGCTCAACTGGCTCTTCCCGTGGGTGACCGGGAGCGCTCGCACGTTCGCCGCGTACAACCTGCAGCAGACGTTGTTGTTGTCGACGGGCCTGATCCTCTGCGGCCTCGCCGTCGCATTCGCCTTCCGCTGCGGGATGTTCAACATCGGCGGCGAGGGCCAGTACCTGATCGGCTCGATCATGTCCGTGTGGGTCGCGTCGGCGTTCGTCGGCATGAACGGCCCGTTGCACATCGCGCTCGCGATCGTCGTCGCGGCCGTGTCGGGCGGGCTGTGGGCGGCGATCGCGGGCTTCCTCAAAGCGACGGTCGGCGCGCACGAGGTGATCTCGACGATCATGCTCAACTGGATCGCATACTGGATCGGCAGCTGGGTGTTCGCCCTCGGCGGCCCGTTGCAAAGCCATGGTCAGGGCGCGTCCGTTCCCGTCTCGCACGACATCCAGGCGAACACGCACCTCTACGTCTTCTGGGGAAACCCGATCCTGCAGGGCCTGCATGTCGGATTCTTCGTCGCGCTCAGCGCGCTCGTCGTCTTCTGGCTGACGTTGAACCGCACGACGCTCGGCTACCAGGTGCGCGCGGTCGGCTTCAACCCCGAGGCCGCGCGGTACGGCGGCATCGGCGTCGCGCGCAACTACGTCGTCGCCATGGCGATCTCCGGGGCGTTCGCAGGCCTGGCCGGAGCGATGGACATCCTCGGCTGGGAGTTCCGCCTCGACGTCAACGACGTCCAGGCGTCACAGATCGGCTTCATCGCGATCGCAGTCGCGCTGCTCGGCCGGAACACCGCGGTCGGCGTCTTCTTCGCTGCGCTGCTCTTCGGCGCGCTCCTCAACGGCACATCGACGCGCCACCTCGACCCGAGCGTCTTCCGGCCGGACCTCGCCGGCAACCTGACCGTGATCATCCAGGGGCTCGTGGTGCTCTTCGTCGGCGCCGACGTCCTCGTTCTCTGGTTGTGGAGCCAGCGGCGTCGGCTGCCGAGACGTCGCGGGTCGGCGGAAGCGAGCACGGCGGTGAGCGCATGACGACCGGTGCACTCGCCGAACGGATTCCCGGCGACGCGACAGCGGCGAAGTTCGCCGGCACCGCCGGGATCGCCGCCGCGGTCCTCGGCTACTGGCTGACGCTGCCTCCCGTGACGCTGACGTCGCACGCCGTCCCGGTGGTCTTCGCCGTCGCGGCCGCTGCCTGCGGCGCCTACGCGATCGTCAACGGCCACCGCCGGTTGGGTTGGGGCGCGGTCGCCGCGGCCGTTCTCACCCTCGCGCTCGGGTTGCTCGCCGAACAGGCCGGCCGCGGCAACCTGCACACCGCCGTCGTCTGGGGGCCGCTCGTCGCGTCGATGTTCGTCTACGCGACGCCGCTCACGTACGCCGCGATGGGCGGTCTCTACTCGGAGCGGAGCGGTGTGGTCAACATCGGCCTCGAGGGGATGATGCTGACGGGCGCCTTCTTCGGCATCTGGGGTGCCGTCGAGACGGGCAGTTGGGTCCTCGGGCTTCTCATCGCGATGGCCTCCGGCGGCGTGCTCGCGTTCATCTATGCCGTCTTCGCGATTCACCTGCGCTCGGACCAGATCGTCGGCGGCACCGCGATCAACTTCCTCGCACTCGGGATCACGGGCTACTTGTTCATCGACATCTACGGCTCGAACGGGACGCCCGGCATGAACAATGCCGAGCAGATCCCGAACCTTTCGATCTCGAGCTCGAACAGCTTCTTCGGGCAGGGCTTCGGCGACCTCAACCTGCTCGTGTGGGTGTCGTTCGCGCTGCTGATCCTGACCTACCTGTTCGTCTTCCGTACACCGTTCGGCCTTCGCCTCCGCGCCGTCGGCGAGCATCCTCGCGCCGCCGACACCGTCGGCATCTCGGTCTTCAAGGTTCGGTACGCGGCGGTGACGTTCTCGGGGATGCTCTCCGCCATGGGCGGGGCGTTCCTCTCGATCGGATTCGTGCACTCGTTCAACCAGAACATGACCGAGGGGCGCGGCTTCATCGCCCTGGCGGCGCTGATCTTCGGCAAGTGGCGTCCCGGCGGAGCGTTTGCGGCCGCGCTCCTCTTCGGCTTCTCGAGCGCGCTGGCGCAGCGGCTCGCCGCGATCCCGAACTGGGCGACCTACGCCGTCCTGTTCCAGGCACTTCCCTACGTGCTGACGCTCGTCGCCGTCGCCGGCGTGATCGGCCGTTCGATTCCTCCGGCAGCAGATGGCCAGCCGTACCAGAAGCAGTAAGAGCCCGTCGCTCGCCGTCGTGCTCGGGGTGCTCGGCGTCGTGGCGATTCCGGCGGCGGTGGCGTATTCGCGCTGGAGCTCGACCTTCAGCCTGCTCGACGCCGCCTGGCTGATCCCGGTCGCAGCCGTCGGCTCGCTCGGCGCGCTCGCGCTCGTTCGCGGGACGGGCGGGCACGTCCGCTTCACCCGTGCGCGAGGCGTCCGGGCGGCGCGGATCCTTGCAGTCGCCGGTGTCTGTATTACGCTCTCTGCGTCGATTGCCATCGGCTTCTACGAGCTGCTGCTCCGACTGGAGGGGTGACATGAACAGGATCGCACTGGCCGTTGCGCTGGTCGCCGTGCCCGCGCCCTTCAAGGTCGCGGTGACCCTGCAGGCGACGGTGACGACCGACCTCTCCGCGAGTCAGACCCACATCGTCACGGGCAGCGGCGCCTGCGGCTTCGTCGACGTCAACGGCAGCTCGCACCGAACGCTCCAGTTCGTGACGCCGACGCCGATCGTCCTCCCGATGAGCGAGCTCACGCGTCCGCAGCCCGGGCGCCTTCTCCCCGGGTTCACCGCCTCGTCGACCTCGTCGGCGGCGTTCACGGAGACGTTCTCGGCACCCTGCAGCAACAACACGTGCACGAGCCTGGCCTTCGGCTGGTTCGTCGACATGTTCCCCTCCCAGGCTCCGGTCCCATGCGACAAGCCGTTGCCGGCCAACGAGGCCGACTGCGGAACGACCGCGGTCCCCGTCGAGGTGCGGAACGTCTACGCGGAGAACCGCGACGACCTGTTCACGAAGTTCGACGCCGGCGAGCTCGACGTCGGCGTCTCGCTCGAGGCGCCGCGCCCGGCCGTCCGGTGCAGCGCGTGGTGGCCGTTCTTCAAGGGCTTCGGAACCGACATCAAGATGACGCCGGCGCAGCTGGAAAAGCGGCTCGCCAAAGGCCACGCGCTCGTCGTCAAGGGAAGCGACGTGCACTACTTCCCCGCGTTCGAGGGGATCGTCACGCAGCAGTCCGCCTGGACGTTCCGGATCGTCCGCGCCCGCTAGATTTCGCAGGTGTTCGAGCTCGGCAACTCGCTGCGTGAAGCGCGCGCCCGTCACGGGCTCGATCTCCCGCAGGTCGAGCTCGCGACGAAGATCCGTGCGAAGTACCTGCGCGCGCTCGAGGACGAAGTCTTCGAGATCCTCCCGTCGGAGACCTACGTCAAGGGATTCCTGCGCTCGTACGCCGAGTTCCTCGGCCTCGACGGGCAGCTCTACGTCGACGAGTACAACTCGCGCTACGGCACGGAGCGCTTCCTCGCCGACCCGCCGCGGCGCGCGCGGGTGCATCAGGACCGAGGGCTGGAGCGGAAAGTCGTGCTGATCGCTCTCGTCGGCATAGCCGCCCTGACCGCGCTCGTGATCGCGGCCTGGAAATACGGTGGGACCGATTCGACGAGCGGCACCCCGCCGACGGTGAAGACGCCTGCGGCGCCGCTCGCGCGTGAGCTGCAGCTGCGCGGCATCGGGCACGGGACGTACGTCGAGGTTCATCGAGGCTCACGGACGGGCGCGATCGTCTTGGCGGCGACGATCGGGAAGGGCGACGTGCAACGCATCGTCGGCAACCGCTTCTGGCTGTACATCCGCCGCTCCCGCGGGGTGGACGTCTCGCTCGGCGGCCACACGCTCTCGCTCCCGGCGCGCAAGAACCTGCGCGTGCTCGTCACGCCGAAGCGCACCGCGCTCTCGAGCGGTTGATGCTCGCGCGTGCGCGCGAAAGACCGCGCGCGGTCGTCGTCGTCACCGGCAGCGAGCTCGTGCGCGGAGAGCGCACCGACCTGAACGGCCCGTTCCTCGCGCGCGAGGCCCTGAAGCACGGCCTCGAGCCGGCCCGGATCGCGATCGTCGGCGACGACGCGGCCGAGCTGGAAGCGACGTTGCGCGACGCGCTCGACGCGGACGCGGTCCTCGTGTCCGGCGGGCTCGGCCCGACCCACGACGACCGGACCGTCGAGATGGTCGCGCGAGCGCTCGGGCTCGAGCTCGTCGTCGACCCGGACCTCGAGGCGCAGATCGAAGCCGTCTCACGCGCCGCCGCGGAGCGGATGCGCCGCGACTACGCGCAGTTCGCGCCCGGCGTCACGAAGCAGGCGACGAAGCCCGTGGGCGCGCTGTCGCTCGGCCTCGCGGGCACCGCGCCGGGGCTGTTGATCCCGCGCGACGGCGGCCGCGTCGTCGTCGTGCTGCCGGGACCGCCGGGTGAGTTGCAGCGGTTGTGGCCGAACGCCTTGCAGATGGACGCGTTCCGCGAGCTGCTCGCGCGCACGCGGGCCCCCGGCCGGCGCGTGTTCCGGCTGTTCGGCGTCTCGGAGTCGGCGGTGGCGCGCGCACTGGCGGACGCCGGGGGCGACGGCGACGGGGTTGAGACGACGATCTGTGCGCGCGACTTCGAGGTCCACGTCGACTTCGTCGTCGAGCGCGGAGCCGAAGCGCGCGCCGACGAGCTCGAAGCGTCGTTCTTCGCCCCGCTGCAGGAGTGGCTGTACGGGCGCGACGAGCGTGGGGTGGAGGAGCACGTGCTCGAACTGTGTCGCGCGCGCGGGCTCACGCTCGCGACCGCGGAATCCTGCACGGGCGGCCTCGTCGCCGCGCGGCTGACCTCGATTCCCGGCTCGTCCGATGTCGTCCTCGGCGGCGTCGTCGCGTACGCGAACGAGGTGAAGGAGCGCGAGCTCGGCGTGCCTGCGGCAGTCCTTGCCGCGCACGGCGCCGTCTCGGCCGAAGTGGCAGGCGCGATGGCGCGCGGCGCGCGCGAGCGTTTGCACGCCGACATCGCCGTCTCGGTGACGGGCGTCGCCGGCCCGGACGGCGGCAGCGAGGAGAAGCCGGTCGGGCTCGTGTACTGCCACGCGTCCGGGCCCGACGGCGAGCTCGGCCGTGAGCTCACCTTTCCGGGCGACCGCGGCGCGATCCGCGCGCGCTCGGTCGTCATCGCGCTTCACCTCGTACGGACGCTGCTGACACGGAGTCGCGACCAAGTCGTATGACCTCGGCGGCTAGCGTCGGCGGCGGTGAGCGACTTCGCCTCTTTCTCGCGCTGCGCCTCCCAGAGCCCTGGCTCGACGCGATCGCGTCGTGGCAGGCCCGAGCGTTCGCCGGCCGCGACGTCCGCGTCGTCCCGCGGCAGCATCTGCACGTCACGCTCGTCTTCCTCGGGTCTCGTCGTGCGAGCGAGGCGCCTGCGATCGTCGACCGCCTGCGGTCGGCTGCCGCTGCCGCGGGGGAGGTCCGGCTCGAGCCCGATCGCTATCGCGAAGGACGCGGCGCGGCGATGCTCACCTTCCACGACGTCGGCGGCGCCGGGGCCGCTCTCGCCGAGGCGGCCGGGCGCGGCGAGGAGCGCCCGTGGCTCCCGCACGTCACCGTCGCGCGCTACCGCGAGCGCCCGAAGCTCCGGGAGGAGTTCCCGGATACGATACGAACACATGTTCTAGTTCCGTCCGACGCCGCTGCTTATCTATCGAGGCTGCGCCCGTCGGGAGCGGAGTACGAGGTACTGGCATCGGCCCCATTGAAAGGGCACATCTAGGAGGCTGAAATGGACAAGCAAGACGCATTGGATGTCGCCCTCGGGCAGATCGAGCGCCAGTTCGGCAAGGGCTCGGTCATGAAGATGAACGACCGCGCAGCGGTCTCGGTGGGGGCGGTCTCCACGGGCTCGCTCGCGCTCGACCTGGCGCTCGGCATCGGCGGGCTGCCGCGGGGCCGCATCGTCGAGGTGTTCGGCCCGGAGTCCTCCGGCAAGACGACGCTCGTCTACCACGCGATCGCCGAGGCGCAGCGCCGCGGCGGCATCTGCGCCTTCA
>Ga0157369_10007523_pt1 | contig 12537 bp, 8 predicted proteins | sample C25metaG_FD_113461 | JGI IMG/M metagenome (GOLD analysis project Ga0157369, IMG submission 113461) | Corn rhizosphere microbial communities from Kellogg Biological Station, Michigan, USA - C2-5 metaG | ecosystem: Host-associated > Plants > Roots > Rhizosphere > Soil | place: USA: Michigan...
CCTGTCTGGTTGTTTCTGACAACTTCATAGCTACCGTCCTCGCTGTAATACTTAGTGAACTTTCCTGTCCCATTTTTATCAAAATTACCTCCGTACGTAGCCATCTGACGCATATTTGTAAGACCATAAGTAAAGGATACATCTCCCTTCATCCCATCAATGAAGATTGGATCATTATTCTCATTATAAGTAATCTTTTGAAGCAGATTTTCATTAAAATTTTGCTGACCTTCTGCATTAAGAATCATTCTACTTGGCTGATAAATTTTGTTAGTATTATCAAATTTAAATTCTCCAACCTGATCATTGTTTATGATTCTTCCTTTGATATCATAAGTATTTCTTATAGTTTGAGGTTTGATACCAGTAACTGGATCAGTCCAATTTTCCAGACGATTATTATCATCATAATCAAAGTTTTCGGTAATATTAAAATCGCCGCCTCTTGTTCTGTACTTTAATTCGTTTTTAAGTGCATCAAAACTATAAGTCATTTGTAATACTGTGGCATTGTTGGATACGTTTTTATAATGCATCGTATAGAGGAAGTTATTACTGTCATATTGGTTTGTAATAGTTGTTCCTCCCAATTTCGCATTGAGCACCTGTCCATTTGCTTGGGTACTTTGTAATTCCCAAAGCACTTTGTTTTGGTTCTTATCTTTAACCTGATACAGTTCTCCACTCCAAGAATCGTAAACATTTTCTATTACCACTTTCGTGTATTGACCAGAAGAGTAAAGACTCTTTTCATAGGAGGTTACACGCATTTTATCATCATAAGTAACTCCTTTTTTCATAAAATATTTACCATTGCTGTTCTCTGATGATGAAATGACACGGCCATAATCATCATAACTTACAATCGAACTAAAGGCTTTACCATTTGCTGTTCCTTGCTTGCTCGTGATTAAACCTTTTGCATTATAAGAATATATTATTGACTTATTTGTAGATATGCCATCTTCTGAATGTTCCTCTTGAACAGATAGTTGCCCAAAATTGTTATATCCATATTCCTTGATTCCTTTTGGACTTTTCTCTGATACAATTCTTCCCAATCCATCATAGCCATAAGAATATTTTCCATTGGAAGGATCATTAAACTCTATTTTTCTACCCCAATCGTCATAACCCATAGTTACTGTATTGGTTCCATATTGTGCGCTGATTTGCTGTCCTGCTGCATTATATCCAAAATTGATGGTTCCTCCCTTATCTGTAGAGGTAATAACATTACCTAAGGCATCGGTTGTTTTGGTAGTAATACGCATATTTCCATTCAATTCTCTAACCGAGGTTGTCCTTCCTGAAAAAGTCGTTTCTAACTTTTTACCATTAAATGAAATAGCTGTTACTTTAGAAGGATATACAGTGTCATCGTATTTGATCTCGTTCCATTTTATATTGGATGGTAGTTCTTCCGTTGCAGTATCAAAGTATGGTTCTGATTCTTTGATCTGCCTACCAATAGCATCGTATAATTTGTACTTGGCAACATAATTATTCTGTCCAAAAGCTTTGGTTTGTGTTTTATAGTCTTGTCCTAACTTATTGGTATATTTCTTTGATATGTTACCATTAGGATCATGTTGGATTACTACACTACCCCCATCCGCATATTTGTTATAGACATAGGTTGTCTGTCCTTCCAAGTTGGTTTTAGAGGTTAATAGTTTACCCCACCCATCATAAGTATTAGTAAGAATAACTCCAAATGGATCCGTTTGGGTAAGGATTTGCCCCCAATCATTATAAGTAATATTAGTGCTTAATTCCAGATTGTCTGTTTTTTTTATTGCAAACCGGCCCTTGTCATCATACTGCGCCTTTTCTATTTGTATTAATGATGGAGGGGTAGTAGATTTTGGTATCTTATATAATATTCTTTTTTCTATAATATTACCCCACCCATCATATTGGTATAACTCATTCAGACTGGTTTGTGTGGAATATGGTTTTTTAATTAATGCTGATAAAAGATTATTATCATATTCATAATACTCTTCTGCACTTTTTGTATTGCCATAAGCTGTAATCACTTCCGTTTTAGATTCAGCTCTTCCTATATAATAATCTTTTCCTATACCCAATGGATTATGAGTATATGACATTAACGTTTGTGTTGTTCCATAACCACCGTTGATACTGGTTGTTGTTTTTTCTGGTAAATAATAACTACCGTAAAAAATTTGAGCGTCTGTTGTAATGTTCGTTAAAAAATCCTTGGTTAAGCTTTTCCATGGAAGTATTGCTTTAACTCCGTTGGCTAGTAAATCGGTAGAATAATCTGTTTTTTTATACGATAAAAGCTGATTGTTATTTTCCGAAATATCAGTTGGGAATATCAGATTGTTATCATTATATGTTTTTACACTCCACTCTTTAATTGGTACACTTTCATTTAATGGATCGATTTCCGCACCAGACCATATAGCTGTATTTTCTAAACCATCAGAATTAGCATACCATGAGGATCTGGCTGTCTGACGGAAGCCAAGTGCTCCCCTACCTTGAAAATGAATAGACAAATCTCGATATTTAAAATCCTGTTTTCTGTTATTTTGCTGTAATCTGACAACAACTGATTTTGAAGGAATATTCTTTAATGTGGCATATGGATATTGCAGTCCAGCAGATACTCGATAAAAATCTGATGTATTGCTATTTCCAGCATCTATGCTGTTATAGATAATATCTGTGTAGATCTCTCCTTGTTTTATTTTATTAATGGTATATTTTTCAGGAACATTTATAAAATTATATGCAAAAAAATTGGTATTCCCATGTTTTACCATTATAAAACGATCTACATTATAAACCTTTGCTGAAATATTAATTGGAATAAAGTGATTATCATCCGTTGATTCAAAATTTTCAGTATAAGAATCTCTAAATGTTATTCTACCTGATGCATCTACACCCTCGTTAATTTTTGTTCTAATTTCAAAACTCGAATCTCTGTTTGATCCAATATCATGTTTTTTGAACGTTTGAGATTCAATGAATATCAAGTCATCTTTTCCATCTCCATTAATATCTTTGGAAAAATTTGTTTTAATCTTGTATCTCTTTCTTCCAGAATTACTTATATCTGGATCTTTTCTATAAGGAAATAAATTAGAATAATATGTTTCAATAAAAGCATTCCCATTATTAGTATATAATCGCCAGTTTGTAGTATCATCAACTCCTTTCTCCGGAACTATAAAATCTGTTTTTCCATCGCCATTAAAATCGCCATAACTTAAACCAGCTTTCTCTCCATTATAAAGGATGTAAAGTTGCTTATTCGATTGATAGGCGTTAGAACTGTTTTTCTTAAAATCTTGTTTTATTTCCAGTGTAGTATCCTTTCGCTCAACAATATCAGACTTACCATCCCCATCAAAATCTAAAATATCGTAATCGTTAATGTCTTTACTACCAAAATATACAGGAGAGATATCGGTAGACGAATCTTTCAAGTCTATTACATAATTCCTGTATTGATAATTACATCTTACATCCCAATTTTCTGGTGCGTTCTTATTTGCTGAAGAAGAACCATTATTTATGATATTATCTGGAGGAAAAACATCATGCACACAATAATAATCTTGAGCGCTGAAAATTAGTTCTGATGTACTATCTCCATCTATATCTATGTCTTTAAATCCGCCTAAAGATGTTACAGATTCTGAATATGGCTCAAAAGGCCCAGGATTAGGTGGATACTTAAATGTATTATCATATTTAGATCGTAAGATTTCTTTTGTTCTTGCCAACACAAAAGTGTTGTTTTCTAATGTGTACATTTTAAGAACAAGCTTTTGAGGGGAAACATTCTTAATTTCCTCTTTCATAATTAATCCTTGACCTGCTGATATTTTGCCATTGGCATCTAAAATACCACCTACTATGATACCATTTGTTAGGTTTTCATTAGAAACTCTAGTCGGAGAAAAATTTCCATCAAACTTATTAAAAACAACATATGTGCCTCCTGCAGTCGGTTCTATATAATTACCTTGTTGATTACAATATCCATAATCGTCATACTCTAAACATTCATAATAACCTGCTGTACCTACATCATAATATAGAAGATCTATTCTCCCATCTCCATCAAAATCTCCAAATTTTTGATTTTCCGAAATTAAATTTGCACTCAAATTTTGTCTCTGCGCAATATAATCTATTGTTGGATAGGAGAACTCTACCGCATTAGCAGCCTGTAGATTCGAATTTGATTCTGTTATCTTTTTTACATACTCGAGCTTAGAAACAGCTGTATTAATTTCATAGTCAATATTATATTTTTTAAAAATATTATTATTAGCATATACCGTGATATAATTTAAAATCTGATTTTGTACAAACTTATAACCATTGAGAAATGATTCTTCTATTGTATTTCTTGCTTTATATGTAAAAACTATGCTGTTAAAGTGCGGTTTATTTAATGTTTCATTTCCACCCCAAGCTATTGTAGCAATCCGGCTCACTAATCCTTGCATTTGCCCAGTTGTTACTTCATAATTATAACTGATATAGTTACCCTGGGCATCCATCCACTTAACAATATTATACTCCAATGAAGTTCTTGCATTGGCAGAATTAAATTCCGGATCATCAGATTGTATATCTCCGTACCATGCCTGCGAACCATCTTCAAAGGTTACTTGGAAATACATTGGTCCTTTTGTTGCGGATTGTGTTGCACCAACAGATTTAATTTTAATATTAGAATATTTCTCAGTCACATATTCTGCACCATCTTTACCATATTCTCCAGACTTCAATATCAATCTCTGCCCATTGAAGCTGTAATAATCCGAATAGTCAAGTTGTAGGGCCTTAATCTCATTATCTTTTTCAATATTTTTACCAACTCGTGATATTGATGTAATTCCAGAAAGATTCCATCCATACCCTGCAATACCATTACCACTACCACTATTATAGATTAAATTGATCTGCGGAGCTACACTTTTTACTCCAGGAGGTAATGCAATTGGTAAAGTATATTGTAATTGACCACCACCATTTACATCGATATTACCTTGCGTGTCATGAAAACTCATTCCTGTCGGAGCGGTTGTACCTGCTGGATTTGTTGACCCTGCATTTGAGTTTGTTGGATTTGTCGGATTATTCTCACTAGATGCTCCAATCTTCGCGATAAATGGATTAGAAACATTCGAACTCGCACTGAAACCCTGTGCTAGAACTACCGCTTGTGGATCCGAAACTGTCCTTGATCCGGTCTCTGCCTGATTCAATATCGACTGTGAATATAAACCTGTCGATAAAAGTGCAGTGAAATATAAGTATAGCTTTTTCATTCTCGTTTTAGTTTTTTTAGGAGAAGTGGTTATTATAGTTTATAATAAATATGTCGTAGTTGGGATTATTTTATTCTTTGATGATATTTCGCGTCATCACTCTTCCGTCTTTCAACTGGAAACTAAGAACATAAACACCCATATAAGAAGAGCTCATATCGATCTGAATCTGGCGGTTGAGATTAGCATAATTCTTCTGCTGGAACTGGAAAGCAATCGTGGTATGCTGGTATAGACTTACACTTTCTATCAGGTCATTATTCTCCTCATTCCAAGAGATTGTCAATACATCTTTAACTGGTACAGGATAAATCTGAATACCAAGCCAGAACGCATCTTTTTCAGATAAATTTTTAACTGTTGTTTCCTCAGGAGCCGTTTTTCCTTCTTGCGCTATTATATCAAACCCTCTATAAATCTGATTACCAGCCTCATCATACCTGAAAACTATAGCCTGCAATTGAGGATCTCCAGGTTTGTTAGCTTCTGGTTGATCTTGTGGCGGTGGAAATGATTGGGAAAATACAGACTTTGATATAAATAAAGATCCTAGTAAAAAAAATATTTTTGTCTTCATATTATTTAGTCTTTTGCGCGGTTAATGTATTCTCTAACTTCTCAATCTTTTCTGCCTGGATCTTTAATTGTTTATTTTGCTCGATTGTATACAATGTCAATTCCTCTATCTTCTGAAGAAGCTTGATCTGGAATTCTCCAACATTGACCCCATCTTTTTCCATTTCTTTGGCAGAAGCAATCTCAGGTAAATGTTTTTTCTCTTTGATATGTTTTTCAACATCTTCCAGCTTTGGAAGGCTGTACTCCTCTTCAAAAACAAAATCTGCTGTTGGAGACTGTGTAACCTTAATTTCTTTAGCTTCAATTTTTGCATTTACTTTCATATTATCACTAAATGAAGATTTTCCAGCAACGTCTAACTTGTGTTGTGGTGGATTTGTACCGATGCCTATATTTCCATTTTCATCAATTATTAAAGCATCAATAAATTGATTTGTGGCCGCATCATTATGTACTCTAAAAAAATATCCACCTCCATAATGTTTTTGAGCAGTATTATCTACTATAATCTGATCATTAGACTGCTGCCCAAGTGTTAAAAATGTATATTGAGAATTGCTATTAATTCTCATATTTCCATTGATATCCAATTTGGCAGTTGGTTCTGATATTCCAATACCTACATAGCCGTTATTTTTTATGGTCATTAATCTCTCAGTATCTACGTTACTCCCTTGAGAAATAGCTAAATCATTATTTAATCCATGACTAATACTAAACCAACTATTTCCGTTATTTGGTACAAATGTCAATGATGATTTGTCCTGATAATTTATTAATAAAGATTGATTATTACTACTAGTAATATCAAGTATAGACCTAGGATTCGATCCACCTATAACAACTCTACCTTCGGGATTTTGCAGCAAAAATTTGCTCCAAGGTGTTAATGCATCAGTCCAACTTCCTGTGTTTGTCTTTCTAAACCAAAGCTCCTGGTTAAAAAAACTTCCAGCGAACTGCATCCCATAATTATTTTCAGATGCGTTTGCATGTCTCACATCCAGCAAATGCCACCAACTTGTTGCTCCTGGTGGATAATTAACTGGATTCGATGTTTGATAAAAACCACTCTGATTTGTAGGAGCTCCTGCATTGTCTCTCAATTGGGTATTAAGCGTTTGCGAATAAATTAATGTACTTAATAATAAAGCGAAAGAAGTAATTTGTATTTTCATAGTTATTTATTTGTTATTATTTTTAGTCGTTTTCAATTTCTCAATTTCCAATGCCTGTAATTTTATCTGCTCATTTTGTGAGTTTATTTTTTTATTCTGGTCAATCACATACAGTGTTAATTCCTCTATCTTCTGAAGAAGCTTGATTTGAAATTCTCCGACATTTACACCTTCTTTTTCCATTTCTTTTGCAGAGGCTATCTCAGGTAAATGCTTTTTTTCTCTGATATGTTTTTCAACATCTTCCAGCTTTAGAAGATCATAGTTATCTGCAAAAACGAAATCTGCGGTTGGAGTTTGAGTGACCTTTATTTCTAAAGCCTCTATTTTTCCATTAACAGAAATATTACCATCTTTAAAGACTGTTTGTTTACCCCAATTCCATCCACTATCATCTGTATTTCTTGGTGCTAGAAACAAGTTGGGACCATCTCCTCTTGTATGCAATATCCACTTTCCATCTACCCTGTTCGTTGTATAATTAAATGCACTAAGAGAAACACTTCCGGCTACATCCAGTTTTTCTCTAGGGCTATCGGTACCTACACCTACATTATCATTAATTAAAGTTAATTCGTTTTTTTCACCTCCCCAATATGACCCTAATTTCAAAGCCATTCTAGATGAAGACCCACTAGCATTATCTAAAACACTTCTAATATATGGTCCATACCAGCTATCACCTAAGTTAGTAAATTGGATTTTAATTCCTGCATTTGAAATGTTTTCTCTGTTTTTTAAATATATAGTACCAGAAGAATCTTCCATCACTATTTTATTCCACCCTGTCGTTGCAGAATTATTTGTTTTTCTAAACCATAAATTTTGGTCAAAAAAACTACCAGAAAACTGCATTCCATAGTTGTTTTCCGTATTATGATGCCTTACATCCAACAAGTGCCACCAACTTGCTGCTCCTGATGGATAGTTCACAGGTTCTGAAGCCTCGTAAAAGCCACTTGTAACTGTTGGAGTACCTGCATCATTTCTAGAAGAAGTGTTTGAAATTTGGGAATAAATAGTAGAACTTAACAATATAGCCAAGCTAGTAAGTTGAATTTTCATTAGATTATTTTTTTGCTAAAATATAAAATTTTTTAACAAAAATTAACAGAATTTTCGCCCAATTATATAAACAAATCATTAATTCTATCTTAAATTTCTTGACTAAATAAAAATGAATAGCTCCAATTTTTGATGGATAAATGATTTCTATAAGTATTTTAGCATTCCCATGAAAAATTTAAAAAAGCGCTATGAAAAATAACCTTAACTCTTTATGGGGCACAGAATTAGAAGAATTGGGATATTCAAAAATTACAGCGGTCATTTTGAAAAAAAATAGAAAAACTATATTTTCTGTATCGATGATAAACGAATTCTTCTCATAAATTCATTAGGTTAAACAATGTTCCGCTGTACCTCAATTTTATTGAGAAATTGTGAGGACTTCCGTGCTAAAAAGTATAGTTAAAATAATATAATTTCAGCGTAAACCGCTTATTTTTCATTTGAGGGCTTAGAGATTTTATATTCTTATTTAATTCTTCAATCTCTTCTAATTCGACAGATCATTATTTTCAATTTTTCTTCTTGTACTTTTAACCTCGTCTCTAAGTTTTCCGAACTTGTAAGTGACATTGAAACCAAAAGACCTGTAATAATCCCTCACATAATTATTCTGACAGAAATCTGTTCCCTGAGTTTCCGTAATGGCTTTTCTAAACTTGTTAAAAGGATTATTGATATACGCTGAAAAGGACACCTGATTATTTAAAATACTTTTGCTGAAACTGACAGAAGAACCTGTAAAAGCGTTGGTCGTACTTTGAAGACCAGCCGGCATTTTACTATTGAATTCAAGATTTGAACTCACATTCCAATTATTCTCAAACTGATAATTGGCTGAGAAATAAATATAATATGTAAAAAGATTGTTTTCAATTTCACCTCCATTCACTCTCCCTTTAATAAAAAAATAAGCGGAATTTCCATTGATTCCTACAGTCAGTTTTTTAGTGACCGGATAGTTTAGGTTGTAGTCCAAACCAAGCCTGCTTGCGCTGCTGGAGTTTTCAAATGTCGTCCTCGTGATATTTGTGGAAGGATCATAGGTTGAAACTTTCAGATCGATCTTGTTTGAAAAAGAATAGCCCAATCCAAGATTCAGACTGATCTTGTTATTGTAAGAATAATTCGCCATTATATCATTATTGACAACGGCTTTCAGATACGGATTCCCACTGCTTTCAAAATAAGGATTCGATTGGTTGACGAATGGATTCAGGCGGATAATCCCAGGTCTTTTGATTCGCTGCGAAAATCCTAAATTAATGCCGTGGTGTTCTTTCCAGTTCTTCCCGAAAGAAATATTCGGGATCAGGTTAAAATAATTCTGATCGACTTCTGTATTGGTCGAAGTGAAATTGACATTTGTTTCCGTGCTTTCCAATCTTAAACCTGTCTGGAAATTCCAGTCGAATAAACTGAACTTTGTGGTAACATAAGCGCCGTAAATATTTTGTTGATTTAAAAATTCATCAGAGTTTAATAGGCTTTCCGGAATCGAGGTATATTGACTGCTATTTTTTCTGAGTATGGCTTTCAGACCTGTTTCCAGATAAACTTTTTTGATATTCTTCACAAAATCGATCTGGAATGTATTTTCGCTGTTCTGATTATCATTGTTCTGGTTGATATTGCTTTCAGAATTGGTCATTCTATTCTGAAAATCATTTGCAATGTTTATCGTATAATCGTAGTTGTTGAATCTGTAGGAAAAGGTCAAAAGCTGGCTTTTATCATTTTTGAAACCGATCTGATAATTTGCAGAGGCCTCCAATCCTTTTCCGTTGCTGTCAGAATTGTTGATAGATCTCATATTTTCTGTTAGATTATTTTGCCGGAAAAATTGAGAATCAAAAAGATCTTTGGTTTTATTATTGGCAAAATTAGAACCCAGCTGAATATTCACAAGATGCAGGCTGTCAATTTCGTAGCTTGCATTGATATTGAAGTAGACACCGTTTCCCTTGCCTGAGGTTCTTCCATTCTGAATCAGATGATTAGATAAATTTTGTTGGGAATTTTGATAACCGATTTCAGGATTATTTTTTAGAAAACCCCCACCGTAAGCTGAAATCCCTAGTTTTTTCTGTTGAATATTCAATGAAAACCCAGCGTTCTGCTCTTGTTTCGGAAACTTGGACCCAAGATTTACAGAAGCGTTATAACCATCCTTCATCTTTTTCGTGGTAATAATGTTGATGATTCCGGAAGCACCTTCAGCATCGTATTTTGAAGAAGGATTGGTAATAATCTCAATATTCCGGATCGTGCTCGCAGGAATACTTTTCAAAAACTCTTTGGGATTATTGGTCAGGAGCTGTGTTTCCTTTCCGTTGATCAAAATTTTAAAGTTGGCATTGCCTTTAAAGAGAATATTTTCGTTGGCATCCAAAGAGAGGTAAGGCATTTTCTTCATCATTTCCAGAAGATTTTTAGATTTGCTTTCCGGATCTGACTGGACATTATAGACTAAACCATCGATTTTTGTTTTGATTAAAGGCTTTTTCCCATCGATGATCACTTCCTGAATGGAAGTTTCCTGCTTAGGCGAGACAGAATCTTTTACTTGTTCCTGAGCCTTCAAACTGGCCATTAGGAGGACAAATATTAGTGTTGAAATTATTTTTGTTTTCATAATTATTGTTTTAAATTTTGGACATAAGAATCCTGAGAACAAGTTTTTTGTTCTTTAAAAAGTGATCTGTTAAGATTGATTATTTAAGCGAAAGAACTATTTCTTCTGATTTTTAACAAAGAAGTAATAACTAAGGAAACCGAGCGAGACAAAGACCGTCATCACGCCGTAAGGAAGCGGTGAATTTTCATTATACGGAACAAATTCCAGAACGATCAGACCGATTCCGCCAAAGAGAAGAATAATTCCCCATTTCAACATTTCCGAACCGAACCCTGTCAGATTATTAAGGATAATAAACATCTTATCATCAATATTTTCTTTGTTCAGTATCTTCTTTTTAAGGTCATAATTCGTTAAAACTACGATCACGACGGAGATGGCAATTAGGATTGCGATCATTACTATAAAGGGTGCAAGATGTTTCATTGTAGATGATTTAACCAATAGACAAATAAATGCATTTCAGGTTACAAAATATTGAATATATTAGAAAATTGTAACCGATAGTAAATAATGTTGTCTAATAGAATATGTTTGATGAGGATAAGGTCATTTCTGATATTTTAAAAGGCAACCTGAATACTTTTCAGATTGTCGTCAAACAATATCAGAACCTGGTCTACTCTATTCTGAACAGGATGCTGACTAATGAAGAAGATATCGAAGATGTCGGTCAGGAAGTTTTTATAAAAGTTTTTGAAAACCTGAAGTCATTTAAAAAAGAATCCAAATTATCAACCTGGATCGCCAGGATCACCTACAATATTGCCATTAATTATCTGAAAAAGGAAGGCAAAAAGAAATACGACAATTTGGATGACAGCATTGATTTTCAGTTCTCTTCAGAGACACCGGAATCTAAGCTGATCGGGAAAGAATTTGATGCATACTTAAATAAGTTAATCCGTGAACTTCCGCTGCAATACAGAACGGTGATCACGCTCTATCATTTGGATGAACTGAATATTCTGGAGGTTCAGAAGATCACAAAATTCCCCGAAGGAACCATAAAAGTGTATCTACTACGGGCCAGAAAATTATTAAAAGAAAAATTACAGAAAGATGGATACCCCTAGAAAAAAAATCATCGCAGATCAAAAAGAAAATAACAGTTATCAGGAAATTTCGGAAGCTGATCAGGAAATTTATGATTTCCTTGACATGAATTTTGTTAAAGATAATACTGACAGTTTTTCATCGGGATTTTCAAACAACATTATCCGGAAGATCGAATCAAAACAACAGCGTAAGTTTAATTTAAAAATCTATGCCTTAATCTCTATCTTATTATTGATAAGCATTCCGCTGTTTATGAGTTTTCTTAATAATGATCTTTTTTCAATGATATCTACTGTTGTCAAACAGAACAAATTTATAATTGCATTTTTAATCTGTGGTGTCATTTTAATCCAGTTCAGCGAAAGACTAATCTATATGAAGAAGGATATGAAATAATCGAAATATCAATTTATACAAGAAAACATACCTATCTGGCAATTAGAGGAAACTTAAAAAGCCGTTTTTTCACTTTTATAACAGGCACATTTAAGCATATTGATCATCAATTATAATCTGAGGATTACACGCCAAAGCTTCATTTTTTAAGTAGTTCCTTTGGGTCAAATTTCCTTGCATATGATAATGATGTTTCAGACCATTGAGCATTTGAATGGTTATCCTGCAATCCTGTCTGCTTTTTGTAAAATTGAATCTTTTAAATCGGATACCTTTTATATCAGTAAAAGCA
>Ga0157369_10007525_pt1 | contig 12536 bp, 10 predicted proteins | sample C25metaG_FD_113461 | JGI IMG/M metagenome (GOLD analysis project Ga0157369, IMG submission 113461) | Corn rhizosphere microbial communities from Kellogg Biological Station, Michigan, USA - C2-5 metaG | ecosystem: Host-associated > Plants > Roots > Rhizosphere > Soil | place: USA: Michigan...
AGGAAGACGAGGCCGAGCGCGATCTCGTTGAAGTGACGCAGTTCGCGGCCGCTGGCGGCGAGGACGAACATCGCGAACGCCGCTGCCATGAAGATGAGCGCAAGGACGTCCACGGCGTTCGATCAGCCCCAGAGGTCCGGGCGGTAGCGCTTGTACGTCGTCTCGAGATCCTGCAGCCACGCCTCCGCGCCGGCCCGCGGCATTTCGCCGTGGTCGCCGACGATGTCGACGAATGCCTCGCGCACGCCCTCACGCATCGGCTGTGACCCGCACACGTAGACGTATGCGCCCGCCTCGAGCAGGCGCCACACGAGCGCTCCCTGCATCAGCAGCAGGCTCTGCACGTACTCGCGGCGCCCTTCGCGCGACGTCGCGACGTGCACGTGGTCGAGCACGCCGTCGTCGACGAAGCGCTCGATCTCGTCGCGGTAGATGTAGTCGAGTCCGCGTGAACGGATGCCGTTGAAGAGCGCCGCCTCCCCAAGCGCGGCGCCGTCGCGCTTGAGCGCCTCGCGTTCCCACAAGAACGCGCGCATCGGCGCAAAGCCCGTTCCGGCCGACACGAAGACCATCGGCTTCGCCACGTCCTCCTGTAGGTGAAAGCCGTCGGCGCCCTCGAGGAAGACGTTCAAGCGATCCCGCTCACGCAGCATGTGCACGTAGTGTGCACTCATGCCGCGGAACTCGCGGTCGACACCGGGGACGGGCACGCTCTCGAGGCCAACCGTCAGGTGGACGAGATCACCGTGCGCGCGCGGGCTCGAGCTCGGCGAGTAGTAACGCGGCCGCAACGGCTGCACGGCTTGCAGAAACTCGAAGATGTTCAGCTTGCACGACGGAAACTCGTCGAGCAGGTGCAGCACGTCGTACCTGCCGGCGTCGATCGCCCGGCGCAGCGCCGAGTCCGGGCCGTCCGGCGTCAGCACGACGTCTCTGATCTCCTCCAGCTTCGAGCGCTCGTCAGCGTCGCCGACGTTCTCGAGGAGGAGCTCGAGCAGGGGCACCGTCGGCTTACCCGTGATGTCGACCAGGTTCGTGAGCACGTTGCGGACCTGTAGCACGGTGCCCTTCGGCACCGCGCTCACGTTCAACGTCTTCGGCACCATGAACAGGCTGTCGAGCGCAGCGCCCAGGTGGGCCGCCATCCGCTCGACGCGCTCCTCGTCGTTCTTGGGGCAAACGCCGAAGTGGTCGCCGGCGGTGTACGCGACTCCGGCCGGCAGCGCGACTTCCAGATGCCGCGTCCGCTTCGGCGATTCCGCCGCCTGGAGCTCCGAGCAGGCCTGCGCGCGAACCTCGATCGTCTCAGCGCCGACCGTGTTGGTCAGGATCTTCGGCGCGAGCAGTACCCGCGGTGCCGCGTCGGGCCGGACGAGAGACATCGCCATCGCGGTATTGGAGTCGGCGCTCGTCAGCGCGCCCGCGGCGGCCTTCTCTGCTGCGACGCGGGCGGCCGCCGCCTCGGTGGACCGAGCCTCGGACAGGTCGAGCAGCACGGGCCACACACGGTTGTTCCACTCCGCATGCAGACGGTCCCACACCGGCGACCCGACGTCGCCGTACGCGAACTCCGCGACAGGTGCGGCCCCGAGCTCCGACAGCCTCGCGTAGACGTAGCGCGGGAACGCGAGGAACGCGTTCCACTGGCTGTTGCCGAGCCCCCAGACGACGTACCTGCAGTTCGCCCACGTGTCCGTGCCCGGTTCGGCGTGCTCCAGCGTGGACCTGAACGCGTTCGCGTTCGAGGGAGGATTCGACGTATACGTCGAGGTCATGGCCACGAGCAGCCACGGCTCCGTGCGAGGCGGCGACTCCGCGAGCTCGTTCAGTGTCATCACGTCGTTCGTGTAACCGTAGAAGCGGCTGCGCTCGGCGAACCGCTCGGCCAGCTCCTTGCAGGCGCCGAAGTTGCTCCCGTACGCGATCACGAGATGCCGGTACGCGCTCGTCTCCGGGATCTCCGTCGGGGGGCCCCAATCGCGCACGACTGCGGGAACGGAGACGACGGGGCGCTCCCGCAGCGCGACCGGCACCTGCCGGTGCCCATCCTGCTCTCGGGGCATACGAACGATCGGCACCGCCGCCGGCTTCGTCGTGACGACCGTGTTCTTCACGACCGTCGCCCCCGGCGCGAGCCGCAGGCGGTAGCGCTTGTAGACCTCGAAGAGGAGGACGCGGAGCATCATGAACGTCACCTCTTGCGCCATGCATTGCCGCTTCCCGATCGAGAACGGGATGAAGGCGTGGCGCGGACGGTCGACGACCTTCTCCATCGCGAACTGGCCCGGATCGAACTCGTCGGCGTTCTGCCCCCAGTAGCGAGGGTCGCGCTGCGCGGCGAGTGTCCCGACGAGGATGACGTCGCCCTTTCGGATCCTGTAGCGACCCAGGACACCGTCCTTGAGACTGCGCCGGATCGTCACGGGCATCGGCGGATAGATCCGCATCGTCTCCTTGATCACCTGCGTCGTGTACGTCAACGCCATCAGATCGTCGTACTGGAGGTCGTAGTCGACGTCGCCGCCGGTTATCGAGTCGATCTCGGCGATCACCTTTTCCTCGACGTCGGGACGCGTCGCGAGCACATACGTGAGCCACGCCCCCGTGATCGACGGCCCGTTGAAGCCGTTCGAGAGGTGCATGAGGATCTGATCGCGGATCGTCTCGGCGTCGAGAAGCTCGCCCGTCTCGGGGTCGGGCGTGCTGACAAGGCGGCTGAGCAGGTCCGTCTGCTGGCCGAGCGGACACGTGTGCATTCGCGCTCGCACCAGCGCGTCGGCCGTCCTGACGAGCTCCTTGTTCTGGCGCTGGTACCGCTTCTTCCGTGCGCTCCGCGCGCGGCCGGCGAAGAGCGTGAAGTCCGGCCGCGGTTCGGCGACGCGCAGGATGCTCTCCTTCGTGCTCTCGGGAACGGCCTCGGCGAACGGGTGCGCGTCGCCGTCGGCTTCGAGCAGGCCGAAGTCGTAGCTGCACGCGCCGCGTCCGGAAACCTCGAGCGAATAGCGCTCCAGCCACACCCGCGCATCGATCGGCTGGTCGTCGGGGAGCGAGAACCACGCGGCGACGAGCTTTTGCGCCTGCTCCTTCATGCGCGGAAGTTGCGTTCGCTGGTGCTGGGGCGAGTACCACGGCAGCATCACGCGGCGGATCTGCTCGTAGTGATCGCTGTCGCCGATCACCGAGATGCCGTCGCCGCGGGTGTTCTGCAGCTGGTCGAAGAAGTTGATCTCCTCGATGCGCTTGCCGAACTGCTGCTCGTCCGCTGCCACCTCGTCGAGCAGCTCGGGATCCGAGACGACGACGAGCCGCCACTTCTTCGTCGGTATGCCGACCGCGTAGATGTGCCCGAAGCGACGGTAGTAATCGAGCTGCGTGTCGTTGTCGTTGAGGATGTCGAAGTTCGCGAAGCGCTCACCCTTCGGCACGAGCCAGCGGATCGCGTACGGAATCTCGAGGCCGCCGCCTTCCGCCGGCGCCGCGGCGGGCGGCGGCGCCTCGTCCTGCTCGACGAGCGGCTCCAGAGCCTCCACTGGTCGGAGCGTAACTTCCATCGCGATCCGGCTCAACTCGGTCCTCGTAGGCCAGACGCTGGAGCCGCCGCCGCTCTTCCCTAGCCGGAGAGGCGCGCCGCCATCGACTGGAGGACCTTCCAGGCGATCGAGGGGCTCCCCTCGACGAGCATGCGAAAGTCCGACGGCGTGAGGGCGAAGCAGCGAAGATCTGTCCTCGCCGTGACCGTGGCGGTGCGGTCGGAGCCCATCAGCAACGCGATCTCACCGAAATGGTCGCCGGCGTTCATCGTGGCGCGTGGCTGCCCCTCCACCGTGACCTCCGCCTCCCCGAAGTCGATCACGAAGAAGCCGTCGCCCGCCCCGCCCTCGACGGTCACGACCGCGCCCGCCGGCACGTTTGCCTCGTGCATCGAGTCGGCGACCGACTGCAGCTCCGTTGCGTCGAGATCCTCGAAGAGGGGGACGCGCCCCAAGGTCTCGATCGGAGCACCGGGCACGGCGCGATTCATAGCAGAACGACTAGCCGACCGACCGCCGGCGGCTCAGGCCGTCGTGCACTTCCTGTAGATCGTTCCCGAGCCGGGACCGATGATGCAGATGTCGGTCTTGTCTCCGTTGACGACGACGTCCTTTCCCCCACCGCCGACGATGCAGTTGTTCGTGCCGGTGTCGGTGATCGTGTTGGGTCCCGCATCTCCGAGGACGAGCGCGCTCGAGGCGGTGTTCGCGTAAGTGCCGGTGCGGATCACGAGCGAAGTGAGCGAGAGCGAGGCGCATCCCGCGGGGCGGCTTTCCCTCAAGCACGGGGCCGGGCCACTTCGATCCACGACGACGGACCTGCGTCCGACCGCCTGTCTCATCCCTCGGTGGCGCGCTCGATCCAGAACCGTGCGCCGCGCCCCTGGTCCGGGCCGAGCATCGAGAATCCACCGTCCACGGCGAGGTCCGCTCCGGTGATGAACGATGCAGCGGACGAGCACAGGAAGGCGACTGCGGAGGCGACCTCTTCGGCATTCCCCGCTCGACCGAGTGGATGAGTGGCCGAGCTCGCGCGGTCGGCGAGGTCGCGACTTCCGCCGCTCATCGACGCGAGCGGATCGGACCACGTCCATCCCGGCGACACGGAATTGACTCGGATCCCGCGAGGCGCGAGATCCATCGCCTGGTTCTTCGTCAGTTGCAACAACCCCGCCTTCGACGCGGGATAGATGGCGCGCCCGGCGCCGCCGAACTTCCCGCCGATGCTGCCGACGTTGACGATCGCGCCTCCGCTCGGCATCTGCCGGACGACCGCGCGGACGAAGATAGCGCTGCCGACGAGGTTGACGTTGAGCGCTGATAGCCACTGCTCACGCGTCGACTCGAGGCCGCCATCCGTGTAGACGACGGCGTTGTTGACGAGAATGTCGACGCGGCCGAAGCGCTCGACGGTTGCAGCAACACACGCTTCGACGGACGAGTCGTCGCCGATGTCCGTCCCGACGAACAGCGCGCGCTCACCAAGCTCGGCCGCGGCGGCCTCGCCGCGCGCCTCGTCGCGTGCCGCGAGCACGACGGACGCGCCCGCTCGGTGCAATGCGGAGGCGATCGCGAGCCCGAGTCGCGAGTTCCCTCCCGTGACGATCGCGACCCTGTCGGAGAGCTCAGCCACGCGCGCCGCGGGGGTCGGCGAGGATCTGGTCGACGCGGACGGCGACGGCGAGGTTCACCGCGGTCAGAGGACGATGCTGACCGCTCCGTACGGCGCGAGCGTCCAGGGGTCGAGCGTGATCCACTTCCCGACGAGCTTCAGGTCCGGCCCGTCGCGTCGCACCTTCACCTCGTAGCGTCCCACGTAACAGTCGCGGTCCTTGTTCCGAAAGCGCCACACCTGAAAGGCCGCGTCGCCGTGCACGACGCCCGCCGCGTCCTCGCCGAGCACACGGACGTTCGAGACGAAGTGCCGCGTCTTCGACCACGGGTACTCGCGGTGCGCGTGGACGCTCATCAGCCGCACCACCAGGCCCTTGAGCAACCGGTAGTCGTGGTTGATGTACATCAGATCGTTCTCCGGGTCGGCGTGCGGGTTGTCGTTCGTCGGCACGACGTACTCGGCGTCCTCCGCCCAGAGGGCGAGCCAGTCCTCCATCCGCCACTCGTCGAGGAGGTACGCCTCGTTGTAGAGCAGATCCTCGAGCTCGCTGCGTGTGACATCCGTCGGCCGCAGGTCGAGCCGCTCGAGCACCGGCGCCTCGCGCCGGCTCACGAAGCCACCAGCTCGCCGGCGAGAAGCTGCTCCTGCCACCTGCGCCAGAACGTCCGCATCTGCAGCTCGCCCGACATCGGCGGCTCCTCGCTGAAGTAGCCCCTGGAGAGGAGGCTCCACTCCACCCCCGACGCGGCACCCTGCTGGCACGATTCGAGCGCCTCGACGTCGTCCGGCGTCGCGAGACCCCCGGGCCCCGCGAAGGTGACGTAGCTCTCGAGGCGGACCTTCCGGACGGTGGGATCCTCGGTGGGCGGCGCGAGCTCGTACTGGGCGACGTCCATGTAGTCCGCAGCGGTCGGCTGGATGACACGCAGCGCGGTCGCGTTGTTGTCCATCACGAAGAGGTTCGGGTAGATGAAGAGGTTCCGGTTCAGCTCCGCCATCCGGTAGCCGGTGTCGCCGAGCTCGCCGATGATCCGCTCGCGTAAGGCTTCGAGCTGCGACCGCGACGCCTCTCCGAACTGCTCCGCCCAGCGTGCGATCGGCCGCCCCCACGAGCCGGAGTACTCGATCACGGCGTGACCGTTCCCGAGCAGCTTCATCGTGCCCGTGCTCGGCGACACGTCGACGTTCTGGTCCTTCAGGAACTGGAAGTACGTCGCGTGCGTCGGGCCGAGGTGGTAGCCGTCGAAGCTGTTCTCGACGAGCAGCTTCCAGTTCGCCTTGATCCCGTATTCGTGGGTGCCACGCAAGACCGCGAGCGGCCCCGACCAGCTGTCGGAGGCCGCCCCGCCGCCGTTCCCGTTCGCGGAGAAAGCGGCCGCCACCTCGGCCGCGTCCATCATGGAATCGATGTAGGCCCGCGCCCCGGCGAGGTAGTCCACGAGGTCCTCGATCTCGCGGTCGAAGCTGACGAAGATGAGCCCGCGGTACGACTCCATCCGCGGCACTTCGACGAGGCCGAACTTCGACTTGTCGAACATCGGCCCGAAACACTCTTCGTCCGGCACGCCGATCAGCGCGCCGTCGCTGTCGAAGGTCCAGGCGTGGTAGAAGCACTGAAAGGTCTTCGCGTTCCCGCGGTCGCGGCGGCAGATCGTCGCGCCGCGGTGCGTGCAGCTGTTCGCGAACACCTTCACCTCGCCGTCGGAGCGGCTGCGAACGAAGAACAAGGGTCTCTTGCCGACGGTTCGGCGGGCGAAGTCGCCGCGCTCCGGCACCTCCGACTCGTGTCCGACGTAGAGCCAGCTCCTGTTGAAGATGCGCTCGATCTCCGCACGGTGGATCGCGTCCGAGGTCAGCGCCGACCGGTGGTACGCGAAGTAGCCCTCCTCCTCACGCTCGACGATCAGATCCGCGAGATCCATGCTGCTCCTTTCAGTACGGGAACCGGCGACGCCCGTGGTTCACCGAGACCCACTTCATCGTCGTGAACTCATCGAGGCTCCAGGAGCCGTTGAGGCGCCCGAGGCCGGATTGCTTCTCGCCGCCGAATGCGACGATCGGCTCGTCGTGAATCGTGCAGTCATTCACGTGGATCATCCCGGTCTGAACGCGCTTCGCGAGAGCGACGCCCCGGTCGATGTCTCGTGTGTGCACCGCCCCACTCAGACCGAACTGCGTGTTGTTCGCGATCTCGACCGCGTCGTCGTCGTCGGTGAACGAGATGACCGAGACGACGGGGCCGAACAGCTCACGCTGCGCAACGTCCATGTCCGGTGTGACGTCGAGCAGCACAACCGGGTCGAACAGGCCACCGTCGACCTTGCCGCGTAGGGCCGGCGTCGCACCGTCCGCGATCGCCTGATCGACGACTGCGTTCAGGTTCTCGGCCTGCTTTGCCGTGATGAGCGGACCGATGATCGTCTCCTCGTCGCGAGGGTCGCCGACGCGCAGTGACTTCACCTTGTCGACGTAGAGATCGACGAAGTCCTTGAGAACCTCCTGGTGCACGAGCACGCGGTTCGCCGACATGCAGATCTGTCCCTGGTGGGTGAAGCGACTGAACACGGCGGCGTCCACTGCGTATTCGAGGTCAGCGTCCTCGAGGACGATGAAGGCGCTGTTGCCCCCGAGCTCGAGGATGACCTTCTTGAAGTTGCGTGCGCCCACCTCGGCGACATGACGCCCCACCGCCGTCGAGCCGGTGAACGAGATGACCCGCGGGATTGGATGCTCGACGAACGCATCGCCGATCGCGGAGATCTCGGTGACGACCACGTTCAGCAGACCCGAAGGCAGGCCCGCCTCCTCGAAGATCTTGCCGATCATCGTCCCGCCCATGATCGGCGATTCCTCGTGCGGCTTCAGCACGACGCCGTTGCCGGCGCCGAGTGCCGGCGCGACCGACTTCATCGACAGGAAGAACGGAAAGTTGAACGGGCTGATCACACCGACGACCCCGACCGGGACGCGGTACAGGAAGTTCTCGCGCTCGTCGACCGCCGACGGGAGAATCTTCCCCTCCATCCGCAACGGGAACGTCCCCGCCTCCTTGAGCATGTCGAGAACGAGCCCGATCTCGAAGCCCGCCTTGAGGCGCGTGCCGCCGAGCTCGTCGATGATGATCTCGGTGATCTCGCCGAAGTTCGACTCGACGTACTTGACGGCGTTCTCGAACACCGTGCGCTTCGCGTACGGGTTGATGCGATCCCACTCCTCCTTCGCCCGTCCGGCTGCGCGGTACGCAGCGTCGATGTCGTCAGGAGTGGCGACAGGGAACTCCGCGATCACCGAGCCGTCGTACGGGTTGCGATCGGTGAGGACGGACCCACTCGAGCCGTCCTGCCATTGACCATCGATCAACTGGCGGTTGATCGCCGTCACCATCTCCGTCCTCCCTTTTCGAACCTGGTCGGTTGAGACCACATCTTCGTGCATACGCGATCCGGAGCACAATGGATCACTCGACGTTCCCGGCGCGACCAACGGCGTTGACCCGGCCCGGGAAGCCTGTTTAGGTCCATTCTCTCGTACCAGCGTCCCCGGCTGCGGGGACCCTGGGGCTGGGCCCATCACCCGAGGAGGACGCATGTACGAACGGAAGGCTGGTCGTGGACGCTCGAGGCTCCTGCCGCTGACGGCCGTCGCGGGGCTCGTGCTCGCCGTCGTCTCTCTGACGGCGATGCCCGCAGGGGGCGCGACCCACAGAAGCGCGGCGCCGAAGCTGACGCTCGCGAAAGCGCGTGCCGACGTCTCGGCAGCGAAAAAGCCGATGACGACGTTCACCGGACCGAAGACGTCTCCGGGTCCGGTGCCGAGCGGCAAGAGCATCGTCTCGATCTACAGCGTTCCGGCACCGCTGCCGCAGCGCTCGGCGGGCGGCGTCGTCGCCGCGGCGAAGGCGATCGGCTGGAGCGGCAAGGTCGTGTTCGGGAACGGGACGCCGAGCGGCTGGCTCGCGGCGATCAACACCGCGGTCACGGGCGGCGCGAGCGCGATCGCGATGAGCGCGGGCGTGCCTGCGCTGATGGCGCCGGGAATCGCGAAGGCGAAGGCCGCAGGCGCGCCGTTCGTCGACATCTTCAACGGCGTCAAGAACCCGCCCCCCGGCCTCGTCGCCCAGATCGGGCCGCGCGAGCGGACGGAGGGGTACCGCCTGGCCGAGTGGGTCGTCCAGAACACCGCGGGCAAGGGCGCGCAGATCATCGCGTACAACTCGCCCCAGTTCTCCGATCTCCAGGTGGCCGCCGCCGGATTCCGGCAGGGGATCAAGGATGCAGGCCCGAAGTACCAGATCGTCAACACGACGCTGTCGCCGGCCACCGACATCGGCTCTGCGGCCGGGGCGCAGCGGATGGCGGCCCTGTTCCGCAAGTACCCGCAGGTGAAGTACATCTTCGTCCTGTCGGAGTCGTGGGCGGGAACGTTCGCGCAGGCCGTGCAAGCCAGCGGGCGGAAGGACGTCACCGGGCTCGGCACCGACGGCGACTTCTTCCTGCCGCAGATCCGGAAGGGCGCAAACTTCGTCGAGATCGGGCCTGACACGACGGAGTACGGCTGGTTCGCGATGGACGCGGTCCTGCGCGCGATGAATCACAAGCCGCAGGTGACGTACAACCTCCCGTTCAGGCTGATGGACAAGACGAATGCGAAGTCGACGAGCGGTGCCGCGATCGCGAACTCGTACGACTTCAAGTCGGCGTGGCTCAAGCTCTGGGGCGTCAAGTAGCCGAAGTGCCGGCTCCGGCAACGCGTACGGCGGCGAGGACGTCCGAGGAGGGCGTTCTCGCCGTCGAGGGGCTCGAATGTCGGTTCGGTGCGACGCAGGCGCTCCGCGGCGTCGACCTGACTGCGTACGCAGGCGAGGTGCTCGCGCTCCTGGGCGAGAACGGCGCCGGAAAGAGCACGCTGATCAAGATCCTCGCGGGTGTGCAGCGGCCGACGGGCGGCGTCATCCGCCTGGGAAGCGACGTCTTTCCGCACGGGTTGACGGCGGACCAGGCACGGGACCACGGGCTCGCCTTCGTCCACCAGGACCTCGGGCTCCTCGAGCCCCTGTCGGTGGCGGAGAACATCGCGCACGTTGCCGGCTTCTGCCGCTCCCGCGGCCTCGTCTCGTGGCGGCGGCAGCTCGCGCTCGCACGGGAACTGCTCGCACGGTGGGAGATCGACATCGACCCGGCGACGCCGGTTCGGCGGCTGGAGGCGGCTCAGCGCTCTCTCGTCGCCGTCGCGCGCGCCGTCGCGACGGAGGCGAGGGTGATCGTCTTCGACGAGCCGACGGCTGCCCTCCCGCGCCACGACGTCGAACTGCTCTACGGCGCGGTCGAACGGCTCCGCGACGCCGGCGTCGCCGTCGTCTACGTCACGCACCGGCTGAACGAGGTGACGCGCCTTGCCGACCGTGCCGCCGTCCTGCGCGACGGGGCTCTCGTCGGCACCGTCGGCGTCGCCGACACGAGCGAGCAGGCGCTGGTCGAGCTGATCGTCGGCTCGAAGCTGCAGGGAGCCGCAGCCGCGCCGGATGCCGCACGGGACGCGTTGCTGACGCTGAAGGAGATTGCAGGCGAAGGCGCAGACGGGGTGACGTTCACGCTGCGCCGAGGCGAGATCCTCGCACTCGTCGGGCTCGTCGGCGCCGGGCACCGGGCCGTCGGGCGGATGGTCGTGGGGGCCGAGCGCGCCACGAGCGGCGAGATGCGACTCGCCGGCGAGCCGTTCCACCCCCGATCACCACGAGAGGCTCAACGACACGGCGTCGTATACGTGCCCGGCGACCGCCTCGGCGACGCCTCGTTCCCGACCCTCGACACGGGCACGAACTTCTCGCTGCGCGACAGGGTCACGACGGCGTTCGCCTCGACGCGCAAGGAGCGGGCTGCCGCCGGCCGCATCCTCGACGCGTGGGGCGTCGTGCCGGCCGCGCCGGACGTGACGTTCGCCGCTCTCTCCGGCGGCAATCAGCAGAAGGTCGTCCTCGCGAAGTGGATGACGCCGCGGCCCGAGGTGCTCGTCGCGGAGGAGCCGACCGCGGGGATCGACGTCGGCACGAAGACCGCGATCTATCAGCGCCTCGCCGACGCCGCTCGAGCGGGAACGGCGGTGCTCCTCCTGTCGTCCGACGCCGACGAGGTCGCAGTGATCGCCAACCGTGCAATCGTCTTCGGGCACGGAAGGCCGAAGATCGAGCTCGGCCCCGACGCGCTCACCGCCGGCCGCATCGCGCAAGAGTGCTACGCCGGATGAGCGTCGGGCGCCTGTTCTCCCGCTGGGGCCTCCTGATCGTCTTCGTGGCGGTGTTCGGCGCCTTCTCCGCGTGGCTGCCGAGCAAATTCCCCACGAGTGGCAACGTCCAGGACATTCTCACGTCGCAGCCGCCCGGGATCTTCATCGCGTACGCGGCGATGCTCGTCCTCGTCGTGGGCGAATTCGACCTCTCGATCGGCGCGACGCTCGGGATGTCGCAGTATCTCGTGCTGAAGCTGATCACGCACTATGGCCTGTCGTGGCAGGCGGCGATCGTCGCGGCGATCGGCACGGGCGCGGCGATCGGCGTCGCGAATGCGATCGCGGTCGTCGGTCTCGGGATCAACTCCTTCATCGCGACGATCGGCGTCGCCACGATTCTCGAGGGCCTCGTCCAGTGGATCTCGGACGGCAACCAGCCGCTGTTCGGCGGCGCTCCGACCGGGTTCACGTCGCTCGCGCAGACGAAGCACCTCGTCGTGCTGCCGGTGTACTACGCGCTCGCGTTCGCGGTTGCCCTGTGGGTTCTCCTCGAGTTCACTGTTGTCGGGCGCCAGATGCGCGCGACCGGCGCGAACCGCGCGGCGGCAAGGCTCTCGGGCATCCATACGGGCCGCGCGCGCGTAACTGCGTTCGTCGTCGCCGGCATCCTCTCGGCAATCGCCGGCATCCTCGTCACGGCGCAGGTCGGCGCCGCCGACGCGACGTCCGGCTCGACGTATCTGCTCCCGGCGTACGCCGCCGCGTTCCTCGGTGCGACCGCGATCCGTCCCGGCTTCTTCAACGTCTGGGGAACCGTGATCGCGATCTTCCTCGTCGCCGTCGGGATCACCGGCCTCCAACTGAAGGGTGTCGAATCGTGGGTGACGCCGGTGTTCAACGGCAGCGTTCTGCTGCTCGCCGTCGCCGTCTCCCGGGTCGCGGCGACGCAACAGGTCATGGCGCGGGCGCGGAGCGCGGTCGCAAGACGACGCTCGTCGAGCGCACGGTCGACCCCAACCCACCCGCCCGCCGGCGACCAGACGTAGCCGCGCCTCCCGGCGCGACCAGCAGCCTAGGGCGCGCCCGGATCACGTCCGGCGGCGCTCGCAACTGCGACGAGCTCCGTCCGCGAGTGCACTCCGAGCTTGCCGAAGATCCGCTTCAGG
>Ga0157369_10007526_pt1 | contig 12535 bp, 12 predicted proteins | sample C25metaG_FD_113461 | JGI IMG/M metagenome (GOLD analysis project Ga0157369, IMG submission 113461) | Corn rhizosphere microbial communities from Kellogg Biological Station, Michigan, USA - C2-5 metaG | ecosystem: Host-associated > Plants > Roots > Rhizosphere > Soil | place: USA: Michigan...
ATTCCGGGAAGGCGTCATTCACACTTGACATAATTTCTCATGATATCAAAGAAATACGTGTTAACCACTACAAAGCTCAACGTCCTGAAAGTCATGGCAGAAAAAGACATAGACTGGACATGGGTGATACTGGATCGCACCCTTGCTACACGGGGTATTCCCGGATTTAGCAATGTTGCGACGATAGTAACCAACCTGATGAACGATGGAATGGTCGATACTGTTTATAACGAAACTTCATCAAAACCAAAGTATCGCGTATCTGAGCGAGGACACCAGTTATTGGGACAAATCGGCAAGGTTATAAATCCATCCGATATCCCATGATTTGTGGCTAATTATCATGGATACGAGACATCTCAGGCTTTGCTGTACGGGCTTTCACATAGCCAGGGCTATGATGAATCTTTTCCGGGTCATGTGCAGGTAAAACCTTATAAAAATGGGATAGACCATAAGCTCTGCCTGCATCCATTGCCTGATGGGGATTGAGACAGGCTGATTCAGGCTTTGGAAGCATAGATTCCAGACACAAAAAAAGCCGCCCTTGAGCGACTTTAATTTCCATACCTGGTGCGAAGGCCGGACTCAAAAAATAACAACAACCATATAAAAATAAACAATAAATTTAATATTTTTAATAGCACTGACCCCCATAATGACCCCGCTGAATTTTTAGTTCTTTTTTTGAGCAACATAATACGCAACTATTATGAACCGACGCTTCAAACCTAAGCTTTCGCAAAATCCCGATAACTTTTCTTCTCTATTCCAGTTAAAGTGCCAGCGCGCAATGCTACCCCCGCCTCGCCTGCCCGCTTTGTGCATCGTTTTTTATGCAGTTGCATGAACCGGGCAAAGCCACGCCGGGCGTGGGTTGATCCGTCATCTGTAGTACCGCATTCTGCATGCAAATCCATGCACCCTGTGCATGCATCGCTATTTACAAACCGGGCTGGCCAGAAAAAGGCGTTGAAAAGACGAAGTGCGGAAACAAAAAAGCCGCTGTTTTCAGCGGCCGTGGTGGTTAATGCAGGGTGCGGAAGGATGAACCGTAGCGCCCAATAGTCTGGCGTTCTTTAACCGGCTCCGGGGTGACTGCGGGAGCCGGTTCGGCCTGCGGCGGTGAGGTTATAACCTTCGTAATGCTCTCGCTGGTTTTAAATGAGCATGAGCAGCCGAGATTAGTGCACTGGTGATAGCGTTCCTTAACCTGTTCGGACATATAGCGGCTTGATTTAACATGTGCCGGGCTTTTGCAGTGCGGACAGTGCATCATTTGGCATTGCCCTCTTTGAGGCGTTCGCGTTTTTCCTCCAGCGTCTCAGCCAGTCTTTGCCTGCTCATGGGACTTTGATACAGCTTCATATCCACGCCGGTCAGCGCCGGACGCCACAGGCCTATATTTTCCAGTACCGGCGCTTCCGTCAGCGCCTTTTCAGGCAGCGCGGCGGCCGCACGGGTCAGCGCATTACCAATCAGCTCCGCCACGACCTGCATATCGCTGCGCGTGTCGTCGTCACGGGGATTAACCTTCTCACGCTGAAGGCGCAGGCGAATGGCCCACAGAAGCGACGGGCTGACGTTGCGCAGCGCCGACTGCCAGGCCGCATCGGCAAACTCATTAAAGGCTGCCCGGTGTGAATTGATGTACGAAAGGCCGGTATTGCAGCCGCCAATCATCGCAAACTGTTTATCAATCTCAAGCTCTTCAATCAGGCCGGTAAATTCGTCGGCCAGTTCACGGCTGGCAATGCGCTGGCTGTGTTCCGCCTTCAGCTCGTCGGTCAGGTTGCCGCGCAGGGTGCGAAACCGCATGCGCCAGTTCGTTTCGGCTTCCTTTCCTGCCTCAATGGCCGCTTCACGCTCTTTGGTGCAGCGGGTAATGTCGGCACAGATAGCGTTGTACTCTTTCATCTTCTCAAGGTGTGCGGTTCGGGCCTGCTCAAAGGCTGCCAGGGTGCCGCTCTTTTCCGGGGTGCTCATAGTTTTTCTCTCTCTGTAAAGGTTGTCGCTATTCTGTCGTTCACCACCGGACAAATCATTTCATTGCTGCCTGCCTGTCGCTCAGCAAACACGGCTTCGTGCCGGACTGATACCCCCACTGAGCTTTTAGTTTTATATAAAACTGTTCACTACTCTTCACCTTAAGAAAAAAGATAGTAAATACAATAAGTAAAAGGGTGAATACTTGAGATTTAACTGTTCACCAGGTGTTCACCACTGTTCACCCGTTTTTTTAAACAGCCTTCTTCTGGCCAGCCTATTTGAATGTTTTTACCTGTTAATAAGACTCCATTAATAGGTGGATTTATTTAACTGCCCTATATTGACCTATATTGACTCATACTATGCAACAGGGTAGAACAGAGCGCATTTTTGTTCATTTATCACACGACAGGGGCTTGTTTACACGGGCAAAAATATTCTCACAATAGGGGGTTACCAGCACACCACGACCGGAACCGGCCAACGCCGCCCGGATACAGAATGAGGTAACACCATGCTTTCCACCGCTTCAACTTCAGTCCCGGCAACGCCGCCCCTGAACAACCTGCAATACCCCCGCGACCGCTTTATGCGCCTGCCGGAAGTTATCAGCATTTGCGGCCTCTCCCGTTCCACCATTTACGACCTGATTTGCCGGGAGCAGTTTCCGTCACAGATTTCCCTCGGCGGCAAGAACGTTGCCTGGCTGGCATCGGAGATCGACGACTGGATGCAGGCCCGCATCGCGCAGCGTGCCGGAGGTGCGGCATGATTAAGCTCAACCTTGGCACCCGCAGCTACCCGCTTAGCCAGGAAGAGGCCGTGTACGTGGCCGAAAGCCTGCTTTCCGCCGCCGGTGGCAAAACCGCCACGCTGCCCGCGTTTAACAGCGGCCGTCACGGCCATATTTCCGTGTTCGCCGAAAAGCCGAAGCCTGCAAAGGGAAGTGAAGGCGCGCAAAGCGAAAACTTCCGATCAAATCCGCCGCAATCCGATCACGTCCTGACCGATTGCTGAGGAAAAAGGCCCGATGTGTAAAAAAAGGCTTTTTTCTGGCGAGCCGCCGGTATACAGTTTCCCCGCTGCCGCAAAATCGGCAGCCGGGCGTAGGAACCCGAGCAAAACAAAGGCGACACGACACGCGCCATGCGTGTTTTTTTACGTCGTAGCCTCAGTGCACCCATTTATCGGGCAGCGGTTCTTGTACCGTTGTGCCGTCAGAAAAATGGTGGCCCGGGCGGGGCAGCCTTCGGGCTGGCCGGTTTCCTTTGTTGCCGGTATTCCTACCCCCGTCCGGGCTGCCACCCATGAGTGTAGGAACTCCGGTGGTAGCTTTTACAAGCTAACAAAGGAGTCTGCCACTATGGCCGCAACCCTCATTTCTGCACGCATGCAGTTCACCTTTCTTTTTGCCGCCGTTCGCCGTGCCGATACCGCCGCCCGTCCCTGCATGCTGCGCACCACCGCCGAAACCGAAACGGCCGCCCGCCGCCTGCTGGCCCGCGATTACGTGCTCTCTTTTGCCGGTCGCCTGCCGCTGTGTGAGGTGGCCGCATGAACACCCTGTCAGCCCGACATAACCAACACGCCATTTATCCCATTCCCCACGCCGATTTTCTGCGCCTTCAGCATGCCCACAGCGTCGGCGTGACTGTACTGGATATGCTTGAAATTATCGAATGCTCCGGCAACCGCCACGGCGGCCCGGATGGCAATGCGCTGGCGTCCGTGGTGGCGCTGCTTACCGACCAGCTGGGTAAAGTGGTCAACACCTGTGAATCCGTCATGCTCACCGATATGGAGGTCTCCGCCCGTGACAACTAATCATTCCTGCCTGCCCGTTGAGGTTCGCACCGCCGTTTACCGCCGCGCCGTGGCCCAGGGCTATCTGAGCGCCTGTGAGCACTACGGCCTCAACGTTTCCGCCTCGCTTGACGAGGTGCAGATGACCATCGCGCTGGAGCTGGAAGGCTATTACGTCCGTAAGTACGGCCCGGAAAACGGTATGGACATGGCCTGCACCATGCTCAGCGAAATGGTACAGCCCGACGTGCTGGTCGCCGCGCCGCGACTGACGCGCATGGGTGAAACCATGATGGATGAACTGCTGTGTGGCCGCCTGGCCGCGTCCAAAACCACGCTGCATTAAGGAGGCCGCATGAAACATATCGTCACCGATACCGCGCGCGCAGCCGCCGGTCACTGGCCTCAGCTGCTTCCCGCGCTGGGCATCAGCATAAACGCCGCCGGTCAGCACACGCCGTGCCCCCTCTGCGGCGGCAAAGACCGCTTCCGCTTTGATAATCAGGCCGGTCGCGGGACGTGGGTCTGCAACCAGTGCGGCGCGGGCGACGGGCTTGCGTTGGTTGAAAAGGCGCTGGACGTGAACACAAAAGAGGCCGCCTGCCGGGTAGCTGAACTGATTGGCACCCTGCCGGTTAAGCTGGTTGCCTCTCAGGAAAAGACTTACGTAGAAAAGGCGCAGTCGCGCCTTAACGCTGCAAAAGAGGCCGCCCGGCTTGTTGCCGGAGCAACAGCACACACCGGTAACGCCTACCTGACCGGCAAGGGGCTGGCTGACGTCAGCACCCTGAAGCTGACCACCGCAAAGCGCATCAGCGACACCACGTATGAGTCCGGCGACCTGCTGGTGCCGCTGACCGGTTTTACCGGCGAAACGGTTAACGCCCAGCTGATTAACGCGGACGGCACCAAACGCACGCTGGCGGGCGGCCAGGTGAAAGAGGCATTCCACCGCCTGGGCGAACCCGGCGACACGCTCTGGCTGACCGAAGGCTACGCCACCGGCCTGACCGTGCACCGGCTAACCGGCCAGGCGGTTTATGTTGCCTTAAGTGCCAATAACCTGCCCGCACTGGCCGAACGCCTGCATGCCGAATACCCGGACGCGCTGATACTGACTGCCGCCGACAATGACGAGAACGGCACCGGCCAGCTGCGTGCCGAAGCGGCGGCGAAGCGCTGTAACGGCAAAACAGCCCTACCACCTGTTACCGGTGACTGGAACGACGTCTTTCAGGCAGAGGGGGAAATGACCACTCAAGCCATGCTGACCGCCTTCACCCAGCCGAAAGCGCTCAGCCCGTTTGAGTCGGTAAGCGAGGCCGACCTGAAGGCGATGAGCGCCAGCCAGAAGGCCGAGCTGCTGGCCGCGCACTACCTTAACACGCTGGCCGTGCCGGTCGTTGGGGAAGACCTGTGCCGGTATGAGGGTGGCGCGTGGCAGGTGCTGTCTTACCGCGTGCTCAGCCGCGAGATTGCCGCGCTGTTTCAGAAGGTGCGCGCGCCGTTCTCGGCAACCGGTATCGGCGGCATCGTGGACACGCTCAAGCTGATGGTGCCGCAGATGGGCGCACCGGCCCGCCGGCTGATTGGCTTTCGTAACGGCGTGTTTGACACCGCGACCGGCACCTTCGGCCCGCACAAGAAAGAGAACTGGCTCAGAACCATCAACAGCGTCGACTACACCACGCCCAAAGCGGGCGAGAATCTGGCGGGCGATGCGCCAAGCTTCTGGCAGTGGCTGACGCGGGCGGCCGGACGCAATGAGGCGAAGCAGGAGCGCATCCTCGCGGCGTTATTTATGGTGCTGGCAAACCGCTATGACTGGCAGCTGTTCCTTGAGGTCACCGGCCCCGGCGGCAGCGGAAAAAGCGTGATGGCGTCCATTGCCCGCCTGCTGGCCGGAGAGGACAACACCACGGCGGCGACCATCGACACGCTGGAGTCGTCCCGCGAGCGAGCCGCCGTGGTGGGCTATTCGCTGATTATCCTGCCGGACCAGGAAAAATGGAGCGGCGACGGTGCGGGCATTAAAGCCATTACCGGCGGCGACGCCGTGGCGATTGACCCGAAGTACCGCGACGCTTACTCAACCCACATCCCGGCGGTGATACTGGCGGTGAACAATAACCCGATGCGCTTCAGCGACCGCAGCGGCGGCGTGTCGCGCCGCCGGGTGATCCTGCCGTTCCCTGACGTGATACCGGCCAGCGAGCGTGACCCGCAACTGCTGGAGAAGATTGCCGGTGAGCTGGCGGTTATCGTGCGCCACCTGATGCAGCGCTTCACCCGTCCTGACGACGCCCGCGATCTGTTGCAGGCGCAGCAGTCGTCAGAAGAAGCGCTGGAAATCAAGCGCAGCGCCGACCCGCTGGTCGACTTCTGCGGCTACCTGACGCCGCTGAGCACGCCAACCGGGCTGTTTATCGGCAACGCCAATATCCGGCCCATGAATCCGCGCCGCTACCTGTATCACGCCTACCTGTCGTTTATGGAGGCCAGAGGGCATCAGCATCCCATGAGCCTGACGGCGTTCGGCCAGGCAGTGCCGCAGACGCTGAAGGAGTACGAAATAGAGCTGCTGAAGCGCAAGACAAAAAGCGGTATCCAGACCAGTCTGGAGCTGAACGAAGACTGCGAAGCAGAATGGTTGCCCCGTTGCGATGCATAAGCTATAAGATTAAATAAAGCCATACCGGCTGCGGCCGGTTTTTTTTCGTCACACAAAGAGGCCTGATAAATACATTCAGGCTTATGTTTATCATCATACATGTTCGAATAACGCATGATTCTGTTTTGAAACATCAAAAAAAACCATAAACTACCTTATACTAAAACGCTCTTACTAATTTCCATTTAGCAATGGAGATTCTGATAATAGACAGATTATACCTCCCATAGTAGTTATCAGTAAAAAGCGGATCCAGCTTATTAAATTGCACGTAATTAAAAAGGCACAAGCCGCTGCGCCTATTTTTTAATAAAAATATCAATTACCATTTAATTTCATCCGGGAAAAATCTTCAAATATCTTCATCCCTGTCCCCTTTAGGAGGAAACAGACCAAAGCGGCCATGTTGAGGATTCTTAGTAAAAACTGTAAGACTAAGCTGCCCTTCAAATATTTCAGGTGGGTGCTCATTTTCAACAATAATAACTTGACTATCGGAATGCTCCTCGAGTAAATATTTATAAAATTTTTGTTTAAGGTCGGTACCTTTTAAGCTATCGCTTTCTCCTTCAGGCTTATAATAGGCTAGCAAAGGCGAATCAATGACTACAAAACCTGGGTGTGGAAGCGAGTGCTCCCTACAAAACTCAAGTAATCCTAAAGTGACAGCAGCGTGTGTTATTGCTCTAAGACCTTTACCTCTATTACCACGAAGTTTACCGTTAATCACGAAATCCATTGTAGCTTCATCAAAATGAACATGACCTGTATCAGGAAAATCCCAAGCATCAAGGATTCTTTCTACCGTCTTAGAAAAATTATATAATATCTTACTTGGTATGCTTTTCGTGATTTTTTTATCCCCTATTTTACTTTCCTCTTCATTTCCGAATAAAGCTTCTCTTTGTGACAAAAGCTTGTCTAATCTGGAGAAAGCCGAAAGATGAGATATAGTTTTGCTGCGTGTATCAACAAGTATTGTATAGTCAGATTGTACACCAGACATTTCAGGTGCAATTGCTTTTTTTATTTTATTATCAATGTCATGAAACTGCTCTTCTACCTCAATAAGCTTTTCTGAAAGATGAGAGCGTTCTTTATTCAGTGCAGTAATTGTAGAATCAAGATCACTTGCAAGAATTTTTATCTTTTCCATTTCCGCTGATGCTGCCAAGACTACAGATTCAACATATCCGTTACATGATTCAATACTATGCTGAGTATGGGGCGGCGCACCACAATGTGGGCAGAATACGTGCTCATAATGCACAAAGAGCGATCCTGATTCCTCAATAGCCATCAAGCGGTGTAGGTCCGATACATATTGAGTTCTTAGTAAAGAAAAGCGTTCTAACATGTTAATTATATCAGCTATTCTATCTTTAATTCCCTCACGACTTTCAACGATATCCCTTCTAAAGCTAGTCATTTCTTTGAAATGGGACTGAGCCAATTGAATCTTTTCTTTAAATAATAAGATTGATGTGTTTAGTTTATTTAATTGCTCATTAAGCTCCTCTCTCTCGAGCCCGTTCTCGATAATTTCATCTGTCAAATCACTTATCCACTGCTCAAGAAACTCGGCTTTTGCTCGATCATTTGACTCTATTTCGGCATGGGCTTCCAATGGTATTATGGCGCTATCGTCTACTCCTGTTAGCATAAGTTTTAAAGTTGATTTTTCAGATGTTTTAGAAATATATTGCCCTGTTAAGAAAGGCGAGTCTTGCCGGATTATTTCCCTTTCATCAACGATTGCTAGCCGAGCAATATCTCTGAAACTTAGAGAGCGGCAATCTCCATTCGCATTTTTCCTTATTTTTTTACTAAGTAAACTTAAAGCCCCAAGAAGCCATCCGGAAATATTATCATCCCGGCCCGCTGCATGCTTCAGCTTAAGTGTTTTGCTAGGCTTCGCATCCATATCAGCTTCAATGTTACCTTGGAAAACGTTGTAATTTCCTCCCCCTGTGCTACGTTCAAATGTCCACACGCCTTTTTCCGATGAATTGATAATAATTCGGGCCTTTTCATATTTTTCAAGTTCAGGGATTTCTCGTATATTTCCTCCTCCTAGCAAAAAATCAATCGCTTCGACAAAGAAAGATTTTCCAGTATCAGAAGCACCGCAAATAACAGTTAGATTCTGATCAAATTTTAGAATTGCTGGTTCAACGTTAGTACCTAAAAAAACGACACTGTTTATTTGAATTGTTTTATTCATTTTAGTTAGTTTCCTAAACCTTGAAATTGTGTAGTCCATTTATCAAAAAAACCATCTATTAGACACTGAAGCTCTTTTGCGTTCATATCCCCAAAAGTCTCTGCGGCCCAATTTGCTCTTTCTACTAATAAGCGCAGATAGGGGTTAACTAATGAGTCGATAAATGGTTTAGCATAATCACTGGCTTGATATGCAATTCCTTCAAAGCTAACTACTCTGGTAATGAGAGCTCTGCTCATCATTAATGAAAGACCCGATTCGATAATTTTACGTCTAACCAGAAGCTCACCTTCTCTCATAGGGATAGGTGGGTGAAGGCTTTTCGGACCACTAACATCACCTGAATGAACGACCAGATAATCCATGTCAACAAGCCGTTGTAAATCTAGTGCGTTTGGAAAATTAGCTTCTAAAATTATTAGAGAGCGAACTCCAGCTTCTAAGGCACTATTGAACACAATGACTTCTTTTTGAAACTGCTCAGCCATTATGTTTACTCCAACTTAAGCGATTATCATTTACGAGTTGATGACAGATCCCTTGCTTGTCTCGAGGACGTGTGACACTTGCAAGAGGGCTTGCATCAACGATTACATTAGCGGCTTGGCCCATAGTAGCGCTTACACGAGTCATATCGCATTTGTGCTGTGATTCACAAGTATCCACAACCCCATCATAAATGTCCTTCTGAAGATCTTCAAATACCCCAGGTGGAACTGTATCGCGAGAAAAGTTGCGTAAAGACTCCGCATGATAAAATCGTTCACGTTGTCTTCGAAAGTTATTCTTTAGGTCATCATCTTCATCAAGCAGTGAAAATTCTACGAGTTGTGGATCTAAACCTTTAGATATCGCATAAACGCTCAGAAGTTGTCTTATGTAACGATGATTAAGAGACACTGTGTCTTCGGGCGGAATTTCAGGTTCGGGACGAACACCTAGACCACCACCAAATCGTACGGCGTGGAAGTGAGTTGAGGCATGCTGCTCTATCATTTTGACAAGTGAAATTGAGTCGAATATTGTGAAATCAAAACTATCTAAATATGTAAGAAGATCGCCTTCAAGCCTTATTTTTTCCGTAGATGTGATACCACTTTCACAATATGAACCCCAATTTAATTTCAGTTCTTCTTTTAATTTTTTCGCATCTGAAAGAAAATTCCCTAGTTTAGTACCAATTTGCTTTGGTGCAACAAAATAATACTTTCTTGGTGCAGGGAAATCACCACGATAAGTAAAGTAAATAATCTTCCCAAATTCAACCCAGACGTCAGATGGGGTCAGAGGGTGGTCGTAAAATTTACATTGATAGTTATCCCAGCCGTTCTCAAACTGGTTAGATGAAACGAATCCTACAACATCCAACCCCTTATCACCTGAACCTGAAAACCGCTTGATACAGTTGTAAGAACTTTTAAGCGAAGAGGCCCACTCTTCGCTAAACTCCTCCCACTCATCTGGACTGAATAACTGAATACGCTGTGTTTTTGGAATGGGAATGCCGGAAATTACATGCGCTGAGCTATATAATACTTTCTGAGATTTCGGAGATATTTCTTTAAAATCATCATCATTCATAGTTTTTATTTCATATGTAATGAGAGAAAACTGATTATAACCGTCTTTTAAGACGATCTCTTTTTTTACCTAAAATTCATAAAAAAATCTACATTTGAACATAAGACAGACAATAGCAAGCTCGGTACAAATTTTATACATACTAGTTAGCAAGCCTGTATAACGGCTCAAGTGTGGTTGAGGTGTTATAAAGCTTCATTCGCTTACCTTAGTCCGTTTGTTTACTCTACCAGTAATATGGAATATAGCTCAATACATAAAGAAAGCAGGAACTAGCAACTGATATAAATTTACTATAAATATTTTATGGCATCAACAACAGGTTCCAATCCTGAAACGCTTAGCCCCTTGTTTCCAAGATGGATTTTCGCTAAAAACTGTCTGACGAGACAGACAATGGCCGAAAGATTGATGCGTTGGCCCGAGCCTCATTCGCCGATTAGTACACAACGAAAAGCTGATGCAATTCTGCAATCACAAGCTTGATAAAGCTGCGTTTCGGAAGCAGCGTTTTATCGACATATGGACATGATCCGGTGCTGAATTTCTGAGGCTATGCATCACGCTATTTAGCGTACGGTACATCAGCTACTAAAGGGCCAAACTGACCCATTATTTTAACACCGTAAGGTGAATAGTGTTCACCTGGGGGTGAAGAGTGGTGAAGAGTGCCAAATCAAGTGATCACCACATAACCAACTGAATATAAATGATAAAAATGAAAGGTGAACAGGGTGAACACTTTTCTATAAAATCTTTTTTTTCTTTAACGTTTGCCGAACTCATACGGAGTCAGGTGATATTCATTATTGCTGTCTAAATAATCAGCCCACCACTGCACCATGAGCCGCCGCTCTTCAAGGTGCTCCGCCTTATGAATGTAAGCCGCGCGAACCCCGTTACGTTCCTGATGGCTCATCTGCCTCTCAACAGCATCACGCGACCACAGGCCAGATTCAACTAATGCACTACATGCCATTGCCCTGAATCCATGACCGCAAACTTCTGTTTTCGTGTCGTACCCCATCCTGCGAAGAGCATGATTGATGGTGTTTTCGCTCATTGGCTTAGTGGGATGATGATCGCCCGGAAACACTAAATCTCTGTTTCCGCTCAGCTCCCGGATTTCTTCCAAAATGATTAAAGCCTGTCTTGATAGCGGCACCAGATGGACGGTTCGCATTTTCGAACCACGATGGGAGTGTTTGACTCCTTCAATCGCTTCTCGCTCGGCAGGGATAGTCCACAGCTCTTTTTTAAGGTCAATTTCGCTCCATCGTGCAAACCGCAATTCACTGGAACGGATAAAGACGTAAAGGCTGAGCCTGAGGGCTAAACGGGTAAGCAGGCGGCCTTTATGTGTTTCAATACGCTGAAGGAAGTCAGGTAAGTGTTCTAATGGTAGAGCCGGTCTGTGAGTAGCCTTTCTTGTTATGATTGCCCCGGCGAGATCCTGAGCGGGATTTCGGTCAGTAATGCCAATCTGAACCGCATAACGCATAATACCCGTGATCCTTTGCTGTAAACGTGACGCAACATCCAGGCGGCCGCTTTGCTCTACCTCTTTCAAAGGCAACAGCAGATCGCGGGTTGTTAAATCAGCAATATTTCGCTTTCCAATAGCTGGGAAGATATTACGTTCAAGATCACGCCACACCCGCTCAGCATGGCCGACAGACCAGCGTTTATTGTTTGCATGCCAGTCATAAGCCACTTTTTCGAAAGTATTGAGTGCCGCCTCTTCCTGTTGCTTTCCCTCTTCTTTTTTCGCATTCGGACTGATGCCTTCCGCAATCAGCAGGCGTATCTCATCACGCTTTTCACGCGCTTTTGCCAGGTAAAGAAGAGGGTAAGCACCCAACGCCGTCCTGCTCTCTTTCCCTTCAAAACGGTACTTGAGATACCAGCGCTTAGAACCGGTTGGTTTGACCAGAAGATACAATCCGTGGCCGTCAGTAAGTTTGTACTCTTTTTCACGGGGCTTTGCGGTACGGGCCGCGACATCAGTTAAAGGCATAATTGGGGGTCAAAAGTTTATCGAAGCGAAGTGACCCCCATTCTGACCCCCAAACTTGCCGGATGTCAATGGATGACCTCGGACGCATGTGGACGACACGAAAAGCATTGCGATTGATTTTAAAGGGTTTTTGGACTTCCCCGGACGGGGATGGACAGGATACTGGTGCCGAAGGCCGGAATCGAACCGGCACGCCTCGCGGCGGTTGATTTTGAATCAACTGCGTCTACCGATTTCGCCACTTCGGCAC
>Ga0157369_10007527_pt1 | contig 12535 bp, 10 predicted proteins | sample C25metaG_FD_113461 | JGI IMG/M metagenome (GOLD analysis project Ga0157369, IMG submission 113461) | Corn rhizosphere microbial communities from Kellogg Biological Station, Michigan, USA - C2-5 metaG | ecosystem: Host-associated > Plants > Roots > Rhizosphere > Soil | place: USA: Michigan...
CTCACCCACGGTTGTAGCCGGAGGGGTAACGGGCGACATCGCCACGCGCCTTGGCCGGTGGCCACCGGCCAAGGCGCTAAGTCGCTTCCATCGCACAAAATGGTCCCGTGCAGATACAAGGGGTTTCTCTCAGCTCGCTCCTGCGCTCGCGGATAGATACCCCTCATCCGTCGCGGACTTCGTCCGCGCCACCTTGTCCCACAAGGGGAGAAGGAACGCAGCTCGCTCTCCGATACGGTGCGCTCACGCCCCATTCATCATGTCATAGGCCAAGAGCTCCGCGCCGGTCTCCGTCGCATCGACGATCCGCTTGCCGATGAGATCGCGAAGCGTCTCGGTGGTGCCGCCGCCGAGCGGGCCGTAGCGCGCGCCGCGATAGAGGCGCGAGACCGCGTATTCGTCGGTGAAGCCGAAGCCGCCATGGAGCTGGATCGCCTCGCTGGTGACGCGGTTGGCCATCTCGTTGCAGGTGATCTTGGCCACCGCCGCCATGAAGGCATCGGGAAACGGATCGGCCGTCATGCAGGCGCGGTAGAGGATGCTGCGCGCGGTCTCGATCTCGCGGTACATCTCGGCGAGCTTCCAGCGGGCGCCCTGATAATTGGCGACCGGCTTGCCGAACACCATCCGGTCCCGGACATAGCTGCGCGCTTCGTCGAACGCGCCTTCGGCCAGCCCTAACGAGATGCTCGGGTTGAGGCAGCGCTGGGTGTTGAACGCAGTCAGCAGCTTTCGGAAGCCGTCCTCGCGAATAACGAGATTTTCCAGCGGCAATTCGCAATTGTTGAACTGGATCTCGTGCAGGTTCTCGCCGCCCATGGTGTGATAGGTGCCCGTCACCTCGAAGCCCGGCGTATTGGGCTCCAGCAGGACGCAGCCGATCCCCTCGCGCCCGGGCTTGCCGTCGATGCGCGTGAAGATCACGAACATGCCGGCCTCTCGCGCCCGGCTGATCAGCGTCTTGGTGCCGCTCAGAACGGCGCGGTCGCCCTTGATGACGGCGTTGGTCCGGTAATTCGCGACATCGGTGCCGGCGTGTGGCTCGGTCATGCAGACCGCCAGGATGCAATCGCCGGAGACGACTTTCGGCAAGATGCGCTCGCGAATGGAGGTGGGAGCGTAGGTCGCGATCACGCGGGTCTGGACGCCGGCCTCGCCGAGCGTGGCCATGGCGGTGACATAACAGGTCTTGGCGATCTCCTCGAGCAGCAGCGCCGTATCGAACACCGGCAGGCCAAGGCCGCCATATTCCTCGGGAACCGACATGCCGAGCACCCCGAGCTCGGCGAGCTTCTTCATGTTCGCCCAGGGGAAGGTGCCGTCCATGTGTTTCTGTGCGTTGGCCTTGAATTCTCCCTGCGCCAGCTCGCGCACCGCGGCCACCATGCGCCGCTGCTGTCCGGTGAGTTGAAAATCCATTGCCTGTCCTTGATCATGACCGTCAAAATCACGGTCGCGGATCCAACGATAACAAGTGACCATAACATCGGGCAGGGAGAAACCCCCATGATCAGGATTGCAGCTTTGCTTGCCGCAGCACTTGTACTGACAAGCTCGGCCGCGCGAGCGCAGAGCTATCCGGCGCGACAGATCACGCTGGTCGTCCCCTTCGCGGTCGGCGGTTCGAACGACATCATCGCCCGCGCAATCGGCAAGAAGCTCAGCGACAGCTGGGGCCAGCCGGTCGTGATCGACAACCGCGGCGGCGCCGGCGGGGTGATCGGCAGCGCCGATGTCGCCAAGGCGGCGCCAGACAGCTACACCCTGCTGCTGGTGTCGTCGACCTTCACGATCAACCCGGCGATCAAGAAGAACATGCCGTTCGACACCAACAGGGATTTCACGCCGGTCGCATTCATCGCGCGCTCGCCGCTGCTGATGACCGCGTCGAGGGAGCTGCCGGTGAAATCAGCCGGCGACTTGCTCGCGCTTGCCAGGAGCAAGCCCGGCCAGATCACCTATGCATCAGCCGGTCCCGGCAGCATCAACCAGATTTCGGCCGAGCTGATCGGGCTGTCGGCCGGCGCCAAATTCACGCATGTGCCTTACAAGGGCGGCGCGCCCGCGCTCAACGATCTGCTCGGCGGTCATGTCGACATCTACGTCTCCAGCCTGCCGCAGGTGTTGCAGCTCGCCAGGACCGGCCAGGCCCGGGCGCTGGCGGTGACCAGCGCGAAACGAACCGCGCTGCTACCGGATGTGCCGACGCTCGAGGAAGCGGGGATACCGGGCTTCGATCTGTGGTCATGGTGGGGCATCGTCGGCCCGGCCGGGATGCCCGCCGATGTCGTCAATGCGCTCAACACGGAGATCGGCAGGCAGCTGGCCTCGCCCGAGCTCAAGACAATCCTGTCAAGCGAGGGCGCCGAAGCCGCCGCCATGACGCCGCAGCAATTCGGCGATCTGATGCGCTCGGAAACCGAGCGCTGGATCAAGGTCGCGCACGAGGCGAAGATTTCGATTGATTGACGAACGGCGGTCATTCTCCCTCTCCCCGTTCTTCACGGGGCCGAGACGAGCAAGCTCGCTCTGAGAGGGTTGGGGTGCGGGGCTGCTTCCGCGAATACGGTGAGAAATTGACCTGCGGAGGCTCCCCCTCACCCGGATTTCAAGCTCCGCTTGAAATCCGACCTCTCCCCGCAAGCGGGGCGAGGTTCATCACGCAAATTTCGGCTGCTGTGCGGCCCCCTTGCCCATCAGCCGCGCGCGCTCGGTGTTGGGCCAGAGCAGCAGGAGGCCGAGCACGCCGGAGGCGATCATGATGCAGGCGTTGATGGTGAAGCCTTTCATGTAGCCGTCGAGCATGTTCGCCGAGCCCTGGATGATACTGCCCATCACATAGGGCGCAACGATGCCGGCGAGCGTATAGAGCGCGCCATAGATCGCCAGGATCGCGCCGCGCTGCGACACCGGCGTGAATTCGCTCAGCATCGGCGCACAGACCACATAGATCGAGCCGGTCAGGCCGGGGCCGATCACAAGCAACGCGACTTGCAGCCAGAGGCCGCTGACATGGGGCATCGCGGCAAGAACCAATCCGCCGGCGATGAGTGGCGCCGCGCCGAGCACGCCGCGGGCCGTGCGGGTCGAGACGCCGCGCGCGACCAGGAGCTGCGAGATCCATCCGGTGAGGAGCACGACGGTGGCGCCGAAGACCCAGGGCAGGATGGAAATGAATCCCGCCTGCTGCTGCGAGAAGCCGAGTCCCTGCACGATGAAGGAGGTGAACCAGGTGAGCCCCAGCGACAGCGCCCAATAGGCGCCGAAGGTCGCGGCCACGCAGCCGATGAAGGTGCGCGAGGTGAGCAGGCTGAGATAGGGAATTCTTGCCTCTTCGCCGGCGGTCGCGGCGTTCTGCACCAGCGGGCCTTCCTTGCCGAGGAAATACCACGCCACGACCCACATCAAGCCGACCACGCCGAGCGCGCCGAAGGCATAGTGCCAGTTGTAATTGACGATCAGCCAGTTCAGTGCCGGCACCGCGACGATCACGCCGAACGCCGAGCCCTGCGACAGCACCGCGGTCGGCAGCGTGCGCTTCTCGTCGGGAAACCATTTGTAGATCCCGTGTATCGCAACCGAAGCGGCGGGCCCTTCGCCCGCGCCCAGGATGATTCGGCAGATCATGAGCAAGGTGAGGCCGACGGTGCCCACCATCGGAAACTGTGCCAGCGCCCAGATCGAGGCCAGCACCAGAAGCACCCAGCGCGTCGCAACGCGATTGACGATGAAGCCGACCACGATCGCCGCGATCGAGTACAGGAAGAAGAAGGACGAGCCGAGCAGGCCGAACTCCGCCGGCTCGAGCTTCAGCTCCTTCATGATCGGCACGGCGGCAAGTCCGACCACGATCTTGTCGGCGAAGTTCACCAGCATGAACAGAAACAGCAGGAACGTGATGGTCCAGGCACCCTTCGGCGTTTCACTGGACGTCGCTTGCGCGGCCATGTTTCTTCCCCGTGACGTATCTTCTGGCCCGTTACCCGGGCCTGAACCGGGATGCTATGCATGAGTGACCGGCGAGCGCAACCGGACAATTTTGCCGCATCGCGTGCGTTGCAGCGCGGAGCCATCCTGCCGCCTGACGCCGCTGTGATCGCTCCTCACACCCGATCACGATCACGTCGTCACATCATTGAGACGGTGATCTGCGACCACGGCCTTGATATCCTGCCCGAAACATCAGGGAGACATCATGCCCCGCTCCGCTCGCAGCGCCGCAGCCGCCGGCCTCTTCGCTCTCTCGCTTCTCATCCCGGGAATGGCACTCGCCGACGAAGGCAAGACGCCGGACTATGCGGCGATCGTGGCCGCTCCTGATCGCAGCGACGCCGACCGGCAGACCGACCGGCGCCGCGAGCCGGCCAAGATGCTGGCCTTCACCGGCGTCAAGGAAGGAATGAAGGTGCTCGATATGGAGGCCAATGCCGGCTATTCGACCGAGCTTCTCGCCCGCGCCGTCGGGCCGACCGGGAAGGTCTATGCACAGGACCCGGCCTCGATCATCGAGCGCTTCGTCAAGGACAAGTTCGACAACCGCGCCAAATCTCCTGCGATGAAGAACGTCGTGCATGTGATCCGCGACTTCGACGATCCGATCCCGCCCGACGTCTCCAATCTCGACATGATCACCTTCTTCTTTGCCTATCACGACGTGACCTACATGCCGGTCGACCGGGCCAAGATGAACGCCAAGATGTTCGCGGCATTGAAGCCGGGCGGCTATCTGATCATTGCCGACCATTCCGCCAGGAAGGGCGATGGCATCAGCGTGGCCCACACCCTGCATCGGATCGAGGAAGCGACGCTGCGCCAGGAGATCGAGGCGGCCGGCTTCAATCTCGTGGCCGAGGGCGATTTCCTGCACCACCCCGAAGACCCCCGCGACGACAAGGTGTTCAAGCCGGCCATTCCGGTCGACGAGTTCGTGCTGAAATACCAGAAGCCGATCTAAGCATGATCCGGAAAAGTGGAAGCCGGTTTTCCGAAAAGATCATGCTCAATCAAAGAGATTGGATCATGATGCGATTCCTTATCGCATCATGATCTAGGCCCTTGCAACGCCCGGCATGGCGGATAACAAGAGACCGTGCTGAGCGTTCGTAACCTTACAAAAACCTACCGCACGGCCGGCGAGGAGATCGCCGTGCTGCGTGGCGTCGATCTCGAACTCGCCGCCGGCGAGCGCGTGGCGCTATCGGGCGAATCCGGCTCCGGCAAGAGCACGCTGTTGCATCTCATCGCCGGCCTCGACGCCGCCGATGGCGGCGAGATCAGGCTCGACGGCGAGAATGTTTCCGGCCTCTCCGATGCCGGCCGCGCGGCGCTGCGGCGTGACCGGCTCGGGCTCGTGTTCCAGCAGTTCAATCTGATCCCGAGCTTGTCCGTCGAGGACAACCTCGCCTTCCAGGCGCGCATCGCGGGGAAGCATGATTCGGCCTGGCAGGCCGAGCTGGTCGAGCGGCTCGGCCTTGCCGCGTTACTCAAGCGCTATCCCGAGCAGCTTTCCGGCGGCCAGCAGCAGCGCGTGGCGATCGGCCGGGCGCTCGCGACCAAGCCGATGCTGCTGCTCGCGGACGAGCCGACCGGTAATCTCGACGAGGACACCGCCGATGGGGTGCTGGCGCTGGCGCGCGATCTCGTCGCGCGCACCGGCTGCGGCTTCCTGATGGTGACGCACTCCACGCGGCTCGCCGCGACGCTGGACCGGCAGGTCACGCTGCATGCGGGACGGATTACATGAGCCGCGCGGTCTGGATCCTGGCCGTGCTCCTGAGCCATTGGCGGCGACATCCGATGCAGCTTGCGACGCTATTGATCGGCCTGATCTCCGCCACCGCGCTATGGAGCGGCGTGCAGGCCCTGAACCAGGAAGCGCGCGACTCCTACGACCGCGCCGCCGCGATCTTCGGCGGCGTGCGCACGCCGACTTTGGTGCCGCGGAACGGCGCGACCTTCCCGCAAGAACTGTTCGTGAAGCTGCGCCGCGCGGGCTGGCCGGTGTCGCCCATGGTGGAAGGACGCGTGCAGATCGATGGTCATTCCTATCGCCTGCTCGGCATCGAGCCCGTGACCTTGCCGGCCGAAGTCGGCGACGCGCCCACAATTGGACGCGCCAGCCTGCAAGCCTTCATGACCCCGCCCGGGCAGACGCTGGTTGCGCCGGAGACGCTGAGCGATCTGCAACTCGCCGAGGGCACCTCTCCACAGACCAGCAATGGCGCGGCCTTGCCGCCGCTCGCCACGCAAGCGCAGCTCGTGCCTGATGTGCTGGTGGTCGATATCGGGATTGCTCAGAAGCTTCTGAACAAGCCGGATCAAGTGTCGCGGCTATTGGTCGGCAAGCACAAGGGTCCACACGAGGCGCTGGAGAGCGTCGCCGGTGACACGCTGCGGCTGGTCGCGCCGGATGCCGAAAGCGATCTCGAGCGGCTCACCGACAGTTTTCATCTCAACCTGACCGCATTCGGATTGCTGTCATTCTTTGTCGGGCTGTTCATCGTCAATTCCGCGATCGGGCTCGCCTATGAGCAACGCCTGCCGATGCTGCGCACGCTGCGTGCCTGCGGCGTCTCTGCCGCACAGATGAACATGGTGCTGGTGTTCGAGCTGGTGTCGCTGGCACTGGTGGCGGGCCTGATCGGGCTCGTCTGCGGCTATTTCATCGCGGGCGAGCTGCTGCCCAATGTGGCGGCGACCTTGCGCGGCCTCTACGGCGCGCCGATCCCGGGTGAGCTGACGCTCAAGCCGGAATGGTGGATCGCGGGAATTATCATCAGCATCGCCGGTGCGCTGATCGCAGCCGCCACCAGCCTTGCCAAGGCGATCCGGCTACCGGTACTGACAGCCGCGCAGCCGCAAGCCTGGCAACAGGCGCAGCGCCGCTGGCTTCTGTTGCAAGGCGCTGCGGCGCTGGCAATTTTTGCCATCGCAGGTTGGCTGGTCTGGGCCGGCAACTCGCTGATTGCCGGATTTGGCGTGCTGGCGGCGCTGCTGTTTGGGGCGGCGCTGATCCTGCCGGCGTTCCTCGAAGTCTTCCTCGTCCTTGGCGAGCGCGGCGCGCGCTCGGCGCTGACCAACTGGTTCTGGGCCGACAGCCGCCAGCAGCTTTCGGGCTTGTCGCTGGCGCTGATGGCGCTCCTGCTCGCGCTCGCGGTCAATGTCGGCGTCGCCACCATGGTCGAAACCTTCAGCCAGACGTTCCTGACCTGGCTCGACGGCCGGCTCGCGGCCGATGTCTATCTCAGCGCATCCGACAATGCTCAAGCCAACGCCATCAAGGCATGGCTGCGGGGGCGCCCCGAGGTGAAGGCCGTGCTGGCCGGCGGCCGCGCCGAGACGCAGATCGGCGGCGCGCCGCTGGAAGTGCTCGGTTTACCCGACGATGCTACCTATCGCAATCACTGGCCGCTGCTGCAATCGGATGCCGACGCCTGGCAAAAGCTGCCGCGTGGCGAGACCTGTTTCATCAGCGAGCAATTGTCGCGGCGGATGAACCTGTCGCCCGGCGATCGCATTTCATTGCCGACGCCCGATGGCGATTGGCAGCTGGCGGTCGCGGGCATCTATGCCGATTACGGCAACCCGAAGGGCCAGCTCGCGGTCAACGCCGCGGTGCTGTTCAGGCATTTCCCGGGCATACCGCAGACACGGCTGGCGCTGCGGGTCGAGCCGGCCAGGATTCCCGCACTGATCACGGCGCTGTCGGAAAAATTCGGCCTCGACGGCCGCAATCTGCTGGACCAGGCATCGCTGAAGGCGGAATCGACGCGGATCTTCAACCGCACCTTTGCCGTCACCTCGGCGCTGAATGCCTTCACGCTCGGCGTTGCCGGCGTGGCGCTGCTGACCAGCCTGTTGACCCTCGCCAATTCGCGGCTGCCGCAACTGGCACCGCTGTGGGCGGTCGGCGTGACGCGGCGAAAACTCGCGGCGATCGAATTGAGCAAGACGATGTCGGTCGCGCTGATCACCGCGCTGCTCGCGCTGCCGCTCGGCCTGCTCGTCGCCTGGTGCCTGATCGCGATCGTCAACGTCAAGGCGTTCGGCTGGCGGCTGCCGTTCCATGTCTTCCCGCTGCAGCTGGTCAGACTGCTCGGCGTCGCCATGGCCGCGTCGCTGCTGGCTTCGCTGTTGCCGGTGGCGCGATTGGCGCGGATGCAGCCGGCGAGCCTGGTCAAGGTCTTCGCCAATGAGCGCTAACAGCCACATTTCGCGGCGCGCGTTCGCGGGCGGCCTCGCGCTGCTCGGCCTCGGCGGGCGAGCTCGGGCACAGGGTTTTGCCGGGCTCGGCACCTCGGCCGATGGTTATGCGAAGGTCACGCCAGGCAGGAAATTCACCTTCCCGGCCGACCACGGCCCGCATCCGGATTTCCGCATCGAATGGTGGTACGTGACCGCCAATCTGAAAGACGCCGGCAATACGGCCTATGGCTCGCAATGGACGCTGTTCCGGCAGGCGCTGACGCCGGGCGCGCAGGAGGAAGGCTGGACTAACCAGCAGATCTGGATGGCGCATGCAGCCGTGACCCGCGCCGACACCCATCGTACTGCAGAAACGTTTGCACGCGGCGGCGTCGGTCAGGCCGGCGTCACCGCGGAGCCGTTCCAGGCCTGGATCGATGCATGGACCATGCGCAGCGCCGATGGCTTCGACGCGAAGACCATCTCGCCACTCGATCTCTCTGCATCGGGCAAGGATTTTTCCTACGCGTTCCGTCTGAAAGCTGACCGCCCGCTGGTGCTGCAGGGCGATGCCGGCTACAGCAGGAAATCCGAGCGCGAGCAGGCGTCCTATTATTACAGCCAGCCCTTCTTCGAGGTGAGCGGGCACCTCACCATCGATGGCAAGCCTGTCGATGTCACCGGTAAAGCCTGGATGGATCGGGAATGGAGCAGCCAGCCGCTGGCGCCAGATCAAACCGGCTGGGACTGGTTCGCGCTGCATTTCAGCAGCGGCGAAAAGCTGATGCTGTACCGGATGCGCCAGAAAGACGGCCACGATTATGCGTCCGGCGCCTGGATCCGGCCCGACGCCACCACGCGCCAGCTGACGCCTACTGACATAAAAATGACACCGCGCGCGCCGATCGACGTTGAAGGCCACAGGTTGCCCGTCACTTGGCAAATCGCCATCCCGTCGCTGTCGATCGCGATCGAAACCACCCCGCTCAATCCGCGAGCCTGGATGAGCACGAGTTTTGCGTATTGGGAAGGCCCGATCAGCTTTGCCGGCAGCCACTCCGGCGTGGGCTATATGGAGCTGACGGGATATTGATTAACATCTGCTGTTCCACCGCGCCGGTTTTCGCACTCTCAAATCCTGCCGCAAAATGCTAGATTCCACGCCGCCGATCCGTGGAGGCTTACATGCAGCGACGCGAGTTCATCACTCTTCTCGGCGGTATGGCCGCAGCCGCGCCGGGGCTCGCCAGGGCGGAGACACCGACAAAGGTGTTTCGGCTCGCGGTGGTCAGTCCAATGGGATTGATGCCGCAGGCCAGTCCGAATGCGCAAGTGCTGCTTGGCGCTCTGAACGGGCTTGGCTACAAGCCCGGCGAAAACCTGATCTTCGAGGGCCCCACCGCGCCGCCCGGCTCCCTCGTGCCGCCGGAAAAGACCATCGAACAACTAAAGGCAAGGAAGGTCGATCTCATCGTCGCCTGGGGTTTTCCGGTGGTGGCTGCGGCCAAGGCCGCGGGCATTCCGACGGTGGTTGCCTTCGGCATCGGAGATCCGGTGGCGACCGGCCTGGTGCAGAACCTGGCACGGCCCGGCGGCAATCTCACCGGCATCTCTGATGTCGCGACCGAGCTCAGCACCAAGCGGCTTGGGCTGCTCAAGGAACTGCGGCCTCAGCTCAAGCGCGTGGCGATGCTCTGGAACAAGGACGATCTCGGCATGACCTTGCGCTACGAGGCTTCGGCGGAGTCGGCTCGCGCCATCGGCGCCGATGTCGAAGCGGTCGGCGTGCGCGAACCGGACGATTTCAACGAGGCGTTCGCGGTGATGGACCGTGAACAGCCCGACGCCATTCTGATGGTGTCGGATTCGCTGACCATGCTGAACCGCAAGCGCGTGTTTGACTATGCCGCAGCGCATCGCCTGCCTGCGATCTATGAATTCGATTCGATTGTGCGCGAGGGCGGCCTGATGTCCTACGGCGCCGACCTCAAGGAATCCTTCGAACGCGCGGCAGCGATGGCCGATCGCATCTTCAAGGGCGCCAAGCCGGGCGATTTGCCATTCGAGCAACCGACACGTTATCTTTTCGTGATCAACCTCAAGACCGCGAAATCCATCGGGCTGGAATTTCCGCCAACCCTGCTTGCGCTCGCCGATGAGGTGATCGAGTAAAAAATCAAGGGACGCTTCGATGTATAACTACACCGCGCTCGTCACCATCCTCACCATGATTTGCTACTTCACGACCACCGCGCGGGTGGCGCGGGCGCGCATCAAATACGGCGTCGCGCATCCGGCGATCTCGGGCAATGTGGATTTCGAGCGCGTGTTTCGCGTGCAGATGAACACGCTGGAATGGCTGCCGATCTATCTCGCATCGCTCTGGATGTTTGCGATCTATATCAGCGACGGCATCGTGGCCGCGATCGGCGCGGTCTGGATCATCGGCCGCATCTTCTACATGATCGGCTATTCGCAATCGGTGCCGGGGCGCGTCCCCGGCTTCTTCATCCAGGCGCTCGCCACGTCCGTGCTGCTGTTCGGCTCGCTGGGCGCGATCGTGTGGCGGATCTTTCACAGTTAGCGTTCCCGGACGCTGCGCCGCGTCCGGGACACGAGTGAATCACTTCGTCAGCGGGCAGCCGCTTTCCTTGGCGGTGAAAAACGCCTGGTCGCCCGGCACGACGGCGAGCTGCTTGTAATAGTCCCAGGGCTTCTTCGATTCGGAGGGCTTCTTTACCTCGAACAGATACATGTCGTGCACCATGCGGCCGTTCGCCAGCACCTTGCCCTTGGCAAAGACGTCATCGACCGGCAGCTCCTTCAGCTTGGCCGCGACCGCATCAGGATCCTTCGTGCCGGCCGCCTTCACCGCCTTGAGGTAGCTCAGTGTCGCGGAATAGGTGCCGGCATGGATCATGCTCGGCATATGGCCGGTGCGCTTGAGGAAGCGCTCGCCGAACGCGCGTGTCTGGTCGTCGTGATCCCAGTAGAATCCTTCAGTGAGGATCAGGCCCTGCGCCGCCTCTAACCCGAGGCCGTGCACTTCGGAGAGCGTCATCAGAAGGCCTGCCAGCTTCTGGCCACCTTTGACGATGCCGAATTCGGCGGCCTGCTTGATCGAATTGGTGGTGTCGAGGCCGGCATTGGCCAGACCCACGATTTTCGCCTTCGAGCTCTGGGCCTGCAGCAGGAAGGAGGAGAAGTCCGACGAGTTCAGCGGCACGCGGACCGAACCCACCACCTTGCCGCCATTGGCGGTGACGATGTCGCTGGTGTCCTTTTCCAGCGCGTAGCCGAAAGCATAATCGGCGGTGAGGAAGAACCAGGTGTCTCCGCCGGCCTTGACCAGGGCCCCGCCGGTTCCGACGGCAAGTGCGCGGGTATCATAGGCCCAGTGGAAGCTGTAGGGCGTGCAAGCGTCACCCGTGATGCGCGAGGTTGCGGCACCCACGACGATATCGATCTTCTTTTTCTCCTTGGAAAGCTCCTGCACGGCGAGTGCGACCGACGATGTCGTGAGCTCGGTGATCATGTCGACGCCCTCGGTATCGTACCAGCGGCGGGCGATGGCGACCGCGAGATCAGGCTTGTTCTGATGATCGGCGGTGACGATCTCGATCTTCTTTCCCAGCACCTCTCCGCCGAAATCCTCGACGGCCATGTGCGCGGCTTCCAGCGAATATTTACCGCCGTAATCGGCATAGACGCCGGACTGATCGTTCAAGATCCCGATCTTGACGCCCTGCGCCGAAGCCGGCGCCGCGGCGAGCAGACCGCTCATTGCAACCACCGCCATCCAGATTGATTTCATGATCGCCTCCCAGCATGTTCGCTTCGTCTTTGGGTTTTTCAGGTATTTCGTCTTGGGTATATTGGATAACCCGGTACGTGCCCATCTATTTCGATCGCGGCAGATGGGACGCGGCAATGCGCCCACCTCTGGCCGTCATTCCGGGGCGCCACGAAGTGCCGAGCCCGGGATGACGACGACGGTGAGAGCACGCCGTCACGCCGCCACCGCCTCTTTCTTCTTCGCGCTCGAGCGGTCGGCGAGGTTGCGGACCACCATGTAGAAGATCGGCGTGAACAGCAGCCCGAACAGGGTGACGCCGAGCATGCCGAAGAACACGGCGACGCCGACCGCCTGGCGCATCTCCGAGCCGGAGCCGGTGGAGATCACGAGCGGCAGAACGCCGAGGATGAAGGCGAACGAGGTCATCAGGATCGGCCGCAGCCGCAGCCGGCACGCCTCGATCACGGCTTCCAGCCGCGGCGTGCCTTCATTCTCGATGTCGCGCGCGAACTCGACGATCAGGATCGCGTTCTTGGCGGCGAGGCCGACCAGCAC
>Ga0157369_10007528_pt1 | contig 12534 bp, 9 predicted proteins | sample C25metaG_FD_113461 | JGI IMG/M metagenome (GOLD analysis project Ga0157369, IMG submission 113461) | Corn rhizosphere microbial communities from Kellogg Biological Station, Michigan, USA - C2-5 metaG | ecosystem: Host-associated > Plants > Roots > Rhizosphere > Soil | place: USA: Michigan...
CAACGACGAGCTGATCCGCATCCTCGGCGGCGAGACCCGGCGGCTGCGGTTCGCGAAGAACCCGCCGACCGTGATCATGCTCGCGGGCCTGCAGGGTTCGGGTAAGACGACGCTCGCAGGCAAACTCGCGAAGTGGCTGGCCGGGCAGGGCCACGCGCCGCTGCTGGTGGCCGCCGACCTGCAGCGACCGAACGCCGTCCAGCAACTGCAGGTGCTGGGGGAGCGGGCTCGCGTTCCGGTCTTCGCGCCCGAGCCTGGCTCCGGCGTCGGTGACCCAGTGGCGGTGTCGCGCGCGGCAATTGACCATGCCCGAAGGCAAAACCACGACATCGTCATCGTCGACACCGCCGGTCGGCTCGGCATCGACGCCGAGATGATGCAGCAGGCGGCCGATATCCGCGATGCTGTTTCGCCCGACGAGATCCTTTTCGTCGTCGACGCGATGATCGGTCAGGACGCCGTCACCACCGCCCAGGCTTTCCTCGACGGCGTCGGCTTCGACGGAGTGGTTCTTACGAAGCTGGACGGCGACGCGCGCGGTGGTGCCGCACTCTCGGTGGCCTCGGTCACCGGCCGTCAAGTGATGTTCGCCAGCACTGGCGAGAAACTCGAAGACTTCGACGTTTTCCACCCCGAGCGCATGGCGTCGCGCATTCTCGGCATGGGCGACATCCTCACGCTCATCGAGCAGTCACAGGCGGCGTTCGATGCCGACCAGGCCGAAGAGACAGCGCGCAAGCTCACCGAAGGTGAACTCACGCTCGAGGACTTCCTCGACCAGATGATGGCCGTTCGCCGCATGGGCCCGATCGGAAACCTGCTCGGCATGCTGCCCGGCATGGGCCAGATGAAGGAAGCGATTTCGCAGATCGACGACCGCGACCTCGACCGCATCACGGCGATCATCCGGTCGATGACACCGGCCGAGCGCGAAGACCCGAAAATCATCAATGGCTCGCGGCGAGTGCGCATCGCCAACGGGTCGGGCGTGGCTGTGTCCGAGGTGAACAATCTCGTCGACCGGTTCTTCGAAGCCCGCAAGATGATGAAGCAGATGGCCGGCATGGGGTTGCCCGGCATGAAGCGCGCGACGAAGGCGGCCAAGGGCAAGAAGGGCAAGAAAGGCAAGGGTGGGCGTCCCGGCGGGCGGCCAGGTCTTCCAGCCGCTCTGCCGCCGGGCTTGGGCCGCGGAATGCCCGGTGGGTTAGGGCTTCCCGGTCAGTTGCCGCCCGGCATGACGATGCCAGACCTCACCAAGCTGAAGTTCCCACCGCAAAGCGGCGGCCCGGCCGGCCCTGCCGGGCCGAAGCCGCGTTGACGACCGCTCTTCATGCGCGGGCCGTCGTCCTGCCGGACGGCGAACTCCGCGACGTCTATGTCATCGACGGCAAACTGACCTTCGACAGGCCATTATCTCTCGAGATCGAGACATTGGCGTCGGCCGGCTTCATGCTGCCCGGCCTCGTCGATGCGCACTGCCACGTCGGGCTCGCGCCCGAGGGTGGCGTGCCGATCGAGGTCGCTCGCGAACAAGCGCTCACCGACCGCGACCGTGGTGCGTTGCTGTTGCGCGACGCCGGTGTACCACAGACGTACTACGAGTTCGACGACGATCCGCAGCTGCCGCGGATCGTGCACGGCGGCCGGCATCTCGCGCGCACCAAGCGCTATCTGCGGAACTACGGCATCGAGATGGAGCCTTCCGAACTGCCTGATGCCGCGGAGGCGCAAGCGTTGCGACCCGGCGGCGCCGGAACGCCGTGGGTCAAGCTCGTCGGCGACTGGATCGACCGCTCGGTCGGCGATCTCATGCCCTGCTGGCCGGGCGACGTGTTGAAAGAAGCGGTTTCGCGGGCGCATGCGGCCGGTGCACGCGTGGCGGTGCACGTTTTCGGCGAGGAAGCGCTGCCCGACCTCATCACCGCTGGCGTCGACTCCATCGAACACGGCACCGGCCTCGCCGACGATTTGATTTCGGACGTCGCGGCGGCTGGCGCCGCCGTCGTGCCCACGCTGGTGAACGTCGCAAACTTCGACAAGTTCGCCGACCAGGCAACGAAATATCCGGTCTACGCGGAGCGGATGCGGCGGCTGAAGCGAAGTGCGGCCCAGCGGCTGCGCGACGCGTTCGACGCGGGAATTCCGTTGTACGTAGGCACCGACGCCGGTGGCCAGTTGCCGCACGGGCTCGTGGTCGACGAGATGCTCGCGTTGCGCGGCATCGGGCTGTCGAACATCGACGTGCTGGCCGCCGGTTCGTGGAAAGCCCGTGAATGGTTGGGATTGCCCGGGCTCGTCGAAGGAGCGCCGGCCGACTTCGTCATCTATGACGCCGACCCGCGGCTCGACCTCGAGGTTTTGAGATCACCCCAGCACATCGTCGTCCGCGGGAATGTTGTTCGTTAAGACAGCGTGAGTTCGACGCCTTCGACGGCCGCGGTTACCGGTAACGGTGCGCCGCTGAGCGACTTGACGATGAGGTCGATTTCGTCGTCCGTGCGATCGGGGGCGTGGTGGAACAAGGCAAGTGATTGTGCTTTCGCCGCGGCAGCCAGGCCCGTGGCGTACTCAACCGCCGAGTGGCCGAGATAGGCAACCTCGGGAAACTCAGCAGCGACGAACTGTGCGTCGTGCATCAGCACGTCGACGCCATCGGCCAGTTCGAGCGCGGCATCGTGGTAAGCGCCCAGACCGCTCGGCCCATCGCCCGCGGCCAGCGGGAAGTGGTCGGAGAGGTAGGCGATGGTGTGCCTGCCGTCGGTGACCCGAAACCCGAAGGTGCGGCCGCCCTTGTGCGGGATCTCGCGGACGACGACGTCGAATCCTTCGGCGCACAGCCGGCCCTCGTCGAGCGCACGAAAGGTCCATCCATCGCCGAGCTCGGTCGGCGAGATGGGGAAGTGCGGCGGCGAAAGGCCGCGAGCAAGTGTCGACAGCGGGTCGCCGTTCTCCGCAGGCAGCGACACCTCGACGCGGTGACCGGGACGGAAACCGGCACCGAAGAACGGCAACCCGTGCACGTGGTCCCAGTGCAAATGCCCAAGCAGGATCGTGCCCTGAAATGGTTGGTCGCCGAGCAAGCCAGTGACTCGCCGAAGTCCGGTGCCGGCGTCGAGAATCAGCGATGGCGACGCACCATCGTGAGCCAACGCCACGCATGACGTGTGCCCGCCGTACCGCACGAACTCGCGCCCCGGCGCCGGGGTCGACCCGCGTACCCCGCAGAAGTGGACCCGCACGGTCAGGCGCCGACAGGGTCAACGGCTGGCGGCATCGGCGGCGGCGCTTGAGTGCGGGCGAGCCTGGTGCGAGCGACGTTCTGCAGCGACACGCTCGCCGGTGCGGCTTCGAGCGCGCCGAGGAATTCGGTTCCCTCGATGCGCCACACCACCGCGTCGCCCAGGGTGGTAACCGTCGCGCTGCGCGGTGCGTTGTGCAGCAGTCCCAGCTCGCCGACGTAGGCGGGCGCCTGCACGGACGGCAGGTCGACGTCGACGTCGCTCACGCCGTGCGCCCGGATGCTCAACGTGCCACTGACGAGCACCCAGAGCGCGTCGGCCTCATCGCCCTCGCGAATCAGCACCGTGTCGGGCGAAAGTTGTTGTTCCTCAAGGCGTTGCGCCAGCCGTTCGAGGACGCTGTGCGGTGCGCCGGTGAACAGGTCGAGCTTGCGCAGGAGCTCGACGCGAGGTGCGAGCCGGGCGACGAGCGCGGCCGAGGTCCGGTCGGCCTTCAGTAGCGCAGGCAGGCCGAACAGGCTGATAACCGGGAAACCGAAGCCGATGATCAGCAGTGTCGTGTGCAGCCCTTGACCCGAAAGTAGTGCGGCGCCGACAAAGCTCGCAGCGACGATGAACGAGAGCACGACGGCATCGAAGACGCCGAGCACCCGGCTGAGCACGTCACGCGGCAAGTCGCGTTGGAGCGCGGTATATGCGAGGACGTCGACGATGATCATGCCGACGCCGGAGATGACCTGCAGGACGAACGCGAGGATCGCAACGTGAACGGTCGCCGTTACTGCATACGGCAACGCCTGCAACATGATGCTGCCGAGAATGACCGGCGCCAGCCGTGATGCGCGGCTGAGCTTGTTCGCGAGGCCGGCCGCGATCACTCCGCCCAAGGCCGAGCCGGCGAGCAGGTAGCTGTAGCCGGAGCTTCCGGTGCCGAGGTGCTCTGACAGCGGGATATACAAGACGGTGCTCGCGCCGTAGATCGCTGAATCGAGCGCGCAGAACAACACGAGCATCATCGCGACGCGCTCTGCACTGAGTGCCCGAAGGCCGGTCAGCCACTGGGCGAACGCGTTGCCGTCGGCGTCCGCACTGCCTCTTGCTTTGACCTGCAAGCGGACGACGATCGCCGCCGCCACGACGAAGCTGGCCGCATTGACGATGACGCCGGTGACCGGCTCACCGGTGAGCAGGAGCAGGCCGCCGGTTGCGGGTCCGAGGACGACGGTGAGGCTTTCGAGAGTGGAGAAAAGACTGTTAGCGGCGACGAGGTCCTTCTCGCTGACGACGTCAGGGGTGAGCGCACCCGATGCCGGCCGATAGGGCGAGGCGACGACCGCTGAAATCGCTGAGAGGGCGATGAGCGTCCAGACGGGCCCGTTCGTCCCGACCACGACCGCGATGACCGCCATGACCGCCGCCGACGACAGGGCGGACACGACCATGACTCGGGTGCGCTCGAACCGGTCGGCGATCACGCCCGCGTAGCTGCCGATCAGCAGCCCGACCACCCAGCGCGAGGTGGCGACTGCGGCGAGCCATTGGGTCGAGTGGGTGCGGTCGAAGACGTACACCGCGAGGACGACCGAGTACGCCCAGCTCCCGAGCGCGTCGATGATGTAGGCCATCACGAGCAGCCGGAAGTCGCGAACTCGCAGGGCGTCTCGGAATCTGCTGCGGGTCGAAGCGGGCGCGCCTGGGGCGGACTCGGGTGGCGAGTCGGTTGTCGAGCTGCTCATTCGACGCCTCCACCTGTGCCCGGCCCGGCCGCGCTGTCGGTTACGCGGTGCCGGCACAACGCTGGAGCTTTGCACATCGTGAGCCGACGCGTTAGAGCGTTCGGGATGTTCGCGGGCCGGGGCGGGCGTACTGTTGCGCCCAGCCGGGCCGGAGCATGGTGTTACGCAGGGTGTGACCGCGGGGTGTGACGGAGTCCTATGAGCGAACTGACGTGCACTGCCTGCGGCGCGACGAACCGGGCTGGCGCGAAGTTCTGCAGCGAGTGCGGGGTGCCGACTGCAGCGGTTTGCCCGTCGTGCGGCACCGCGATTACCGGCGGCCGTTTCTGCAGTGAGTGTGGGACGCCGCTTGTGGAGCGCGGGCCCGCTGTTCCCGCCCAGCCGGGAGCCGAGCGGCCGGCGTCTGAACCAGTCTCCGAACGGCGCACGGTTTCGCTGCTTTTCGCCGACCTCGTCGGCTTCACGCCCCTGACCGAGGCGCGCGACCCGGAGGCTGTACGGGAGCTGCTCGCTGTCTATTTCGAGCGGGCACGGGCGGTCATCGAGCGTTACAACGGCACAGTCGAGAAGTTCATCGGCGACGCCGTGTTCGCGGTGTGGGGGGTGCCTGCGGCGCGAGAGGACGACGCCGAGCGGGCGGTTCGGGCCGGCCTTGACCTGGTGGCGATGATCACGGTGCTGGGCGAGGAGTTCGCGATCGACGGCTTGTCGATCCGAGTCGGCATCACGACAGGGCAGGTGGCCGTCACTTTGGCCGCAGTCGATGCCGAGCGTCAGGGCATGGTTGCCGGTGACGCCGTCAACACGGCGTCAAGGGTGCAGTCGATCGCCGAAGCCGGGCAGGTGTGGGTCGACGACACCACACGTTCGCTGACGACGGCGTCCCTTGCCTATGTGTCGACCGGCACCCACGAGATGAAGGGCAAGACCTTCCCCGTAGAACTTTTCCGGGCAGTGCGCACGACGGCGGCGGTCGGCGGGGCACAGCGGGTGGACGGGCTCGAAGCCCCGTTTGTCGGGCGCGATCGCGAGTTACGCCTGGTGAAGGAGCTTTTCCACGCCACCGCAGAGGAGCGACGGGCGCGGCTTGTCCTCGTCGCCGGCGAGCCAGGCATCGGAAAATCACGCCTGGCATGGGAGTTCGAGAAGTACGCCGACGCCATCACCTCCAAGACCTACTGGCTGCGGGGGCGCTGTCTGTCCTACGGGCAGGGCGTCGCAGGCCGTGTCGTTGCCGAAATGGTGCGTTCACTCCTGCGGGTGACCGAGGCGGACGACGACGCGACTGTCACGCAAGCCCTCGACGAGCGACTGCAGCAGCACGTCACCGACGAGGCCGAACGCGCGGTGTTGCGGCCGCGCCTCACCAGCTTGCTCGGCTTGTCCGACGGGGTGTTCGACCAGGCCGACCTGTTCTCTTGCTGGCGCGCATTTTTCGAGTCGCTCTGCACGGAGCCGTTTTCGCTGACGCTCGTCGTCGAAGACCTCCAGTGGGCCGACGACGGTTTCCTCGACTTCCTTGACCACCTGCTCGACGTGAGCCGCGCGCCCATCATGGTGCTTGCACTTGCTCGGCCGGAGGTGTCTGCACGTCGGGCCGGTATCGGAGCGGGGCGCCGGTCGACCACCGTGTTTCTCGAGCCGCTGCCTCACGCCGCGATGGCTAGCTTGCTCGACGGCTTGGTAGCCAACCTGCCGGCCACCTTGCGCACCGAGCTCGTCGCCCGTGCCGAGGGCGTCCCGCTGTACGCGGTCGAGACCGTGCGGGCACTCATCGACCGTGACGTCGTCATCGCGAGCGGCGGCCAGTACGTGGTCGACCCGGTCGCGGCGGAATCGCTCGACCTGACCGCATTGGGCCCGCCGGCGAGCCTGCAAGCGTTGCTGGCCGCACGCCTCGACGCGTTGCCTGCTCCCGAGCGGCGCGTCGTTCAAGACGCCAGCGTGCTGGGTCTCAGCTTTTCGAAGGCTGGGATCGAAGCTCTTACGCCGTCCGACATCGACCTCGATGAGGCGCTGAACGCGCTGCTGCGTAAGGAAATTCTGATCGTCGACAACGATCCTCGCTCTCCCGAGCGCGGCCAGTATCGCTTCGTACAGGCGCTGCTGCGCTCGAGCGCCTACGCCACGTTGTCGCGCCGCGATCGGCACTCTCGGCACCTCGCGGCAGCCCAACATTTGGCGAAGCTGCCTGATGCCGACTCAATCGCTGGCGTGCTCGCGGCGCACTACCTCGATGCGCTCGCCGCGATGCCGGACGCTCCTGATGCGACGCAGTTGCGCGACCGGGCGGCCGGCTTGCTCGAGCAAGCTGCCGTCCATGCCGCGGGTGTCGGAGCACCCCGTGACGCGCTTGCCCACTACGACCAGCTTCTTCAGATGGGGTTGCCAGACGAGACCGTCGTCCGGCTGACCCAGGCGGCGTCGACGCTGGCAGTAGAAGCCGCCGACAACCTCGAACGCTGCCTGCAATGGATGGAAATCGGCTTGGCAGCGGTCGCCCGGCTCGGTGACGAGGACGCGTCGTTGAATCTCGAGCTCAACCATGCTCGGCTCCTCGCGAACAAGGGCGCGATTCCCGACGCGATGCAGATCTCCCGGCGGCTATTCGACGCCGCGCTCGGCCGCCCCGAACGCGTTGGATTGCTGGCCGGCGCGGCCCGGCTCCTCGCCGTCGGCTCACAAACGACCGGCGAGCACGAGTTCGCCGAACGGGTTGTGATGAGCGCGCTTCCGATCGTTGAGCGGCACGGTACGGATGCGCATTTCGCCATGCTGATTGACGGCGCTGCGGCTTGGGCGAGCGGCGTGGGCTACCGCCGGTTCTCCATGGTGATCGGCCAAGGCGCACGGCTGCGGCTCGAGGGACGCGAATCCGACGCCATCGTCCGCGATCTGAACAGCGCCTCCTTGCTTATCGACGACGACCCGGCTGCCGGTATCAGCCTCGCAACTGCGGCGCTCCAGCGCGCCGAAGAGCTCGGTCTGGTCGCCTCGCGCATCGTGGCGATCGCGCATTTGGTGAACGGCCTGTTCTTTGCGGGCCGCTGGCAGGAGGCGACCGACCTGCTTGAGCGGCACGTTGGTGACGGTCGTACCGACCGGCTGGCGTGGGAGGCCTACATCGGGGCGGGCTCGGCACTGCATGCGTACGGTCGCGGGGACGCGTCGCTCCTGCTGCCGATCATCGATGGGGCCGGTGACCTTGGTGATGCTCTCGTCGAGACCTGGACCCTGATGAATGGCGCAGTCGCTCGGTACCTCGCGGGCGACCGGGCGGCCGGCGCACGCCTTGCGGCTGACGCGGTCGGGGCAATGCTGTCGCTTGGCAAGACAAGCGAGGACGTTCCGCCCGTCTACGCGCTGGCGGTCGACATGTTGCTTGACGCCGACGATCGCGAGCGTCTCGCCGAGGTGACCGCTGCTCTCGAAGAGGTTCCCCTCGGACAACGGTTCCGGCTGTTGCATGGGCAGTTGTTGCGGGCGAGGGCACACTTGGCGTCCGACGCGGCGCAAGCCGTGCAAGGCCTGCGGGCAGCGATCGAGGTGTTCACCGCCATGGGTGCCGCCTATCCAGCGGCGCGTACGCGGGTCGAGCTGGCCGCCCGGTTGGCCGATGGGGGCGACGTACGCGCGGCCACCGACCTGCTCGCGAATGCCAGACCGCTCTTGGAAAAGATCGGCGCGGCGGTGCCGCTCGCGACCGCCGACCGCGTCGCACTCGCGGTCACGCCGGTCACATCGGTCTGACGTCCTACCCGGAGCAGGTCGAATTCAGATTCAGCCGCACGAGATTCCCCTGAACGCCGTAGGCGTGCCCGGCGATCGAGGTGACCGGCCCCTGCACGTTGTCCCAGTGCTCGAGGATCGCGCCGGTCTTGGGATCGACGCACGACAGCCCTTCGTCGCCGCCATTGCGCACCCACAGCACCTTCTGCCCCGGCCACAAGACGGCGCCCGGCCCGACCTGGCTCCCGACTTCACTTGACCCGATCGGCTGCAGGGTCTCGGCATCGAGATGCTCGATGCGGGGCTTGTCGACGTCGCCGTAACCGGCGATCCAGATCTGGTCACCGACGACCGCGATCGATTCCTTGCCGAGGCTGGTCTGCGGGCTGCTAGCAATGACGCGTCCGGTGGTGGGGTCGAGCGCCACGACTTTCGCGCCGACGAACCCGTTCACGGGTGCCGTGCCGGGCGGCGTGACCCCGACAAGAATGCGGTGGCGGCCCGGGTCGAGTGCGAGCCCGTACGTGCCTGTTCCGAGGTCCGCGTTGACCGGCGTGACGAGACCGTCGCGGCCGTTGACCGTGAGCCGCATCAGGCCCTCGGTCGATGTGAAGACGAGCGCGCCATTCACCGCAATCGCATCAAAAATCTGTGCGCCTGACGAGAGCGTGTCGAGCGGCGCCAACGTCGCCGTGTCGTATGTCCGCACGCTTCCCGTGTCCTGCGACCACACCCAGAGCCGGTTGCCGTCGATCGCGATTCCGGTCGGGGTCCCGGCCGGCCCAGCTGCCCTTGCGAGAATCTGCGTGCCGGTCGGGTCGAGCTTCACGATGTCAGTCCTGAAGGCGTAAAGCGCGGTCGGCGTTGCGGTCGCTCCCATCACGGCCGCGAACTTGTCGCCAGGGAGCTGCACTGCCGTGCCCGTCGTGCCATGCAACGGGTCGACGCTGTGTGTCGGCGTGGGCGGGTGGGTGGCCAGCGGTGGCGTCGTTCGGCTCGCTGGTCGTTGCGCCGCAAGAACCGACGTCGTGACGGCGACCGCCACCACGACGACGGCTGCCGAGGCGGCCGCGAAGTGGCGGTGCCGGCGGGCGCGGGCAGTGCGCTGAACTTCCTCGTACATCGCCGGGCTCGGGTCGATCCGGCGCCGGGGATCGGTCAGGGTGTCGCGCAGCAGCTCTTCGAGGTCTCTCATTTTTGTGCGTTCTCCTTCGCGACGATCTCGCGCAGATGCAGCAATCCCTTGGCTGCTTGGCTTTTCACCGTTCCGCGACTGCACCCGAGCACGTCGGCGATGTCGGCCTCCGAGAGGTCCTCGTAATAGCGCAGCACCAGCACGGCCCGCTGCTTCGGCGGCAGTCCGGCAAGTGCGGCCCACATCGCGTCGCGGTCGTCGAGTTCCTCCTCCGCTCGCCGCGCGAGCGCGTCGTCCGGCATGAACTCGCGTGGCTGTTCGCGCCATGGCTTGCGCCGCATCGCGTTGAGGTGGGTGTTGACGATCGCCCGACGGACGTAGCCCTCGGGGTTCTCCTTGCGGCGCACCCGCGACCAGCCGAGCGCGGTCTTGGCGAGCGCGATCTGGACGACGTCCTCGGCGGTGTGCCGATCACCGGTGAGCGCATGTGCGAACCACAGCAGCGAGGGCGAGCGGGCGGCGACGAACGCTCTGAAGTCGTCCTCGTCGGCCCGGTTCACGTGAACGCTCCCGTCCTCACAGTGATGAGGACACTGTCTCGCGCCGACCGGTTGCCTGCGCCCCTCTCGCGATCTGGCAGAATGGCGGGCCGTACACCGGAACAACCGGCCTGCGGCGAGCCCCTCTACCTCGCGCGGGTCGCGTCCTTAGGGCTCGCCGCGTCCGTATCCCCACTCGGTCGACGGTGCGCCCACCGGTTTTCATCAAGAGCTGGAGTAACACAACCCGTGGCAGTCAAGATCAAGCTCATGCGCCTGGGCAAGATGCGCGCGCCGTACTACCGCATCGTCGTCGCCGACTCGCGTACCAAGCGCGACGGCCGGGCGATCGAGGAGATCGGCAAGTACCACCCGAAGGAGGAGCCGTCCTTCATCGAGGTGAAGGGCGAGCGTGCCGCGTACTGGCTTGGCGTCGGTGCCCAGCCGACCGAGGCGGTCACCGCGATCCTCAAGGTCACCGGCGACTGGCAAAAGTTCAAGGGCGAGCCCGCGCCGCCGGCCATGAAGGTTGCCGCGCCGAAGGCCGACAAGAAGGTAGCGTTCGAGGCAGCCGCCAAGGAAGGTGCCGGCGAGCCGACCACCGAGGCGACGACCCCGAAGAAGCGGGCCGCCAAGAAGGCCGTCGAGGCCCCGGAGGCGGCACCCGAGACGGGCGGCGCAGCCGAAGACACGCCCGCGGCGTCTTCGGAGCAGACCGAGTCGGCCGGCGAGACCAGCCCGGCCGAGGGCTCCGCTGACGCAGCCGAGCAGCCGGAAGCGCAGGCATAACCCGTGCCGACGCTCGAGACCGAGGTCCTCGAAGAGGCGCTCGAACACCTGGTCAAGGGCATCGTCGCGCACCCTGACGACGTCGATGTGCGCGCACGCTCGCAGCGCCGCGGCCAGGTGCTCGAGGTGCGCGTGCACCCCGACGACCTCGGCAAGGTGATCGGCCGCATGGGCCGCACGGCGAAGGCGCTGCGCACGGTCGTGTCGGCGCTCGGCGGCTCGTCGGTTCGCGTCGACCTCGTCGACGTCGACGGCGGTCGCTGAACCACCGCGGCCGACGGTCGGAGACCGGCCATGCAGCTCGTCGTAGGCCGCATCGGCCGGGCGCACGGGATTCGAGGCGAGGTCGGGGTCGAGGTACGCACCGACGACCCCGACCTTCGCTTCGCCGACGGCGCCCAACTGGCGACGGATCCGCCTGAGCGCGGGCCGCTCACCGTTGTCGCGACCCGCTGGCACTCGGGCCGGCTGCTCGTTCGTTTCAAGGGTCTCGACGACCGCACGGCTGCCGAGAACCTGCGCGGCACCATGCTCGTGATCGAGGTCGACGAGTCGGAGCGGCCGCAAGACCCCGACGAGTTCTACGACCATCAGTTGGTCGGCCTGCGCGTGATCACCACAGCCGGCGACGAGGTGGGCGAGGTGGCAGAGGTGCTGCATCTCCCCGCCCAGGACGTTCTCGCGATCAAGCGCACCGACGGCGTCGAGGTGCTGGTGCCGTTCGTGCAAGAACTCGTGCCGGTGGTCGATCTCGATCGCGGCAGTGTGACGGTCGACCCGAGGCCGGGCCTGCTCGACCCGGAGGCGGCCGATGAGGGTTGAGCCGGTTTGTGCTGAACAAGTTTGTCGTCCCAGCGCTGGGAATTTCCGCGGCAGCGGTGGCTGAGCCGATGCGCGTCGACATCGTCACGATCTTCCCGGCCTACTTCGCCCCCCTCGAGTTGTCGCTGATCGGCAAGGCGCGGGAGCGCGGGCTCATCGACGTCCGGCTTCATGATCTTCGTGACTTCACCCACGACCCGCACCGCACCGTCGATGACACCCCGTACGGCGGCGGGCCCGGAATGGTGATGCGGCCCGAGCCCTGGGGTGAAGCCCTCGATGCAATACAGGGTGAGGCGCTAGACAAGATCGCGGACGGCGACGGGCAGCCCAAGCTGCCACTGCTCGTCGTGCCGACGCCGTCCGGGGTGCCGTTCACGCAGGCATTGGCACATGAGTACGCCGGACAACCGCGGCTGGCTTTCGCGTGTGGGCGTTACGAGGGCATCGGCTACCGGGTGGTCGAACACGCCCGCACGCGGATGCGGGTCGACGAGATCTCCATTGGCGACTACGTGCTCGGCGGGGGAGAGGCGGCGGTGCTC
>Ga0157369_10007529_pt1 | contig 12531 bp, 11 predicted proteins | sample C25metaG_FD_113461 | JGI IMG/M metagenome (GOLD analysis project Ga0157369, IMG submission 113461) | Corn rhizosphere microbial communities from Kellogg Biological Station, Michigan, USA - C2-5 metaG | ecosystem: Host-associated > Plants > Roots > Rhizosphere > Soil | place: USA: Michigan...
CCCGGGCTCCGGATCGAGCTTCCAGCTGACGATCTGGGTCGACGATGCGGACGCCACCTGCGCGGAGCTGGCGAAGCGTGGCGTGAAGCTCTTGAACGGCCCTCTCGACCGGGACTGGGGAATGCGCACCGCGAGCTTCACCGATCCCGACGGGCACATCTGGGAGATCGCGCAGGAGCTCGCAGGGGCCGGCAGCTCCTAGCGGGGCGGCCACCTCACGCTGCCGACGCCGTCCGTCTACGGCGCGCCGCCGAGCCGCTCCTCGAGGTGCCGAGCGAGCGGCCACGCTCCGTCGGTGGTGTTCGAGATCACCGTGTGAGTGATGCGCGCGCCTGGATCGTGCACGCTTCGGAACGAGACTCCCGCGTCGTAGCCCTCCAGGCCGACCGCGTCGGTCGAGGCGTGCAGCCAGAATCCGAGCCCATAGCGCTGCGAGTGTGCAGGCGCGTCGCTGTGAGGGCGTACCAGGTCGTCGACCAGGTCGTTCGAGACGATCCGTCCTGCGAAGAGCGCGTTCCAGAAGGAGCTGAGGTCGGCTGCGGTGGAATAGATCCCTCCGTCCCCGCTGCCGCGCACCGGCAGGTGGAACACGTTCGTCCGCCAGGCGCCGTCAACCATGAGGTAGCCGAGCGCCGCGCGCCCGGGAAGCTCGTCGGAGCGAAGGAACGCCGTGTCGCGCATCCCCGCCGGCTCGCAGACGCGACGACGCACGAGATCGGCGAACGGCGAGCCGCCGACCCGCTCTGCGATCAGCGCCAGCACGACGTAGCCGCTGTTGTTGTAGGCGAACCGCTCGCCCGGGGCTGACGTCATCGGACGACCGTCGAGCGCCGCGACGTATTCCTCCGTCGATGCGAGCTCGTGCACCGGAACCGGCATCGGATAGTCGGCGAGGTCGTGGTCGCCCGCCTCGTCGAGGTAGTCGCCGATGCCGGAGCGGTGTGAGAGGAGGTGCTCGATCGTCACCTCGTCGCCGACGAGCGGGAGGTCCGCGCCGAGAACGGAACGGGCGGAGGTCGAAAGCTCGATTCGGCCCTCTTCGACGAGGCTCGCCACGGTGAGAGCCGTCAGCCCCTTCGTGCCGCTCGCGATCGCAAACTGCGTGTCGGCGCTGTTCGGAATTCCGTGGCCCCGGTGAGCGAGGCCGTACGCCTTCGCCACCCCGACCCCGTGCGCCGAGTCGACCCGGACCACACCGGAGAAGGCCGTCTCGGATGCGATCGCATCGAGCTCGGCTGCAAGCTCGGGCATCCGGTCGGGGAGCTCGGCGATGGCGTGCCCCTGGGGCGGTCAGGCGACGTGCTTGGAGGCCGGTGTCCCGTCGAGGAGGGAGTGCGCGCCCGAGCCGTCGGCGGCCTGAGCGTCGCCGTGCTGTGCATCACCGTTTTGGGCCGACGTATGGTTTCGCGCCACGTCGACCGCACGGCTCTCCCGGATCACCGTCACCTTCACCTGGCCGGGATACTCGAGCCGGTCCTCGATCTCGCGTGCGATCTCGTGCGAGAGGAGCGCGGCTGCGTCGTCGTCGACGTCGCCCGGGCTGACGATCACCCGGATTTCGCGCCCCGCCTGGAGCGCGTACACCTTCTCGACGCCGGGCTTCGACGCCGCAAGCTCCTCGAGCGACTCGAGCCGCTTGATGTAGTGCTCGAGGCTCTCGCCGCGCGCGCCCGGGCGGGAGGCCGAGATCGCATCCGCGGAGATGACGAGCACCGCTTCGACGGTCTGCGGCTGCACCTCGTAGTGGTGGGCTTCGATCGCGTGCACGACGTGCTGCGTCTCGCCGTACCGCCGGGCGAGCTGCGCGGAGATGCTCGCGTGCGAGCCTTCGACCTCGTGCGTGAGCGCCTTGCCGATGTCGTGCAGCATCGCGGCACGTTTTGCGGTCTTGACGCCGGCGCCGAGCTCGGTCGCCATCACGCCTGCCAGGTGGACCACCTCGAGCGTGTGCTTCAGGACGTTCTGCCCGTAGCTCGTCCGGAAGCGAAGCCGGCCGAGGATCTTCACGAGCTCCTCGTGGAACGGGCCGCAGTTCGCCTCGAACACGGCCTGCTCGCCCGCCTGCCTGACGGTCTCCTCGAGCTCCGCCTTGGACTGGTAGTACGTCTCCTCGATCCGGGCCGGATGGATCCGCCCGTCCTCGATCAGCTTCGTGAGCGTGAGCCGCGCCACCTCGCGGCGCAGGCCGTCGAACGACGACAGGACGACCGCATGAGGCGTCTCGTCGATGATGAAGTCGACGCCGGTCAGATGCTCGAGCGCCCGGATGTTCCTGCCCTCCCGGCCGATGATGCGGCCCTTCATGTCGTCCGAGGGAAGCTCGATCACGGTCACCGTCGTCTCCGCGGCATGACTTGCCGCGACGCGCTGGAGCGCGTCGGCGACGAGGTTCCTGGCCCGCCGTTTCGACTCGGCGCGCGCCTCGTCCTCGAGCATGCGGACCCGGCGGGCGAGGTCGTGACGGGCGAGCTCCTCTCCGCGCTCGAGCAGGTGCGCCTTCGCATCCTGCAGGGTCATGCCGCCGATCCGCTCGAGCTCCTCCTGCTGCGCGACCTTCGTCTGCTTGAGATCGTCCTGGAGCTGGCGGAGATGCGCCTCCCGGTCGGCGAGGCCCTGGTCCTTGCGCTGGAGCTCGACGAGCTTTCGCTCGATCTCTTCCTCCTTCGCGAGCACACGCTCCTCGATCTTCAGCACCGAGCTGCGGCGGTCGGCGAGCTCGGTGTCGATCTGGGCGCGAAGCTGGACTGCCTGCTCGCGAGACTCGATCTGCGCCTCGCGCCGGAGGGCCTCGGCCTCGCGCTCGGCATCCTCGATCAGCTGCCGGCGGACGCGGCGGGCCTTGCCGACGCCGGTGGCGCCGAACACCTGGACCGCGAGCAGGGCGAGCGCGGCGCCGGCCGCGATCCCGATGGCGACTGCGATCCCGATCAGCACGTGCGACGCACCTCGCTCGGTTGGGTTCTCGCCCACCCGGCATCGGGCCCGCAAGCGTGCTTCCCTCGAATCGCTCGATTCCGGCGCGCGAGACGTGCGCGCGCCGCCGCAGCAGGCGCCTGTCAGGACGGCGCCGGCGCCGGTGGTCTCCGTTTCGAGTTGATGGCCAATGCAGTCGTCACAGAGTCAGCGATTTCGAAAAAGCTCAGTTTGCAGGCAAAACGTCAGGTGTAGCTGAACTGATCCTAGCGCGGCGACGCCTCGTCCGCAAATCCGGCAACGTCCTCGAGGGTCGAGGCGTCGAAGCCGCGGGACGCGAGCCAGCGCACGGCGGCGGGGCCTCCGCCCCGGCGGTCGAGGAAGGCCTGGGCGCGGGAGCCCTCGGGCTCGAGCCCTGCGAGCGCCGTCGCGACGTGCTCGGCCGCGAGACCTTCCCCCTCGAGGGCGAAGCGGACCGCCGCGTCGCCGTACCCCCGCGCGGCGAGCGACTCGGCCCTGGCCGAGGCGACACGGGCGTCGTCGACGAGGCCGGCCCGTTCGAGTGCGGCCAGGGCGTCCTCCTGCGCCTCCGCGCGCAGGCCGCGTCTCGTGAGCCGCTCCTCGAGCCTGCGGCGCGAGAGGTCGCGGTGGCGGAGCGCCCGGACTGCGACGCCGAGCGCCTCGAGCCGGCGGAGCTCCCGGCCGAGCGTCCGCGCTGCCTCCCGGTCGAGTGCACGCCCCACGACGAGCCCGGCGCCGACGACGGCCGCCGCCGGGACGAGCCGCCACGGAGCCCCGTCCAGCTCGACCTCGACGCGGTCGCGCGGCCGCTCACGCAGCGCAGTGACGACGCGCACTCGTGCCTACTCGCTCGAGGCGACCTCGCCGGCGGCGGCGACGGCTGCCGCTGCGGCCGCAGCAGCCTTCGCTCCCTTGCCGTTCGACGCCCCGTTCCCGGCCGCCTCCTCGACGACCGGCAGGAGGCGCGCCGAGACGATCTGCTCTGGCCCGAGCTCGAGCTGGATCTGCTGGAGGATCTGCTGCGTCACATCGGGATGCTCGCGCAGGAACGCCGTGGCGTTCTGCCGGCCCTGGCCGAGCCGCTCGTCTCCGAAGCTGAAGTACGAGCCCGATTTCGCGACGACCTTCCGCTCGATGCCCGTGTCGAGCACCGTGCCCTCCCACGAGATGCCGGAGCCGTAGATGATGTCGAACTCGGCCTGCTTGAACGGCGGGGCGACCTTGTTCTTCACGACCTTCACGCGCACGCGGTTGCCGAACGCCTCGACGCCGTCCTTCAGCGTCTCGATGCGACGGATGTCGAGCCGCACCGAGGAGTAGAACTTGAGCGCGCGGCCGCCCGGCGTCGTCTCCGGGTTGCCGAACATGACGCCGATCTTCTCGCGCAGCTGGTTCGTGAAGAGGCAGATCGTGTCGGTGCGGTTGAGCGTGCCGGCGAGCTTGCGGAGCGCCTGCGACATGAGCCGCGCCTGCAGGCCCATGTGCGAGTCGCCCATCTCGCCCTCGATCTCCGCCTTCGGCGTGAGCGCGGCGACGGAGTCGATCGCGACGACGTCGAGCGCGCCGGAGCGGATCAGGAGCTCGGTGATCTCGAGCGCCTGCTCGCCCGTGTCCGGCTGCGAGACGAGCAGGTTGTCGATGTCGACCCCGATGCGCTTCGCGTAGGCGGGATCCATCGAGTGCTCGGCGTCGATGAACGCGCAGATGCCGCCACGGCGCTGTGCCTCGGCGATCACGTGGTACACGAGCGTCGTCTTGCCCGACGACTCCGGGCCGAAGACCTCGATGATGCGGCCACGCGGCAGGCCGCCGATCCCGAGTGCGAGGTCGAGTGCGAGCGACCCCGTCGAGACGGCGCCGACCGAGACGGCGGCGCGGTCGTTCATCTTCATGACCGACCCCTTGCCGAACTGGCGCTCGATCTGGCCGAGCGCGACGTCCAACGCGTCGTTCTTGTCCACCTCTGGCCTCCTAGCCCATCCGATTCATTCAGGCCGATTCAACACGACCGATTCCAAGACTTCGTACTGCGCCCCGCCGGGACGCAGCCGTGACAGATAAGCAGCCGCGTCGGACGGAACGAACGTTCCCATCGGCGGCGGCTCGAGGCGGAGCCCCGGCCGCGCCCGGAACCGGGCGACCGTGAGATGCGGAAGCCACGGCCGGCCCTCGCGGCGGTAGGAGCCGATCCGCTCGAGCCGCGCCTGGACGTCGGTTGCGAACGCCGTCGCGCCGCCGCCCCGGTCGTCGAGCACGAGCATCGCGACGCTCCGGGTCTCCCGGTAGCGGGCCGCGGCGAGACGCACGTCCGCCGGGGCACCGGCCGCGGCCGCCCGCAGCTCGTGGAGGACGGCGTCGAGCTCGCCGGCCGGCCGGTGGCCGAGGAAGGCGACGGTGACGTGGAGCTGCTCGCGCGGAACTGCACGAACGCCGTGGAGGTGGGCGCGCTGCCACGGCTCGACGACGTCGAGCACGTCCTCCGGCAGACGCAGGGCGACGAAGAGGCGCAGGCGCTCATCGGCGCCCACGCTAGCGGTGCCGGTCATACCGCTTCGTCAGGGCTTCGAGACAGGAGCCTCAGCACGAGATGGAGCGCGCCGGCGACCGAGCGTGCCCGGATCGAGGCACGGTCGCCGGGAAAGCTGAACTCCCTGCCGATGCCGCCGCCCGGGCCTTCCGCGTGGAGGTACACGAGCCCCACGGGCTTCTCGTCCGTCCCTCCGTCCGGCCCGGCGATGCCGGTCACGGCGACCGCAACGTCGACGCCGAGACGGCGGCGAGCGCCGCGCGCCATCGCCTCCGCCACCTCGGCCGAGACGGCGCCGTGCTGCACGAGGAGCTCGGCCGGCACGTCGAGCTCGGATCGCTTGACGGCGTCGGAATACGCGACGACACCGCCCGCGACGACGTCGCTCGAGCCCGGCACGGACGTCAGACGCGCCGCGACGAGCCCGCCCGTGCACGACTCGGCCGTCGCGAGCGTCAGCTTCCGCAGGCGGCAGAGCTCGAGGACGTGCTCCTCCACCCCGCGCTCGTCACGGCCGTAGAGCCAGCGCTCGAGCGGCCGGAGGAACGCGTCCTCGAGGGCGTCCGCCCGCGCCTCCCGGCCCGGCTCGACCAGCAGGTCGACGTGGATCTCGAAGTCGCGCGCGCAGATCGTCACCTCCACCCCGCTCCCGTCGCCGCCGGCCTCGGCGAGCGCCCGCGCCACGGCCGACTCGCTCACGCCGAAGAGCCGGGCGACCCGCCGGCCCGGTGGCCTCGCACGTTCGAGCAGGCTCCGGACCGCCTCCGTCTCGAGCGCCCGGGGCCAGAGCCTCTGGAGCTCGGCGGGCGGGCCGGGCAGGACCACGACGACGCGACCGCCCTCCCGCGGCACGACGAGCCCGGGCGCCGTGCCCGCGAGGCCGAGCGAGATCGCCCCGTCGGGGACGGTCGCCTGCTTGCGCACGCCCGGCTCGAAGTCGGCGTAGTCGCGTTTCAGCCGCACCGCCGCCGAGCGCGACACGGCCTCGATCTGCCGCTCGAGGTCGGAGTCGACCCGGATGCCGACGCCGAGCGCCTTCGCGACCATCTCCACCGTCCGGTCGTCGTGCGTCGGGCCGAGCCCGCCCGAGACGAGCACCGCGTCGGCCTCGAGCGCGTCACGGAGCGTCGCCTCGAGCTCCGCGGGGGCGTCACCGACGATTGCGACCCGCGCCGGCTCGAGCCCGAGCCGCAGCGCCTCCCGCGCCAGGAACGGGCCGTTCAGATCGGTTCGATCGCCGCGCACGAGCTCGCTGCCCGTCACGACGACGACGACGCGCGGCCGGCTCAACCTCCCGCGCGGGCCGTCTTCGTCGGGGTGACGACGACCTTGAGGTTCCGCCGTGCCGGAAGCGACACGGGCTTCCCGCCGAGCCGGAAGCGGACGCCCGCCGGCCGGCGGACGTAGAGCCAGAAGCGCGTGCCGATCACGAACTCGTGGTCGCCGCGGCTCAGGGTGCCCTGGAAGAGCATGTGTCCCGCGGCCGTGCGTCGTCGCACCTCGAGGTACGTCCCCTTGCCGAGCCCGACGAAGCGGAGCCCGGCCGGCGCGACGGGGCGCGTCTGCGTGACGATCGCCGGAGTCGAGCCCGGCGTGTCGCTGCCGCCGAAGCGCCAGGCCACGATCACGAGCCCGGTCAGGGCGGCGATCCCGCCGAGCGCGAGCAGCACGACCTTCTTCTCGACCGAGCGCTCGTGGCGCCGGGGCGGACGGCGCTGGGGCATGTCGTCGAAGCTCTCGACGACGTTCCGCGAGTTGTACTCGTCGACGTAGAGCTGGCCGTCGAGCCCGAGGAACTCCGCGTACGAGCGCAGGAAGCCCTTGATGTACGTCCCGGTCGGGAGCACCTCGAAATGCTCGTCCTCGAGCGCCCGGATGTACTTGGCCCGGATCTTGGTCGCGAGCTCGATCTGCGGGTACTCAAGCCCCTGGCGCTCGCGCGCCTCGCGCAGGCTGTTGCCGATCTCGAACATGCAGCGGCCATTGTACGAGGCTTTTGCCGCTTATCCCTCGAGCCGGACGAGAAGCTCGTAGAAGCCGACCGCGATCGCCGCCGAGAGCGCGACGCAGATGCCCGCCACACCGAGGATGCGCCCGAGGCGCGCCCTGCCCGCGCCCCCCGCCTGCTCGAGCGTCCGTCGGATCCGGCCGCGCGCGCCGCGCGCGAAGAGGAGCGCCGCGATCCCGCACAGGCCCGCCGCCGGAATCGCCCAGACCGCGTCGAGGAGGCGCACGCCCGTGGTCTGCCGCGACAGGAGAACGGCGACCGGCACGGCCGCGACCGCGAGCAGCCCGGCGAGCACGGCGGCCGACGAGCGGTGGTTACTGCTTCGCATACGGGCGCCCCGCCGCGGCCGGGGGAATCGAGCGGCCGATCACGCCGGCGACCGCGACGAGGGTGAGGACGTACGGCAGCGCCTGGAAGAGCACGGCGTACGAGCTCCAGTGCGGGATCGTCCCGAGCCGCTGCGCGAGCGCGCTCGAGAACCCGAAGAGGAGGGCGGCGCCGAACGCCCCTGCCGGGCGCCACTTGCCGAAGATGAGAGCGGCGAGGGCGATGAAGCCGCGCCCCTCTGTCATGTTCTCGTTGAACGAGTGCACGAAGCCGATGGAAAGGTATGCCCCGCCCACCGCGGAGAGCATGCCGGACAGGGTGACGGCAGCGTAGCGGGTCTTGAGGACCGAGATGCCGACCGCGTCCGCCGCGCTCGGGTGCTCGCCGACCGAGCGGATGCGCAGGCCGAGCGGCGTCCGGAAGACGACGACGTACGTGAGGGCGAGGACCGCCACGGACAGCCACACGAGCAGGTTCAGCTGCCCGAACGCCTGCGCGAAGAAGCCCGAGCTCGTGGAGATCGTCACGTCGGGGATCCGCTCTGCGCTGCTCAGGCTGGGAGTCCCGTTCGTGCCGTAGACGTCGACGAACAGGTAGCCCGTGATCCCGAGCGCGAGGAAGTTGACGGCGGTGCCGCTGATGATCTGGTCGGTGCGGAGGTGGATCGCGAAGAAGGCGTAGCCGAGCGCGAGGAGGCCGCCCATGCCGATCGCGACGAGCAGGCCGAGCTCCCAGCTGCCGGTCACGTCCGAGCCCCAGATCCCGAAGAACGCGCCGGTGAGCATCATGCCCTCGAGCCCGATGTTCACGACGCCGCTTCGCTCCGAGTAGAGGCCGCCGAGCGCCGCATACGTGAGCGGCGTCGCGTTGACGAGCATCGCGGCGATCAGGGCCGACCAGACGACCGCGGCGCTCAGGTTCCCGCGTGCAGCGTGCGTCGCGAGCAGGCCGAGCGAGCCGCCGAGCACGCCGGAGGCGATCGCGCCGAAGGCGGGGCGCCGCTCTCCCCGCACGGCCGCCCAGGCGCCGCAGGCGACGGCGAGGCCGCCGACGAGTGCCGGCCAGGCGGCGGCTCCGCTCTCGAGCGGCGGCAGCGTCAGCCAGAACGCGAGCGCCCCGAGGCCCATGCCGCCGACCGCGATCGCCCTCGCGCTCATGCCGCCGCCGCCTGCAGCCGGCGCCGCCGGTTCCAGAGCCAGAGGACGAGCACGTCGGCGCCGACGAAGAGGACGACGAGCCCCTGGATGATCAGGGTCAGGTTCGCGGCGAGGTCGGGCCGGAAGACGGCGGGATCGAGGTTCCGGGTCGAGGTCCCGGTCAGCAGCGCTCCGAAGAGGAGCGACGAGGCGAGGACGCCGAGCGCGCGGTTTCGGCCGAGCACGGCGACGGCGATCGCGATGAAGCCGATCTGCGAGGTCTGGACGTCGTTCACGCCGAGCTGGAACTCCCAGCCGAGCACGTCGACTGCGCCCGCGAGGCCGGCGAACGTCCCGCCGATCGCCATCGTGAGCACGTACGTGCGCGCGACCCCGATGCCGGCGTAGCGTGCCGCCTCCGGGTTGAAGCCGACTGCGCGCACCTCGAAGCCGAGCGTCGTGCGGTTCAGCAGGATCGCATAGACCGCAAGGCCGGCGAGCGCGACGAAGAAGCCGACGTCGAGCCCCTGGAGGACAGGGCTTCCCCAGAAGACGTGCAGGTGCGCGCGAGGCGAGATGGGATCGGACACCGGAATCGATCCGCCGTTCGCGTGGCTCTGCAGCGCCCCGCCGTGCCCGAAGAGCCAGCTTCCGACCCAGACCGCGATCCAGTTGAGCATGATCGTCGTGATCACCTCGTGCGCTCCGACCGTCGCCTTCAGCAGGCCGGCGAGGCCGGCGTAGAGGGCGCCCGCGAGCGCCGCGGCGGCGATCGCGAGCACGATGTGCAGTGGCCCGCCCATCGTCCGGAACGACGCGCCGACCCAGAGGGCGAAGATCGACCCGACGATGTACTGCCCCTGCCCGCCGATGTTGAAGAGCCCGCTACGGAACGCGAACGCGACCGCGAGACCGCAGAGGAGGAGCGAGGTGGTCAGGAGGAGCGTCTGCTGGAGGTTCGCCGCCGCGAACGACCGGTCGCTTCCGGTCACCCACGGAAAGAGCCAGTTGAGGCCGCTGCCGTCGAAGATCGCCCGGTAGGTCGAGAGCGGATTCGCTCCGCTCGCGAGCACGACGAGGCCGCCGACGAAGAACGCGACGACCGCCGTCAGCAGTGAGCCGAGCGCCCCGCCGGCACGCTGCGCGAGCGCCAGCCGCCGGGCGACGGTCGGTGGGCCGCTCACGAGCCCGTCCTGCTCGTCTTCACTCATGCGCCGCGACGACTATTGCTTCTTGTACGGCTTCCCGTCGGCCGCCGGAGGCACCGTGCGCCCGATCACGCCGGCCACCGCGATCAGCGTGAGGACGTACGGAAGCGCCTGGAAGAGTGTCGCCGCCGAGCCCGAGTACGCCGGCAGCCGGTACGCGAGCGCCGTCGAGAAGCCGAAGAGGAGCGCCGCCCCGAACGCGCCGAATGGTCGCCAGTTGCCGAAGATCATCGCGGCGAGCGCGATGAAGCCGCGACCGGCGGTCATGTTGTCCGTGAAGGCGCCTCCGCCGAACCCGATCGAGAGGTACGCGCCGCCGAGCGCGGCGAGGATCCCGGAGACGACGACCGACGCGTAGCGGATCGCGTAGACGTTGATCCCGACGGTGTCGGCCGCCCGCGGATGCTCGCCGCACGCCCGGATTCGCAGCCCGATCGACGTCTTGAAGAGCACGACGTACGAAACGATCACGAGCGCGAAGCTCAGCCACACCATCAGGCTGAGATTTCCGAACGCGGCGTTCAGGAAGTGCACGTGCTCGAGGCCGGGGATCTTCAGGTTCGGGATCGTCGACACGCCGGCCGGGACGTCCTCCCCGTGGTAGAGCTGGAAGAAGAAGTAGCCGGTGATCCCGAGCGCGAGGAAGTTGACCGCGGTGCCGCCGACGATCTGATCCGCGCGCAGGTGGATCGCGAAGAACGCGTGCACGAGCGCGAGGAGGCCTCCCGCGAGCATCGCGACGAGCAGCCCGACGACCCAGCTGCCGCCTCTGTCGGCCCCGTACACGCCCCAGAAGGCGCCCATCAGCATCATCCCCTCGAGGCCGATGTTCACGACGCCGCTGCGCTCGGAGAACATGCCGCCGATCGCCCCGAAGACGAGCGGCGTCGAGAAGACGAACATCGACGCGATCAGCGACGCCGTGAAGACGATGTCCAGGTTGGACGTGCTGGAACGCGTCGCGAGGACGCCGAGCGCGAGCCCGATCAGCCCCGCCGCGACCGCGCCCCACCCGAGCCGCCGGACACCGCGCGTCGCCGTCCAGAGCCCGAGCATCGCCGCCGCGACACCCACGAGCACCGGCCACATGATCGAGCGCTCGGCGATCGGGGGCAGGGCCAGGAGGCACGCGAGGACGCCGAGCGCGATGCCGGCGACGCCGCTCGTGCGCGGGTCCCGGGCACGAGCCCAGATCTGCCCGTCGAGCCCCTGGGCCCACGTCGTCACGCCGTCGCCCCTCGCACCTTCGGGCGCAGCCGGCGGCGCGTGTTCCAGACGTAGAGGATCAGGACGTCGGCGCCGACGAAGAGCACGACGAGCCCCTGGATCATGTACGTGAGGTTGCTGGCGAGATCGGGCGCGATCACGTTCGACGCGAGCCCGTGCGTCGTGCCGAAGAGGAGCGCGCCGAAGAGGAGGGCGCCGAGACCCGTCCCGACCGCGGTGTTGCGGCCGAGGAGCGCGACGGCGATCCCGAGGAACCCGACCGACGACACGGGTATGTCGGAGACGCCGTAGTGGTAGAGGTAGCCGAGCATGTCGAGGCCGCCCGCGAGCCCCGCGAACGCGCCGGAGATGGCCATCGCGCGAATCAGGTTCTTCTTGACGCTGACGCCGCCGTAGGCGGCCGCGTCGGGGTTGAAGCCGACCGCTCGAACCTCGTAGCCGAGCGTCGTCCGGTTGAGCAGGACATAGAAGACGACGAGCGCTGCGAGCGCGACGAAGAAGCCGACGTGGAGCCCCTGGAGCTGCTGCTGTCCCCAGAAGACCGGCAGCTTCGCGCTGTCGGCGATGTCGTTCGAGATCGGCACCGTCGGGTTCGAGGCGTTCTGGAGTGGCCCACCGTTGCCGAAGAAGTACGACCCGATCCAGATCGCGATCCAGTTGAGCATGATCGTCGTGATCACCTCGTGCGCGCCGACCGCCGCCTTCAGGAAGCCGGCGATTCCGGCCCACGCGGCTCCGGCGAGCGTCGCGGCGCCGATCCCGAGCAGGACGTGTGGAACCGGAGACATGCCCGGGAGGCTGTAGCCGATCCAGTTCGCGACGTAGAGGCCGACGAAGTACTGGCCCTGGCCTCCGATGTTGAACATGCCGCAGCGGAACGCGAACGCGACGGCGAGCCCGGTGAGGATGAGCGTCGTCGTCTGCAGGAGCGTCTGGCTGAGGTTGTACGCCGACGTGTTCACGGTGCTCGTCGTCGGGTGGAAGACCCAGTTCAGGCCGGCGCCGTTGAAGATGTCGCGATAGGCGAGCAGCGGGTTGTGGCCGGTCGCGAGCACGATCAGCCCCCCGAGCAGGAAGGCGACGAGCGCGGTCAGCGCCGGCACGGCGACCCCGCCCGAGCGCTGGCGGAGCGCGATCCGTGCGGCGAGCGTGCCCGTCGCGGCC
>Ga0157369_10007534_pt1 | contig 12524 bp, 11 predicted proteins | sample C25metaG_FD_113461 | JGI IMG/M metagenome (GOLD analysis project Ga0157369, IMG submission 113461) | Corn rhizosphere microbial communities from Kellogg Biological Station, Michigan, USA - C2-5 metaG | ecosystem: Host-associated > Plants > Roots > Rhizosphere > Soil | place: USA: Michigan...
CGCGCCCTTGAGGACACCGACCAGCATGATCTCGCGGCCTTCGAAGTCCGTCTCGACCTGCTTGGCGAGCTCGGCGATCTTGTCGGCGATCTGTTGCTCGGAAACCAGGACACCCTCGATGTCAGGGTGCAGGTCGGCAGGTTGTTCGGCGTCGGTTGCCATGGGCAGCAGTGGCGCTGTCATCTCACCGTGAGCCTGTCACATCGGCGCTCGGCCACCAACCCCCCGGGCAGTGCCACCGGCCCCTGCCCCCGCCAGTCCGTGACGAGCCGTTCCATCGCCGTCAGCTGCCGACCGCTGAGCGCCCCTGCAGGTGATCCGGCAAGCACAGCGGCGCGGCGCAGCACCCGCCGTCGGACGGCCGCCGGCAGGCCGGCCAGCGCCGTGACGTCGAGGCCGTCGGCGGCACAGACGTCGGGCCAGGCCTTGTCAGCCCACTCGTCCAAGGCGTCCGCGTCGTCGCGCAACAGCTCGGCGCTGCGGCCGAGCGCCGTGACCGCACCTGCGCCCAGCACGGACTCGAGGGCGGGCATCAGGTCGAGCCGAACGGCGCTGCGTCGAAACCGCGGGTCGTTGTTGTGCGGGTCCAGCCACGGTTCGAGCCCCAGCGCGGCACATGCTGCGACCGTGTCGGCGCGTCGCAGGCCGAGAAACGGCCGCCGGTAGCGCCCGCTCACCGTTGCCATGCCGGCCAGCGAACGCGCCCCGGATCCGCGGGCCAGGCCCAGCATCACCGTCTCGGCCTGGTCGTCGAGCGTGTGCCCGAGCAGCACCGCCTGGGCGTCGAGTCGGTCCAGCGCGCGATAACGAGCCGAGCGGGCGGCCGCTTCCGGGCCGCCACGGCGACCGACGCTGACCCGTCGTACGACGACGGGATCCAAGCCGAGCGCCCGGCACTGGTCGGCCGCAACCGCCGCCTGCCGGTCGCTCCCGGCCTGCAAACCGTGGTCGACGACAGCGGCAGCACCGCTCAGCTTGAGCTTCGGCGCGGCGTGCGCCAGCGCGGCGGCCAGAGCCATCGAGTCTGCGCCGCCGGACACGGCCGCGAAGACGCTCGCCCCGGGCGGCAGGTCACGCAATGCCACCCGCACAGCAGCCCGGGTGCGCAGCACCGCGGGATCGTGTTTCACGCGGTGATCGCCGGCGGGGTTCCGGTGCGGGCAAGCCAGGCCGCCGGGTCGCGAATCTCCGCTGCGTCCGGCAGCAGGTCCGCGCTCTGCCAGATCTTGTTGAGCCCGTCCATACCGACCGCGGCAACCACGGCGCGGACGAATTCGGCACCCTCGGCGTATTGCCGCATCTTCATGTCCAGCCCCAGCAGCCGGCGCACGGCTCGATCGATCGGGCCGCCGGAGCGACGGCGCTGCTGGAAACGGGACCGAATCGTGGCGACTGAGGGGACAACCTGTGGCCCGACCCCGTCCATGACGACATCGGCATGTCCCTCGAGCAGGCTCATCAGCCCGGTCACCTTGTCGAGCACGACCCGCTGCTCCGGGGTTTGGACGAGCTCCAACAGCGAGAGCTGTGAGCGGCCACGGACGCTGTCGCTGAGCCCGCGCACCGCCTGTCGAAACCGCGACACCAAAGCGGCCGGGTCGAGGTCGGAAGCGCCGAGGTAGTCGCGCAGCAGAGTCCGAACGTGCTCGTGCAGCCACGGAGCGGCGGCGAACTGCGTGCGGTGCGTCACCTCGTGCAGGCAGACCCAGAGCCGGAAGTCCGGCGCCTCGACGCCGAGCGAGCGCTCCGCGGCGACGATGTTGGGCGCGACCAATGTCAGCCTGCCGCCCGGCGCGCCCTCGGTAGGCGCTGGACCGAAGAGCTCGAACTGACCAAGCACTCGAGAGGACAGGTAGGCCAGCAAGGCGCCCACCTCGAGACCGGTTGCGCGCGGCCCGACTGCACTCATCAGCGGGCCTAGCGCCTCCGCGCGCTTGGCGAGCACGGTGTCCAGCAACGGGTCGACCAGGTCGGCGAACGTCGCGGCGTTGCTGCGAATCCAACCGGGCCGGTCGACCACGGCAAACCCGACGCCCTCGGCACCGGCCGGCAGCCCGGTGTAGGACGAGACGTGCGCCTCCGCCTCGGCCGCACGTTGGCGCAGGTCCTCCACCGTCGCCACCGCCTCGGCGAGCTCGAGGCGGGGGCCCGGCGGGACCAGCCGTGTGGCGGTCGCGGTGGCGAGGTCCCAGTCGACGAGCTTCATCGGCCAACGCTAACGCCGGCAGCGGTCAGGCACCGGCGAGTGCGGCAACCAGGCGATCGAGCGCCGGCTCGGCCGTGTCCGGCGACACCGCATGCCCGGTGAGAAAGGCGAAGACGAGCAATCGCCCGTTCGTGTCGACGACATAGCCGGCGATCGTGTTGACGCCGAGCAACGTGCCGGTCTTGGCGCGGGCAACCCCGGCCGCCGCAGAAGCGTCGCTCCGGTGGTAGCGGTCGGCAAGCGTGCCGGTCAGTCCGGCGATCGGCAGACCGTCGAGCAGTGGACGAAGTTCCGGGTGGCTCGGTGACATCGCCAGGCGAAGCACGTCGGTCAAGAGCGCCGGCCGCACGCGATCAAGCCGCGACAGGCCACTGGCGTCGACAAGACGCAGGCCGTCGGTCGACAGGCCCAGGCGCGCGATCGCGCTGGTGACCGCCGCTGCTTCACCGGAGAAATCGCGGGTCGCGCCACCGTGCCCTGCGATTGCTCGTCCCAATGCCTCGGCCAGGTCGTTGTCGCTCACGGTCAGCATGCGCTGCACCAACTGCGCGACGGGCGGCGACGAGACGGACGCGACAACCGTTGCGCTCGCGGGCGCCACCGCCCGGCAGCCGTTGGTGCGCAGCCGCACGCCGTCCGCCGCGACGTCTTTGGCGAAGGCGGCCGCGGCCGCGCCGGCGGGGTCAGCGACCCTGGCGCTCTGGCCGACGGTCGCAACGCCCTCATCGACCTCCAGCGGAGACAGCGGCGCGATGTCCCCGTCGTTGAAGTAGGACTTTGACCATCCAGGTGCCCGTGCCGGACCGGTCCACGCGCTCGTGTCGGAGCAGAGGTGCAGCGGACCAGGAGTCGTGGCAGTTGGTGCTGCGCGGAGCGCCGCAACGGTCCGCGCCGCGAGCGTCGCGATGTCGGCAACCGGTGGATACGCCGGGCGGGCTCGGGAGCGCAGCGTGACGTCGCCCCCACCGACGAGGTAGACGGTGTCGCCGGCTTGCACCACCTTTGTGCTCAAGGTTGCTGTAGGCCCCAACGTGGTCAGCGCCGCGGCCGCCGTGAGCAGCTTCGCCGTCGACGCCGGCGGCAGCGATGTCGTGGCGTCGCGCTCGAAAAGCACATCACCCGTCGTCGCATCGACGACATCACCGACGAGCGAGCCGCCGAAGGCAGGGCTGCGCAGACCCGCAGCGAGCACTGACCGCACTGCGGCGGCGGTCGGCGGGGCGGCCGTCGACGGGAGCGCCCGCAAGACAGCCGGCCGGGCGGGTGCCGCTTGCGAGGCCGGCGACGCCGCTTGTCGATGTCGCGGCCGGGTGAGCAGATAGGCCGTGCCCGCGCCCGCGGCGACCGCGATGACGACCGCGACCACAACCCAGCGCGACTTGCCGATCACCGTACGGGACACTAACCACGTGGAGTTCGACGTCACCATCGAGATCCCGAAAGGGCAACGCAACAAGTACGAGATGGATCATGTGACCGGGCGGATCCGTCTCGACCGGACGTTGTTCACGGCGACGCAGTACCCCGCCGACTACGGGTTCATCGACGGCACGTTGGGCGAGGACGGCGACCCCCTCGACGCACTGGTGCTCTTGCAGGAGCCGACGTTTCCGGGCTGCCTGATCCTGTGCCGCGCGATCGGGATGTTCCGGATGCAGGACGAGGCCGGCGGGGACGACAAGGTCCTCTGCGTGCCGTCGCACGACCCGCGACTCGAGCACCTACAGGACATCCGACACCTGCCGGAGTTCGACAAGCTGGAGATCCAGCACTTCTTCGAGGTCTACAAAGACCTCGAGCCCGGCAAGAGCGTGGAAGGTGCGCACTGGGCCGGCCGGCAGGAAGCCGAGGCCGAGATCGAGGCATCCCGCAAGCGACTGGAACAAGCCCACCCCGGCGAGCACTAGCGTCTTTCCCTCCGCCGCCTTCGGCAGAGCGTGCGACTGCCCGCCGCAGGACGGGTTCCCCGCGGCGGGCAGCGCGTTGGTAGCTGTGTTACGCCGTCTTGGCGCGGTCACGACCGCCGATGCTGATCGACACGCCGAGGCTGCTGGCGAGCGCGCGGAGGAACTCACCCGCGCCCACGAGGACCACACCGGTGGCGACCGGGTTCATCCAGCTCGAGCGAAGCGGCTGGCCGAACGCCCGGAACACCGAGTAGTCGATGGCCCAGCTGGCGAGGATCGCAATGCCGACGGTGATGGTCGTCGAGAGAGCGCGCGGCATCTTGACCGGCAGCACCTCGTTGAGGACCTCGCCGACCACCGCGAGCGCGAGCGCCAGGCCCACGAACACGACGAACGCGTACATCTTGTTGCCTCCTCTGCGGCGCACGGCGCGCCGCTCACACCAAGTTCGACTCGGCGTACGACGCTTGGTTACAGCGGTACGGAGACTTTTTTCTGCGCCTTCTTCTGGGCGTAACGTCCGGGACCGACGGGAGGTCCAACGAGATGTACGTCGACCCGGCCCTCGTCCGGGCCTGTCAACGCGGCGAGCAGGGGGCGCTCGACGAGTTGATCCGGGCGACGTACACCGACGTCTACGCGCTCTGCCGGCGCATGCTGGCCGATCGTGACGAGGCGGCGGACGCCACGCAGGAGGTGTTCGTGCGGGTCATGCGATCGGTCGTGGGCTTTCGCGGCGAGGCCGCTTTCGGCACGTGGCTGCACAGGGTCACCGTCAACGTGTGCCTGACAGCGCTCCGCAAACGTTCGAAGGCGCGCGCGGCCGGCATGGTGGCGGGCGGCACCGCATTCGCCCTGCCGGGCGAGGAGTGGCAGGTGCCTTCGGAGTCGACGTCGCCGCTCGAGGCCGCGGAGACCGCCGACCTGCTCGCCCGGTCCGAAGTGGCGCTGGCGGCGCTGCCGGAAGACGCGAGGGCAGTCGTGGTGTTGCGAGACATCGAAGGACTGAGCACGAAAGAGGTGGCCGACCTGCTCGGCGTGAGCGAGAACGTCGTCAAGGTGCGCCTGCATCGCGCGCACGCACGACTTCGTGCTGCGCTTACGGCGCCGCCGTCGGGACAGGTCGCGACATGAGCGACGACCACACCGGCGAGGGACCACGGTTCTGCCGCGAGACCCAGACCCAGCTGCCATTCCTCGTCAGCGGAGAGCTGACCGGCTGGGGCGCGCGCGTGGTGCGCGCGCATGTCCGCCGCTGCACCGACTGCAGCGCCGAGCTCGCTCGTCAAGAACGGGTCTCGACCGCGCTCGCCTCCCTGCGCGAGTCGCGGCCGGAGCCTCCGCCGGGACTGCTCGACGACCTGCTGCACCGTGCCCGCGGCGGCGGCCTGCGCGAACGTGCCGCCGTGCCGGCGCGAGGCGCAGTCAGTGGCGCTCGACCGGCGATGTCGGTCGCCTTCCTCACCGTTGGTGCTGCGGCCTCGACCGGTATGGGCTACGCCGTCTACCGCGGCGCTCGCTGGGCACTGCAGCGCCGCAAGCACTAACCATCCCGGCTTCGATCAGAGTCGGGTGTCGACGACGGTGCGGCGGTTGTCCGGCGCAACCAGTCGACGCGCGTCAGCATTCTCGTCATCGGTCTGCTCCTGCGAAGCACGTTCGGCAGCGACCCGCGCGTCATACGCGGCGATCTCCCGGGTGAGCTGCTCGTCGTCCCAACCGAGCACGTCGGCGAGCAACGCCGCGATCGGTTTCATGCTTTCGACGCCGCGATGTGCCGTCTCGATCGAGATCCGCGTGCGACGGGCGAGCACGTCGTCGAGATGCAGCGCACCTTCATGCGTTGCGGCGTAACGGATTTCGGCCAACAGGTACTCACCCGCTCCCGGCACCGGCTCGAGCAGCACCGGATCGTCGGCGGTCGGGGCAAGCACCTCATCGAGCAGCGCGCCATAGCGACCGAGCAGATGGTCGACCCGCCATCGCGGGAGACCGAGATCGTCGGCGAGGCGCTCGGCTTGGTTGGCCAACGCGTGATAGCCGTCGGCGCCGAGCAGCGGAATCTGGTCGGTGACGCAGGGCGGCGTGTGTCGTCCGAGGTCGCGTACGGCGGCATCGACGGCGTCCTTGGCCATCACGCGATAGGTCGTGTACTTGCCACCGGCGACCGACACCATGCCGCGAGGCGCATGGCTGATCGCGTGCTCGCGGGAAAGCTGCGATGTGTCTTCCTGCTCTCCCGACAGCAACGGGCGGAGGCCCGCATAGACGCCGCTGATGTCCGCGCGTGTGATCGGCACCGCCAACACCTCGTTGACAGTTTCGAGCACGTAGTCGATGTCAACACTGCTCGCCGCTGGATGCGCCTTGTCGTAGTGCCAGTCGTTGTCCGTCGTACCGATGATCCAGTGATCGCCCCACGGGATCACGAACAAGACCGACTTCTTCGTGCGCAGGATGATGCCGGTCTCGGACGAGATGCGATCGCGCGGCACGACGATGTGGATGCCCTTCGAGGCGCGCACCTTGAACTCGCCGCGGCTGTCGGCGAGGCGCTGCACCTCGTCGGTCCATACTCCGGTCGCGTTGACCACGACGCCGGCGCGGACCTGGATGTGGTCGCCGCTTTCGGTGTCCCGGAGTTCGGCACCGACGATCCGGCCGCCTTCGCGGGTGAAGCCCACAACCTCCGTCGACGAGCGGACGATCGCGCCGTATGCCGCTGCTGTCCGGACCAACGTCAACGTGTGTCGGGCGTCATCAGCCTGAGCGTCGTAGTAGCGCACGCCTCCGACAAGGGCGCTGCGCTTGAGCGCCGGCGCGAGTGCGCGCGCACCACGGCGGGACAGATGGCGGTGGCGCGGCAGCGCCCGCGCGCCACCGAGGAAGTCGTACACGGCGAGTCCGGCGCCGACGTAGGCCCGCTCCCAGCCGTAGTGCGTGAGCGGGTAGAGGAACGAGACCGGTCGAACGAGGTGCGGCGCCAGTCGGGTGACGGTGAGGTCGCGCTCGCGAAGCGCTTCGCGCACCAACTGGAAGTCCATCTGCTCGAGGTAGCGCAGGCCGCCGTGAAAGAGCTTGCTCGACCGGGAGGAGGTTCCGCTGCCGAAGTCGCGAGCCTCGACCAGGGCCGTGGACAGCCCGCGCGTCACCGCGTCGAGCGCGACGCCGGCGCCAGTGACGCCGCCGCCGACGACGAGCACGTCGACCTGACCCCCGTCGAGCTCTGACCATGCGTCGGCGCGAGCCTGCGGCCCCAGTTGTGAAGTCTTACGCATCACTGACAAGCCTACGAGTCGGAAAGCCGAGGGCCCGGCCGACTCACGTCGGCCGGGCCCTCGCGGGCTTGTGACTGGGTTACTTCACGTAGCCGATCGCGGTGTAGTCCACCGTGGCGAGCCCGAACGAGCCGAGGTTCGCGATGCCGTTCGTCACACCATTGAGCTGCGGACGCTGGAAGAGCATCAGCGAGTGCACCTCGTTCCAGATGTGAGTGTCAGCGTCGTTCAGCTTCTGGACGTAAACGCTGTGGTCGAGCGACGTCAGCGCGTCAGTGAAGTCCTGGTCGATGGCCGGGTCACACATGCCCGTGAAGTTGCTCTGACCGGCCGAGCCCTTCTTGCAGATGTAGATGTCGCGGTTGCCACCACCCGGGAACGGCGTGCCGATCCACGAGAAGATCGTGATGTCGAAGTTGCCCGGAATGATGTACTTGTCGAAGAAGTCCTGCGAGGGCACGGTCGTGATGACGAGCTTCACGCCGATCGCCTGCATCATCGACTGCATCAGCTCACCGGCCTGCTTGCTGGACGCGACACCGGCCGGGATGGTGAACCGGACGTCGAGCTCCTTGCCACCCTTGGACCGGTAGCCGTTCGAACCCTTCGCCCAACCATCTGCGTCGAGTGCCTTGTTCGCAGCGCCCGGGTCATACTTGCCGACCGATCCGGTGTTGTTCTGGTAGCCGGTCTGACCCTGCACGAAGATGTGGTTGTCGAGCGTCGTCGGCGTGCCGATCGGAAGGCCGGTCAGCGCGCTCTTCGCAATCGCGAGGCGGTTGGTGCCCATCGCGATCGCCCGCCGGACGTTGACGTCGGCAAGGACGCCGCCGTTGTGGAAGGTGAACTGCCGCTGGTCAGGGCCAGTGGCGAGCAGGACCTTGCCGTTGGGGTTGCTGGCCGCGAGCTTGTAGTCCTGGGCGTCCGGCGTGATGCGTGAGTCGTAGTTGATCTCACCGTTGGCGAAGGCCTGGTTGGCAGCGGTGGACTCGAGGGTCTTGAAGACGATCTTGTCCAGGTGCGGCTTGTTGCTGGCCCACCAGTTGGGGTCCGGGACGACGGTCGCCGTCTGGGCGGACTTGTCGAAACCGGCGAACTTGAACGGGCCGGCGGTGACCGGAATCTTGTTCAGGTAGTCGTTGTCGAAGTGCTTCGGCGTCGAGTTGGTGCTCGCCGGGTAGAGCGGGTTGAACAACGGCTGCCATTCGGCGTACGTGGACTTGAAGGTCACGAGCACGTCGAACTGGTCAGTGCCCTGGTCGACGCTCGCGATCTGGTCGTAGCCGGAGGTGCTGGCCGGGTCGAACTTCGAGTTCGATCCGTTGAGCGCCTTCCACTCGGCCTGGAAGTCCGCGACCGTGATCGGCGTGCCGTTGGACCACTTGGCGCTCGGGTTGAGCTTGTACTCGACCTTCTGCGGGCTCGTGCTGACCACCTTGACCGAGGTCCAGTAGTTGGGGTCGAAGCTCACGTCGCCCTTGGCGTTGGTGCTCGTCGGCTCGGGCATGAGCGAGCCCATCGTGTCGGCCATGGACGTCTCGTTGCCGTTGATCTGGTTGATGTTCCACTGCGGGCCGAACTGGTCCATTGCCCAGATGACCGTGCCGCCCTGCTTCAGGTCGCTGGCGGGGTGGGCGTTGATGTTGATGGCCGGAAGCCCGGTGTTCGCAGGCGTTTTCTGGCTGGACGGTTTGCTACCGCCACTCGAGCCGCCGCAAGCGGTGAGCGCGAGCGCACCCGCCAATGGCAACGCGAGCAATGCACGTCCTCGATGCATCCTCACTCCTCTTCCTCCTGTTGGTTCTGCCTAGTAGGTGAACGGCCTCGGCCTAGACGACGGCCAATGGTTCGGCGTAATGGCAAGCCGCTTGATGGTCGGGACCCATCTGGGTCAGAGCGGGGGACTCATTGATGCAGAGCTGTTGTTGTTCGGCGGTCAACTCGCCGGCGAACTTCTGGCAGCGCGTGCGGAACCGGCAGCCCGATGGAGGGTTGGCCGGGCTGGGGAGGTCGCCTTGCAGGATGATGCGGGTGCGCGAGCGCTCCTTGTCTGGATCCGGGATCGGAATCGCTGACAACAACGCCTGCGTATACGGCATCGACGGCCGCTCGTACACCGTGTGCACCTCACCGATTTCAACAATGCGGCCGAGATACATCACCGCGATGCGATCTGCGATAGCGCGAACGACGGACAGGTCGTGAGCGACGAAGAGATACGACAGCGACAGCTCGGCCCGAAGTTCCATGAGCAGGTTGATGACGCCGGCCCGGATCGAGACGTCGAGGGCGGACACAGGTTCGTCGAGCACGATGAGCTTGGGCTCGAGCGCCAGGGCGCGCGCAATTCCGACGCGCTGCCGTTGACCGCCGGACATCTCCTGCGGGTAGCGCGACGCGTACCCGGTGTCCAGGCCAACGAGGCGGAGCAGTTCGCGTACTCGCTTTTCGACGGCGCCCTTCGAGTAGCGATGCGTTCGAAGCGGCTCCGCCAAGATGTCGCCGATCGGCAGCCTCGGGTCCAGTGAGGCCTGTGGGTCCTGGAAGACCACCTGAAGGTCACGGCGTAGCGCCTTGCGGCTGTGTCGTTCCAATTCGCGGGTGTCCTTGCTCGCGATGACGATGCGGCCGTCCTGCGGCTTCACCAGCTCGAGGATCTGCAGGATTGTTGTCGTCTTGCCGCAGCCGGACTCGCCGACCAACCCGAGCGTTTCGCCTTCGCGGATGTCGAAGTCGATACCGTCGACCGCTTTGACCGTGCCGACCTGACGCTTGAGCACTGCGCCCTTGAGCAGCGGGTAGTGCTTGACGAGCCCTTCCAACCGGATCGCTTCCGGCCGCTCCTCGCGAGGCACGCGCTGCAGCGGTGCCCGCACGATCTCGGGCACGGGGAACACGTCACCGACCGCCCAGCCGTTGTCCTCGATCTCGCCGGCCCGGTGGCATGCCGCCACGTGGGAGGACTGCCGCACAGGTTCCAGCGGCGGCTCTGTCTCGCCGCAGACATCGATGGCGAGCGGGCACCGGGGCTCGAACGGACAGCCCGGCGGGAGGTTGGCGAGCGAAGGCGGGTTGCCCTCGATGGGCACCAGCGCCGAACGCCCGGCTGCGTCGACACGCGGGATGGAGCCGAGCAGGCCCATCGTGTAGGGCATCCGGGGCGAGTAGTAGACCTCGTCGGTCGTGCCGAGCTCGACCGGGCGGCCGGCGTACATCACCAGCACCCGGTCGGCGAGGCCGGCAACGACGCCCAAGTCGTGCGTGATCATGATGACCGCCGCGCCCGTCTCGCGCCGCGCGGTCTGCAGCACCTCGAGGATCTGGGCCTGGATGGTCACGTCGAGTGCCGTCGTCGGCTCGTCGGCGATGATCAGGTCGGGGTCGTTTGCGATCGCCATCGCAATCATCGCGCGCTGGTGCATGCCGCCGGAGAACTCGTGCGGGAATGCCTTCGCGCGCTCAGCCGGGTTGGGAATGCCGACGAGGTCGAGCAGCTCGACCGCGCGGCGGTTGGCGGCCTCCCGGGTGACGTCGTTGTGCACGAGGACGGCTTCGGCGACCTGGTCCCCGATCGTGTAGACGGGGGTCAGCGCGGACAACGGCTCCTGGAAGACCATGCCGATCTTCTTGCCGCGCAGCTGCGACGCGTTGCGATCGTCCAGACCGATGAGCTCACGGCCGTCGAGCCGGACCGACCCGGTGATCTTCGCGGTCGACGGCAACAGGCCCATGACGGCCAGCGACGCGACCGACTTGCCCGACCCCGACTCGCCCACGATGCCCAGCGATTCACCGCGTCGCAGCGTGTAGGACAGACCGCGCACTGCCTTGACGTCGGGGCCGTCGACGACGGGGAACGTCACGTGCAGGTCCTCGACGACGAGCATCGGCTCCGGCGAGCTCGGCCCGGACGGCATCGGGGTGGCGTCGGTGAGGGTCACTGTGCCTTCCCCGAACTCGGGTCGAGCGCGTCACGCAGACCGTTGCCGATCAGGTTGACAGCCAGGATGAACAGCACGAGGAACCCGGCGGGGAACAGGAACAGCCAGGGCAGCGTCGTCGCGGAGTTCTGCGCGTCGGCGATGAGCGTGCCGAGCGAGATGTCCGGTGGCTGCACGCCGAAGCCGAAGAACGACAGGCCGGTCTCGGTCAGCACCGCCACGCTCACGTTGATGGTGGCGTCGATGATGAGCAATGAGGCGAGGTTCGGGAGGACGTGGCGGAAGATGATGCGCGGGCCCGAGACGCCCATGTACTTGGCGGCCATGACGTACTCGCGCTCGCGCAACGACAACGTCTGGCCACGCACGATGCGCGCGGTGATCTGCCAGATGAACATGCCCAGCAGGGACACGAACAGCCAGAAGCTGTGGAACTGCGGCGACAGGATCGCGATGATCAGGAACGATGGCACGATCAGGAGCAGGTCGACGATCCACATCAGCGTGCGGTCGACCCACCGGCCGAAATAACCCGCGAACGAACCGACGAGAGCGGCGATGCCGGTCGCCATCAAAGCGACCAGCAGACCGATGACGATCGACTTCTGCGCGCCGCGCATCGTGGCCGCGAACAGGTCCTTGCCGGTGAGGTCGGTGCCGAACCAGTGCGAGGACGTTGGGCCGACCTGCAGTGCGTTGAAGTCGTGGTCGGTGTACTTCCAGTGGGTCAGATGGATGCCCACGAAAGCCGCCAGGACCAGCAGAACCACAAGCACGAGCCCGGCGAGCGCCGTCTTCTGCCGACGGAACCGGCGCCAAACGACGCGGCCACGGGACGGGACCCGGGTCTCGTCGAACATCGCCTGACCGTCGATGCCTGACTCGGCGGTGACGCTGCCCATGAGCTCATTGCTGGGGACGGTCATCGGCCCACCCGCACCCGGGGATCGAGAATGCCCACGACGATGTCCTGCATCAGTGACGCGAACAGGATGAGGACCGCGACGAATGCTGTGATGGCGGCGACAGCGTTCGTGTCACTCGCCTGGATCGACTGGACGAACCACTCGCCCATGCCGTGCCAGCCGAAGATGATCTCGGTGAATGTCGCGCCGACGAAGATGGTCGCGAACGCATAGGTGAACAAGGTCACCGACGGGATGAGTGCGGTGCGCAGCGCGTGGCGGCGCAG
>Ga0157369_10007536_pt1 | contig 12523 bp, 9 predicted proteins | sample C25metaG_FD_113461 | JGI IMG/M metagenome (GOLD analysis project Ga0157369, IMG submission 113461) | Corn rhizosphere microbial communities from Kellogg Biological Station, Michigan, USA - C2-5 metaG | ecosystem: Host-associated > Plants > Roots > Rhizosphere > Soil | place: USA: Michigan...
CCGCCGAAGAAAAGCTGGAAATTGCGGTGCCGCATGGCCCGCAACGTAACCGGCAGCCGCCAAAGCGGCGGCTTTGCTTGATTTTCGGGTCCGGAAGCGTTCTGTTCTGGCGTGCTCGAGGAGGACACTTTGGTCGTTTTATGATGCGGCGTCCTGGTGACTTGATGCAAACGCCTTCCGTCCCACTATTCACTTTTTTGTGACTTCCCCAACTGCCTTTTCTGGCGTACATTTATCCGGCACTAATGGCTACTGCCGAACCAACCCGTATCGAACGCCGCTGCGGACATCGTTTCACTCAATATCAGGTGCCGGTGTTGCTGAAGACATCAGACGGCGCTACCGGTACAGGATTCACTCTGGATTTGAGCTCCCGGGGCGCGCTCCTATGGACAGATTTCCCTTTGGTCGCCGGCCAGTCTGTTGACGTCACGCTCGTCATGCCGTCAGAGATTACCTTGGGCGAAGATATGTGCGTTCGTTGCCGTACGAAGGTCCTTCGTCTCGAACCGGACCATGCCCGCAGCAAACCGGCCGTCGCCGTCAAGATCGAACACTACGACTTCGTTCCCCGTGAACTCACTCCCTTGCAGTTGCATCCCGCCGGTGAAATTCACGCGTCCAGGCCTTAAAGGACCTTTTCCAACGTTTCCTGCTTCCCCACGCAGCCTGATTTGCATAAAATAGTTTCCGAGCGCTGTCGACTGGACGATAGTCTTCGATTCCGTGCGGAAGTCCTTTGTCCGTGACGCAACTCAGTGCCTTGCTGTCGTGCGATTACGGAGGTCACTTGGCTTGGTTACCCTCCACCCGTACCATTGATGTAAGCTGAGCTGGACGTAAGCTGAGCAACCAGAAGTACCGTTATGCACGAAATCGCCGTCAGTGTCCTTTCTGAAAATCCGGAACGCCTCGCGCACTTGCAGCAGCGTATTGAAGCGACTCAGTTAGGCCGGGTGGTTATCGCCCATGGCAGCTTCCCGGCTGGACCTTCCGACGCAGCTATCCGTCGAATACAGGAAACCCGTACTGAAGTCGTCGTAGTGGATATTGCTCCGCGCGACACTGCTCGCGCCATGCAGGCCATTGAACTCATTCATGCGAACGTACCGCAAATAGCGGTTTTCGCCGCCGGCTCCATGAATGAGCCCTCAGTCATTGTTGCCGCTATGCGCTCCGGCGCCCGTGAATATCTGGAACGCGAGTCGAGCACGGACGCCTTCATAGACGCTTTGCGCCGTTTTTCCTCTTCTCGTTCCAAAGCTCGCGGGGCGACCGGCCGCGCGCGAATTCTGGCGGTCACGAATTCCAAGGGCGGCGCCGGAGCCACTACGGTTTCGGTCAATACTGCGGTCTCTCTTCAACAGTCGCACGGCCGCACCGTGCTGGTGGATTTCGCCTTACTCGGCCATGCCGCATTGCACCTGAACGTACGCCCGCCATTTGGAATATCTGACGCGCTGCAAAACCTGCATCGCATGGATTCGGCGCTTTTGCAGAGCTTTGTCACCGAGTGTAAAGGCGGGTTGCATCTGCTCGCGGGAACCCAGCAGCCACTGCAACTCACCCCCTCTGCCGCTGAACTTGCGAGGCTCTTCGATCTCCTGGTTTCGCACTTCGAGTATGTGATTATTGATTGCTCGAACCGCACGGATTCGTTGTTCCGAATGATCGCCGATCTTGCCAATGCCGTGCTGCTGGTGACCCAGGCCGATGTGGTTTCCTTGTGGAGCGCCGGTCGCATGCACGCTTTTCTGGAACAAGGCAGCGGGCGCGATCGCGTGCGCCTGGTCGTGAACCGGTTCAAGAAAATTCCCGGCTTCGACGACGAAGATATTCAGAAGGTCACCAATTGCAAACTTTTATGGAAGCTGCCCAACAGTTTTCATTCCGCCGGTCCGGCCATAGATAAAGGCAGCCCAGTTGCTTACCATGAAACCAGCGAGCTCGGAAGGTCGTATCACGCACTGGCGGGAATTCTTGCAGGTGCATCCAGCTCCGAAAATTCCATGGATCTTGGTTTCAATATCGAAAAATCAGAAGGCAAACGGCGGGTTAGCAGCTTGCTCATCTCGCCCCTGCGCGCTGGTCAGTAGTTTAGGGTTGCTGATTTCGTATCACCAGCAGTGCCGCACCTACCAGGGAGGGGACTCATGGATGTGGAATATACTGGCAGGCACTACGAAGTTACTTCCGCCAATCGCAAAGAAGTTGAAGCCGGCCTCGCCAAAATCCGCAAGATCCTTCGCAATAAATTTGACGCCAAGGTAATTCTGGCTGTCGAAAAACGCCGTCACAAGGCGGAGATCACCGTCAACTCGCGCATCGGACCGCTGGTCGGACTAGCTCAAGCCGGCGACATGAATGCCGCCATCGGTGAAGCCCTCGAGCACCTTGAAAAACAAGCGGTACGCAACAAGACCCGCATCATCACTAAAAAACGACGCAGTCACGGTAAGTGGAATGGCAAAGCTAAACCCGAAGCTTCCAGTCAAGCTGCGGCGCCAACCCCTGATCCGGAACCGGTCGAGATGGTAGTACACAAGTTTCCCGCGGTCGCGAAATCGACCGAAGTGCACCTGGTGCGCACTGATCAGGCCGTCGCCATGCGTCCCATGACTCTCGAAGAGGCCATCAAAGAAGCTCACTTCCGCGATCGCGACGTCTTCGTTTTCCGCGACCCCAAAGGCAAGGTGATGGTCCTGCATCGCACCCGCGACGGTAAAATGGAATTGATTGAGGCGCCGTAAGGACAACGGGCGGACCCCACACCGGCGCCTGGCGTCGGATAAATTGGACAATCATCCCCGAGCAGTAAGTGCTAAAATTCGCAGCTGGCTTGAAACTACTCATGCCTACAGCTACAACAATCGCCCCGGCTGCAACTACAACCACCGTCTCACAATCCCCTGAGACCACGAGGTTGATGTCTCTCGACCTGTTTCGCGGAATCACGATTGCCGCAATGATTCTGGTGAACAACCCCGGCGATGGCTCGTCCTCGTACTGGCCTCTGGAGCACGCCCACTGGAATGGCTGGACGCCAACTGACCTGGTGTTTCCCTTCTTCGTTTTCATTGTTGGCGTGGCGATGGCTTTTTCATTCAGTTCGCGCCTGCGCCGCGGCGATTCGCGGCCGCATCTCTTCAAACATGTCTTGTGGCGAGGACTTGCCCTGTTCGCGATCGGTGTAGTCCTCCACGGATTTCCCGATCACTTCAACTCGCATCTTCGCATCTACGGCGTGCTGCAGCGCATCGCGATCTGCTACGTGATTACGGCCATTCTTGAACTATGGACGGACTGGCGTACTCAACTGGCGGTTGCGCTTGCCTGCCTCTTGGGTTATTGGATCCTGATGCGATTCGTGCCTGTGCCGGGCTTTGGGATTCCTACGCACGACATTCCGCTGCTTGATCCCGACCGCAACATCGTCGCCTGGCTCGACCGCAAGTTGCTGATGGGCCATCTTTACGAAAAGACTCGCGACCCTGAAGGCGTCCTGAGTACGATTCCCGCCGTCGCCTCTTGCTTGGCGGGTCTACTTACCGGCAAGTGGTTGCGCACGGCGCGTTCTGCCAAAGTGAAAGTGCTGGCAATGGTCGCAGTCGGCGTTTGCGCAATCATCGCTGGACGCACCTGGCATCTCTGGTTTCCCATCAACAAAAAACTTTGGACCAGTTCGTTCGTACTCTTCACCACCGGTCTGGCGCTCGTTTTTCTCACTCTGTTCTATTGGCTGGTTGATATAAAGCAGTACCGGGCGGGCTGGACGAAGCCGATCTTGGTATTCGGCAAGAACGCTATCGCGGCATACTGCTTTGCCGAAGCGCTATCGGCCACCGCGGACAGCGTTCGCATCCACACCGCGAACTTCGGGACCATGAACCTTCAAGACTATGTTTATGCCCGGGTATTCGCCCCGCTTCTGAATCCCGCCAACGCCTCATTGCTGTATGCGATCGTGTATGTCGGGCTGTGCTGGGTTGCGATGGCGCTACTGTATCGCAAAGGCTTGTTCCTAAAAATTTGATGCGCTTGTACATGTCCAGTCGTACACCCCCTTAGCCGTATAACTTGCGTAACATTGCCCTGACGTATACCCGTAGTACCCTCAATTTACCGGTCGGCTCGGCGCCAGATTTCAAGCGGAAATGGCTGTCCCCCGCGCCGAGTCGGGTCCGGGCTCAACACATCCGTGCCACGCATTCCTATCTTCAAACTCGGAACTCCGGCCGAAGTTCCGCCGCCACGGCTGGCCACCTATTCGCCTGCGCTGAATCTTGATGGCCTGCAACTGGGCATCGACAATGTCCGCCACGACGTATGGCTGAGCCCCTCGTTCTGCGAATCGACGCGAGCGCAGATCGCTAATCTGATTGCCAAGTTCGGCAACGTTGAGATCATCCTTTCAGCCGAAGTCGGAGGAAGTGGGAACAGCGCTCGCGCTGGACTTTCGAAATTCCTACCCTCGTTTTCAAAGAAGAACCCCGACCTGAAGCCGCTTCTTCTCGAACTGCATAAATCGGCGCTCAATCAAGCCAAGGCGAAGGGCAATCTCGCCATTGACGTGCTCGCCAGGGCAGCAGTAATAAAGTTTCTGCGCGCCGAACTTAATACCCAGTTCGCCCATGTCTTGAACCGTTGCCGTGGAACTCTGAAGTCCTACGAGGGTGTCCGCCAACAAAAAGCCCTCGAGTACCGAGAAACCGTGGCCGCTTTTCAAATTGCGAAGAAAAATATTCTGCGCCAGGTTGGCGAAGAACTCTTTCGCATCCTGCGTGAGGTCGAGCGCGAAACCCTGGCCGCGACACGGCGTTCCTTGTTTGGAGAAAGCCAAAACACCGATTACCAGGTGTTCTTGAATCAGCTCATCTTTCTCGAAGAAGGCCGCGATTCTTATCTACAGGCGCAACACTATGTTCTGATTGGCGGCTTCGACAATGATCCGGATTCCATCGGCAACGTCCGCGCGCTGGTGTACGAGTTCCTTCGTGCGGTTTCCCCCGAAGCCGCGAATTGCGGCTCTAATGCGATCGACGGCTGGCTGAGTGCGCCCGAAAACGCACATGAACTGGTTGGCACCGGCGAGCCGTCGGAGCGAGAATATAAAAGTCGCCTGCAGGTTTGGATCGACCTGCTGGATCGCGAAACGCTCCTCAGTCTCGCGGTCGCCGCTTATGAAGTTCTCCCGCTGTTCAAAGAATTCACTCCTCTCATGGACCCGCAGCAACTCAAGTACGCACTGGTTTATCGCAAGGAGCGCGATCGCGTCGAGAAGTTGATCGAGGAGCACGGAAAATTGTCGCTTGATCAGCTAACATCAGCCGCGGCGCGCGTCAGCCAGGCTGGCAGCTCACAGCGGGCCAAGTTCGCCGCCCGCTTTCTCCGGGATTTTCTCCTTTACTACCGCGACCTGCGCCGCCTCGACGTGCTGAACCGCGCCATCGAAAAAATCAACCTGATCAGCAGCCCCAAACTGTCCGAGCTTTCCCGGCTCAATGGCACTCTTTATGACTTTTCGCTCGCGGCTGAAGCTGCTGCGCAAGGTGAGGAAAAGCCGGTCGTACGACACGTCATCCTAAAGGCCGACATTCGCGATTCATCGCGCGTAACTCGTTCGTTGCTGGATCGAGATATGAACCCGGCTTCGTACTTCAGCCTGAACTTCTACGAACCGGTGAACAAGCTTCTGGCCAAATACCACGCCACCAAAGTATTCGTTGAAGGCGATGCCATCATCTTGGCGATCCTCGAACATGAAGGCGAACCCGCGCTGGCGGTAGCGCGCGCCTGCGTCCTCGCCCGTGAAATGATGGAATTGGTCGGCGGCTACAATCACCTGCTGCAGCGCGCCGCACTACCGGCCCTCGAACTCGGCATTGGCATCTCGTATCAGAACTCTGTGCCCATGTATCTGCTCGACGGCGAACACCGCATCATGATCTCCGACGCGCTCAATGAAAGCGACCGCCTCTCCTCTTGCGACAAACGCATGCGCAAGGCCATGGAAGGCATGCTGGTCCCTTTCAATGTCTATGAGTTTCAGAGCAGCGAAAAACTCGGTACAGAGCCGATGCGTTACAACCTGAGCGGTATCCGGATCAGTCCGGCGGCATTTGCCAGGTTACGTGAAGAAATCTCGCTGACCGAATGCGAGCTCGAATTTCCCCGGCTCTGGGGCAGCGAAGAAACGTCATTCTATTCTTCTCTGGTGCCAGTGGGATCAGATATCTTCCGCCGCATCGTCGTGCGTGCCAGCCGCATTCCGCTGGTCGAGACCGCCAACTTCAACCTCTCGCAGTGGACAGAACAAGTGTTGTATGAAGTTTGCATGAATCCGACAGCCTATGAGGCAGTCGAGAAAAAGTCAGCGGCGGCGAAGTAAGGGTGAGTATCCAGGAGAATACTCCGTGATGGACAGAGAACAGAAGGAATTGCCGAAAGGCGCCAAAAAACAAATGATCAATCAGTCATCCTGATACTCTGCCCACTCGGCGTCCTTCGCGGTTAAAAGCTCTTGTTGGCAGGAATCAGAAAACCAGGCCTTACTTCTTCACCCGTCTCTGGTGCGTACTCGGAATCCGCATGTCTTCGCGATATTTCGCGACCGTCCGCCGGGTGACCTGAATTCCCTGCGATTGCAGAATGCGGGTGATCTGTTCGTCGGTAAGCGGCTTGGCGGGATCTTCATCGTCAATCAACTTCTTCACTCGCCGCTTCAGGATCAGCAGTGACGTGTTTCCGCCCTCCGGCCCATTCACGCTCTCGCTGAAGAAGTAGCGCAGCTCGAAAACTCCCTGTGGCGTGTGCGCATATTTGTTGGCCACCGCGCGGCTCACGGTCGAAGGATGGACGCCGATCTCTTCCGCCACTTCCTTGATCATCATCGGCTTGAGTTCGTCGATGCCCTTCTCCAGGAAATCGCCCTGGCGTGCAACGATGGTGTAACAGACCTTGATAATCGTCTGCTTGCGTTGCTCAATATTCTTGATCAGCTGGACTGCACTCTTGAACCGTTCTTTAACGTAATTTCGCGTATCCCGGTCGTTTCCGTCCTTGACCAGAAGCTTCTTGTAAGCCGGATTCAAGCGCAGGGTGGGCACATCATCGTCATTCATCATGACGACCCACTCATCCCCGTGCTTCACAAAAGCCACGTCCGGCTCAATCAGCCGCGGTTGGGTCTTGTTGTAGCGGAGTCCAGGGCGCGGATCGAGAGTCCGAATATAATCAAGCGCCGCCTGCACCGCCTCAATTGGCCGTGACATCGCGCGCCCTATTTCACGGTGCTGCTTGTTCTGCAACGCCCGCAGGTGCTGATCAACGATGACAATCGCGTCGGCTAATACCTGGGCCGTGCCATTGCCATTTTTTCCCAGCTGCGCCTGGTGATAACGCAACTGATAGAGCAGGCATTCCCTCAAATCCCGGCACGCCACTCCCGGCGGATCCAGTTGCCGAATGACTTCGATCGCATCGTGCAGTTCTTCGCGATTGAAATTCGGCTGGAAAGTTGGCTGCGTGCCATTCTTCGGCGCAGACTCCTCGTTTTTTGGCACAGCCAACGCAGCCGCCGGTTCAGCCGACGGCGAAATTAGCCCCGGCACCACAGAGAATCCGTTCCCATTCGACGCGCCCAGGCCAAGATCCAAAGGCGCAATCGTTTCATCGGCCAGCATGCCGACGTCAGCCGCATTCAGATCCACCGAATCCAGCCCCAGTGCCACCGCTTCCTGCACCACGCTCTCGGATTTCGTCGCATCGACCTCAGGCGCTGCCGCCGGCACTATGCCCAGCAACTCCTCATCGCTGGCGATCAGATACCCGTCTTCGTTCAGATTGCCAATCACTACTTCGGCCGCTTCACGCACTGCTGGCGTGGTCGGAATCGATCCCAACTGCCAGTTCAGGTGATCAGTTAACGTGCTGGGCTTGGACAGGAAGTTCTCAAACGAAGGCCGCTCGATCTCTTCAAACTCTCCGGGGCTGCGGAAGCCAGGATCAAGGTAATCTTTAAAGAACGACCCGAAGTCTATCTCCTCAAACGAATCTTTCTTCTCGGGCGTGGGAGCGGATTCCTCGGTAACGGTCTCGCGCTCGCGTTCTTCCTGCTTGCGACCAACATCGTCGAGCAGAGGGACTGAATCTTCGAGCTCTTCAAGGACAGGGTTCTCCACCATCTCGGCATTGATCATGTCTTTGAGCTCAATTTTGTTGAGCGCAAGCACACTGACCATCTGCACGAGGCCGGGCGTAAGAATCTGCCTCTGCGAGACTTTCAGATTCAGCCTTGGTTGGAGTAGCACCATATCAGTGTTCAGTCGTTCAGTTGTCAGTAAAGTGGTCCAATCGGCCACTGGTCACGCACAACTGCCGTTCATACCAACGAAAAACTCTCTCCCAGATAAACTCTTCGCACTTCTGAATCGCTTCCGAGCTGCTCCGGCGTTCCATGCCGGAAAATCTTGCCTTCATTAATGATGTAAGCCCGATCAGTCACCGAAAGCGTCTCTCGAACATTGTGATCGGTAATCAGCACGCCGATCCCAGCCGCCTTCATGTTGCTGATTATTTTTTGCAAATCCAGTACCGCAATGGGATCAATCCCCGAAAACGGTTCATCCAGTAGAATGAACTTGGGATTGATGCTTAACGCCCTTGCGATCTCAACCCTTCTCCGCTCACCGCCAGAAAGCGCGTATCCCCGGTTCTGCCTTATATGCTCTAACCCCAACTGATCGATCAGTTGCTCCATCGTCTCGCGGCGTTCATGCCACGACACAGGCTGCGCCTCGAGCACAGCGAGGATGTTCTCCTCGACCGTGAGCTTACGGAACACCGATGCCTCTTGGGGGAGATAGCTGATCCCGAACTGCCGCGCCCGCCGATACATGGGCACATCGGTGATCTCGTCCTCGTTTATGAGGACCCGGCCTGCATCCGGGGGTATCAGGCCAACGATCATGTAGAAGCTGGTGGTCTTGCCAGCGCCGTTAGGCCCAAGCAATCCAACAACTTCGCCTTGATCCACGCGAAGGCTGACGCCATTTACAACTCTGCGGCCGCGATAAGCCTTACAAATATCTTCGGCGGCCAGCGTTTGCATTTAACGTTCCATTCGCGTCTGGGTGACGGCAGGCGACCTGCTGTCCCCCTCAACGACGACCCTATCATCGTGCCTAAACAAAGTCAACGAAACCCCAGTAATCTTGCCATGTTCGGCATCAAAAATGCTAGGAGGTCCGCCGGTTAGCACGAACTTGTCATCCGATGCTATATAGGTGAGCTGGTCGCCGGTCGCCCGCCGGTTTGGTTCAGTAATAAGGACGGAGCCGGAAGCGACTATTTTTTCCAGCTTGGCAGGAGCATTCGCTTGAGGAGCTGCGGGCGCCCCACCTGCAGGGACGAGAAATACATCCATCTGGCTCGCCGTGATCGTCAAGTCGGTACTCCGAACGGTAACGCCGCCTTCGTAATGCGCTTTGCGCTCTGAGTCACGATACGTCAGACGCGCTGCCGTTACATTGACAGGCGTGGCCTTGCCTCGCTTATCGGTTCCAATCAGAGTCGTCGAAACCTTGTGCGCCGGGTCTGAATTCGCTACCACGCTGCGCTGGTCTTTCTGGAAATCAATCGTAGGCGCGTCAACCACATTCGCGTTCTGCCACAGCCTGGCGTTGCCCTTGTAAGTCGCAGTTTGCGGATTACTCTGCGCGATCATGCTTTGCGCCGTCACATGAATCGGATCCGATGACGCCAGCAACGCCCCGCTGGGTTGTGGCTTCAGGTCGCTGTATGTGGTTTTTACGTTCCCTTCCGCATAGGCTTCTCCCGACGCTCGATTCAGCCTGACATTGCGAGCCGTAGTTTCCATTCCCGCGTCCACAACTCGGGGCGATCCACTCAGTGCCACGAGTTGGTCCGCAGGAGTGTATTTCGCCTTGTCGGCAAACGCCTCCTGCGTTCCTGAGCGGTAGGTGAAGTGCCCTTGCTGCACCATGGTTTCAATACCGCTTCCGGGACGAAAAAATCCGTCAATGCTGTCGCTGGTGCTGACGCGGTCCGGCTGCGCAATTCCCTTCTGCGGCGGACTGGTTGTGTCCACCCGGGCGTGTGCTTCGCCATGCACTTGCGAAAGTTGCCCTGACCCGTCGAACATCGCTGTGAACTTGTCAGCAGTTATGTGCGTCTGGCCGCTCTGTGGATCGGCGGGAAGCAATGCAACTTGCGGCGCACCAAATGTCTCAGCCCGGCTCAGCCGATTACCTCCGGCTACAAAAAAATCCATCACGGGCGAAGTGATTTCTACGTCTTGCGAATTTTCTCTCTGGAGCGGCCGGTGCGTGTCCCGCGTCTCGGTCGCGCCGTGCGACTGCCTCAGCCTGACTTGCTCATCCGCGTGTACCTTCGCTATTGCGTGCCGTCCGGCAAAACTCACATTCGCGCGCCCTGCCCAGGCCTCCGCCGCCTGCGGACTTTCATTGATCAAGTGCACGTTACCGGAGAACACCGCATTCTTAATCAGATTCTCCGGCTTCATCGCGATTTCACATTCTTCGGCGGTAATTGTGGTCGGCCCGGGAAGAGCTTTCGTTGCCTTAACTGGCGTCGGAGTGTTCCCCAGCGATTCAATCCGCACGTGACCTTCTCCCAGCGCCCGATCGAGCGAATTGTCCTGGCGTAAGAACAGTGTGAGTTCATCGGCCTGGCCGCGCCGCTCCAGCGACTCGGCTCGGGCTGCGCGCAAGACAATTTCCCGGGGATTTTTTCTCAGTGTCGCTTGCTCGGCAAAAATTCTGCCCTGGCCCGGTCCGCTTACCGCAATTTTTACCTGCGACTGCAGCGTCAGCACGCCTTCCTTCGCCGTGTATTTCGCGCCCACCGCCGAACCGCTGGCTTGGGGAACGCTGAAATCCAGTTCCTCCGGTGTCGAAGCATCCCCAGTGTTCTTGTTAAACACAAGATTCGTCGTTCTCAGATGTAGCGGGTTTTTCAACTCTTTTGGAGGCGTCTGGTCGGAACTTGAAATTCCCTGCGGATTTGCCTGCAAATCAATTTGCACTTCGCTCTTGCTGGTCACGTCGCCCGACTTGGGATCGTATTCGAAGTCTTTTCCGTAAATCTGATCGAAGCGCGAGGAATCGCTGCCGTAAACCGTAATTGCCACATCGTGCAACTCAGCTTTTCCACCCGACTTGAACTGAATGGCTTTGCTCGCCTGCAGTTTGAACAGCGTCCTTCCCTGCTCGGATTTTGAGATGGTGAATCCATTTGCGCTCTGCTGGATTTCAAGACCGATCTTTTCCGGAACCTGCTTGAGCGCATTCTGCACCCGCTTATGCGCGTAGAAGTACACCCCGGCGATGATCGCGCAGATCAGAATCAGCGCCGCCGCAACCCACCGCCGCAAATGTGAGATGGAAACGGGCATCGACCTTAGTCTAGTGGAAGAACCGTCGACGGTGGCGTAGAAGAGCAGCCGCGGAATCTCCGGGAAGTTCGCAGGTGGCCCACACAACGCGGTTTTCGTTGTGTGGGGAATTTGAAAGCTTCCTCCACTCGATTCATTCTTCTCCCACTCAAACCAAAACCCGGGCTTGAATGGGCGACCGACAAGCATCCCCGCAAACTCCGAAAGCTGGCTTCGCCTGGGTCACATATGCTAGCATGCAGCCGATGCAGCCCAGATCCCTCGTGATCGATGAAGAGTCGGATCCCCAGAATGGACCGCATATCCTTCGTCTTAGCGGGCCGCTCATTCTCACCACGCTGCCCGAATTCCAATCTAGAGTGCGGGTCGACCGGTCGCACAACTTGATACTCGACCTGACCGGCGTTCCTTATGTTGACTCAGCGGGAATCGGTGCGCTGGTCGGGACCTATGTCAGGCACCAGAGAGACGAAAATGGCGTGTCTCTGGTGGGTGTAAATGACCGTGTTCATGAAGCCTTGAAAATCGCCCATATCGAGCAATTTTTTCGGTTCTTCGATAGCCTCGCCGAAGCTCAAGCTAAACACGTTGTGAGCTAGCCTCATCTTCGCTCCGGCTAACTTTCACGTGCCGCCTCGCGAACCTGCGTCACATAAATTAGCCTCGGCGAGGAAGTCGCTTTGCCGAGGACTCGGATCCGGCTGGTTCATGGAACGGTTCCACAGAAATGCGCTCGTAATTCACTTCCAACACGGTCAGGTATTCTGGACCGTTCGGCGCCTGGAGAACTACGCTGTCCCCCGCTGCCGACTTCATCAACGCGCGCCCCAAAGGTGACACCCAACTGATGTGGTTGCGGTTGAGATCGACCTCGTCGGTGCCTACGATACTCACCACTCGCGATACCCCCGCGGCATCGGCATAGCGGACGGTCGCTCCGAAGAATGCTTTCGTCGCCGCCTGCCCCGCTCTCGGAGCTTCCGGGTCCACCACTGCAGCGGCTTCGATTCGCTTCGTGAGAAAACGGATTCGCCCATCGATCTGCCGCAGCCGGCGCGTGCCGTACTGATAGTCGGCGTTTTCACTGCG
>Ga0157369_10007537_pt1 | contig 12522 bp, 12 predicted proteins | sample C25metaG_FD_113461 | JGI IMG/M metagenome (GOLD analysis project Ga0157369, IMG submission 113461) | Corn rhizosphere microbial communities from Kellogg Biological Station, Michigan, USA - C2-5 metaG | ecosystem: Host-associated > Plants > Roots > Rhizosphere > Soil | place: USA: Michigan...
CGCGCGCTCTCGCGTGAGTCACACGGCAAGGTCATCGCGCAGCACCAGATGGTGCAGGAAGCGGTCGCCGACTCCTACGCCGAGATCAACATGCTGCGGCTGCTCGTGCTGTGGACCGCCTGGTCGATCGACAACTCCTCGACGCAGGCGACCCGCACGCAGATCTCCGCGTGCAAGTTCACCTGCGCCAAGGTGCTGAAGGACGTCACCTACCGCGCACTGCACGTCTTCGGGTCGCTCGGCATGACCGAGCTGACGCCGCTGCTCAGCCAGTGGAGCAACGCGCCGGCGATGGCGGTCATGGACGGCGTCGACGAGGTGCACAAGGTCGTCGTGGCCAACAACGTGCTCGCGCAGTACAAGCCGCACGAGGGCCTGTGGCCGACCGAGTTCCTGCCGCACAAGCGCGAGCAGGCGCGCAAGAAGATGGAGCCGTTGCTGGCGTCCAACCCTGACCTGAAGCGCTACGCCGACGGCATGGCCAACTACATGGCTGGGCGACACTGACGCGCATGGCAGCCGAGCAAGCAGCACCTGAAGGCATCAACGCAGCGCCGGTCACGCAATGGCTGGTCGACAACGTTGGTTCTGTCGAGCCGCCGCTGGAGTTCGTTCTCATCGCCGGCGGCCGGTCGAATCTCACGTACGGCGTCACCGACGTGGCCGGCCGCAAGCTCGTGCTGCGCCGGCCACCGATCAGTCATGTGCTGGCGACTGCTCATGACATGGGCCGCGAGCACCGCATCATCTCCGCTCTGGCGAAAAGCGATGTGCCGGTCGCGCCGGCGCTCGGCTTGTGCACTGACGATGCCGTCAACGGCGCGCCGTTCTACATCATGGATTTCGTCGAAGGCCACATCCTGCGCACCGCCAAAGAAGTCGAAGCCGCACTCGACGACAAGGCGCAACGCGTTGCCGGGGAAGACCTCGTCGACGTGCTGGTGCGGTTGCACGAAGTGGACGTCGACGCGGTCGGCCTCGGTGACCTCGGCCGCCGCGACGGCTACCTCGAGCGGCAGCTCAAGCGGTGGTACGGCCAGTTCCAGAAGTCGCAGGAGCAGGAGCAGGAAGCCGGTGTCTTCCGGCCCGCGCCGATCGTCGACGAGGTGCACCAGATGCTCGTCGAGCGCGCCCCCAACCAGCAAGGCGTCGCGATCGTCCACGGCGACTACCGGCTCGATAACACCGTCATCGGTGACGACGGCAAGGTGCAGGCCGTGCTCGACTGGGAGCTCTGCACTCTTGGCGATCCGCTTGCCGACGTCGGCATTCTGCTCGCGTATTGGACCGACCGGGACGAGAGCGGCGGCGTACCGGGAATGGGCGCGGCCACAACTGCGCCCGGGTTCCCGCAACGTGCGGACCTGGCCGAGCTTTATGCGGGTCGGTCGTCGCTGGACCTGTCGGTGCTGCCCTACTACGTCGCGTTCGCCTACTGGAAGCTCGCATGCATCGTCGAAGGCGTCTACGTGCGTTACGCCAGCGGCGCGATGGGCAAGCAGGACGGCTCGAGCCAGTTGTTCGCGGGCATGGTCACCGATCGAGCGGAGAAGGCGAAGTCTGCGCTGCAGGATTTGTGAGCAGTCCGGCAACCAACGCATGCCAAGCGGTGGCGTCCGGCAGCGGTGCGCCACTCGCTTCGAGCAAGTAGCTGCCGAACGCGATGGACAAGCCGAGATAAGCCCACGCGTCGGCGTCGACGTCCGCATCCATTTCGCCTGTTGCCTTGGCTTGCTCGACGACCGTCGCGATCTCGTTACGCACCGTCGCGAGCAGCGGCGCGACCCGGCTTTGCACGTCGACGTCACGGCGAGCCGCTGTCAGCGTTTCCAACAGCAGCCGGCGCGCAGTCGCCCGATCAGGACTGACGACGCGACTGACGAGGTCGGTGAGCAGCCGTCCACCACCGCTGCCGGCGTCGCGGGTTGCCGTCAGCAGGCGCAGGAGTCGCGCGGCCGACTGCTCGATCGCGGCCAGGAGCAGGTCGGACTTGTCGGTGAAGTTGCGGTAGATGGCCCCCGTCGTGAGCCCGGCCCGCCGGGCGATCTCCTGCACGCGGGTGCCGTCGTACCCACGCTCGGCGAAGACGTTCGCCGCCTCGGCCAGGAGCCGGTCACGCGTGTCCCGAACGGCCGGCATCGGTTCACGATAACGGGGGCTTGCGACGGCTGATAACGCGCGTTATCGTCGGGTTCATGACGGTGACTGCTCCGGCCACGCCTGTCCACCCGATCAACGACAGCGAATGGTCGTTCCCGCTTGCGGGCGAGGCCCGCTTCACCTGGGAGTACGACGTCGAGCGGCAACGCCTGCTCTCGCTTTATCAAAAGGGCAAGGACAAGCAGTGGGATGCGCAGAAGCGCATCGACTGGGACCAGGAGCTCGACTACGACAACCCGCTCGGCACGCCGATGCAGACGCTGCCGATCTGGGGAGTGCCGGAGTTCGAGAAGCGGCTGTCGGAGCCGGGGGAGAAGACGCGCATCACCCGCGCGATGGCCGCGGCGCAGATCAGCCAGTTCATCCACGGCGAGCAGGGCGCGATGATCACCGGCGCGCGCATCGTCGAGACGGTGCCCGACATCGACTCGAAGTTCTACGCGGCGACGCAGACGATGGACGAGGCGCGGCACACCGAGACGTTCGACAAGCTCCTGCGCGAGAAGATCGGGATGGACACGTTCCCGATCAGCAAGCCGCTCGCGACGTTGCTGGAGCAGACCCTGTCGGACAGCCGCTGGGACATGCCCTATCTCGGCATGCAGGTGCTCATTGAAGGACTCGCGCTGGCTGCGTTCGGCGGCATGCGCGACTACAGCAACAGCCCGCTCGCCAAGCAGGTCGTCACCTACGTCATGCAGGACGAGGCGCGTCACGTCGCGTTCGGTCGCATGGCTCTCAAGGACGCGTACGCCGACTTGACCGAGGCTGAGCGCGACGAGCGGGAAGAGTTCGTCGTCGAGGCTTGCTACTTGATGCGCGACCGGTTCCGCAACGGCGACGTGTGGGAGCGACTCGGCTACGACGTCGACAAGGTCTTCGAGGCGAGCAAGCACCACCCCGGTGCCGCGCACTTCCGCAACCGGCTGTTCACTCGCATCGTCCCTTGCATCAAGGACATCGGTCTGTGGGGTCCGCGCGTGCGCGCGGCATACGAGGACATGGGCGTGCTCGAGTTCGCCGCGGCTAACCTCGACGGGCTGATGGCCGACGACGAGTCACGCGCCGACGACCTCGACGCCGAGCTGCTCGAGCAGCGCCAGCGTGAGGTCGACGCGACGATCGAGGTCGGCCGCACCGCCTGATCGCCCCGGTTCACATCGCCGAGGCGGCGCATTTACGTCCTCTGCGCCGGCCGTAACGACGCAATCGTGCACTCTCGGCGCGAATGCACTGTCAGGTGCAGTGGACGGTTGCGCCGCTTGGCAGACGGAAGGCGCTGACCGGGTCTGATGTCGTGTCGCCGGTGACCGGTCCGGTGTCGCCGTAGACGCCGTTGCCGACGCCACCCGCGCCCGTGCATGCGGCGTCGCCCCAGCGCACTGTTACGTCGGCGCCGTTGCCGGCGTACGTCGTTGCGGTGGCGTCGCTGCTTCCGCCGGCCACTTGAGTGCCGCCGACTTCTGCGCCGTCACCCGGGCGCCAGGCAATCGCCAGCGGCGAGCCGTCGAGTGTCGTTTGCAGATCGGCGGTGGCCGTGCTGGGGTCGATCTTCAGCGCTGATGCAGCCAAAGGGGAGGCGTAGTCGTTCGACGGATCGCAGTAGCCGTCGGCGTCACACGTGTCGGTCTCGAGCAACAGCAACGGTCCGTCGGACGTGTCCATCGCCCGAAGCTCCAAGTCCATCGTGCTGCCGTCCGGCAGTTGGACTTCCAGCTGCGTGCCGGCCGTGCGGCCCTGCTCGACGGGGCTGCCGGCATAGGCCGGAGCGATCGCCCCGGCGCAGCCGAGGCCTACGAGGGCGATGACGAGGCGGTTCATAAGAGGCTCCTGTTCGTCGTACGTCGCTTGGTGGACGGGTGGTGGAGCCGGCAGGTTCGCCCGAACCTTTTGCCGAACTTCTCCGTCTACGACCTGATCAGGCATGACGGGAGCGGTGATGGCGGCGGAGGTGGGGCAGCTGGACCTCGCCCCTGTGCCGCGCCGCGAAACAGTCGACACGCTTGGCGGCGAAGCGTTTGCCGAGCTCTACCGCAGCCAGTTCGGACAGCTCTCCGGATACGCCGCGTCGTTGACCGGCGATCCGGTGGCCGCGGTCGACATCGCGCAGGAAGCATTCACCCGGCTACTGGCGAGATGGCGGCGGGTGCGAGACGCCAGGGCCTGGTTGTTCTTCGTGGCGACCAACCTCACCCGCGACCACTGGCGCGGCTTGGTCCGTGACCGCGAGCTCACCGAGCGAGCCGGCCAAGGACAACGCGAGATCATGCCGGCCGCCGATCCGTGGCTGCGCGACCTCGTCGATCGGCTGCCGCCGCGACAGCGACAAGCGATCCTGTTGCACTACTACGCCGACATCTCCATCGAGGAGATCGCCCGGCTTCTGCATGTGCCTGTCGGCACCGTCAAACGCCGCCTGCATGACGGCCGCAACTCCCTGGCTGCTCACGTGCGCGGAGGCGAGTCATGACACAGACCGGACTGCCGCGCCGGCCGTTCACCGAAGTCCCACCGCCGCCCGGCGGACTCGACGACGTGCGCCGAACAGCGCGCTTCCGTCGGCGCCGGCGCGCCGCAGTCGCCGCAGGCGGAAGCTCCGTGCTCGCCGTTGTTGTCGTGCTCGTCATGCTCCTCGGCGGTGGCGGCGGGGTAGACGTGTTGAAGACTGTGCAACCCGCCGTGGTCCCAACTCCGGCGGGGGGATCGTCGGCGGCCTCCGTATCGGCGCCGGCGAAGGTGGGTCAGTCGCATGCGTCTGGCGGCGGCACAGGGGTGGCGTCGAGCCAGACGGTCCCGGGTGCCGGCCCGGCCCGCGGAGTTGACGGATCGCCTGCGTCTTCCGTCGTCGTGGCCCAGCCACGGTTGGTCCGATCTCAGCGAACGGACACCTCGGCGGGCCAGCCGGCGTTCTGCAGCGAGGGTGTGAATGTCGACTATGCCGGTCTCCACGGTGCGGTGAGCCACGAGGAGGAGGTCGGGTGGTGTTTTGCCGCGATCGCGCGTCGCGTTGCGAACGGCGAACAACTCACCGTCGACATATGCCGAGACAGCACGGGGAGTGGGACCCTGTCGTTCCAGACAACGCGCGAAGTTGACCTCACCGTCCAGCGCGGGGGCAAGACCGTGTGGGACTGGGCGCGCGATCACCCCGCTGTCAGTGACCCTCATCAACTGTCCGCCGCAGCGCACGGCTGCTGGGACTGGACACTGGTGTGGCCGGACATCACTCAGAGCGGCAAGTCGGCCGGGCACGGCACGTACACCTTCCTCGCAACATCGATGGCGAAGGAGCTCGACACGGTTAGCCCGGTTTCGACCACTTTCACGCTGTAGGTAGCGGGGTTCGGCGCCGGCACTACGCATCTTTCGCTATTGCGGCCGTTCCGGGCCGCGCAACACGATGAGCGCCTCGCGGATAGCCGAGGGGGCGCCATGACGACCACCGACCTGCACTTCGAACCGCCCGGTCCGGGATCGTGGGATCTCGACCCCGTGCACTTCCCCAGACCAGCAACCAAGTACTGGTCGGAGATGCATCCGGAAGCCTTCGCCCGGGGCTTTGCCGAGATGACGAGCTTCTACGGCTTGCCCATCAAGACCCGGCGACTGGCCTACATCAACGGCTTCATGTACGGCGCTGCCGAGATGGTGCAGCCGGAAGAGTTTCCGCAGCGGCTGCAGCGTGCGGAGGAGGTGTTCGAGAAGAAGCTGTGGCGCGAGCAACTCCGCGAGTGGAACGAGGAGTGCAAACCGCGGTCGATCGAGCGGCATCGCGAGTTACAAGCAACCGATCCCGACTTGCTGAGTGACGACGAGCTGATCGACTACCTGACCCGCTGCCGGGACCACCACGCGCAGATGATCGCGCAGCACATGCGGTTCACCGGCGCGGCCGTCATCCCACCGGGCGACCTGCTCGTGCACGTCAGCGAGTGGACAGGCCTGCCGCATTCGCAGCTGCTTGCCCTCATGCGCGGTGCGTCGCCGGTTTCCGGCGGCGCCTCTGAACAGTTGGAACATCTGGTCGCCGCTCTTCGCGCGGACAACGTCGCTCGACAGTTGCTGGACTCCGGAGAAGAGCCCGCCAAGGTGCTCGAAGAGCTTCGCACGCAAGACAGCGAAGCCGGACGCGCCATGGCCGACTATCTCGACTTCGCCGGCTACCGACTGCTGGACGGCTTCGACATCTCGGGTCGGTATGCCCTCGAGATGCCCGACGTGCTGCTCCGTGCGATTCGTACGTCGGTGCAAGCGGCCGGACCTTCCGATAGCGGAATGGACGCTCGAGTCCAAGCCGTCCGGACCCAGATTCCTCAACAACGACAAGGTGAGTTCGACGAGTTGCTCGACGAAGCGCGTCGCGGCTACAGCGTCCGCGACGAGCGAGGCGTCTTCAGCGACATCTGGGCGGCAGGCCTCATGCGCCGCGCTGCACTCGCAGGTGGTCGGCGACTCGCCGCGCGCGGGCGACTTCACGACGCCGAGCACTTCGTGCATGCCGGGTTCGACGAGATGTGCGCGATGCTCCGCGGCGCCGACCTGCCCACTGCTGACGCCCTCGCCGAGCGGCATCAGTTCCACAAAGCGCACACCGCAAAGGAAGCGCCGCCGCACCTCGGTCCGGAAGAGCCGCCGCCACCGGATCCCTCGGCGTTGCCGCCGGGAGCGGCGAGGTTGATGCGCGCGATGATGCTCGCGATGGGAGCGATGTTCGCCAACGCGGAGGCCCCGCACGAGGCGGATGTCATCCGCGGGTTGTCGGCAAGCGGCGGGAGCTATGAAGGGCCCGCCCGACGGGTCGCGGGACCGGCGGACTTCGACCGCATCGTCCAGGGCGACGTGTTGCTGACCGAGTCGACGACCGAAGCGTTCAACATCCTGCTCCCGCTTCTCGGCGCGATCATCACCGACAGCGGCGGCGCCTTGTCGCACGCTGCGATCGTCGCGCGTGAGTACGGAATCCCCGGTGTTGTCGGGACCCGCGATGCGACGGACCGCATCCCGGACGGCGCCCTCGTCCGTGTCGACGGCGACAGCGGTCGTGTGACGGTGTTGGAGTGACCTCGATCGGCACACTCGAAGAAGCGCGAGAGGAGTCGAGCTACGGCGCCAAGGCGATCGGACTGGGCGAAGCCTTGCGCGCCGGCTTGCCGGTGCCGCCCGGCATCGCGCTCGACGGACCCGTCGTCGACGACATCGCGGCCGGCGAACCGGAAGCCGTACGGCGACTGACCGACGCGCTCGCCGGGCTGCCGACGCCGCTCGCCGTGCGGTCGTCGTGCGTCGGCGAGGACAGCGCGCAGGCGAGCTTCGCCGGGCAGCACGTGACGCTGCTCAACGTCCGCTCCGCTGATGACGTGCCGGGGGCGATTCAGGAGATCTGGTGGTCGGCCAACTCTGACTCGGCCATCACCTACCGGCAGCGGGTCGGCTTGGTCAGCCGACCGAGCGTCGGGGTCGTGGTCCAGTCACTGCTCGACCCGGATGTCGCCGGAGTGATGTTCACGCGCAATCCGGTCACCGGCGCGGACGAGCGGGTCATCGAGGCCAGTTGGGGGCTCGGCGAGGCCGTCGTTGCGGGTCGCGTCATCCCGGACAGCTATCGCGTCTCGCGCACTGGCGAGGTGCTGGACGTCGTGCCCGGGTTGAAGAAGATCGCGATCCGCCCGACTTCGGTCGGCGGCACCGTGGACGAGGAGGTCGCTTCCGAGCTCGTCGAACGTCCGTGCCTCGACAACGCACAACTCGCGCAGCTTGCTGCTCTGGCTGTCGAATGCGAGCGCGTCTATGGCGACGGTCGCGACATCGAGTGGGCCTTCGCGAGCGGCACCCTTTACCTGCTGCAGTGTCGTGCCGTCACGCGCGCCGCCGGTGTCGTCGTGCCGCAGCAAGCCGTACCCGATGCTGCGCCAGTCGAGATGGTGTCGCGAGTCCCGCTCTTCGCCGACCTCGACGAAGCTGAGGCGGAGCGGATCGCCCGAGCGTTCAAGAAGCGCCGCTTCGCGGCCGGGGAAACCGTGACCAAGGAGGGCGCCGGCGCGGCGGCGTTCTTCATCATCGAAAGCGGCGTCGCGGCGGTCACGGTGAAGGGGGAGCCTCGGCGGTCGCTGGAAGCCGGTGACTACTTCGGTGAGATCGCGCTGATCGACGAGGGCGCTCGCTCGGCGACGGTCACCGCCGCGACGGACCTCGTGTGCCACGGCCTGACCGTGTGGGACTTTCGCCCGCTCGTGCAGCAGAACTCCGTGATCGCCTGGAAGCTGCTGCAGGCGCTCGCCCGGCGCCTGCGCGCGGAGATGGACCGCTGACGGCCACCCCCGGTGGCAAAACCGAACGGCATTCGGCAGACTAGGGACTTCCGCCGTCTCTAGGAGGCCCAGTGCCAGGAGAGCCAGTGCCGGACGTCACCGGCGACCCGCATGCCCAGGAGCGGGAGGCGCTTCGCGACACCGTGCGCACCTTCCTCGAGCGCACCTCGAGCGAGGCCGAGGTCCGCCGGCTCATGGAGACCGAGTCGGGCTACGACGAAAGCGTCTGGAAGCAGGGCGCGGAGCAGCTCGGTCTGACCGGTCTCGCGATTCCGGAGGAGTACGACGGGTCGGGTTTCGGTCCGATGGAGCTCTCCGTCGTCTTCGAGGAGATGGGGCGGTCGCTGTTCTGTGGGCCCTTCTTCTCCACGGTCGGCCTCGCCGCAAACACGTTGTTGGTGAGTGGTGACGACGCGGCGAAGAAGGAATGGCTGCCGAAGATCGCATCGGGCCAGACCATCGCGACACTTGCGCTCACCGAAGAGTCCTCGTCGTGGAACGTTGCTGACATCACCACCATGGCGACCCGGTCGGGCGCTGCGTGGAAGCTGTCCGGCACCAAGTGGTTCGTGCTCGACGGCACGATCGCCGACCTGGTGCTCGTGGTTGCCCGCGCCGAGTCCGACGTTGCGGTCTTCGCGGTGGCCGGTGACGCCGCCGGCTTGACGCGCGAGCCGATGGTGACGATCGATCAGACGCGCAAGATGGCGCGGTTGACCTTCGACGGTGTGGAGGCGCAGCCGATCGGTTCGCAGAGCGCCGGCAACGACGTCGTCTCTCGCGGTCTTTTGCTGGCGGCAACTGCACTTTCGGCCGAGAACATCGGCGGTGCCCAGCGCTGCCTCGACATGGCGGCCGACTACGCGCGCGAGCGCGTGCAGTTCGGGCGTCCGATCGGGTCGTTCCAAGCGATCAAGCACAAGCTGGCGAACCTGCTCACCGAGGTCGAGCAGGCGAAGTCCGCGTCGTACTTCGTCTCCCGTGAGGCCGCCGCCAACGGCGACGACCTTCCCTTGGCGGCGTCGCTGGCCAAGTCCTACACGTCCGACGCATTCTTCAAGGCCGCAGCGGACAACATCCAGATCCATGGCGGCATCGGCTTCACCTGGGAGCATGCCGCGCATCTGTACTTCAAGCGGGCGAAGACCAACCAGCTGTTGCTTGGCTCGTCCTCCCACCACCGCGCGATCGTCGCGGACCGAGTCGGAATCTGAGGAAGGGGCACGCGATGCGTTGGCGGATCGAAGACGCACCGGAGCGCGCGGAGTTCCGCGAGCAGTTCCGCGGCTGGTTGCGCTCAGTCCTTCCGGACGGCTGGATCGAAGCGGTCGACAGCGGTGACGAGGAGACGTTCACCAAAGTGCGGCAGAGCTGGGACTTCGGTGGCTGGCAGAAGGTCATCGGCTCTTCCGGTTACGGCGCGCCGCTGTGGCCGAAGGAGTACGGCGGACTCTCCGGTGAGCCGTGGATGCAGCAGATCGTCCGCGAGGAGCTGACCAACAACCGCCTGCCGGCGGTGAGCTTCAACATTCTCGGTGTCGGTCTCGCCGGACCGACGATCATCGAGCACGGCAGCGAGGAACAGAAGAAGCGCTACCTGCAGAAGATCCTCACCGCCGAAGAGATCTGGTGCCAGCTGTTCAGCGAGCCGGGTTCCGGGTCCGACCTCGCGTCGCTATCGACGCGCGCAGTGCAGGATGGCGACCACTGGGTGATCAACGGCCAGAAGGTCTGGACGTCGGGTGCCCAAGGAGCGGCCTTCGGCATGCTCGTCGCGCGCACCGATCCGGACCTGCCGAAGCACGACGGGCTCACCTACTTCATCTGCGACATGCGTTCACCAGGTGTCGAAGTGCGTCCGCTGCGCCAGATGAGTGGCTCGGCCGAGTTCAACGAGGTGTTCTTCACCGACGTACGCATCCCCGACGAGAACCGGGTCGGGGCGGTCGGCGAGGGCTGGCGAGTTGCGCGCACGACGTTGATGAACGAGCGCGTTGCGCTTTCCGGTGTCTCGTTGGACCGGGTCTCGTTCCTCGGTGGCACGCGCAAGGATCCGTGGCAGTCCTACCTCGACCTCGTCCCCGACCGCACGTCGCCGTTGGTGCGCGAGCGGCTGGCTCAGCTCTACATCGAGCAGGAGGTCAAAGAGGTCACCGCCTTTCGCGCGGCGGCGGCTCGCGCAGCCGGTCGCCAGCCCGGGCCGGAAGGTGGCATCAGCAAGGTCTTCAACGCCGAGCTCAACCAGCGGCGCAGCGAAGCAGCAGTCGATGCTGCCGGACTCGGTGGCGTTGCCTGGATGCCTGGTGACGACTCGGCTGAAGCGCGCGCCTACAACTTCCTGCGGGCGCGTGCCAACACGATCGAAGGTGGCACGTCGGAGGTGCTGCGCAACCAGATCGGTGAGCGCATCCTGGGGTTGCCGCGCGAGCCGGACGTCGACAAGGGACTTGCGTGGAGCAAGACGCGCAAGTGACCTCGCCGCCGACTGATCGTGCGTCGGTCGACCGGTTCCTGTCGCTGCTCGAGCTGGAACGCATCGACCGCGACATCTTCCGGGCCTGGAACCCGGCTCGCGACGATGGACGTCGGCATAACCTGTTCGGTGGGCAGGTCGCCGCGCACGCGTTGCGGGCAGCGACGATGACGATCGACGTCGAACACCATCCGCATTCGCTGCACGGCTACTTCCTGCGCCCCGGCAAGGACGACGCGCCGACGATCCTCCGCGTCGATCGCATCCGGGACGGGCGGTCGTTCACGACGCGCACCGTGGTCGCGTTGCAGGACGGTGAGGCGATCTTCAGCCTCACCGCGTCGTTCCACAAAGACGAGCCGGGTGGGGAGTTCCAGACCCAGCTGGACACCGCCGTGCCTACACCAGACGAGCTGCGCGCCGACGGGGTCGAGACGCATGACTGGTGGGGCCCCGCGTCGCCGTTCGAACGCATCGAGGTGCCGTCGCGCTACAACGGTGGCAGGCCTCGGCGTCTCATGTGGGTGCGCACCCGGGACCGGCTGCCGGATGACCGCGCACTGCACGCCTGCGTGTTGACCTACATCTCGGACATGGGTGTGGTCGGCGCAGTGCGTGCGGCGCTGGGGCGCTTCGAGCATCACGGCATGGGCGCGAGCCTCGACCACAGCGTGTGGTTTCACCGCCATGCTCGCGCGGACGAGTGGTTGCTCTTCGACGTCGAGTCGACGTCGAACGCCAACTCGCGCGGACTCGGCGTCGGACACATGCACACCATCGATGGCACGCATGCCGTGTCGATCGCGCAAGAGGCGCTGGTCCGGCTACCCCAGTAGGTGTCGGCCTACTGACCGGCGCGATAGAGGTCCCGCAGCAGCGCGATCTCGGCGCCGTGGTGGATCTGCTCGTCGATCTGGTGCAACACGTAGTCGGCGCCGGTCGCGGAGCCGTATGGCCCGGCCTTGTCGCCTAGCGGCTGTTGCAGTGTCTGCTCGGTGGTTGCGTCGAGGTAGGCGATCCACAGGTCCTGGCACCGCTGCAGCAACGCGACGGCTGCGGCGGCGTCGACGGGCTGCGCGTCCTTGTCCCACATGGGATTCGTTGCCGGCTCGATGTCCAGCCACTGCGCGTTGCGTTCTTGCGCGTAGCAACCCATCAGGTGATACATCCGCCAACTCAGGGTCGTGAAGGGCGTTGGGTCTGGCGCGGGTTCGGCCGAGTCGACCGAGAATTGGCCGTCTCGGACGTGAGCCGTCCAGGCGCCCTCGACCGGACTCCACCAGTACTCCTCGTCGGTGAGTCCCGCCAGCCGGCCGCGCGTCCTCTCGATCACGTACGACGACAACCCGCCCAGCGTCTGCTTCAGCACTCGGTGATTATGTGCGCTTCGCTTTACGGGCCGTCGCGGTAGTTGAAGGGTTCGGTGGTGTAGGTGCGGCCGGTGCGTCGGCTGGTCCAGGTGATGGTCCGGTCGGGGTTGGCGGTCACTGTCCAGTGGCGGAAGGTTTTGGCGCGGTGCCAGCCTCTTGTCGGCCCATGCAGGTTCGCGGGTGTAGTGGGGCCGTTGGGGTTGATGTGGTC
>Ga0157369_10007540_pt1 | contig 12520 bp, 14 predicted proteins | sample C25metaG_FD_113461 | JGI IMG/M metagenome (GOLD analysis project Ga0157369, IMG submission 113461) | Corn rhizosphere microbial communities from Kellogg Biological Station, Michigan, USA - C2-5 metaG | ecosystem: Host-associated > Plants > Roots > Rhizosphere > Soil | place: USA: Michigan...
CGTCGAGCCGGCGTCGAAGTTCGCAGACGAGTACAACACGCCGTTCGTGTCGCCCGAGGAGTTCGCGCGCATCAAGGCGAACGTTCCCGGCCTGCCGGTGTCCACGATGACCGGCTTCATCATTGGAGAGACGCGGGCCGAGGCACTCGAGCGAGCGCGCATGGTGTACGGACGCGTGCAGCGCGAGGTGGGCTTCGATACGTGGCTCGACCGCTACGCGCAGCGCGCGATCGTCGGCAGTGTCGATGAGGTCGAGGCGCGGCTGCGCGAGTACGCCGACGTCGGCTGTGAACGCGTCATGCTGCAGCACCTCCTGCACACCGACCTCGAGCCGGTGCGGCTGATCGGTGTGTTAGGGGAGCAGTTCGTCTAGGTCGATCCGGCGGACGCGCCAGACCCGCGTCGGCGCCGGGAAGGCGCCCTTCGTCATCGAGGCGGCGATCACGGATACGAAGAAGCTCGCGACCGGCGGCAGCCCGAGCGCGGCGAAGAGGAACGCGAAGCCGGTGGCCGCGGCCGGCCAGATCGCCTTGTAGAAGGCACGGTCGGTACGCCCCCGCACGAGTGCGCCGATGACCCGTCCGGCGCCCATCGCCACGAAAAAGGCGAGCAGCCCGTACCAGAAGGAATCGCTGCGATTGCCGACGATCACGGCAGCCACGATCGCGAGCACGAACGTGATCGGCCGGAGGAAAACCGCTGCCGTCCACCGCATGCGATCAACTGTACGCCGTGGAAGGGACGTCACGGCTCGAGGCCTTCAGCGACGGCATCTTCGCGATCGCCGCGACCCTGCTCGTGCTCGAGATCGGAGTGTCGGCGAGAAGCGCCGACCTGGGCCACGACCTCCTCCACCTGTGGCCGTCGTATCTCGCGTACGTCACGAGCTTCGTGACGATCGGGATCATCTGGATCAACCACCACCACACGGTGTCGTTGTTCGGGCGCGTCGACCGCACGATGCTGTTCCTCAACAACCTGCTGCTGTTGACGATCGCCTTCATGCCGTTCCCGACGAAGCTCGTCGGCGACTACCTGCACCGCCCGGGCGAGCGCGCCGCCGTCCTCGCGTACGCGGGGACGCTCGTGGTCATGGCATTCATGCACCAGATCTGGTGGCAGTACGCACGGCGCGGCCGCCGGCTGATCGGGGAGCACACGTCCGATGCCGCGCTGCGCGGCGTCGATCTCGCGTACGGCCCCGGCGTTCCGTTGTACGCGATCGCATTCGGCCTCGCATTCGCGAGCCCGCTCGCGAGCGTCTTCTTCACGTTCGGGATTGCGGCCTTCTATCTGCCGTCAGCGGCGCTGTTCCAACGCTGACTCGAAACACTGCGCCGCAGCGGCGAGCTCCTCTTCGTCGCTCGACTTGAGCACCACCTCGACGGTCGGCCCGTCCTCGGAGAACGTCGGGTACGACCCGACGAGCACGCCGGGCCACCGTTCCCCCACCTCGACGAGCGCCGGTGCGATCACGCTCTCGCGCGTGCGAAGCACGCGGCGCCATGCGGCGATCGGGCTGCCGCGCCGGAACTCCTCCTCGATCGCGAGGAACATCGCTTCCATCTCCGCCGGCAACCCCGGGAAGACGTACACGTTCTCGAGCGCGAAGCCGGGCGCGCCGCCGAGCGGATTCGCGAGCGGCCGACTGCCTTCGGGCAGGTGCGCCCACGGCGTCACGTAGGCCGGATCGCCGCGGAAGCGCGCGGCCAGGTCGGCGACCAGCTCGGGATACTCGACCTGCGGCACGCCGAACGTGTGCGCGAGCGCCTCGCGCGTGATGTCGTCGGGCGTCCCTCCGAGGCCGCCGGTCACGAGCACGACATCGTGTTGCGCGGCCTCTCTGCGGATCGTCTCCGCGATCACGTCCAGCTCGTCGGGTATCGCAACGAGGACGCGTGTCGAGACGCCGAGCGGCGCGAGTCGCTTCGCGAGCCACGACCCGTTCGAGTTCGGCACGTCGCCCGAGATGAGCTCGTTGCCGATCGTCACGATTGCCGCGGTCGCGCTCACAACGTGCGCTCCACCCAATCGAGGGCGACCTCCGCCTGTGCCCGCTGGAACTCGCGCACGCGCGGGGCGCCCGCCGGCTTCGGGAGCCCCGCGCGCGAGGCGAAGAAGCCGGCGACGAACGGCGCGAGCTCGTCGACCCCGAAGCGATCAGGCGGAGGGCCGTGCTCGAGCACGAGGCTCGGCAGCCACACCGCGATGTCGAGCCCTGGATTACCGAGGCATGCGTGGTTCCAGTCGACGAGGACGCAGCGACCGCGCTTCAGGCACAGGTTGTCGCTGCGCACGTCGGCGTGCAGGAGCGCGTCGCCGTGCACCGGTGCGGCATCGCCCGCCGCCACCAGCCTCGGCAGCATGCGCTCCAGCCACTCGGCGTCGCGCAACCCGGTCGAGAGGAACGGCGCCGGATCGGCGGCGACGTCGTGCCAGCCGTTCGAGAGGAAGCTCTCGATGCGTCTCAGCTCGATCCGCACCTCGGCGACCTCGGCGAGCGCGTCGAGCACGAGGCCGACGTCGCCCTCGCGCCACGGAGGCGGCCAGTACGCAGGCATCAGGTCCTCGAGCACGAGCAGCGGCCGGTCGCCGTCCTCGAACGCGAGGAACGCGGGCATGAACGGGCCGCTCACGGCCTGGAAGAGCGCGTGCTCGTCGCGAATCCACTGTGGGCTCGGCGGGATGTGCCCGCACTTGAGGAATGCCTTCCTGCCGTCCGCGAACACGACCGTCCAGTGCTCGTTCATCGAATAGCCCTTGCGAACGACACCGGCCCACGTCTCCGCCTCGCTGCCGAGCAGCTTCTCGGCGCGCTGGACGGCGTCCGGTTTCATTCCGGAACGCTAGCGAACGGGTAAGACGAAAACCCGCTCGCCGTCCGCAAGCACCCGCACGCGCGCGCCGTAGAAAGACGCGATGTTCGCCGCGGAGAGCACCTTCGACGCAGGCCCGTCGGCGACGACCGCGCCGCGGTCGAGCAGTACGAGCCGGTCGGAGTACTGCCCCGCGAGCGTCAGGTCGTGCATCGTCGACAGGATCGTCAGTCCGTCGTCGCGCAATGCGTGCACGAGCTCGAGCGCCTGCTGCTGGCGGCCGAGATCGAGCGCGCTCGTCGGCTCGTCCAGCAAGAGGACGTCCGCCTCCTGCGCGAGCGCGCGTGCGAGCACCGCGCGTTGCAGCTCGCCGCCGCTCAGCGAGCCGAGCAGTCGATCGCGGAACGGCGACAGTTCGAGTCGTACGAGCGCGCGCGTCGCCGCGGTGCGGTCATCCCTGCTCTCGGCCGCGAAGTAGCCCAGGTGCGGCGTCCGCCCGAGCAGGACGTACTCGGCGACCGTCAGGTCCGGCGGACGCTCGGGCAGCTGCGGGACGAGCGCGACCGCTCGCGCGAGCCGCCTCCGGCCGAGCGTGCGCGCTTCGCTGCCGTCGACGGCGATCGAGCCGTCGTAGGAGACGAGCCCGCAGATCGCCCGCAGTGCAGTCGTCTTCCCGGCGCCGTTCGGGCCGATCAGCGCGACCCATTCGCCACGCGCGACCGCGAACGAGACGTCGCGGAGCGCGCGCGTCTCACCGAGCGTCACCGAGACGTCGACGAGCTCGATCACCGTCGCACGTTCCGGAGCACGAACGCGAAGAAGGGCGCGCCGAAGAACGCCGTGATCACGCCGATCGGCAGCTCCTGCGGGGAAAGCACGGTCCGGGCGAGCACGTCGGTCAGCGCGAGGAATCCGCCGCCGACGAGCAGAGACAGCGGGACGACGGCGCGATAGCTCGTCGAGACCAGGATCCGGATCACGTGCGGGACGATGATCCCGACGAACACGATCAGCCCGCTCACCGCGACGGCCGCCGCTGTGCCGAGCGTCGCGGCGACCACCACGACGAGCCGCACGCGGCCGACGTCGACGCCCAATGCCGCCGCCTCCTCGTCGCCGAGGCTCAGCACGTCGAGCACGCGTCGATGGAGGAGCAGCACGAGCGAGCTGACGGCGATGTACGGCGTCACGACGCCGACGTCGTGCCAGGTCGCGGTGGAGAAGCCGCCGAGCAGCCATGTGTAGACGTTGCGCAGCTGGTCGCTGTGCTGCTGCTGCACGAACGTCTGCACCGCAGCCGTGAACGTCGCGACCGTCACGCCCGCGAGGACGAGCGACGTCGACGAGCGCGATCGTGCGCCGAGCGCATATGCGAGGACGACAGCGATCGCACCGCCGACGAACGCGGCCGGGGGGACGAGCTGCGCATTGTCGCCGGCGTATGCGATCACGAGCGTCGCCCCGAGGCCGGCGCCGCCGGCCACCCCGAGCAGATATGGATCGACGAGCGGATTGCGGAAGACGCCCTGGTACGAGCCGCCGGCGATCGCGAGCATTCCGCCGACCATCGCTGCCAGGACCACACGGGGCGCGCGCAGCTGCCAGACGATGACGTCTTCGATGTGCGGCAGCGGCCGGCCGATGTGCAGCGCCGACTCGAGGATCCGCCACGGAGCGATCCCGATCGGGCCGACACCGAGCCCGACGAGTAGGGCGAGGACGAGGAACGCGAGCGCGCCGAGGCCCCACGGCGGCGTGATACCGCGGGGCCTCGCCTCGTCGACGACTGCCGTGGTCAACTCACCCGCGTTTCGCCACGGCGGCGATCGCGGCGACGAAGTTCACGAGCCGCGGCCCCCAGCGCGAGGCGACGCTGTCGTCGACCGCGATCACGCGGTGGTTCTTCACGGCGTCGACCTGGCTCCATCCGGCGCGCGCCGCCACGCTCGACGCGCTCTGGTGGCAGCAGACGGAGTCCGCGAGCACGACGACCTGCGGATTGGCGGTGAGGATGTACTCGGCCGAGAGCTGCGGGTAGCCGGAGTGCGTCGTGTCGGCTGCATCCGCGATGTTCGTGAAGCCGAACAGCTTGTAGACGCGGCCGATGAACGTCGCCGACGTCGCCGTGTAGTAGTCCGGCGTCAGCTCGTGGTAGATGCGTAGGTGCCGCCGCGTCTTGGGGACGCTGCGGATCAGCCGCGTCAGCTTCGCCTCCATGCCGTGAACGACCTTGGTCGCCCGCGCGGAGTGGCCCGTGGCGGCGCCGACCTCGCGGATCTGCTCGTAGGCCTGCGCGATCGTGTCGACGGCGGGCTCTTCGAGCACGGCGATCCCGAGCTTCTGCAGCTCCCCGATCACCGGGCCGGGATACGAGACGATCACGAGGTCGGGTCTGTACTGCGCGATCGCCTCGGCGTTCGGGCTGAGGCCCGAAAGCTTCGTGCGAGGCGCCTGCTTCGGGTAGTCCGAGTCCTCGTCGACTGCGACGACCTGCTTGCCTGCTCCGACCGCGAAGAGGTCCTCGGTCGTCGTCGGGGAGATCGAGACGATCCGCGTCGGTTGCTTGGAGATGACGACGTCGCCGTTGGCGGCGTGGATCGTCACCGGGAATGCGCCGGTGGCGTGCGACGAGGCTGCGCTCGCGAGGGCAAGCGCAGCGAACGCGACGATGAGGGAACGACGAAGCAACGAATCCTCCTTCCGCGAGGGGTTCGAGAGCGCGGCGCGCAGCAGGTCTTCTGACTCGGGGCTCCCTCCTCCGCCGCCTTCCCAGGCCGTGGGGCCCAGTGGCGTGTCGGCGGAAGAGCGTCTCCCCTCACAGCGGCGGGACCGTCCCGGAATTGCACCGGAGTTCCCTCACTGCTCGCCGGTATCGATTGAGGGCGCGAGTCTAGCATCGAGCGTCGTGAGGTCCATCTCCCTCGATCTCGACGCCGTGCTCGTGGACACGGGCCCGCTCTGGCGGGACTGGCTGAAGGACGCGGCGCGGCGTGCACGCGTGTCGCTCGACGACCTGCCGGAGGACCGGTCGGCCGCTGCGGCGGTGCTCGACGAGCGGCTCGGCGACTGGCGGCCGCTGCTGGAGCGCTTCGCCGCCGACCGGGCGCCGCTGCATTTCCGCCCCCGCGCCGACGTCGGCAAGGCGGTGCGACGGCTGCACGCGGGGGGCACGCACATCAATGCGTACAGCGATGCGCCGCGCGAGCTCGCAGAGCTCGCGCTCCAGCACCTCGGAATCGCGCGTCATGTCGAGCTCGTCGCGGAGGCCGCGCCCGGCGACGAGATCGTCGATTCGCGCGCGCAGTTGCTCGGTCTAGAGTGAAGGCATGGAGCGCAACGATCTCTCGGACCGCCGCTTCGACGTCCTGCTCGAGCGGCTCGATCGCATCGGCGACGAGCTCGCCAAGCTGAACCGGCGCGCGGACAACGACGACAACTTCCTGCGACTGACGAAGGAGCTGCAGACGCTGAACGAGTCGCTGCAAGCGATCGCGTACGCCGCGCTCGGCCAGCAGTCGCCGTCGGTCCGGCGCCGTCGCGCGGGCTAGACGGTCACCGCCGCCAGATGTCGAGGACGCCGGACGTGGCGTGGTCGTTCGCGTTCCCCTCGGGGAGCGCAACGCGGCCGTCGACGACGATCGGGCTGTTCCAGTGGCCGCCCCCGCACGCGAGCGTCGCGACGCGGCGTCCACCGAGCGTGTAGACGTTCAGCCCGCCGCTCGGGTCATAGACCCAGACGAGGCCGCCGGCGACGACCGGGCTCGTGCCGCCGGTGCCGTTACGCCACACGAGCTGCAACGTGCTGTTGCGGACCCGATAGGCGGCGGTGCCGCCGTTGTCGGCGGCGAAGAGGAAGGTCTTGTAGACGGCCGGCGCCGTGAAGAGATCGGTGCCCGACGGCGTGGAGACCACCGACAGCTCGCCGCCTTTGTGCGGCCGCGTGCCGCGCATCCGTGTCTTCGAGAGGAGCCTGACCCTTCCGTCCTTCCCGCCCTGGGCGATGAAGCCGGCGATCAGCACCGGCGAGGTCGATCCGAGGTCGACGTCGCCGGAGCTCAGCTCGTCCGTGTTCACGGGTGTGTAGTTGCCGAGGATGCGGGTCGCGTTCACGTCGAGGCGGAGCACGGCGTCGCCCCAGTTCGTCGAGCCGTTCCACGGCGCGTTGCCGGTCGCAACGAGCAGCTGCCCGTTCGACGGGTCGACGACCGCTCCGGCGCGTCCCCAGATGGCCGAGTCGCTCGCGCCGCACGATCCGGGATCGATCAGCGAGCGGCGGTTCGAGCAGAGCGAGTTCCACACGTGCAAGAGGCGGCCGCCCGCGGAGATGATCGCCACGTGGCCCTGATAGGGGGGCGCGTCGCCGATGTAGCCGCCGGTCGTCGCGATCACGCGGCCGTTGAAGAAGTTGAGCGACGCCGCGATCTTCTCCCGCGACGGCAGCTTCGTGATGGAGACGCCCCAGACCGAGCGTCCGTCGGAGACCGCGAGCTTGTAGACGACACCGCCGGGCGACGCTGCATAGATGAACCGTCTCGAGGGGTCGGCGACCGGTGTTGCGGTCGTGATCTGCGGGCTCCCCACCCAGGACGAATACCCGGGCGGCGTGAACGTCCAGAGGACCGCGCCGCTGTTTGCGTCGACCGCGACCGTCTTGCCGTACGTCGTCGTCACGAAGAACACATCGTGTGTCGCGCCGTTGACGGTCACCGCGTGCAGGTAGATCGGCGACGAGTCGGCGGTGCCGCCGATCTGCACCTGCCGGCGATGGAGCGACGCGATGCTCGAAGCGGTGATGCCGGTCGCGAACGTCGGGGCGCTCGTTCGCGACGGCGACCAGCCGAAGCGCGTCCAGTCGTGCCCCGACGCTCCCGCATGTGAGGCCCCAGCCCAGATGCCGACCGCGAAAGCAGCGAGTGCGGCTCCCAGACCGATCGAGATGCGTCGCACGGACGATTCCTGCTCGTTACCGACGCAGCAAAACTCGGCGGAGCTCGTCTTCCTTGCCGGGCTCGAGGATCGCCAGCACCTGGTCGCCGGCCTCGAGCGTCGTCGACCCGACGGCGATCTCGGAGCGGCCGTCGCGCATGACCGAGATCAGTCGCGCGCCCTCAGGGAGCTTCAGCCCCTCGACGCGCTTGCCGGCCGACGGCGAGTCGCGGTCGATCTGCACCTCGACGATCTCGAGGTTCTCCTTCCGCAGCTCGAGCAGGTGGATCAGGTCGTGCTCGGGCACTTCGTGCTCGACGAGCGCCATGATGCTCGACGTCGCGCAGACGGTGGGCGCGAGCCCGAGCAGGTCGAAGTGCGCCTGGTTACGCGGGTCGTTGACGCGCGCGATCACCTTCGGCACGCCGTACCGCTCCTTCGCGAGCTGGCAGATGACCATGTTGTCCTCGTCGTCGCCCGTGAGGGCGAGCACGATGTCCGGCGGGCGCGCGATGCCTGCGCGCTCGAGGACGAACAGCTCCGTTGCATCGCCGCGCTGGACCTGGTGCTCGAACTCGTCCTCGAGCCGGTCGAAGCGGTCGCGCCGCTGCTCGATCAGCGTCACCTCATGGCCGAGGCGCAGCAGCGACCGCGCGACGTTCGCGCCGACCTTGCCGCCGCCGGCGATGACCACGTACATCTAGGCACTCACCTTCGGGATCTCGCACGCGCGCACGGCCTCGGTCAGCGTGTCGATCGCCGTCTTCGTCGGGCAGACGGTGCGGAGCCCGCGCGCGGCGTAGAAGTCGGCGCGCGCCGGGTCGAGGATGCGCGCGATCACGCACTGGATGCCGAAGCGCTTCTGGGCGACCTGGCCGATGACGATGTTCGTGTTGTCGCCGTCCGTCGAGACGACGACGGCGTCCGCCTCTTCGATCCCCGCCTGCCGGAGCAGGTCGGTGTCCATCCCGTGCCCGACGACGAAGCTGCCGGGCCAGTTCTCGCCGAGCCGGGAGAGCGCGTCCTCGTTCTCGTCGATGACGGTGACGTCCCAACCCTCCTTGTGGAGCTGGAGGGCGATCGTGGAGCCGACGCGGCCGCAGCCGATGATCAGTGCATTCACAGACTGAGGTTAGCCCTCGAGGACGCCTTGAGGGAACGCGACGATCAGGACTTCGGCGTTCGACCGGCGGAGCACGTAGTCGACTGTCGGCGAGAAGAAGCGCGACTGCCGGCGCCATCGGGGCGACGAGCCGAGGACGATCAGGTCGGCGTCGCCTTCCTCCGCCGCCTGGACGATCGCCTCGCCGATCGACCGTGCGCGCAGCGTGCGCCCGGTGACGGTGACGCCGTGCTCGGCGCCGAGCGCGTGCGCCTCGGCAAGTGACGCCGCCGCCTGCTCCTCGAGGTCGTAGAGGGGCTCGTCGAGCGAGTGGTCGAGCGGCACCTTGAGGACGTAGAGCGCCTCGACGGTTGCGCCGCGCTCCTGCGCGAGGCGAACCGCGGTCGCCACCATCTCCTCGCCGATCTCGCCGAGCTTCATCGGCACGAGGATCCGCGCGAACTCGGCGCCCGGCAGCCGCTGCTCGTCGGCGGCGGTGACATGCTCGAGCAGGCCGGTGCCGCGGCTCCGCCGCACCATGACGTAGACGCCGACGCCGGCGACGAGCCAGACCGGGCCGCCGTAGCGGGCGCCGGCATGCGTCAGCATCGCCGCGACGAAGATCGCGCCGGTGCAGACCGCGCCGAAGATCGACGGGATCGGCAGGCCGCGCCACGCGAACGGCACGCGAAACGGCCGTCGCAACTGAGGTTGCGTCACGCGGAGCCTGACGACGGCGAGCTGCGCCGCCGTGAAGGCGAGCAGCACGCCGAAGCTGAAGAGCGAAGCGAGGAACGGCACCGCGTGCGTGAACGACGTGCCGATCAGCAGCGCGATCGCGATCCCGGCGCCGGAGACCACGGAGATCGGTGCCACGAGCGTGCGCCGGTGCAGCCGCCCGAAAGCGGCGGGCAGCTGCCCGTGCTCGCCGAGCGAGTATGCGAGGCGGCCGAGGCCCGAGATCGATGTCGTCGCTGCCGCGGCGAGGATCAGCGCACCGGTCAGCCCGACGTAGACGCGCAGCGTGTGGTCGGCCCAGGTGGGAACGTGCGAGCCGAGCGCGGAGACGATGCCCATCAGCGGTGCGCGTAGCCAATCGGTGCCGAGCGCGGTCGAGCCCGTGGCCGACGGGAACGCCGAGAGCCCGACGCACGCGACCAGGACGTAGATGACGACGACCACGCCGATCGCGCTGAACAGGCTGCGCGGCAGGTCGCGGCCCGGCCGCCGCGCCTCCTCCGCATAGTTGGCGACCGTTTCGAGCCCGGTGTACGCGAGCATCGCGAGCGGCAGTGCGAACGCGATCTCGTGCCACGTCGGCCTCGTGCCGAGCGACATGCCGCGCGACAGCGCGTGCGCCGAGAAGAGGAGCGCGAAGCCGAGGCCGACGAGCAAGAGCTGCGTGATCAGGTCGAGCGCCGGAATCACGAAGCCGAACGTGTGCATCCCCGGGCGGCGGAAGAGACGCGCGCCCGCGATCACGACAATCAGCCCACAGCCGAAGATCCAGTCGGCCGGAGAGTGCGCGATCGTGTTGATCCCGAGCGCGAGGCCGAGGTAGTGCGGCGCGAAGAGCGCCGACAGTGCGATCACGATCAGGTAGTCGAGGAAGAGCACCCAACCGGTCAGGAAGCCCGCGAGGTCGTTGAATGCGACGCGCACGAACGTCGCGGCTCCGCCGGTCTCCCGGATCGATGCGGTGCCTTCCGCGTACGAGAGCGCGACGATCAGGAAGAGCATGCCGACGATGCCGAGCACGAGCGGCGTGAAGCCGAGGGCGTGGAGCGCGATGATCCCGAGCGCGAAGTAGAGGGACGAGGCGATCTCGCCGTAGGCGACCGAGGCGAGCGCTGGGGCGTCGAGGACGCGCTGCAGTTGGGGGAGCTTCCGGGCCATCAGGTCTTCCGCAGGATGTAGAGACGAGCTGCGCCCAGCGCGACGAAGAGCACACCGAAGGCGTAGCCGAACGTGCCACCGCCGTCGTACGCGGTGCGGACGAGGATGCCGAAGCCGAGCACGATCGCCAGGATCCCGAACACGAACACCGAGCGGCGATACAACGCGCTCACGCCGCCACCTTGCCCGCCGCGACCATGACGCGGCACGGCGCGTGCTTCAGCACGAAGTCCACGGTGTCGCCGAAGATCGCCGGCTTCCCGCGCTGAAGACGGACGCGCCGCGGGCCGCCCATGACGATGATCTCGGCGCTGCGGCGGTATGCCTCGTCGACGACGGCGCGTCCCGCGTTCCGTGCGCGGACGAGACGCGTGGTCACACGCACGCCGTACGACTCGCCGATCGCGCGCGCCTCGTCGAGCTGCTCGTTCGCCTCGGCGACCTCGTCGGGCAGGTACGCGTCGAGCGGCAGCTCGAGCGGAACCTCGACGACCGTCACTGCGATGATCCGCGACCGCCGCTCGCGCGCGAGGCGGCAGGCGACGTCCATCGCCTCGTCCGACGCGTAGCCCGCAGCGACGGGGACGATGATGTTGCTGTACTCGAGCGCTGCGGCGCTGATCACCACCGGAGCTCGCACGGTCTTGCGGAGCGGCTCACCGAGCCGGCGGCGGTACAGCGGGTAGAAGACGAAGCCGGCGATGAGCCATGCGAGGCCTGCGTAGCGTGTCGGTGCGTCCTTCCAGACGACGGTCAGCCAGGCGATGCCGGTGCCCAGCCCGCCGACGATTGCGAACAGCGGCCAGCGTCCGATGCTCGGCCGCGCGCGCCAGCTGATCTCCGTGTCGCGGTCTTTCTTCAGGCGAAGCGTGATCACCGCCACGTGCGCGATCGTGAACGAGAGCATCGCGCCGAACGCGTACATGCGGCCGAGGAAATCGACCTGCCCGGTCAGCAGGAAGAGCGTCGGCGCAACGCCCGCGAAGACGATGAGCGAGAGCCACGGCGTCTTGAGCTTCGGGTGCAGCCGACGGAAGACCTCCGGCAGCTGCCGGTAGGACGCCATCGAGTACGTGATCCGCGAGGCGCCGATGATCCCGGCGTTCGTCGCGATGAAGAGGATCGTCGCCGCGAGGACCCCGACGTAGTACTCGGCGATCTTGAGCACCGTCCCGTGGATGCCGAGGTTCTTCACGAGCCCGAGGACCGGGTCGTTCTTGTAGCCCTGCGGCGGGCTCTGACCGAGCTGCGTGACGTAGTGCGCGCCCTGGTGCACGACGGGCATCGCCGACAACGCGATCCACGGCAGCGTGAAGTAGATCGCGAAGACCGCGATCGCGACGAGCGTGATCGAACGCGGAATCGAGCGCACGGGGTCGCGCGCCTCCTCTGCGAGGTTGGAGACCGTCTCGATCCCGGTGTACGCGATCATTGCCACCGGGATCGCGAGCGCGAACTGCGACCACGACGGCGCGACGCCGAAATGGACGTTGTGCGAGAGCGTGTGCGGCGAGAAGATGAGGAAGAAGCCGACCGCGACGAGCAGGAGCTGTGTCGTGAAGTCGACGACCGCGAGGAAGATGTTGAGGTTCGCGGCCTCCTTGACGCCGACGATGTTCAGGCCGACGAGCAGCCACGTGAAGATGATCCCGACGACGATGTCCCAGGGGTTCGTCTTCAGGGGCTCGTAGAAGATCGAGAGGTAGTGCGGGACGAAGATCACCGAGATCGCGACGGTGATCACGTAATTCAGCATCTGCGCCCACGCCGCGCCGAACGA